>Ga0070659_100002474_pt1 | contig 13115 bp, 11 predicted proteins | sample KBSC23metaG_FD_64666 | JGI IMG/M metagenome (GOLD analysis project Ga0070659, IMG submission 64666) | Corn rhizosphere microbial communities from Kellogg Biological Station, Michigan, USA - KBS C2-3 metaG | ecosystem: Host-associated > Plants > Roots > Rhizosphere > Soil ...
TCGCCCTTGCGCACCACCAGGCAGACGTCGCCCACGTTGGCGGGTTTGTAGTTGGGCGCGAGCTTCACACCCTGGAAGGTGTGCTGGCGGATCTGGTACGCGATGATCGGTTGGTCGCCCAGGCCGGCCTTGATGCGGCCGAGCGCCAGATCACGCGTCATGTCGGCCACCGAGTCGTAGCTGCGCACTTCCTTGAAGATGCCCTTCTTGTTGAGCATGTCGAGGAACACCGTACCCACCTGCGCGCCCACCACTTCGCCCTTCAGGTCATCGAGCGTGGCGTAGTTCTTGGCGTCGTCCGCCTTGACGATCAAGCCTTCGCCGTACGAATACACCGGGTCGGAAAAGTCCACCACCTGCGCACGCGCCGGCGTCTTCAACATCGCCGCCGAGATGATGTCGATCTTGTTGGACGTGAGCGACGGGATGAGCGCCGAGAACACCGTCTGCTGCACGTTCACGTTGAAGCCACCTGCCTTGCCGACGGCGGTAACGGTGTCGACCATCATCCCCTGGATCGAATTGGTCTTCACATCCAGAAAGGTGAACGGCACGCCCGTGGCGGTAGCGCCCACGTTGTAGGTGGGCGCCCCACCTTGTGCCCACGCGAACGATGCAGTGCCAAGCATGCACAAGACGAGTGCAGCGCGACGGAAACTGATGACAACAGACATGGCAACCCTCCAAGCAACGAAAAGAAGACGCACCTCGAATGTGAATCACCGAGGTCCGGTCAGGTCTATGCAATGCGTATGCCAATATTCGAACGTGTCACATCGATATATAACTATGGAAAACCACTAATCGACGTAGATGAATCGATATGCGATTCTTGAGGCGTTGATTTGCCACCAAGACGCCACCCGTCATGACTGAAGCTGCCGATACCGCAGATGTTCCCGACCTGCTCTTCAACCAGTCGCTGGAAAAGGGCTTGGCCGTGCTGGGCGCCTTCAACGCGGAGCGCCGCACCATGACGATTGCCGAGGTGGCTGCCGCCGCCGGCATCAATAAAAGCTCGGCGCAGCGGATGGTCTACACGCTCGAACAGCTCGGCTACTTGCGCAAGCACCCGCAAACGCGCCGCTACCAGCTCACCCCGGCGGTCATGAAAATCGGCTTCAACTACCTGGCCGCCGACACGCTTATCGACGTGGCCAACCCGTTCCTGGCCGAGCTGACCAAGCTGACCACCGAAACCTCGTGCCTGACCGAGCCGGACCAGGACGAGATGGTGTACGTCGCCCGCTTTGTGAGCGCGCATTTCGTGCCCGTGCACATGCCCATCGGCAGCCGCATCCCGATGTACTGCACGGCATCCGGCCGTGCTTATCTGAGCGCGCTACCGATGCCCGAAGCGCAGGCCATCGTTGAAGCATCGCAACGCGTGGAACACACCATGCACACCCGCACCGACGTGGCCGACATCATGGAAACGCTGCGCCAGGCACGCCAGCGCGGCTACGCCACCAATTGCGAAGAGCTGTTCCTCGGCGACATGACCATCGCCGCACCCATCGTCAGCAGTAACGGGCGCCCGCTGGGGGCGATTCACCTCGTCGCGCCCACGGGGCGGTGGACCGCGGAAGAGATGGAAGCCAAGCTCGGGCCTGCGCTGTTGCAGTGTGCGCGAGCGATCAGTACGTCGGTGCGGGCATTGGGGTAGGGACGGGTGCGGGGAATCGGCGGTCTAATCTCCGCAAATCCTGCGGAGAATGGTCTCGTCAGCAGTTGGCCCCAAAGCCCGGCACAATGCACGCACCAAGGCCCAACCGCACATCGCAATGACGCTTCCGTCGCCCAACGACTTCCCGCTGCTGTCCACCGACAAACTGCGCTACGGGGACACCGACCGCCAGGGCCACATCAACAACGCCGTCTTCGCCACGTACCTGGAAACCGGCCGCGTGGAAATGCTCTTCACGCCCGACAACCCGCTGGCTGCGCCCGACTGCGAGTTCGTCATCGCACAACTGGTGCTCGACTTCCGCAACGAGATCCTCTGGCCCGGCACGGTGCAGATCGGCACGCGCGTGGCGCACATCGGGCGCAGCTCGGTCAAGCTTGAGCAGGCCATCTTCCAGAACGGCCGCTGCGCTGCCACGTCGCAGTCGGTAATCGTGCAGATCGACGTTGCTACGCGGCAATCGAGTCCCATCACAGATAGCGCACGCCAGCGCCTTGCTGCGCTCACGATCACCCCCGCAGGCGCGGAAGCTGAGTGACGCGCGCTGTACGCAAACGACCATCTGCGGAATTTTTTTAACTTTGGTTGCACTTGCGCCGCTTGCCGGTGGGAAGATGGCCCTCCCGTTCAACCTGGTGGAGATGACCATGGGACTGTTGGATGAAGTGGGCAAGATCGCCGGCGCCGTCGCCGCCGTTGAAGCCGCCGAGAAAGTCGATCCGGATGCCGGCCTGCTGACCAAGGCCGTTGCCGCCGTGGCCGGCTTCAAGGGCGCAGGCGCGCTGGAAGAGATGCTGGAAAAGAAGGAAGACGAGGCCAAGGCCGAAGGCACGCAAGCACCGGAAGATGGGGCTGCGCCGCAGGCTTGATTCGCCGCGCTCAAAAGGATTTGGGGGACCCGCCGGTTGGCGGGGTTTTGTCTTATTTAGACGTTGAATTCGTGGCGGTGGCTTGCGTCGGCGTGAGATCGTTCTGATCGCGAGCCTACGGTTGATTGTCTGGTGCGCATAGATTCATCGATTTCAAAGGGACGGCACCGAAGACGTTCTCTTTTGGAATAAGGGAAAAATATTTCCAATCTGGCTCACGCACGAATACAACCCCCGCTTTGCAAAGCATCCGCGCTTGTCCTGGACGCTTTTCGCACGACGCGCCGTCAATTGCACAACGTTGCCACTGCGGAATCATGCTTGCTGCCTTGAGTTGCCCCCTTTCGGACTCGGTGTACGCCTGTACATCGCGGGTTGCGATCGCCATGTACATGAAATCCAGATCGGGCTGAATGGGCCTCGCTTTTTCCGCCGCGACGTAATGCGCGTGCAATTGAAAAACGTAACGACAGGTCGCGGCAAGCATGAACCCGATCATCAATGCCGCTAACACGACAATCACGCGACGTGCTGTCAGCTTTTCCCCGCGCGTAAGCAGAGCGCCCAGAAGCGGAAATATGAGTACGGTTGCGAGTCCGGCCAGCAGGGCAGCCTCCAACTCTGGGCTTGTGCAATCCAGTCCACACCCTGGGTTACGGTCGAACACAGTCATGATGCGCACGACCGCCATGGCGGTCACAAGCCCCGCGAGCAGGAACCCTGCAAATGCCGCCAATCGATTCACCTGACCTCCCAGAAGAAAATCCTCTTCGAATCGTACAGATTCGAAAAACCAAAAGAAGACGCGGGGATACCGGCAACAAAGCCTCCAGCCAAAACGGTCTCCCAAGAAAACGCCTTGGCGTGCCCTGTGGCATCCTGAGCCCCGCAGGTTTCTGACGAAGCCCAACGGGAGCCCCATCTTGAAGCTCGATCACATCGCCTTCGCCGCTCAATCTCTTGATCAGGCGAACGCGTATGCCGCGCGGTTGTTCGGCGTGAAGCTGCCCGCGGGAGGCAAGCATCCCTTGATGGGAACGCACAACATGGTCACGCGGATTGCGCCGGGCATTTTCCTCGAATTCATTGCAATTGACCCCGAGGCGCCACCGCCGAATAGGACCCGCTGGTTTGCGCTGGACCGCCTGATGCAAGAGCGCAAGCTGGAAGAGGCGCCCCGATTGTGCGGCTGGGTTGCCAGCCTTCCCGGTTTGGCGCACAACGCAATCGAATCACCGCGACACGAGCTGCTTGAGGTGTCTCGCGGCGATCTGCGATGGCACTTCTTCCACCGCAAGGACGGCGAAGCAGACGCGGGCGGGTGCTTGCCGGCCATGATCGACTGGGCCGGAGGCCAAAGCCCCGTCGGCAAGATGCAGGATGCCGGAATCCGCCTGAACCAATTCCAACTCGCCCATCCGGAGATGGCCGCTATCCGCGCAAAGCTTGATGGGCTGGGATGGGATGCTGCCGCCCCGGAGAACCGCTATGTGGAATTTGCCGATGCGGCGCGGCCGGCATTGACGCTGGTGCTCGATACGCCGAATGGACGCGTGCAAGTCGAAGGCGGCGGCCTGTAACTGCGGGCAGATCAGGCGGCGCGATCCCAACCGGTTCCCGTAACGCGCCGTTCTCCCGACCTGTATCGCGTAGAAAACCCCTCCCGCACACACTGCCCCAACGCCTGCGCCGCCGCACTCGCCCCCTGCGCCGGCAACAGCAAACTGATCGCAAACATTGGCAACTCCGGCAGCCCAGCTTCGGGCCCGAGGATGTCCAAGTCCGCCGGCACTGTCGGCGTCAACCATGCAGTGACGGCCAAACCGGTGCGCACCATGGCGGTGGTGGCTTCGATGTTGCCGCTCTCAAACACCGTGCGCCATTCGATCCGGTGCTCGCCCAGCGCCTTGAGCACGCGGGCGCGGAAGGCGCAGCTCTCATCCACCATCGACAGCGGCAGCGGCCGCTTCGCATGCACATTGCCGCCGCGCGCGCCCACCCACACCAGCCGTTCCACGCACAGGCATTCGCCGGTCGCCTCGTCCACGGGGGCTTCAATCACGGCAACGTCCAGCTCGCCGCGCGCGATGCCTTCGGCCAGCTCGGGCGACGTCCCGCAGACGATGCTGAGTTCCACCGAAGGCCACGCCTCGGTAAAGGCCTTGAAGATGGGCGGAAAGACGGTGCCGACCAGGTCATACGGCACGCCCAGGCGCACTGGACCTTGCAGCGGGCGCGCAGCCATGTCGGCCCAGACTTCGTCGTTCAGCGCCAGCAGGCGTTTGGCGCGGCCGAGGAAGCGCTCACCCGCGTGGGTGAGTTCCAGCCGGCGGCCGTCGCGTTCGAACAGGCGGCATTCGAACGCATCTTCAAGCCGCTTGATCTGCTGGCTGACGGCGCCTTGTGTGAGGTGCAGTGCGTTGGCCGCGACCGTCATGCTGGCGTTTTCCGCCACGGCAACGAAGGTACGGACGAGGGTGATGTCGAGGTTCTTGGCCATCGCTGCATTCTAGAAGCTAATGCATGGCATCAAAAACCTTCGATTTGCTAATGGTTTCGGGCGCTCTACAGTGGTTTTCCTTCATGTGATCCGGGGTGCCACTATGGCTGTCGAGCCGTTGTCTTCCATTGCGCCGTTGGTGCTGTTTGCCGTGGTGTCCACGGTGTCACCCGGTGGGGCGACCACGCTGGCGACGGCTTCGGGTTCGCAGTTTGGCTTTCGGCGCTCGATTCCGCTGATGGTGGGAATTGCCGTGGGGCTGGCGTCGCTGGCGGCGGGTGCTGCGGCTGGCCTGGCGGGTCTGCTGATGGCCGCGCCGGGGCTGATGCTCGTGATGAAAGCGGCGGGCTCCGCCTATCTGCTGTGGCTGGCGTGGAAGGTGGCGCGCAGCGGCCCGCCCAACCTCAGCGCAACCGCCGCAGTGCCGACCACCCTGCTGGGCGGCGCCTGCCTCCTCTGGCTGAACCCGAAAGGCTGGGCGATGGCGCTGGGCGCGGCAGCCTCGTTTGCGATGCTGGCGAGTGGCCCGCTGCAACTGGCGGCGCTGCTGGGCGCCACCTTTGGGCTGGCGGCGCTGGCGTCGCTGTCGCTGTGGTGCGCGGCCGGCATCGTGCTGGCGCAGTTGCTGAAGACGCCGCGCCAGTGGCGTGTGCTGAACGCCGTGCTGGGGGTGCTGCTGGCGGCCTCGATTGTGCCCATGTGGGGCGCCTGAAGTGGCTCGCGCGTTGCGGCGCGGCAATCCGTATCGCGTCTTGGGGTAACGGTCTCTGCCCGGCGCTGGCCGACTTTGCTGCATGACACCGAACGATGCTTCTAATGCCGGGTTACCCCATCGTTTGAAACAGGCCATGGCGCCTAGGATGCAAGGTCACGCCCAATACAAGACCGCTCCGGAGACACCCATGGCCACGGAATTGAGCACCCCAGCGAGCGCCCCCGCGCTCACCTTCGACTACGTCATCGTCGGCGCCGGTTCGGCAGGGTGCGCGCTCGCCAGCCGGCTGACCGAAGATCCGGACGTGACGGTCGCTCTGCTGGAGGCGGGGCCGCATGACCATCATTTCTCGGTGTGGGTGCCGGCGGGCTGCGCGGCGTCGCTGCCGTTCAAGAACAAGCGCAACTACGGTTTTCTGACCGTACCGCAGCCGGGCCTGGGCGGGCGCCAGGGCTATCAGCCGCGCGGGCGCGGGTTGGGCGGCAGTTCGTCGCTCAACGCGATGATCTATATCCGTGGCACGCGCAATGACTACGACCACTGGGCGTCGCTCGGCTGCACCGGCTGGGGCTGGAATGACGTGCTGCCCTACTTCAAGCGCTCGGAATGCAACGAGCGCGTGGCCGGCCGCGACGATGACGCGCTGCACGGTGGCAACGGCCCGCTGCATGTGAGCGACTTGCGCACCGGCAACCCGATCGCGCGCCGCTTTGTCGAGGCCGCCGCCGCTGCCGGCTATCGACGCAACGACGATTTCAATGGCCCGGAGCAGGAAGGCGTCGGTCCATACCAAGTCACGCAATACAACGGCGAACGCTGGAACGCCGCACGCGCGTATCTGCACGGTGGTGATAAGACCGATGCCACGTTCTGCCGCAACCGCCGTCAACTCACCGTGCTGCCCGACACGCAGGCGCTGCGCATCGTCTTTGAGGGCAAGCGCGCGACGGGCGTGGTGGTCGATCGCGGGGGCCGCACCGAGACGCTGCAGGCGCGGCGCGAGGTGATCGTGTCGTCGGGCGCATTCGGTTCGCCGCAGTTGCTGATGGCGTCGGGCGTGGGCCCGGCCGAGCATCTGCGTGCGCTCGGCATTCCGGTCGTGCTCGATCTGCCCGGCGTCGGCCAGAACCTGCAGGACCACCTCGACATCATCCTGCACAAGAAAATCTTCAACCGCGATCTGATCGGCTATTCGCTGCGCGGCAGCGTGCACATGCTCGGCGAAATCCTCCGCTATCGGCGTGAGCGGCGCGGCATGCTGGCCACCAACTTTGCCGAGGCCGGCGGCTTCATCAAGAGCCGCCCCGATCTGGCCGAACCCGATCTGCAGCTGCACTTCGTGGTCGCCATGGCGGACAACCACAACCGTACGTTCAACTACGGCCACGGCTATTCGTGCCACGTGTGCGTGCTGCGCCCGAAGAGTCGCGGCGAAGTGCGGCTCGCCTCGGCTGATACGCGTGATGCGCCGTTGATCGACCCGCGCTTTCTCTCCGACCCGGACGACATGGCCGGCATGCTGGCGGGCTTTCGCGCGGTGAAGCGCATCTTCGCGCAGCAGCCGCTTTCCGAGCTGGGTGGGCGTGAGCTGTATGCCGGCGGCATTCGCGGCGACGGCTCGGATGACGAAGCCGTACGCGCGCTGATCCGCCAGCACGCGGACACCATCTACCACCCCGTTGGCACTTGCAGGATGGGCCGTGCAGATGACGCGATGGCCGTCGTCGACCCGCAACTGCGCGTGCGCGGTGTTGCAGGCCTGCGCGTGATCGACGGTTCCGTCATGCCGACGCTGATAGGCGGCAACACCAACGCGCCGATCATCATGATTGCCGAGCGCGCGGCAGACCTGATCCGCCAGGGCGGTCGCGCATCGCTGAATGTGGTGCAGAGCGCCCCGGCACAGGCATCGCCCGCCGAGGCGCACTAAGCGCCGCGCTACTGCACGACCACGTAGAACGTCGTGCCGTCCTGCCCGGTGGTGACGGCCACGCCGTTGGTCGTCACCTGGCTGAACGCGCCGCTGATGCCGCCCGCTGCATCGATCAGCACGAACTTCTGGCCGCTGAGCGGCGTGCTGCTGAAGTTCAGCGCCAGCGTGCCGCCCAGTGTGGCTTTGCCCGCGACGGTCAGGTGCCCGTAGTTGACCCCCTTGGATGTCCCATCGATCGGCAACGTGAGCGTGCCGCCGGCGTTCTGGCGCAGCGCGCCGCCAATCGTCAGTTCATACAGGCTGCTCGCGAACTGCAAGGCCGCGCTGTTGATCACATCGCCGGTGCCGAACGCGTTGGCGCTGGCCGCCAGCAAGGTGCCGCCCGTGACGGTGGTGCCGCCGGTATAGCTGTTGCCCGCCAGCGTGGTAGACGACGGGCCGGCCTGCACGAACGCGCCCGCGCCGCTTATATTCGACAGCGTGATCGGCGTGGCGGTGTTTTGCACGATCAACTGGCCGTTGTTGACGACGGCGTCGCTCGCCGCGCCGTTGGACGACTGCGCGGTCAGCAGGCTGCTGTCGCCGTTGTAGGTGGCCGTGAGTACCGTCGATTTGTTGCCGCTGCGGTCAAACGTGACGGCGTTGAGCGGCACCGGCGTGCCGCTGCCCAGGCGCAGGATCGCGCCGCTGCCGATCGTCGTGGTGCCGTTGTAGTTTTGCGGCTGCGCAAAGGTGACGTCGTTGCCGGGCGTCCCCATGATCGTCACGTTGCCGCTGCCGGCCAGCGTGTCGTCCTTGTGCGGCCCGCCGCCCGCACCGGTAATGCCCACGTTGAGCGTGACCGGCCCGTTGTAGTTGAACGCCAGCGCGCTGTTGTTGCGCAGGCTGATGTAAGCGTTCTTCGGCCCGGCCGTCGGATTCACGGCCGCCGGCGATGGTGCGCTGGGCAGGAAGAAGCGGTTGTGTGTGCCATCGCCCCACTGCACGGAGCCCGATTCGATATTGATGCCGCGATAGCTGGAGTCGTGGCCGTTGGCACTGTTGGGGCCTCCACTCTGATTGACGACGATGGCGTTGTTCAGCGTCGGGTCGCTCAGGCCGGGGTTCACCAGGTTGGGCGTGTTGTGCGGGCTGTTGTCGGTGTAGCTGTAGACGCCCGACATGACGACCAAGCCCTGGCCGCCGTAGTTGATGTCGTCGCCAAAGTGCGCTTCGTAGATGTTCTGCGGCACGGTGGTCACGCCATCGGGCGGTGCGCTCACGATGAACGAGCCTTCGTTGATGACGGCGCGCGCCTTGGTGAGCGCCGCGCGTGCGTGCGAGATGCCGAAGTTCGCCTGCGTATTGACGTACAGCACTCCGGTAAAGCTCTGGTCCAACGCAAAGAACGGCAGCCCCCACGCGCCCGGCAGCTGCACGACGTTGCCCGTGCCGCTCACCTCGCCGATGCGCATGGCGGCGCCGGTGTTGAATATCAGCGAGCCATTGTTCTGGATGTTCACCAGGTTGACCTGGCCTTGTGTGGTGGCCGGGTTCAGCACGTCGGAAAACGACACGATGCCCGGCGAATTGTCGGCGCTGGTGTTGGTGCCGAATTGCAGCGTCGCGCCCGGGTCGATGATGACGGCCGGCGGGTTGTGCCCCGTCACCTCCACCACAAAGTGCGGCTGGTGCGTGATCTTGCTGACTTCCGCCAGTTGCGCGTCGGGCACGTTGAAGGTGCTCGTCTGCGTGAGCACCAGCACGCCGGGGTTGGCAACGCCGCTAGCCGGCGCAAGCTCGATCGTGCCCTTGCCCGAGATGACGCCCGTGTAGGTGGTGGTGCCCGCCGGCACGAAGATCACCGCATCTTCGGCCAGCGTGATGTTCTGGTTGGCGAGGATGGCGGCCGTGATGTCCATGCGGATCACGCTGGTAGAGCCGCTGCCCGACGTGCCGGGGGCGGTGGTGCCGGAAGTCGAGCCGACCGCGCTGCCCGTTGTGCTGATGCCCGCGTCGTCACCGCCGCCGCAGCCGAACAAAGGCAGCGCGCAGGCGAGCGCCACCGAAGCCTGGAGGGCCGATCTGGAAAAAACCTTCATTGCAGAACCCGACTGAGTTGTTTTATGCGTACCGCGCGCGTTGTGCGTGCGCGGGCGTGTCGGGCGTTAGCATCGGCCGAAAACGGCCAACTCGTGCGGCGGGAGAGGAAAGTTGAGGATCGGGCGCCGGCGGGCTCCGCGCCGCAGCGCGGCGCCCAATTCAAGCGCCTGGATCAGTTGCCCGCGCTATCCGTCGGCACGTTGAACGAGTCGCGCAACAGGTAGCTCATCGGTACTTCCAGGTTCACGCCTTGGGGCGGAATCGGCTGCTGGAACCACTTCTTGTAGAGCTTCGACACCTCGCCGTCGACGATCAGCCGCGTCATCGATTGGTCGATCAGCTTCTTGAAGTCCGCATCCTGCTTGCTCAGCATGATCGCGTACGACGACACGAGCTGCGTCTTGCCTGCCAACCGGTAATCCGCCGGGTTCTTGGCCGTGGCGCGCATGCCCGAGAGCAGGATGTCGTCACCGGCAAACGCGTTGGCGCGGCCGTCGGCCAGCATGGCGAAGGCGCTGCGCAGGTCAGTGGCGTCCACCACCTGCATGCTCATGCCGCTCTCGTTGAGCTTGCGGGCGAGGTCCGCATTGGTCGAGCCGCGTGTGGCCACCACCGTCTTGCCGTTCAGGTCTTCCCATTGCTGGATCGGTGAGCTGGTCTTCACCAGCATGCGGCCCTTGGTGATGTAGTGCGGAATGGTGAAGGCCACCTTCGCGCGGCGCTCCGGCGAGTTGTTGGTCGAGCCGCATTCCAGGTCGGCCTTGCCTGTGGCGATCACGTCGATGCGGGTGGCGGCCGTGACGGGCACGTACTGCACCTTCAGGTCTTGGCGCTTGAGCGAGGTCTTGAGCGAGTCGATCAGCCGCGAGCAGATATCGATCGTGTAGCCGATCGGCTTGCTGCCGTCGAGGTACGAAAACGGAATCGAATCTTCCCGGTAGGCCACATGCACCGTGCCCGAATCGCGGATGCGATCGAGCGTCGGGGTGGCGGCGGTTGCGAAGGAAGCGGAAACAGCGGCGGGAACGGCAAGCGCGGCCAGCAGCCGCGTGCGCGCAGAGAACAACATCGTTGACGATCCTAGAAGAGAATTGGGCTTCTATTGGTTGACTACCGGACCGCCTCGGGTGCCCTATCGACGCGGCCGTGTGCGCAGCCGGTGGCGGAGCGGTGTCCGCTTGGTTGCGCAGCGCTGGCTCGGCGCGCCGTCATCCCCCGGGATGCCCGACCTCAAGCAATGTCTCGCGCCGCCATGGGCGCGCATTATCCGCTATTTGCGGGTATACCCTCAAACGTCTTCAGAGAAGGCCCACAACCCGTGCGGAATCAGTCCGCCACCTTGTCGGTCGGGAACTTGAACGAGTCGCGCAGCAGGAAGCTCATCGGAATATCCAGCTTCACCCCATTGGGCGGAATCGACTGCTGGAACCACTTCTTGTAGAGCTTCTCCGCATCGCCATCGAGGATCGTGCGCGACATCGCCAGGTCGATCACCTTCTTGAACTCGGCGTCGTCCTTGCCGAGCATGATCGCGTACGGCGCCACCGCCAGGTTGCTGCCGACCACCGCGTAGTCCGCCGGGTTGGGCGAGGTGGCGCGGAAACCATAGAGCAGCACGTCGTCCATGGCAAAGGCGTCAGCCTTGCCGGCGGCCACCATGCCGAAGGCCTCGGTGTGGTCTTTGGTCTCGATCAGGTTGATCTTCAGCACGCGCGCATCGGCCATCGCGCGGATCTGCCCGCCGTTGGTACTGCCGCGCGTGGAGACCACCGTCTTGTTGTTCAAATCTTCCCAGCGGCGGATGCCCGAGCTGGTCTTCACCAGCATGCGGCTGCTGGCGATGTAATGCGGAATCGTGAACGCGACCTTCTCACGCCGCTCGCGCGTATTGTTGGTGGAGCCGCATTCGAGGTCGGCCTTGCCTTCGGAGATGGCAGCGATGCGCGTGGCGGGTGTCACTGGCACGTACTGGACCTTCAGGTCGGGCCGCTTCACCGCCCCCTTGATCGCATCCACCAGCCGTGCGCACAGGTCGATCGAATAGCCGACGGGTTTGCCGGCATCAACGTAGGAGAACGGCACGGAGTTTTCGCGATAGGCCAGCCGGACGGTGCCGGTGTCGCGGATGCGGTCGAGTACGGGCGTGCCGGAAGCGGCCATGGCATGTACAGCACACAACGCCAGGCCGACCGCGAGCGCTGCGCGGGTCGGATGCGGCATGGTGGAGTCCCCTGTCTGGTTGTTTTTGTGGTGCCGGACGCAGGCGCGCGGCTGGCGCACGCTACGCCCGCCTTGCTTTCGCCAAGCTTTCGAAGCGGTGGAGTTCACACTGGCCACGCGCGCTGCAACACCGCCCCCAGTTCTTGCGCATGGCCATCGAGCGTGCCGAACACGCGGCCATGTTGATGATGGAAGCGGCTGGCGATGAAGCGCTCGGCGTCGTCCGGGTGGGCGTGGGCCAGCATGAGCGCCGCCTGCGCGGTCAGTGCCAGCCCCTGGGTGATGCGGCGTGCAGACGTCTCCTGGATGTCGCCCGGCTGATGCAGCATCGCCTGCAGTGCCGCAAGTTCCGCGCGCACGGCGCGATGGCCCTGCGCGCGCTCGCCGATGTCGTGCAACAGGCGCAGCGTGTCGTCCGGCGTGCGGCCGATGGCGCGCAGCACGTCCAGGCACATCACGTTGCCCGAGCCTTCCCAGATGGAGTTGACCGGCGCCTCGCGGTACAGGCGTGCCATCGGGCCTTCTTCCACGTAGCCATTGCCGCCCCAGACTTCCATCGCCTCCCCCGTGGCTTCGATGGCGCGCTTGCAGACCCAGAACTTGGCGGCGGGCGTGACGATGCGCTTCCAGGCGGCGGCCAGCGGATCCGCTTCCGCGCGCTCGAATGCGCTGCCCAGTTCCATCATCAGCAAGGTCGCCGCCTGCGATTCGAGCGCGAGATCGGCCAGCACGTTGCGCATCAGCGGCTGATCCACCAGCAGGCGGCCAAACGCCATGCGGTGGCGCGCGTGGTGCAGCGCCTGCATCAGCGCGTGGCGCAGGATGGCTGCGCTACCGATCACGCAATCGAGCCGCGTGTGCGTCGCCATCTCGATGATGGTCGGAATACCGCGCCCTTCCTCGCCGATCAGGATGCCCTCCGCACTGCGGAATTCCACCTCGCTGCTGGCGTTCGAGCGGTTGCCGAGTTTGTCCTTGAGCCGCTGAATCTGGATCGGGTTCTTGCTGCCGTCATCGCGAAAGCGCGGCACGAAGAAGCACGACAGCGGGCCATCTTCCGCACCCATGCGCGCCACCACCAAATGCGCATCGCACATCGGCGCCGAGAA
>Ga0070659_100002481_pt1 | contig 13107 bp, 11 predicted proteins | sample KBSC23metaG_FD_64666 | JGI IMG/M metagenome (GOLD analysis project Ga0070659, IMG submission 64666) | Corn rhizosphere microbial communities from Kellogg Biological Station, Michigan, USA - KBS C2-3 metaG | ecosystem: Host-associated > Plants > Roots > Rhizosphere > Soil ...
CGGGGCGGGGCGTGAGCAGCGGGTCTTGCACGGGCGGCGTTTGCGCCAGCGCCACGGTGGGCATGGGCGTGGCGGCCGGCACCAGGGTGCGATATAGCGCGACATACTCGCGCGCGGGCTGCGACCAGCCGAAGTCCGTCGTCATGCCGTTGTATTGCAGGATGCGCCACGCCTGTGGCTGGGCGAAGATGCGCAGCGCGCCTTCCACAGCGGCCACCATGGCATCGGCTGTATCACCGTCGAACAGGAAACCGGTGGCGCCATGCAGCGCAGCTTCGGGCGAGCCACGGTCGGTGATGGTGTCGACCAGCCCGCCCACGCGCGAGGCCACCGGCACCGTGCCGTAGCGCATGGCGTAGAGCGGTGTCAGGCCGCACGGCTCGAAGCGGCTGCCATGCAGCAGGATGTCGGCGCCGGCGTGCAGCAGGTGGGCATGGGCCTCGGTGTAGCCGATCTTCGCTGCCACTTGGCGCGGATAGCGCGCCGCCAGTTCAGCCATGCCGGTCTCGTATTGATGTTCACCGCAGCCGAGCACCGCCATCTGCAGTTGCGGGTTGGATTCGAGCAGTTCCGGCAGGGCCTGCAGTGCCACATCCGCCATCTTCTGATGCGTCAGGCGACTGCCCATCGCCAGCAGCGGCGCCTGGGCGTCTTCAGGCAGGCCGAAGCGCTGCTGCAGCGCGCGCTTGGCGACGTGCTTGCCGCTCAGGTTGGCGGCAAAGAACGGCTGGGGCAGCAGGGTGTCCTTCGAGGGGTTCCACACATCGTTGTCGATGCCGTTGAGGATGGCGACCAGATCTTGCTGGCGCGCACGCAGCAGGTCTTGCATGCCGCAGCCCGCTGCCTCGGTCAGGATTTCGCGCGCATATGCGTGGCTGACGGTGGTGATGCGGTCGGCCCACAACAGGCCGGCCTTCAAGAAGCTGAACTGGCCCCAGAACTCGGCCTCGTGCGCGGCATCGGGCGGCACGCCAATATCCGGCACCACCCGCATCGGAAAATTGCCCTGGAAGGCGAGGTTGTGCACGGTAAAGACGGTCTTGACCGGCGCCTGCGCACGCTTGATGAACAGGGGCACCAGGCCCGTGTGCCAGTCGTGGGCCTGCACGAGATCAAAACGGCCGAAGGTGGCCAACGCGCCCGGCACGCCACCGGCCACGCGTGCGGCGGCCTGGCTGAACGCGGCGAAGCGCAGCGCGTTGTCGTCATACGGTTCGCCGTGGTCGTCGAGGTAGGGGCTGCCCGACCGCCCAAACAGCGCCGGCGCATCGAACAGCAGCACCGGGATGCCCTGCGCGCCCATGCGGCCGCTCAGCAGGCGCGCCCGGCCGCCGGGCAGGTCGGTCCATTCGCACACCGTGCGTGTGTGCTGCAGTTGGGCAATGGCGGTTGGATAGCACGGCAGCATCACCGTGACTTTCAGGCCGGCGCGCCGCAGCGCAACCGCGCAGGCCCCGACCATATCGCCGAGGCCGCCGGTCTTGGCCAGCGGCACGGCTTCGGAAGCGACAAAGAGAACGTTCAGCGACAAGGTCATGCTCCCGGGGGTAGCCGCCCGCCGGGCCGTCAGCCACCTGCATGAGCGGAGGACGGCGCCGATGTGCGGTGGAGGTTTGCGATCCTCCCCACCGCGCAAGAGCTATGCCAGTCGGACAGACGCTGACAAGGCTGTGACCCCGCCCCCACGGGGCCTTGGCTGTGCGTGATACGTGCCTGCGGGAGCACGTGCGGGGTGTGCAACCTGCGGGTGCGCTGTGTAATTTCGTCAATGCGTTCGCCAATGCGTTCGTCCACGCACGCAGGCGCGCAACTGCCCTCGCAATAGAAAAAAACAATCGATAAAATCAGATCAATCAACTTGTGCAATTGCATTAACGGCGATACGATCACTCCCGTTGTCAACCAAGCACCCAACCGAAAACCGCTATGTCGCTGATCAATACTCAAGTCCAACCGTTCAAGACCCAGGCTTTCCACAACGGCAAGTTCATCGATGTCACGGAAGAGTCGCTCAAGGGCAAGTGGTCCGTGCTGATCTTCATGCCGGCCGCGTTCACCTTCAACTGCCCGACCGAAGTGGAAGATGCAGCGGATAACTACGCTGAGTTCCAGAAGGCTGGCGCCGAGGTCTACATCGTTACGACCGACACGCACTTCTCGCACAAGGTGTGGCACGAAACGTCGCCGGCCGTGGGCAAGGCCCAGTTCCCGCTGGTGGGCGACCCGACGCACCAACTGACCAACGCCTTTGGCGTGCACATTCCGGAAGAAGGCCTGGCCCTGCGCGGCACCTTCGTGATCAACCCGGAAGGCGTGATCAAGACGATGGAAGTGCACGACAACGCCATCGCCCGCGACGTGAAGGAAACCCTGCGCAAGCTCAAGGCTGCCCAGTTCGTCGCCAACAACCCGGGCAACGTGTGCCCGGCCAAGTGGAACGAAGGCGCGAAGACCATCAAGCCGTCGCTTGACCTGGTCGGCAAGATCTAAGTTGTAAGGCTGTTTGCTGCAGAAATGCAGCGGAAAAAACGGCCGGCTCTGCCGGCCGTTTGCTTAAGGGCGGCGGCATGTGTCGCGCCCTGTCACAGAATCAATTCGAATAAAGGAAGTCGTCATGCTGGACGCTGATGTCAAGGCCCAACTGAAGGCCTACCTCGAACGCCTCGTGCAACCCATTGAGCTGGTCGCCAACGTCGATGACAGCGAGGGCTCTCGCGACATGATGGACCTGCTGCGCGATGTGGCCGAGCAGTCCAGCATGATCGTGTTGACCGAACAACGCGACGCTGCCGAGCGCGCGCCGTCGTTCCTGATCCGCCGCACCGGCGCCGATGTGAGCGTGCGTTTTGCAGCCATTCCGACCGGCCACGAGTTCACCTCGCTGGTGCTGGCGCTGCTGCAAGTGGGCGGCTATGCCCCCAAGCTTGAAGCCGACGTCATCGAACAGATTCGCAATATCGAAGGCGATTTCCGCTTCGAGACCTACATGTCGCTCACGTGCCAGAACTGCCCGGACGTGGTCCAGGCACTGAACGTGATGTCGGTCATCAACCCGCGCATCCAGCATGTCGCCATTGACGGCGCGCTGTATCAGGGCGAAATCGAAGCGCGCCAGATCATGGCTGTGCCGACCGTCTTCTTGAACGGTGAAACGTTCGGCACGGGCCGCATGGGCGTGGAAGAAATTCTCGCCAAGATCGACACCGGTGCTGCGGCGCGTGATGCTGAAAAGCTGGCCGCCAAGGAAGCGTATGACGTGCTGATCGTCGGCGGTGGCCCGGCGGGTGCGGCGGCTGCCGTGTATGCGGCACGCAAGGGCGTGCGCACCGGCGTGGTGGCCGAGCGCTTCGGAGGTCAGGTGCTGGACACGATGGCCATCGAGAACTTTGTTTCCGTGCAGGAGACCGAAGGGCCGAAGTTTGCCGCGGCGTTGGAGCAGCACGTGCGCCAGTACGAAGTCGACATCATGAACGCGCAGCGCGCGGTCAAGCTCACGCCGGCCGCTGCGCCGGGTGGCTTTGCCGAGGTGACGCTGGCCAACGGCGCGGTGCTGCAGGGCCGCTCGATCATCCTGTCGACCGGCGCGCGTTGGCGCAATGTCAACGTGCCCGGCGAGCAGGAATACCGCAACCGGGGTGTGGCCTACTGCCCGCACTGCGACGGCCCGCTGTTCAAGGGCAAGCGCGTGGCCGTGATCGGCGGTGGTAACTCGGGCGTGGAAGCGGCCATCGATTTGGCGGGTCTGGTGAGCCACGTCACGCTGCTGGAGTTTGCCGGCGAGCTCAAGGCCGATGCCGTGCTGGTGCGCAAGCTGCAAAGCCTGCCCAACGCGACCATCGTCACCAACGCGCAGACCAGCGAGATCACCGGCGACGGCCAGAAGGTCAACGGCCTGCGCTACAAAGACCGCGTGGGCGGTGTCGAGCATGAGATCGCGCTCGAAGGCGTGTTCGTGCAGATTGGCCTGGTGCCCAACACCGAATGGCTGGATGGCGCGATCGAGCGCAACCGCTTCGGCGAGATCGTCGTCGATGCGCGCGGCCAGACCAGCGCGGAAGGCGTGTTCGCTGCGGGCGACGCCACGACGACGCCATACAAGCAGATCATCATCGCCACGGGCGATGGCGCGAAGGCGGCACTGTCGGCGTTCGACCACCTGATCCGGGTGCCGCTGGCCGAAGCTGCCTGAAGCTGAAGCGTTGTCAGAAGTACGAAGCCGGACCTCGCGATGAGCGGGTCCGGCTTTCTTTTTTTCGCAACCGTCTCCGAACCGTGGTCTTACGGCGTATGGCGGTAGCGAAGGTGAATCAACGGGTACGGACGCCCCTGGCCATCCTGCGCTGACCGGCCGCAGCGTTCGAAGCCCATTTGCTCATAGAAGCCAACGGCCTGGCTGTTTTGCTCGTTCACGTCGGTAGACAGGTCGGGGTGGCGCCCGAGCGCCTCTTTTACCAGCAGGCGGCCAACACCCGATCCGCGGTGTTTCGCGTCGATGAACAGGGCCTCCATGTGACCCGCATTGAGCAGCATGAAGCCGACTGCTCGATCGGCTTCATCGACGGCGAGGTCGAGGCAAGCGCGGGGAAGAAACGCAGTCACCTCGGATTCAATGGCGCTGCGATCTTCGGGCAGGAGGAAGTGGTGCGTTGCGTCGACGGCGCTGCGCCAGATTTCCAGTACGCGCGCGCCATCGGCTTGCGTGGATTGTCGGATTCGTATCATGGTGCTCTCGCAGTTCAAGTCTTGTTGGTCGTTGGAGGCCGTCGCTTAGGCGCATCCGAGCGCATCGTATCGGCAGCGGCTTGGAGTTCGCTGGCGCGTTCACCGCATATGTGGGTGAGGCGATCGCGCAGCACGCGGCCTGCGCTGTCGAGGTCGGGTCGCGCAAAGAGCGCCAACTCCAGTCCGCCGATCTCCGGAAAGCCATCGGCAGCGCCGAGCACGCGATGCCCGACCTGCACGGTACTGGCGGGTAGCAGGCTCACGCCCAACCCTGCGCTGACAGCCGCACACAGGCTTGCCAGGCTGGGGCTCGAATACGTGATGCGCCACGCCTGGCCGATCGATTCCAGCGCGTGCAGCATCTCCTGTCGATACAGCGCGCCCACCGGAAACACCACCAGCGGCAGCGAGGGTTGAGACGGCCCTGGTGGCAGCGTGTGTGGCCGCTCGGCGCTGTCCATCCAGCAGACAGGTTCTGCCCAGCGCGCGTGGCAATCGCTGTCGGCGCCCCATTGTTTGACCAGCAGCAAGTCCAGATCGCCATTGCGGTATAGGCGCAGCAGATGGTGGGACAGGCCGCTTTCCACTTCCAGCCTCAACCGCGGGCGCTCGCGCGCAAAGCTGGCGATGAGCGGCATCAGCGGATCGCCACCCAGGTCTTCGGGCACGCCCAGGCGCAGCACGCCTTCGATGTGCTCGGGGCTGAGCGCTTCGCTTGCCTCATTGGCCAATCGCAGCAGACGGCGCGCATAGCCGAGCAGCCGATCGCCTTCTTCGGTGGGCAGCACCTGGCGCTGGCTGCGGTCGAGCAGGCGGCAGTCCAACTGTTGCTCCAGCCGCAGGATCTGCTGGCTGACGGTCGATTGCGTCAGGTGCAGATGTTCCGCCGCTCGTGTGAAGTTGCCGGTGTCCACCACCGTGACAAAGCTGCGTAGCAGGACCAGATCAATCATTCGAAAATCCACTGAAAGCCATTCAACTATTTAATTTGAACATGTTTAGGGGTGAAACCATAATCGACCGGTTAGTCAGAACGGGTAGCAGTACGGCCGCTGGGGAGCCGACGTTGCGACTGAGTGCTGCGGCCAAAGGTGGTCGAACAACTGCGCCAGAGCGTTCCGATGGACGGCCGAGACGGCGCTGCAGTACGTCCGGCGAGCGTGGCCGGAAGGCGATTGTTGAGAGGTTGATCGCCGCAGGCGCCCGCCGATACCGACAAACTTTGTCTTTGGAGAACCACCATGTCCGATGAACAGTACATGCGCGAAGCCGTTGAACAAGCCCGCGCCAACGTGGAAGCTGGAGGCCAGCCATTCGGCGCGGTGCTCGTGCGCAACGGCGAGATCATTGCCAGCACCTCCAACAAGACGCATATCACGCACGACCCCACCGCCCACGCCGAACTCCAGGCCATTCGCGAAGCCAGCAGCAAGCTGGCCACGCCCGACCTGAGCGGTGCCGTCATGTATGCCAGTGGCCATCCGTGCCCGATGTGCTACGCCGCGATGGAACGCTGCGGCATCCGCACCGCATACGTGGCGTATTCGAATGAAGACGGCGAGCCCTTCGGTTTTTCTACCGAAGCGATGTATGAGGACATCAGCCGCGCTCCGGCGGCGCGCGTACTCAAGATGCATCCGCTCAAACCGGCGGGCGAGCAGGGTTTGTACGAAGCGTGGCAGGCGCGCCAATCGTGAGCGAAGCGTTGGCGCAGGGCGCTGCATCGGGCACGTCACCGGCCACGTCATCCACCTGGTCCGAGCATGCCGATGTTGGGTGGATTGGCGTGGCGGTGGTGATTGCGTTGGCGCTGAACCTGCGGCCGATTCTCACGACCATTGGCCCGCTGCTGGCGGAGATTCGCGGGGGGTACGGGCCTGGGCTTGCAGGGCGCATCGCTGCTCACGGTGATTCCCGTGCTGTGCATGGGCAGCGTGGCGTTGTTCCTGCCGTGGCTGGCGCGCTGGCTGCCGGAGCATCGCGGCGTGGCATGCAGCCTGCTCGCGATTGCCGGAGCGTGCGTGTGGCGGCTGTGGGCCGGACACGGCGCCCCGCTGATCGCCAGTGCTGCACTGGCCGGCACGGGCGTGGCGATTGTCCAGGCGCTGGTGCCGGGCATCGTCAAACGGTGGTTTCCGCAACGCGTGCCGATGGCGCTGGGTTTGTATTCCGCCTCGCTAATGGCCGGCGGTGGCATTGCGGCCACGCTCAGCCCGCGCATTGCACACATGGCCGACTGGCATGTGGGTCTTGGCGCGTGGGCATTGCCGGCCCTGGCGGCGCTCGTGTTGTGGATGACCGCGCGCCCGCGCGAAGCAGCTGCACTCACGCAGCGCGGCCCGGTACTCAACTTCTTCGGTAACCGGCGCGCGTGGCTGCTGGCCATCTACTTTGGCGCGGCCAATGGCGGTTACACCAGCATGATTGCGTGGCTGCCGATGTTCTACCGCCAGCTTGGTTGGAGCGCACAAGCTGCTGGCAGCCTGATCGGCGTGATGACGATCTTCCAGGTGTTGGGCGCCTTCACGGCACCGCTGCTCGCGCGGCGCTGGGCCGATCGACGCCCCTGGCTGATGTTGGCGCTGGTGCTGCAACTACTCGGCATGGCAGGTCTGCTGCTCGCGCCGCAAACGGGTACCGCGCTGTGGGTCGCGCTGATCGGCTGCGGGCTAGGTTCGATGTTCTCGCTGTGTCTGACGCTCACGCTGGACCATCTGCCCGACGCGCGCGCCGCCGGCTATCTGGCGGCCTTCGTGCAAGGTATCGGCTTCATCATCACGGGGATCATTCCCTACGCCGTCGGCTGGCTGCGTGAGGTGACCGGCGGCTTCCAGGTGCCGTGGCTGCTGCTGACGGCCATCGTGATCGCGTCGATGGCCACGACACTGCGCTTTACGCCTGCCGGCTACGCCCGCGCGATCGGACCGGTATAACACCGCGTCGCCGCCGGCTGACTCCGCCCGGCACGGGGCCTTCAGCCACCTTCAAAAAATGCTTGAAATGCGAATCATTCGCATTTATAGTGTGTCCATCGACAGCGCTGCAGCCGATGGACCCGCCCCCCGAGGGCATCTCCAAGGCACGGCGCATCGAACCGAATTTCGCTGCGTGCGCCTGCCTCCGGGAATCTCCTTGCCGGCCGGCGCCCCCAGCAACCGATCTTTTGTGGGGACCGCTCTGACACACAGAGCGTTAGGCCGTAGCAAGCCGCCCGACAGTCGGGAAAGCACTCAGACCCCGCTTTCCCGACTGCGACTTTCCCGGGCTGCCAGCCATGCCATTTTTTTTCAGAACGCAACGACGCCGTCTGCACATTTGCTGCGTCTGTGGTTTCCGGTTCTGACCCGCTGTAGTGCCCCGCCTGCTGTACCCAATCTCGCCCCAAACGCCATGCCAAACTCGACCGACCTGCCTGATTTGCGTAGAGCGGGGCTCAAAGCCACGTCGCCGCGCGTCAAGATTCTGGAAATCCTCGCCACCGGCACGGACCACGGCCGCCATCTGAGCGCTGAAGATGTGTACCGTCAGTTGCTCACGTCGGAACACGACATCGGCATCTCGACGGTCTATCGCGTGCTCAATCAGTTGGTGGATGCCGGCGTGCTGCTGCGCCATACGTTCGAGGCCGGCCATGCGGTGTACGAACTCAACGAGGGCGCACACCACGATCACCTGATCTGCCTGTCGTGCGGCCGCGTGGAAGAGTTTCACGATGACGCCATCGAATCGCGCCAGGAGCACGTGGCAAGCGAGCGCGGCTTCGTGCTGCGTGATCACGCGCTCGCGCTCTATGGCGTGTGCCCTGCGTGCCAGACGCCCGCAGGTACTTCACACTGACGTGATCCGCGCATGTGACACCCGCATGTAGCACCGTAACGCCCTGAAACATCATCGGGGCAATCGTGGCGAACTCATCTGGCGACAGCGGTTCCAACACACCGTGTTACCCAGGAGATGCCAATGCAACGCCGTCTGAAGTCCGAAGATGAACTCAAGACCTTGCTGGCCCGCTGCGTCCAGCAACACCCGGAATGCGCACAGTGCGAACTGCGCGCGATGTGCATTCACCGCCCCGATCACACCGGCTGCAATTGGAGCGCCGAGTTTGATTTTCCCGTCGACGACGATGTGGCAGCCATCCGTGGCCTGTCGGTCGCCAAACGCTTGCTGACGCGGGCGCGCACGCAATACAACGTGGCGCCGGCTCAGTAACCTAGCGTTATCCCTTTGCCTGGCGTGAGATGCGCTCCAGCAGCGCGCGAGCGCTTTCGCCGTGCCCCTGCTGTGCCAGCAGGCGCGCATTCAGCACGAGGTTTTCGAGCACCAGCTTGGCGATGCTCGCGGTAAGCGAGACGATCACCTCGTCCTGGCTGAAGTGGGCGTCTTCCATTTGCGACAGCTGGCGCGACACCAGCTTGCAGACCAGGTCGCGCAACATCTGCTCGTCAAAGGGCAGGTTGGCGAAATCCACCGGGTCTTCCTTCTCGACTTCCGCAATCAACTGGACCAGCAGTTCTTCGGTCATGATGCGTCCCCCGTTCAGGTTTGGATCAGTCTACGCTTGCCGTACGCAAAAATAAAACGGGCCCGCGTGATGCAGGCCCGTTAGTGTTGTGACGTTGCGTCGTCGGCTATTTGCGTCGCATGAAGTGAATCGGCTGTTCAACCGCGGCGGACGATGACGATTCGCCCGATGCGCAGCCGCTGCAGCCGCTGCCGCATGCGCTGCCCGAAAGCGGATCGGAGTGGCAAGACGGTGACTCGCCCGGCGTGAGGAGGCGCTGCCCAAAAGCGCGCATCCAGCCTGGTCGGGAAGGCCGATCACACCAGCCCGCCACACGCGCCATCGTGCGGGCGCGCATGGCTGGCGCATAGCGGCCGGTAATCGACAGCGCGCTCAGCGCCACGACCGTGGCAACAACACCGGTTTCGACAACGTGGTACACGCTCATGTCAGCACCCGTGCGATCTGATAGGTGGCGAAAGCGGCCAGGTAGGCCAGCGCGAAGAGGTAGCCGGCGGTGCCCGCCATGACCTTCCACGAATTGGTTTCGCGGCGGATGGTGGCCAGCGTCGAGATGCATTGCGGCGCGTACACGTACCACGCCAGGAAGGCCAGCGCCGTGGCCAGCGACCATTGCTGCGAGATGATCGGCGCCAGTTGCGCAGCCGCGTCTTCGTGCGTGGCCGACAGCGAATACACCGTTGCCAGCGCACCCACGGCCACTTCGCGTGCGGCCATGCCCGGAATCAGCGCAATGCACATCTGCCACGTGAAGCCGATCGGCGCGAACACGACTTCCAGCGCGCGGCCGATCATGCCGGCAAAGCTGTAGTCGATGGCGGGCAAGGTGGCGTTGGCAGGCGGCGACGGGAACGTCGACAGGAACCACAGCACCACCATCATCTTCAGGATGACCGTACCGATGCGGCGCAGGAAGATGCGCGCCCGTTCGATCAGGCCGACGATCAGGTTGCGCACGCTGGGCAGGCGGTATGACGGCAGTTCCAGGATGAGCGGGTGCTCGTTGCGATCGCGCTTGAGGTACTTGAGCACATACGCCACGACCAGCGCCGACACGATGCCGGCCATGTACAGCCCGAACAGCACCAGCCCCTGCAGGTTGAACACGCCCCACACCTGCCGCACCGGAATGAACGCGCCGATCAGCAGCGCATACACCGGCAGCCGCGCCGAGCATGTCATCAAGGGCGCAACGAGAATCGTCACCAGCCGGTCGCGCGGGTCCTGAATCGTGCGCGTGGCCATCACGCCGGGAATCGCACACGCAAAGCTGGAGAGCAGCGGGATGAACGAGCGGCCCGATAGGCCCGCGCCCGCCATCAGCCGGTCGAGCAGAAACGCCGCGCGCGGCAGATAGCCCGATTCTTCCAGCGACAGAATGAAAAGGAACAGGATCAGGATCTGCGGCAGGAACACCAGCACGCTGCCCGTGCCGGCGATGATGCCGTTCACCAGCAGGCTCTTGAGCATGCCGTCTGGCATGACCGTGCTGACCCACACGCCCACGGCTTCCACCGCGCCCTGAATGCCGTCCATGAGTGGCTGCGCCCATGAGAACACGGCCTGGAACATGAAGAACATCAGCACGGCCAGCAGCGCGAGGCCCAGTACCGGATGCAGCACGATGCGGTCGAGCCGGTCGTCCAGTTCTGCCGTGCTGCGCGGCATCGTGACGGCGGTATCGAGCAGGCGCTTCACTTCGACGTGTGGATCGGCATCGGCTGGCAGCGCCGCCGGCACAGCGGGCAACTGCTCGTGATCAATATGCGCGACGAGGTCTGCCGCGCCGTTGCGCTTGATGGCCACGGTCTGCACCACCGGCACGCCCAGCGCCGCTTCCAGCTTGGCGCGATCGATGCGGATGCCGCGTCGTTCGGCTGCATCCACCATGTTGAGCGCCAGCACCATCGGCAGGCCCAGGCGTTGCAGCTCCAGTACAAAGCGCAGGTGCAGGCGCAGGTTGGTGGCGTCCACCACGCAGATCAGCATGTCCGGGCGCGACTCGCCGCGGAACGTGCCCAGACAGATATCACGCGTGATGGCTTCATCGGGGCTGGTGGCGACCAGGCTGTAGGCGCCGGGCAGGTCCAGGATCTGCACGTGCCGGCCCGACGGCGCGGTGAAGCGGCCTTCCTTGCGCTCGACCGTCACGCCCGCGTAGTTGGCGACCTTCTGGCGGCTGCCCGTCAGCAGGTTGAACAGCGCGGTCTTGCCGCAGTTGGGATTGCCGACCAGGGCAACGCGCAATGCGGGTGAGGAAGCTGAGGTGGAGGAAGCGTGCATCTGCGTGGAGCCGGATAAGCGGGGCCGGAAAGGAGCCGGAAAGGGGCCAAAAACGGGGGGGCAGGTTACGCCGCCTCGCGCACCTTGGTGGGTGGGGCCATTTCGGTAGCGGCGATGGGAGTGGCAGCGGGTTGCGCAGCCACTTCGGCGCGTAACCGCACGCGGGCGGCCTCCTGACGGCGCAGCGCAAAGCGGGTAAAGCCTACCTGCACGACCAGCGGATCGCCGCCAAACGGGCCCACGGCCACCACGCGCACCACTTCGCCCGTCACGAACCCGAGTTCGCGCAGGCGTTGGCTGATGGGATCGGCGGGTTCACGGTCTTCAACGTGATCCACCACCGCCGTCGCCCGGCGGGAAAGCTCGGAAAGCCGCATCGTGCGTGATCGTTAACTTAACGTGGTGTAGCAAAGAAGCTAAATGCGAATCGTTTTCATTATATCGCAACATCACGTGTGGCGGGCTGCGGCACCCGGTCGCTGAAATGGATATTTTGGAGGAGGGGTGCCGCGTTGCGCTGAAAGCACAGAACGGGAGGGGGGCACGCAAAACCGCTGCTGGAGCAGGGTTTTTCCCAAATTACCCTATCCTGGGTATTGGCCGGGTTGAGGTCATTGCCTATGCTTCAACTGCGCTGAACTTCCCCGTTCAAAGCGTATTCTTCAAGCCACCGGGTACCGCTATCCGGTGGCTTTTTCTATTGGCGCCCGCAAAATGCAGGCGATTCGCGTGATGTGTTCCGGCACCACAACCTGTCATTACGATGGGGAATCCGGGGCGCCGGCAATGGTGGTTCGAGCACCGCGATCGCGCATGCTGCTGCCACCCCTCGTGCGGCCTCTGGCGCCGATTTGCAGCCGGGTCGCCGACAGACTATCCACAAGTTGCGTGCGATAGGAATTGCAAGCAAAATGCTTGCGCACTGCGTCAGCCGTCATCCGGCACGATGCCGCAACTGCATCGTGCGCCGAGGATACGCTCCTTGAGCCGCGCATCGTGCAACCGCAGAGTGCATTCGCTCTCCATATAGGCTCTACCGGTCATCCAAGTGCCGAAGCACGCTTTCTTTCCCACCACGCTGCGTGGCCGCTTGCTTGCTCTGGCCGCGGTGGCCGCCTTGCCGGCCATCGTCGTGGCGATTGCTGGCGTGGCGCTCTACCGTGACCGGCTCAACGATCATCTCTCCCAGCACCTGACGCACGAAACCGAAGCCGCCGCCGCGCGCGTCGGCATGGTGCTGTCCAACGCGAATGCGCTGCTCTCGGTGCTTGTGGCCGACGATTCGGCGTTGCGCATGGAGCAGCAGGAGTGCAGCCGCTTCGTCAACCGCGTTTTCCACAACCAGAATGAGCTTGCGAACCTTGGCATCATCGATGCGCATCGCAAGCTGGTATGCACGCCCGACACGGCCAAGCTGGGTCTCGATTTGTCGGATCGGCCGTACGTCAATGCGATCCTGGCGATGGGCCGTCCTGCGCTGTCGACCTTCGTGACCGGACGCGCATCCAGTCAGGCGGTTCTGATTTCGGCCCGCCCGATGGTGGACGGCGGTGGCGCAATTCGCGGTGTGGCTTACG
>Ga0070659_100002484_pt1 | contig 13098 bp, 11 predicted proteins | sample KBSC23metaG_FD_64666 | JGI IMG/M metagenome (GOLD analysis project Ga0070659, IMG submission 64666) | Corn rhizosphere microbial communities from Kellogg Biological Station, Michigan, USA - KBS C2-3 metaG | ecosystem: Host-associated > Plants > Roots > Rhizosphere > Soil ...
CGCACCATTTATTTTGATGGCAACGGTCTACGGTTATAGCCAGGACCTCGAGCGGGAGGCTGATCTCAAAGGCGTCGACATGATGATCAGTGCTGAATACTCGCCGGAAGAAATGGTCAACGTGATGAAGTTGTTGGATAGGGATATCGAAGGCGAGAACATCCGACTCTTCTATAACGACCATCCATCACTTGATGAGCGAATAAAATATCTGAGTTCGTATCTGGGTACGAGGGCCGACCGAGTGACGCATCAGATGGAGCTCAATCGCGAACGCGCCGCTTATTTCAAAATCATGGAACCGGTGATGCGCCACGACATTCAACTATCGATCAGCGCTGGACGTTTTCGTTCAGCTGTCTTTCACGCACAACGCCTGGTCGATTTTCACCCTGACTCGGAAAACTTGTTTTGGTTGGCAGAGGCTTACCGCACCCTCGGACCTCGTTTGCCACAGCTGACGGACAAAGAACTGACTAACAGCGCCAAGAAAGATGCTGCAAAAAAACGTGTGAAGCGAACGCTGGAAGAAGAAGAGCAGGAACTGCTCGCGACGCCGGCGGGTAAAGAGAATTGGCAAAAGCACCTACAAAAAGCAGAAGAATTGTACTCGCGCGCGCTGAACTCCGAGAACCCGGTGCCGGTGGTCCATCGCGGGCTTGGCATGCTCTACGAAAAGCTTGGACGACCAAGCGATGCCGCCAGTGAGTATGAAAAGTATCTCGAGCTGGCGCCGACCGCGATCGATCGCGAACGAATCAAGAAACGTATTGAAACCTTAAGGAGAACCTAAAATTGAAGCTTACCAGTGCTGTCCTCGTCTTCAGGCTGCGAGCATTGATCTTCGTCATTGCCTCACTACTACTTATAGGTTTCACTTCGCACGCGATCAACGCGCAGTTTCTTCATCCGAAGATCACGTCGAAAGAAACCGCCATCCGCACGGTTGTCGTGTTCCCCGCGAAAGTGAACGTGGTCCGCGATAGCATGAAGGGACCAGAAGGTATGGCAGCAGAGTCTGACGAACTAAGCGTGCGCGTAGAAAAGGTAATCACTGAGGTCCTCTCGAAACAGAAACAAGTGGCAACATTATCGCCGCCTACCCAGGGGACCGGCCAGGGCGACGCGCAACCGAACTACAATGTCGCCGACTTTCAAACCAAGTTTGACGATTTGCTACCCAAGATTATGAAGAAGCGGAGCGATGTTAAAAAAGGTCGCTTTACGATGGGCGATGAGGTACTGAACTTGAACCTGGAGAAGACGACGGATGCCATAGTCTTTATTCGTGGCGAAGGAAAGAAACTGACCGGCGGCAAGACTGCATTTACGCTGCTCGTTGGTGGAGCGCCCGCTTATTTGAAGTTACGGATCGGGATAGTGGATGCCAGGAATGGTGACGTTTTGCTGTACACCGATCCTGTTCTCGCCGGCGATCCAACCACCGCCGTCGATCGATTGCGAAAGGCCCTGGAAAAAGGCTTTAAAAAACTCCCCGCCGCCCAGGCAAAGCCTTGATTTTTGAGGACTACCGAGCTGGCTCAAATAGCTCGATCGGGTTGCCGTCGGGATCTTCCAACTGGATCTGCTTGCCGCCCGGGCCTACCTCCATCTCATTCCGAAAATGCATACCGTTTTTCTTCAGAGCTTCAATCTGAGCGGGCAAGTCTTTGACCTGCAGAATTACCCGATTCCAGCCGCCAGGTTCTTGCTGACGCCCATCAGGCATAGGACGGGAACCGGAAGCGCCCGGACCACTCAGGATAAGTTTGAAATTCTCACCAGAGACCTGGCCGAAAGCAGGGAGGTTTTTCATATCCAGCTTGAGACCAAGTTGTTTTGTATAGAAGTCGATTGAGCGACTCACGTCCTTCACTTGATACCTAACACCCCAGAGACCCAAGACAGCGCTTTTACTTTCCTGTGACCCAACTTGAGATGATGTTTGAGACAATTCTTTTTGATTCATGTAACCTCCAATCGCCACGAAGGTGAAACACAGAAACAAAGCGCACGAAGTTCTTATCATATTCACCTCCCTTAACTGGTAGAAAAAAATGTTCCGCGCTTCTGCCGTGATTATGAAGTTCCGAGGGGGCCGTGTATTGGAAAAAATGGAACTATCCGGGGATAGGAACATGATGGCTTTTTAAACGACTGTCGGGTTGATGGTGATGAACGTATTCACGGGGACTTAGACCTGAAAACTCTTGAAAATCGTTGATTAAGTGCGACTGATCGAAATATCCACACGTCGCTGCGAGCTGAGCCCAATCAAGTGGCCGATGTTTGTCCGCCAAAGCCCGCGCTCGTTCAAATCGCAGTATCCGGCTGTACAGCTTTGGTGAAAGACCAACCTGAGCAGCAAACACATGGTTTAAGCGCCGCTTACATATTCCAACCTCCCTGGCTACATCCCGAACACGAGCACCTTTGCCGCTTTGGCCCAATAAGAGGAGTGCGGTAGGACATAACTCTGGAACTTTAGAAATCGAATTCGGTGTATCATCCCGTCGTCTACGAAGTATTGCCGGAGCTGCCGGAAGGGCGGTCTTTCCATTTTAGCCGCGCACAGGAGGCATTCACACTCTTCGCGGATCGGACCGACGGCGTGATCAAGGGTGGTATTAACGACTGGAGGTTAGCCGATAACAATATGAGCCAAGGACCACGCCCAAAACCACACCTACTCGCCTTAACAATCTTCCTGGCCCTCTTTTTTTGGGTTAACCCGGTAAATGCAGGTCTAACTAATCAGACCAACAAACGCGAACCTTCAAACAAGAACAAGATAAGCAACTCCGTTGAAAACCTCGCTCGCGCAGTCACTATTTATCGCGACACTTACGGAGTTCCACACGTCTTTGGACGTACCGACGCCAGCACTGTGTTTGGATTTGCTTATGCTCAGGCGGAGGACAACTTTTGGCGCGTTGAAGAAAACTACATCAATGCGCTGGGCCGAGCCGCTGAGGTGTATGGCGAGAAGGGTCTGGATGAAGATCGCCTTAACCACGAACTCGAAATTCCCAGGCTGGCGCGCGAGGAATACGCGCGACTAGACCCACACATGCGGTTGCTATGTGACTCTTTCGCCGAAGGTTTCAACTACTACATCGCCCGTCATCCGGAAGTACGCCCGCGACTACTGACGAAAATAGAACCCTGGTACACACTCGCATTCATTCGTTATAACTATTACCAAAACGGCTTTGCCCGAGATCCGAATCTACGACCGCTCCAGTTACAAACTGCCGCGCTCGACAACGGTTTAAAAGCCCATACTGGTTCCAATGGCTGGGTCATTGGTCCATCAAAAAGCGCTACGGGCAACGCGATGCTTTTCATAAACCCTCACCTTCCCTTCTTCGGTACGGGTCAGGTTTATGAAGGTCACGTTCACAGCGACGAAGGGTGGAATTTCACCGGTTACACACGGTTTGGATTTCCTCTGCCGTACGTTGGACATAACGAAAACGGCGGCTGGGTGAGCACTGACAATGCGCCGGACCTCACGGATGTCTACCTGGAAACATTTGACGATCCGGCTCGCCCGCTCGCCTACAAGTACGGAAACGGATACCGGCTCGCTTCGGAACACGTCGAAGAAATTCGAGTTAAGACCGCGGCTGGTGTGGTAACCCGACGCTTCACTATGCGCAAGACTCATCACGGCCCAATCCTTGGGGAACGTGATGGCAAGCAACTGGCGCTACGCATGGCAAAGTTTGAGGCTGACGGTTGGCTCCGCGAATGGTACGACATGACCCGCGCGAAATCGCTCGACGAACTTAAGCGCGCAATGGCTCCACTCAACATGCTGTTTGGGAATGTGATGTATGCAGATCGTCAGGGTAATACCTGGTACCTTTACAACGGCGCAGTGCCGCGACGCGATCCACGATTTGACTGGAGCAAACCGCTGGATGGGAGCGACCCGGCCACGGAATGGCAGGGTTATCACAGCATGGCAGAGTTGCCTCAACTCACAAACCCGAAATCCGGGTGGATGCAAAACTGCAACACTACTCCTTTTTTATTGACGAGTGATGGCAATCCCGATCCCAAACAGTTTCCGAAGTACATGGTCCAGGAAGGCGACAACCCTCGCGGCGCGATCTCGCGCGAGATTCTTTCTGGTAGCGCAACCTTCACGTTCGACGACTGGCAGCGCGTGGCGTTCGACACGCGTGTAATGAGCGCCGGCAATCACTTACCCGGGCTCCTGACTGCACTGAAGGAAAAGCTTGAAGCAAAGTCAGACGAGCAGCTGCGCGGAATCTACGACGAACTGGTCCGGTGGGACCGCCGGAGCGCCAACGACTCGATTGCGATGACGCTCTTCAGTCTTTGGCACGACCGGATATCAAGAGATCGTACAGAGACGCGAACGCCGGAACGACAGTTATCAGCGTTGGCGGAAGTAGTTGCTGCTCTTGAGCGAGACTTCGGCACCTGGAAAGTTTCGTGGGGCGAACTTAACCGTCTGCAACGGCTCGATGAAAGCAAGCAGGAAGACTTTCAAGACTCAAAGCCAAGTCTGCCAGTCAAAGGGGTCAACGGTAACGATGGCGCTGTGTTCACATTTTATGCCGCACCAACGCATGGACAGAAGCGCCGGTACGGCGTCGCAGGTGGAACCTATATTAGCGTAGTCGAGTTTGGACCCCAGGTACGCGCGCTGTCGATCCACACGTTTGGCGCAAGCGGCGACCCGAAAAGTAAACACTACTTTGACCAGGCCGCTCTCTATACGCGCGGAGAATTCAAGGGGTCGTGGCTTAACCTGCAAGACATTCGGGCTAATCTCGAAGCTGCATATCACCCAGGTGAAGAGCGCCGCTAATTTACCGAGGGAGCTTGCAGCGATACAGGATGCGACACCTATTTAACCCTCATCGCAACTTTTCGGTACGTAACACTGACAATGTTACTCCTTCTGGCCTGGCATCTGCGCGAAGATCACAAAATGGCCGCCAGGCTCTTTGACCACGATTTCCTTCGATCCATAGAACGTCTCATGAATCGGTTGAACGATCTCGGCACCTTTCAAAGCATTAGCAGCTGAGTTGATATCGGCCACTTCCATGAATAAGAAGCTCGGTCCCTTGTCTACTGCTTTCGCGAGCGGGTTGTCAGCGTCAGCCTGCATTCCAGAGTAGGTTTGATACATGACCTCGACGCTTCCATTTTCCAGCGCCGCAAAACCAAGGTGATCACCTTCGGGAACTTCGATCGTCTTTTTGAAGCCAAAGCGCTCAGTCCAGAATTTCAGGCTGGGCTCAACGCTCTTCACATGTAGCACGGGTGTAGATTTATTAATCATCGTCATAGTCCTCTGTTTAGTTTTCGCCGCGGACATCGCGGTCCAAATCACCAACGCCAATCCGACCGTCGCTGCGACTCCTATTGACCTATCCAGCTTCATCATCTTAGGTCGCATCTTACTCTTTTCCTTTCTAGTCTAAATTAGACTAGTGTATAGTAAGAGGCATGAAGAGAGCTGTCAAGAAGAAAAAAAGAAGGACCGAAAGCGGCGGACCCGGCGGGCTACGGCTGACGATCGCCGACCTTGTGATTCTCAGCCTGCTGGCCGAGCGTCCAATGCATGGCTATGACGTGAATGCAACACTCGAAGATCGAAAGATTCGCGATTGGGCCGCTGTGTCGCGCCCCCAGATCTATTACTCACTCGACAAACTGACCGAGCTTGGATTTATTCGCGTCACTATGGAAGGTTCGCCATCGGCCGGTCCGGAGCGTCGCGTACTTGACACAACTGAATCCGGTCGCCAGCGACTGGCCGACGCACTTGAGGATGCGCACTGGACCACCACTCAAGTTCACCAGCCGTTCCTTACCTGGTTGGCGCTCTCATGGCAGGCTCGCCCGAAGACATTTCAAAAACAATTAAGGCAGCGGCACAAATTCCTCGAGCAAAAGCTCGCCGAGGAGCAGTCAACCCTTGAAGAGGTACTCAAGGAGGTGGGCCACCCGTATCACGAGGCCGTCTGGATGCTTAAACTTGCAATTGCTCAAATGGAATTGGAGCTAAAATGGCTCGAAGGAATCGAGCGCGAGTCTCCGAAGCGAGCACCGGCTCAGACGACAAGGAGAGATTAGAATCGTTAGAACCAGAGCCAAACAACTACGGGCAGCAAGTGGATGAACACTTACCGCCCGAGCTCGTGTGTTTTTACCTGGGTAACGTCTGCGAAGCGCTGCCTAGTTAGTAGAGACGGTAGGTTCAGCAATGTTGCTGACGTGGTTTTGGAGGAGATGCCAAGTACCTCCACGCTTCACCCAAACGTGCGTGCTACGGTAGGTCGGCTTTCCGTTTACTGTACCGCGGTGCGACATGAGCGCCAGTTTTCCCCCGTCGAAGAAATGGACCACATACTCGTCGGCTACGTCGGTGTCCGGGGTGGCCTTGAGTCCCGCGATGTACTGCGCCTTGTTTTCGATTTGACCGAAGGGTGTCGTGCCTGAGTAGTCTTCGGCTACGATGCGACTGATAGTCTTCTGATCGTCGGCATTAAGCCGTAACTCAGCGGCCGTCCACTCCTTGTCTAAGGCTATTAACGTCTGCTCATTCGTTAACTTGACCTTTGTTTGCGCTATTGCAATTGCTGATGCCATGGCTAAGACAAACGTCAGCATCAACATACCTATCAATTTCCTGATCATTTCAAGTCCTTTCATTCATGCGGAGGGGGACGCTCGACAAAGTCGAATCGCTTCAATTTTTTGCGGAGGACAAGTTGAGTGCTTTACGCGGTTTTGGCAGCGGCGAGCTTCTGAAACGTGGAAGTCACAACCTCAGCTGTGCCCACTCTTGGAGTTCCTTCAACCATTCCCGTGAGTAGCTTCAGCACTTCAGGATATCCGCTGACATTGTAGGCCTCGGCATCCTCTTTATTGTCCCAGAAGCTGATAGCAATAGCTTCGGAGCGATCGAGCGCAAGAAACGTGATCTCTTCGCGAAAGCCCTTTTGCTTGGTGAGGAGTGGCAGGATTTTGCTCTCAACAATGTTGGCAAGATTCTTGTTGGCGTCAGGCTTTAGTTCCATTATTACATGTCGTGTAAACATAGTAGCTCCTTAGATTGTTATGGCTGTTGACTTCAGGTGATCTGGGAAATTCCAGAGGAGCTGAGAAGAGAGTAAGTTGGAACTCGGTTCGCCGGGTACCTTATCACGCGCCCGCGCGTTTGCCTAACCCGCGTAACCTTCTAAGTCTTGGCCCGTCCTGTTCAAAACTGCCGCATTTTAGCTTGCCGATTTCCGGCACGTCAGCGTGTATTACGCGCGTCCTGAAAAGTGAGACTTGCGCATGATGAGCGTGACCGGGCTAAATGCTTTGAAGCGCGGGATCCGTGAAAGGGCCCTCTTTACTGCTCGTGAGGTCTAAGGTGACCGCCATTACACCCCATTGCTCGCCGTTAGCATCGTGCAACACCGTAACGCAATTATGCACCCAGACACATTTACCATCGGGCCGTACATAACGTTCGTCAATCTCGAAGCTTTCACCATTCGCAATTGCACGCTCGAACAATGAAAGATTGTCTCGTCGATCGTCCTCGTGTGTGATGTCTGCCATTTTGCTCTTGAGCAGTTCATCACTCGTCCGCCCAACAATCTGACAATATCTTTCGTTCGCAAAAGTGAAACGACCTTGAGTATCCACCACTGAAATTCCGACGCTTGTCTGGTTAACTATAGCCGACAACAACGCGTGGTCGGCTCCAATTACTTGCGCGGTTTGATTGCGCTCTACAACTGGGCGAACGATACCGGTGAAGAAACGCTGCCCCTCCTTGACGAACTCCAGGAAAGATATTTCGAGGGCAATTTCTTCTCCACTCTTATGCAAGCCAGGCAGCTGCACTGCTCCCCATTCAATATGTCTCTTTCCTGTCTTGAGGTAGCGCGCGATGCCCTGGCGGTGGAGGTGACGATGATATTCCGGCATTAGCATGGTGAGCTGGCGGCCGAGGAGTTCTTTAGTCGTGTAGCCAAAAATTTTTTCAGCGGCTGGATTGACGAGCAGAATAGTACTTTGCGAATTGATGGTGATGATGCCATCGCTAGTGGCTTCGGCGACAGCTCGATAGTGACTTTCGCTGCGGCGCAACGACTTACTACGGTGCTTATGCTCGTTGGAACTGTCAGAACCAGACATGGGTAATGCGTGGTAGTCAGGAAACCAACCGTTTGACGGAAACGACTGATATCAGTTGCTGCAAGCTGTGAGGATTCTATGGATTGGGGAGACAGTCGTCAATAAATCAGAACTGTCGGCTCCCCAGATGACTCCGTGACTCAGTGCAAGAAAATGCGAGTCTTATCCGGAGCTTACAGCTGTGGTCCAGTTCTGCCATGGCGGCGCAATGGCCCTTATATCTCACGCTGGTTCTTCGCCGAGCTGTCGTCTTAAAAATACCATCCACAAATTCAAACGGATTAACAAGAAATGGAACATCGACTCAAGGACTCCGGTGGATTTTTGTTGTGAACTGGTGTCGAATCAGCCCATAAAAAAGGGGCGAGCGGGTCAAAAATTAAATTTTAAGTTTAGAAGAGATCACGAAAATAGTTAGCTGGACCACGAGGTCCATTCTTGGTCCATCTGATACGCAATTATATAGTGACAAAATTTGACACTACTTTCGTTATTTTTTTCTGGAAAGCGTATAGCAGATAAGCTAGACTCAGTGGCGGCGAACATAGCAAGCCTCAACCAAGAGTCTACCGGTTTTGTTTCAACGCACGAATAACGACAACGAAGAGTTCCACTACAACCTCAATCGAATGTCTCCCTGCAACTAGTTAGTACTTTTCCCGACAGCCCTGAACAAAGTTGAAATTTACTTGATTGGTATTTGTAAAACCCTTTGAGCGATGAGGACGTCTACTATGCAGGTCAATCTCGAATTGAACCTTGCAAGTGGAGAGATGAAATCACCCCCCGGATATCACTCCTCCGCCCGATTAGGATTTGAACACTTTGCTCCAACAACCTGAAGCGTACGTGTAACCAACCGAGAGTACTCGGCTATACGTGTGCCCCCTCGAAGGTCGTTTTCGAAAGGGTAAAACTAGATGAAGGGATCATCGATTGTGACTCGGACTGTTTGCAGAATTGCCACTCTGATACTGCTTACTGCTGTAGCGGCAATCTCGAGTACTGCAACCACGACGCGCTCACGTCAACAATCGTTAAGTTCGCAGACTACCACCTTGAACCTGCGCGACTTCGGCGCAATCGGCGATGGCGTCGCTAATGATGGTCCAGCTTTGCAAGAGGCACTCAACGCCCTGGCCTTAGCCGGTGGCGGAACGTTATTTGTACCAGAAGGCGAATATCGGCTTACCACTCCGGTGCTCAAGCAGTTCAACCCCGGTGTCTCAATTTCCATAAATGGTGAATTTTCCGAAACGCCGATCGATGTTGCCGGTAACGGTTCCGGTTTGAATCTGCGATCAAAATTCATCGTAGCGGTTGGTCCAACCAACAATGCGTTGACCTTAAGCGGTCTTGACACTCTCTTTATGAGAGACATTTTGTTTGAGGGGGTCGAAACCGTCACCAATGATGCGCACGTTGTCTTAACTCTCTCTCAAATAAAGCTCGCAAACGTAATTCATTGCGAGTTTTACGGCCTGGCGAGCCTGGTTAACAGCGGCGGCATACTACAAGCAGACAACACTGAGTTAAATCTTCAACAGAGCGCATTCCTCGGTTGTGCGACGAACAGTGGCGCCTACACATCGGTGGTGCAGGCAACGAACTGGATAGGATTGGTAATTCACGATTGCAAGTTTGTCGATTACGGTAGTCGAAGCTTCTTTTCAAAGACACCGCTGGCACCACCTTTTGCCTGGATCATGGTGGGAAATGCGCTGCCACCCACAGCCTCGTATTCGCGGAGAGAGGCAATAGTCGATAATGTATTCATGGATGAAGGTGCTTACACAGCACTCTCTTCAAGACCTGACCGATTTGTCACGAACTTTCCGCAACATGATTTATACCTCTCCCGCTTATATGTGAACGTAAATAACCTCTACTCAGACGGGATCAGTGTTTATCGAGCAAATAGAGTTTTTATCGACCGCTCGCACTTTGGCTGGAGTAGTCGTGCTGGCTTTGCTATTACCCTGACAAGTGTCAATGAGGCAATTCTGGACCTGATCGATACGTCGAACGATGCCACCAGGTTTCGCGTCTCAGCCGATCGACTTACGGTGATAAATTCCACCTATACCTCTCTCGACTCGACTGGCCCAATCACGAATGTGATTACGACTCAAACTGCTGACGAAGATCCTGCCCAATTTGTCCGTCAACAATACTTAAATGCTTTACAGCGCGATCCTGACGCTGCCGGCCATTTCTACTGGGCCAACAAGCTGCTTCTTTGCGGCAACGATTCCAACTGCCTTACCCAGACCAGGGGCGATCTCCAGACCTTCCTGGCGGCGGATCCACCTCCCAAGATAACAGCAACGGGGTCTGTTACCGACGAGAACGGAATACCAGTTGAAGGTGTAACAGTTAACCTGGGAGGTTCGGAGACAGTCAGCACGCAGACCGATGGTGAAGGAAAATTTGTTTTCAATAGAATTGCGTCTGCTGGCCAATACACGATAAGTCTTTACAAAGAGCATTGTGAGTCAGAACAGTTTTCGTTTGTCACGCCAACATCGGATAAAGAATTTGATTTGACGTTCTCCGTTTTACGCTATTCGATATCAGGAAGAGTTTTCTCCAAGACGGGTCAAAACGTCGCAGGCGCGCAGGTTTCATTGACTGGCGGCCAGCAATCAACCACGTTTTCCGATGACGATGGAACCTTCGCTTTCGCGAATCTTCCGGCAGGTTCAGATTACACTGTCACGGTGTCGCGCAACAACTATGATTTTGAAGTTTCGCAACGATCCGTCTCAGACCTTTCAACAAACTTGAGTTTTGCTTTTGAAGGAGTACTGAGAAACTATACGATTTCGGGAATTGTAAAGAAGGCTAATGGCACTCCGATTAGCAACGCGACTGTAAGAATTGGCGGCGACCAGGCCGAGACTCAAACAACTGATTCGGAAGGTAGATATTCGTTTACGTCGAGAGCCGAGGGTGACTACACCGTGTTTGTGAGCCATCCTAATAATGTCTTTGCACAATCACAGACGCTTTTTTCCGACCTCTCCGCAAATCAAAACGCCGACTTCGTTGCCGTTCCAGAACTAAGGATCTCTGGAAAAATTAGAAATGCGGGGGGCTTCGGATTACCAGGTGTCAGCCTGACAGTGACGGGTACCATCGGCGCGCTTGCGACGACTGATAACGACGGAAACTACTATGTCGACTTACCATCGGGCGGAAATTACACGTTGACGCCCGTAAAATCCGGCTATAGTTTCACTGCGAGCAGCGTGAGTGTGGCAAATCTAAGCATGAACCAAACGAATGACTTCCTTGCGTCGGCGGAATTTGGCATTCCGATCATCTTACCGGCTTCGGATCCTACTCGAGCTCTCGCTTTGGATTTGGTATATCATTCGGCTGAGCCCTTCAACCTGATGTACGACCTCCCCTGGTCAGATGATCGACGCACGAGAATTATCGTTTTTGTAACGAACTTCAATTTATTAGCAACTGATACAACGAGTGACTTCACGGCGGACGTCGAAGATAGCCTGTATCGAGTTTATCCACTGAGTGTTGAGTTTGCCGGCAAGCTCGACGAAAATCCGTCCTTCGTCAGGCTGGTGCTTCGAATTGAAAATGGTTTGACTGAGGTCGGCGACGTCAAATTACGAGTGAGATATAAAGGCATCACGAGTGAGCCTCTTAGTTTCGGAATCGGATTCATTGGAACGACACCAAATTAGGTTACGAACCTTTGCGGCCCAAACCAGCGCCGATCGATTTGCTACTAATCACTTACGTCGGTAAGTAAAGAGTCAGCGTGTGTCTGGTTCCACGAACCGATCACCTATTGATACCACACTGAAGGTATTGATTCGGAGTGACCATGAACCAAAGAATCGGACTTGGTCTACTTATTTCGCTCCTCATGGTAGGTACCTGTGTTAGTTCGTACGCTCAAGCATCGGAGAAGGGTTCAGTCGTAGAAGTTCCGTTCAACTTCTACAAAAATGAGATCATCCTTCCAGTCAAAATCAATGCGGATGTTACTGTCAGTATGATGCTGGATACCGGAGCGGATCCCTCGGCGATTGACCTCGCTACGGCCAAAGTAGTCGGCTTGAAACTTGACCAAATTGGTCGGCCCGGTTCGGGCGGCGGCTCAGGAGTGAAGTTAACGTACGCAACGAAGTTGCCACTTCTGGAAATTGGTGAACTTGTTGCAAAAGATATTGAAGCGGTCGCCATCGATCTGTCGTTGATCAGCCAGCGCCTGGGCATGCCAATTCATGGAGTCCTCGGACATAGTTTGTTGAACGGTCGGATTGTACAGATCGATTATCCCAAGCGTATCGTTCGCTTTCTCTCGACATCCCCATCCAGAACACTAACTAGCGGACCAAACACTCAACAACGGACTGTTCTAAAGTTCCGATATGAAGAGAATGTGCTGATCGATGATGTCACTGTTAACGGCAAGAAGCTTGTGGGCAATCTCGACACCGGTTCGGACGGAACATTTAAATTAACACCTCCGGCGGTTTCCTATCTCGGGCTAGAAGGGCAATACAGTAAAGCTCCAATTAGCCCGTCTGTCGGATATATAGGCGTGGCTCAGAACCGGGAAGGACAACTCGGGAACGTAACGGTAGGTGCGATCTCAGTGGATGGTCCACCGGTGATATTTTTCGGCAAGGGTAGCGGCCGTGATAAAAAAGCCTGGGGAATCAACATCGGGAATGAGTTCCTCAAAGACTATGTCGTGACTATTGATTACCGCAAGAAACTGATTACGCTGGAGAAGGAATAGCCGCTGCGAGCCCGTCGACATGAGGAAGTTGGGTTAACGGCCAGTTCCGCTGTAAAGAAGCCAACCGGCGAGGGCGCCGCCCAGAATGAGCCAGGCGGAATTCACGTGGAAACGTAACAGCAGAAAGGCGCTCAGCA
>Ga0070659_100002486_pt1 | contig 13089 bp, 17 predicted proteins | sample KBSC23metaG_FD_64666 | JGI IMG/M metagenome (GOLD analysis project Ga0070659, IMG submission 64666) | Corn rhizosphere microbial communities from Kellogg Biological Station, Michigan, USA - KBS C2-3 metaG | ecosystem: Host-associated > Plants > Roots > Rhizosphere > Soil ...
AGCCTGAAGATGGAAGAAGCGCTTCGAGAAACTAATGGGCATGTCGAGTTGCTGACCATCGCCGGGGGACATCATGGCTTCAAGGGCGAACAAGATAAGCAGGCATGGTCTGCGGTGACAAAGTTCTTGAGCGTGCACATAGGATCTCGTGAATGATCAACTAACGATGAATTCGTAGGGGTGAATTCCGCAGTCGCCAATCCGCAAATTTCGCAATTATCGGATCATAGTCTACGACAGAGTGAGATAGTCGAGTTTCCAACGGACTTGTCTCGTGAGGTTAGCGCCGGATTCCGTGTGCTCTGTATTCTACCCCGAATAACAATCCACGCCATGCGATAGGAACACCGACCGCAGCGCCCGTTCACAGCTTGCAAGGGCACATTGCGGCCCGGCTCGCGGATGACGATGCCGACGTAGCCGTTACAACGCGGGCAGGCTCTGGCTAAATAGCGGGCCATCGGTACTCTACCACTAAGACTTTATCAGTTCCTCGCCAGCGTGTTCTCTGCGCATGATGCATCCACTCTTGTGCAGTGTGCCGCAGACACTGAAGCGACATGCGAGTGAGGCTTTCTCCGACACAGTGTCTATAGTAATAGGGAAAACCTTACGAGTCGCCACTTTGCACCTAGACTTATAATCATGTTCCATTGAAAGGTTCTTCCTATTGCTCCCAGCTTATCTTTATTGCTGAACGTCTTTATACCGCTGGTCTGTCGGTTGCTCTACGGGTCGAGTGCGTTTCTCTGAAGAAACGCAAGAGAGGAGCCAAAAAATGAAACCGATTGAAGTACGACGCAAATTCACCTACTGGCAAGGGGTGTTCCTGCAAAGCAAAGTAAACGGCGCTTCCTACAATGGTGAAGCGCTACCCGGACAGGTTTGGAGCTGGCCGAAGAACACATACCTCCAGCGCCGATTGCAGCTCCGTCAAAATGTAACCGACAACGGGCCGCATCTTATGCAGAGGGATTCATAAATCGGTACCGATTCGAGAACTCGAAGGGGGCGAAGGCTTGGCAATGCAGCGGCATTGCTGAATTAAGAACTTAGCTCACTACTCTCGCATGTCAATAAAACACCACGGACACGGCGGAAGGCTCAACCTTGGTTCCCTATGGCGAATACACTTACTGTAGAGGAAAGAGCGCGGTCCAACATCCTTCTCGGGATTTCAATCCTTATAAACATGACGGCCGTCATTCTTGGGGGCTCTCTTAGTGTTCACGCGAGCGCTCATCAGGAGTATGACTGGGCGATTTTTTTCTTTCTCCAGAGTCTCTTGAACGCTGCGATGGCTCTCGTAAGCTCGAAGGAGTAGTTGATCTTCGGCAAGCGCGGGTTTTACGACGCCCAATCTTGCGGTTCGTGATAGTGTGGGTTTCTTTGCTGCCGTGTGAATCAGCTGTTTGTATCGCGGATTGTCCGTTTACATATCACGCTGCGGCTAAGGTATCACTCGTCATCCTGAAGTATCCCACCGTATCAGTATAGCGGGCAAGAGTGACAGTGATATGTTTCCGGATTTCGTACCACATACTCCACTATCTTCTCCAAAGATCCCTTTCCATATGAGGCACGATCTCTGCTCAAAGATTATGCGCGTGAAGCTCGCACACAATGGGCATGACATCGCGGCACTTGCCATCACATTCAAAAACGGCGAGTGCGGCGTCGAGGTGACGATCGAATGGTTAGAAGGTGTTGTTGAGAAGAAAAAGAAATTCGGCCTGCCATACGGAATATTCTCCTCGCAAAACGATGCTGAATCGTGGGGCCTTCTTGCCGCATTGCGTTGGATCGACGATGGTAAGCCGCACACTGAAGCTCTCGTTACCTTTCACTGACGACCTGCTCTTTCTCGCGCCTTCGATAATACCGTCAGCCATTCACCGTCAAGCGCCGTTTGGAATTTCCTGCACGAACCATAATCGCGGCAAATGCTGAATATGTTTTTCGGTCTCGATTTCCCGCATCCTCCAGCAGTATCTCCAAAGTCGATACATGACACTGAGGCACGATCTCTGCTCAAGAGGTAGCCTACAGCTGGGGCTTCGGGAATTCTTCCTTACGTCCATTACCTCCTTCAGAAAAGTCCGACCCCAGCTGCTTTTTGACAGGGATAGAGGCATTCTCCAGAGGAGGGATTGTATGTCTGATGAGCGAGTCACACGAAGAGAAATTATAAAAAAGGCAGCTTACATCGCGCCTCTTATTTTAACGTTGCAAGCCAATTTTTCCTTTGCCTCGGCGGGATCGGGAGATTACTACAGCGATCCGTCGGGCAAGGACAAGAAGAATCAAGACAAGAAAGACAAAAAAGATTACCAGAACAATTTTCTAGACCTAACAAACAAAACAAAATTCAAATAGCTAGTGCTCATCGCTTCGGTCTCGACCGTCGCCGGCTTTTGATCACCCGCCGTTTCTGACTTTCATAGCGGGCTATGGCAAAGTCTCGGTAGCTCGAATCCAACAGAATCCGTGCGATCTCCAACCCAAACCACTTTGCGACCGGCTCATCATCGAATGTCATCGGAAACTGAAAACGGGTCAGCTCTGTGATCGATCCGTCACGGCCCTTATAAGCGATGCATCCGGTTGGCTTCCATTGAGTGACCCGGCCAAGAAGCGTTTCGCTGATAGGCTCGCAGCCGCCGTAAAGATTGAATCCGCGGTATTGTTCATTCATATTTACCCTTTCTATTCGATATTGCCCAAAATCTTGGGTGCGATCTTTTTGACTGCGAAGAGCGTGAGCCCAATTGCTAACACAAACCAGCTAAATCCGTAGGGCGACAGGAGCGACCCTTCAATCAGGCCGATTTCTATGGACACCAGTAGCAGCACACTAGCCCGGATCCAAAAACGAAGATGTATTCTCCGTTCGGACCTGAACCAGAATATAGCTAGAGTGCCGAAAACGATGAGCGTCAGCATAGCCAGATCCCGCAGAATATCGCCGACAAGCATATTGTTGCGGGGTCTACTGCAAGCGCTTTAGGACGGCAAGATAGTTCGCGCGCTCCGTGCTGAGCTGCGCTTTGAACTCTTCCTCGGTGATGACGCCCTTGGCGATGACTAACTTCGCCAAGGAGTCGGCACCAGCTGCCAGGTCCAAAGCGTCTTGTTCTGCGGCCACCGAACTGTGGGCCGGGTGTCCGAAGGCATCAAGGGCATCGACATCGCTCGGCGCGTCCAGATTCTGCGCGATCTTGCTTCCCGTGCGGGCCCGCGTATGGCGCCAGCCCTCATGGCGATCGCGGAGGCGGGCTTCCGGCCCCCTGCTATAACGCAAGGAATCGCGACTTGCATCGCTAGTCTATTTCTTGGTATAGTTGGCAGCTTTTGTTTATAATTGGCAGTATTTGACAAATATAATGCAATCGCGGAAGTCGTATCGCCCAATGCACGATCGCGCGGGAGAAAGTTGTATGTACAACGCCCACTTCAGATTTCGTGAATCGCCATTCGGGGTGACGCCCGACCCTCAGTTCTATTACTCGAACACGGTTTATCAGGAAGCCTGGGCTACTCTTTGTTATGGCATCGAAGCGCGTAAGGGATTCATTCTACTTACCGGTGAGGCAGGTACCGGAAAAACTACTCTTCTCAAAAGAGCCAAGACCGCTTTTGATTCCAGGGTCAAGACAGCGTACGTGCCGTACACTCCGTTCAATCATGCAGAACTGCTACCCTCAATAGTGACTGATCTTGGATTGCCGGCGTGCGACAGCCGGTCGGCCCTTTCGCACTTCACCGATTACTTAATTGAACAATTTCGGAAGGGAAATATCGTTGCTCTGCTAATCGACGAGGCACAAAATCTGAGCTTCGAAACCCTGGAAGAGCTGAGATGCCTGGGTAATTTGGAAACCGCCAAAGACAAGCTCGTACAAATTGTTCTGGCCGGGCAAGTCGAGCTCGAACAAAAACTGGATCAGCCGGCGCTTCGTCAGTTGAAGCAACGCGTGGTCCTGCGCTCCAGACTTAAACCGGTCGCGCACAGTGAGGTGAAATCGTACATGGATTCGAGACTGCAGGTTATCGGCCATACCACAGAGAAACTTTTTGATCCTGCCGCCGTCGAAAAGATTGCCCTCTATTCGACTGGTATCCCCCGCCTCATTAATATTATCTGCGACAACGCATTACTTATTGCTTACGCCGCATCTGAACAAAAAGTCAGCGCCGCTATGATCGACGAAGTTGCTGAGGAGCTATCCCTAGGTTCTTCGTTTAAGCAGAAGAGTCAGCTTTGCGCCCTCATCAAAGCGCCTGAAGAAGAGGAAACCATTAAATCTGGGCCGAAGTTATTGAACGATATCAAAGATCGCCCGCCGCCAACCCTTTACGAAAAACCGAAGGACGACCTGTCATTCAACGATTCCAACGACTCTTCGTTGATCAGGAAAGATGCGGGTGCGCTCTCGACTACTGGTAACTGTCAGGGCATGCCCAAGGACAGGAAAGCATTCATTACTCACCATTCGTTGAGGCCGACCATCGGCGGCGCTTCTGTAGCTATAGTTCTACTGACCGGATTGGTTATTTTTCTCTATCTCGGGGATTGGAGATTTCCTCTTCTTGGTTTCTATAGCGATGGTGGGGTGACTCGTAGTGGCGGACGCAACGTCATAAAAACGAATGCGCTCGCACCGGCTGCGCTCGAGCCGAAGAGTTCTGCCATTGTCCCCCAGACGGAATCACCTGCGCCTCAGAGGCAGATACTATCCACGCCCCATCAGGATGCGTCCCCTTTTATAAATGAAGAGCCAATCAATGTTCTCATGGCTGCTCTGAACCCCAGCAAAGACCTGGACGCCGGCGCTGTCCGACCTGAAAAGCCTCGACAAGCCCAGCGCAAAGACAAACAAGGATCAACGAACCGCGAAAATTTGGCTGTGACAGGTAATTCGTTTGTGCGCTCAAGCCCGACGTACAATGCAAAAATCATCACGACTCTCCCACCTGGCACTCGTATCCAGGTTATAGGCCGGATGGGAGACTACTACACCATCCGCTCTCTTGATACGAACGGGATCCGCGGCTACGTTCACAAAGAGGACGCGTTCTTTGGGAGGCCGCGCTAAATTTTACAATCAGCCCACGAGACAAACGTATTCTGACCAATGCTAGTAGACATATCGAAGACGGCTCCGTCGCCCTGAATTAACCGCTTTCCGATGATCTCAGTCCGTAACCATTTTTGAGCCGCTGTACGCGAATGTCCGTTTGCGCATGAATTAAATTCGTTTCTGCGGCACCTCGGCAGAGGACGTTTGGCGCCGTCAGTCACCGCAAATCCGGCAAGTAACGAACTTGATGCCGCAGTGCCGGTTATCTTCCCGCGCTGTCATCGGTTTCGAGACATAAATCCGCGCACCTAGCATAGTTCCGGATCAGAGGCTTGCCCGCTTCTCGCAAGGAAATCGGGGCGGAGAGTGCAATGTCTCTGCGCAGTAATCGGGTTACTGTGCCGGGGAAGTCTTTCAGGGATCTTTTACGATATTGGAAGCCAGGCGTCGAAGGGCAACGCGCGGAAGTTCTGGGTCAAGCTCAGCTGATTATTTAGTCGCTTAAAAGACTAGAATCTGTCGTATGCAGCGGCCGACATATGACCAAGCGCTTTCCTTCCCGTGTTTGCGGCGCTTTGTGTTGTAAGGGCGGTATGCTAAGGGCCGATGAAAAATCCTTTCACCCCTATTTGACCATACGGGGGTCGCATCCAGTCGCGAAAACGCTCTAAATTTCATCTGCTGTTAAAGTCGCTGATCAACATCGGTTAAATCACTGAACCGAGTAAACCGAGTGAGTTGCTGAGAGCCGGTTTCTGTCTTGTAGACACAGATGCACAAATCATAAATCGCGGGGCCCTTAAAAATCTCCACAACCGGCTCAGAATTAACCGAATCGTATTTGATAATGATGATCGGCGACGTTGGAGTCGAAGCAGTATTAGAAATACTAATTAACCGACTATGTTTTCTGGTCACATAGCTCGCGATCGTCGACAAAATTTCCGCCAGGCTCGAAAAGTCTTTCGTCGGCGTCGGGCTATTCCCATTATAAGGCTTTGATTCGACATGAAGACCTTCCATATCGCTAGAGGCATAATGCAGCGTGACTGGCATAACGGCCGGAGGAGATTGATAACCACCAGTGACGATAAAAAGCTCAGCGTCACAGCGTACGATAAAGGTTCTGATACCGCGTAGATCCAGATCACGACCAATAACGCGTAATGACTCTGATTGGTTAGTGGTGGGCACGGGCATTTCTCTCGCTAGCTGCCTCTAGCAAGCCAATAGCATAAGAAATGCCATGCTTTACCGAGTAGATCTTAGCGGATTCAAACGGCGAAAACTTCGCAAGAGCAACCACTCCCGTCACATTCTTAACTGGTTCAGAAAAGCCTATCGGTCTTTGGTTATTCCAATTTGCCAAAACACGACAAGTGCTTTGTCGTTCATGTCATCCCTCCGCTGAAACTCATCACCAAACGCTCGCCTGATCGCATGCTTTCTTGGCGGTGCCAAACGATCGGGGATCTATTTAGGAGACGTGCACTAGCAACTAGTTACCAGCTTTCTTCATCTTGCCCGAATCAAACCGCATGCTGGAGTTCGAGTCATAATCGCCGGGCTGTTGAGGTGCCGGGTATCGAGCGATTCTACATTTCTGAATTACCGAAACTAACCAAGACGCCTACCACAGTTCAAATCATCACTCCTTGAAACGGATGGCCCCATCGCTGCTTTTCTGCCGCGTATCCAAAGCTCCTGTGCTTGAGCGCACTCTGCTGTTCATCTAAGAGCAGGCGGGCAGCGGGTAGTAAAATTCCGCGAGAAACTCGAGGCGTTTTTGGTCTGATAAAAAAAGGAGAATTAACGGTGAAAACAGCTTTCAAAAAATTAGTCTTCGGATTTTACCTGTGCACTGCCTTTTGTGCAGCGGCAGCGTCAGCCTGGGCGAAAGATGCAGTAGTGGCCGCGGTCGCAACGCCGCTTAGCCCACCAAACCCCATTATCATTCAGAACGGCGCCCAGTACTCCCAAGGCACATACGCCATTGGTACGATCCAATTGTTCTATACGGTTCAAGGGTATCAATTTCCAGCGGGTAATTTCGGTTATTTTACGCTCGACCTATCAATCCAGGGCGGGAAGGCTACGCCTCCAACCAACTATCCGCTAACCTTGAGTCTCAAACAGACCGGATCGGCAAACTTGGATGTTGTTCCGGTCACGGACGGTTTCAACGTCGATAGCGTCAACTGGCACGGTTCGACAAAAGTCAATATTAACATTCCTGCTTTGGTAGCGACTAATCCGTCTTTTCAGGTCGATGGATCAGAACTGGTTGCCAATCTTCAGCTGGTTACCCCAAATCGATCCAATCTCGACACTGTCACGACAATTCAGGTGCATCTGCTTTTAGCTCACCCGACCGATTGTCTGAAAGCCTATTCGTTTATCACCAACAATGACAACACTGCTCAGATTGGTTCGATCCAAGTTTCAAAAAAAGTTAATAACGGCCAGGTTTCGAGTGACCCGCAGAACCCCCACTATATTGTCGTGGTAACAAACACCTGCAGTGTTGCCCAGTGTGTTGATACTCGGTTCGGGATCAACAGCGATTTTCAGCTAAAGGGTGCTCAAGCCGTCAAGACTTTCTCGTCAAATTCGCTGATCGACACGCTCTCAGATCTCTCAAGCTTCTTTGATGGTGATCCGGTTGCCAGTCCTAAAGGAGTTTCGATGTGCCTGACCGCGCCGGCCACAACCCTGTGCGGTTCGGGAGGCATTCCGGTTATTGCTGGCCAAAGCTTCCTGGTGAAAGCGGATATTACGATCAAGTCAAATGCTTCGTTCCCGCCACCTGCTCAATACAGTGGCTTTGATGCGCTCCTGCTCGATGGCGGGTCCACCGGTAATTGTACGGTTCCCGGATCGTTGAACTCCGTGGCTGATCCAAACCCCATTTCCACCGAACTCAATGCTCAATGCGTCAGCGGTTCGGGTAAAGTGTCCTGTGCGCCCTGACGAGACGGGGAAGAAAGCGCCACGTTAACAGTACAAAGCGGCAGGTAATTCCTGCCGCTTTTTTGTTGTTCATCTGTAGAGATCAGTCGCCGTCGCGAGTTCAGGCCCAGAGAAAAGTACCGCAAAGTTCACGTGTTGTCATTTTTGCTGGCGCATCGAGGTAACGGAGTGGACGCCCGACGTCACCTGCGGAACGCGAGTTTACTGGGCTGCGGGACGACAAGGGCCGAGAGAGATCAGGCGTGAGTGCTAAAGCGCGCCGAATGTGTCCGCTGGCCAGCCATCGGTTTACAATCAGAATGGCTCAATCGAATGATCTCATTCATGATATCTGCTCGACGCGGGTCTCTTGGCTTTAATGAGCCAACCTCGCGAGCGAGCGCATCCATTTTCTCATAAATCAGTTTGTTTCGTTGGGCCTTGGTTAATTTGATAAGTTCTGTCAGCGCGTAAAGTTCCTTGACGCGCTCAGGTTGAACGGGGTCATCCGGGTCCATCTCGCCGATTTCTCGTGCAACATCATTCGTTGCTTTTGTTAGCAGGTCCAAAGCAGTTCCACCGTTGTTGTTTGGCCATTGATGCATACCTCCAAGATAGATGCGGCTGAACTACTTAGCACAACCGATGGTAGTCTGGAAAGGGGCGAGTGCTATCAGCGAATCTGACGATGAATCAGCGGCGAGCAAACATAAGATGATCGGAAAGATTCTGCCGGTAAGAACTCCGAATCACGAGGTTGACTCTCAGTGACTCGGCGGCGGCGGCGTCCTACGCTGGATCATGTCTAATAATGTCTCGGCGATGATGGGCTTCGGAATAAAATCCACTGAGCCATTCATCATACTTTTTGCAGACTCCTGGGAAAGAAAACCGGTCGTTAAAATTACCGGCATCTTGGGCCATCTCGCACGGAGTCGAGCCACCAATGCATACCCATTTAGAGCGGGCATTAAGATATCGGAGATAACCAAATCGACTTTTGATTTTTCAAGCAACGATAGGGCTTCGAGTCCATCGGCTGCTTGAAGAACTTCGTACCCAGCCTTTGTAAGAACCCGAGCAATAAGCTCTCGGTATCCTTCTTCGTCATCTACGAGCAGAATCACGATTTCTCCGTGAGATAAGCGCCAATCTTTAGCACAGTGCCAAAACACAAATCAAACTGACAAAAAGCGAAAATAGCCCCCTATTTGACAATTTTCTTCAATCTTTCTTCAATTGGCCTTGCGGGGAGATAAATTTGTTCTACAATTTTTGAATACTATGTTCCTCAGCGTGGAAGTGAAATGGACCGACTGGACGAGGAAGACATCGGTATTATTTGGGCGCGCCATTATCCTAAACGAACTGAGCGTGAATCGTCAATGTCGCTCTGCGTTACCCTTACCATGATTATAAAGCAGCGTGCTAAATCAGCCGATAATTATGACCCCGCTAAACTAGACCAGGTGCTTGCCTCGGCTCATATTCCAAGAGAACAGTTCGAGACAGTCGAGAGTGAGTCAGCCACTCAGCGCACATAGTCATCCCACATCGCCAGCCTTGGCAGTTCGATCATTAATTCCTGCAACCTTGATCGAGATCCATCGGTGCATTCCTTAAAGAGCGCGTTCCTCTTCGTCGCTCTGCCGATCCCTTGCCAGGCGAACGAAGCCGTAATCTCGAAGCTGATGAACGGTGGCAAACAGCAATAAGAAGTCCAGCTGTAAGTATTCGAGTTTTCGGCAAAGTCGCTGTGACAGCTAACCGTCAAATTGTCTCCGTTGAGACATTACTGACTTTGAAGCGATTACAGAATTTTGTGCGGGCATGACTGCCATGGGCGATTGGACACACTTGTCAGTTGATCTCGCAGAAACCTCTCCAGAACACCCCCGCACTTAACGGCACGTCCCCTGCTCAATAGAAATTCTCGAGCTGGGCAACGTAAGCCACACCTTTCGCACCGACATCTCTGAAAATCCGTTCCGCCACCAGGTTAAAAAAGAAGGTGCGGAGGAGTCTTGGAAACACCAGTTCGCGATCCGGTGATGATCAAAGTCGAAAAGAAACTTGCCAAGATCCAGCGAGAAATCGTTCAGCGAGATAGGCGGCAGAGACGAGTGCTCCAGTGTATTGAGCTTGCGATAGAGCGCATCACTACCGGGATGAGCATCGCCGAGCTGGCCAAGCGGCATCATTTGACTGAGAGCAAAGTGCGTCGAGACATTGAGACTGCAATCTTTTTGGCAAGAAGTCGCATGTTTGAGAAGGCTCCTTCCAAACTGATTTCGCTCAACCAATCGCGACAGCTTGGGCGTTGAGAAATGAAAACTCTTTCGCGGATCAAATCAATCAAAGTTAAATGTGACCGCTGCAAACAAGTCGTTGAGGGAATTCGCGGAGAAGAGTTTTGCGCTGGATTTTACGACATGACCAAATGGGAAGAGTACCGGCTCGATAACGAGCGGTATGTGTGTGAGTCATGCATGTTCGCCGATCCCAAATACGTCGAGCGTTACGGCTCTTGTTTCTGAAGCGCCATCAATGTTGTCGGAGAGCAGGATGCGGAGAAAAGGAAAAAATCGGATTAGCTTCTCAGGGAAGCATCTGCGCCGCTTCTTCCGTCAGTGGTCGATCAACTCGCGCTTATACTAGATCCAAAACTTCGTGAAATTCGATATTGCCCACCCGCTTGCGCTATCCTGTCTGTCGATTCATATTTTCGCTCGAATTGACGCATTTACATGCGGTCTGATGACATCTCGATAACTGACAATAACAATTCCCGGCAAATTACGACTGTGGCAAACGTCCGATTTTGGGTAAGTCCTAGATTACTGACACACATAAGTCCAATCCTTTCACTGGCCTCTCGATTGCGCTTGGTTGATCCCGTCAAAAGCTGTTTCGACAGCCGACCATGATGCGCTTATTAGCCTTGACGATGCCTCTCAGCGTGGCACCGCACGCAATTCTCGTTGTTGAGGATCATAAAGACCTTCGGGAACTCGTAGTATTGTTCCTGCATTCTCGTGGCTACGAAGTCATGCAAGCGGCAAACGGTGCAGATGCCATCCAAAAAGCCGCCAGCTCAGCTGCTAAGTTCGTACTCTTAGATATCCGCTTACCCGACATGAACGGAGTAGAGGTCGCGCGGCACATATTGGAGTTGAAGCCAAATATTCCGATTGTCGGATGGACCGCTGATTACATATCAGCATCGTACATGCAAACATTGCTAGAAGCAGGATTCATTAATTGTCTTCAAAAACCGTTTTCACTCAATGAGGTCCTGAGATTAGTCGAAAGGTATGCTCCGAAACCATAAGCTTGCTCTGGACTGAGTAATGTCCATTACTGACCTGCCGGAGAAACGGTGAGCGCTTTATTCCCTCACTAAAGATGAGATGCAAGACTGCCAGTGGTTAAGGCCAGTCCTTGTTGCTCAGATAGAGTTTCGTGAGTGGACTCCCGACGCTCACTTGAGGCACCCGAGTTTTATTGGACTTGCGAAATGGCAACGACGGCGAGAGAAATTAGGCAAGAATAAAGCTAGTGTTCTTTCAGCGACGGGATCAACCGCCGAATTTTCGTCAGTACTTCTACCCGATGGCGATCACGCTACCCTGAGTTACGCCAGTTCGCGTGCAAGCTCATCGGCCTTTTCGACGAACAGTTTATTGGTTTTCGATTTCAACCAGACTCGAAGTCTTATTAGTTTCCGAAACTCATTAAGCAGAATTTTTCGTCCGGGTCATCCGGGGCCGTGGCTCCAATTTGCCGAGCTAACTCGTCCATCGTTTTTCCGAGTAGCGCAATTGTTTCGGGTGCAGATTTGCTGTCGGCCATGCTTTACGTGTCAGTCCCTCGGATGGGCCAGGGATGCTAGAAGCAAAATTGGATTCAATTTCGGATCAAACAAAAGGCAATTACGCTAACAACGCCTGTAGCCCAGGGCGCGGCGATGAACGTTATTGCTATGATAGTCCTCCTACGAATCTTCAAAGCCTTAGCGATTAAACGGTGTTGCGAATTTGTTTCTGTTGGCGAACAGATACAGGAGTAGCTTGTCAAAAATACGAGGCAATATTTCTTTCTGAAATAGTCCCTCCAGCGATCCCACGAATATCTCACCGCTACGCCTATTCGCATCTTCAACGTCAAAACCTTAGCAACGCCGAATCTAGGCTGGACATCAAACTCATAGCGATTGTGGCTGAATAGAAGAAAAACAGAAAAATTAAGGTGACCAGGCAGATCTTGAAAACAGAGTTCAGAGGACCTCGGCCCACCCGAAGCATAACTTAGCCAAGTCGATATTGAGTGAGGACTACAAGCCAGACAACTTGCGCGAGAACATAGGCAAGCAATATCTTACCCGCAGTGATTGGTTTTCTCATTTTCATTCCTCTCCCGCTGGCGATTGTAGACACCGGCAAGCCATAAGAGCACGGCATGTGCCGGTACTTTCGGGTAAAGATTTGAAGAACTCGTTACGACAATTGGGTACAAAGCAGGCACAGTCTCGGCGGCAACTTTGCCTGAAAATCGTTAATAACAGAGTCGTGGGTCAATTGAGTGAGCGATTCAGCAGATGCTCATAGGAAGTGGCCGTCTGGGCCACAGTTATCGTATCTTGCGGTATGAGTGAGGCTTGATTTACTTTGCTCTGGTGTGTAAGTGACGATCATGAACAGCCCAGCAACTAAGGCGAGCTGCTTCGATCAAAGAAAAACTCGATACCTTAACCAACGAACTGCGCAGACTACTCGACGGCTCAGTGAGTGGCAAGTCGAGCTACGGCGACCAAGAAGCGCACCATGAGCGCGGCAGCGAGAAGGAAGATTGCCGCTGCGCAGCGGGCGAGATGGGCAAAGCGCATCCATCCTTTTGTTAGCTTGCATTGCGGCACAGGACTTATCGTGGAGTGCCAGGTTCCATACCTTTTGACTTGATCACCACAGCACCCGCAGGAGAAGTAAGAAGGTTGATCAGAGCCTGGGCTGCTCCGGCTCCTTGGCGCCACTGCTAACGCCTGCCGTGAAACTGATATAAG
>Ga0070659_100002488_pt1 | contig 13084 bp, 12 predicted proteins | sample KBSC23metaG_FD_64666 | JGI IMG/M metagenome (GOLD analysis project Ga0070659, IMG submission 64666) | Corn rhizosphere microbial communities from Kellogg Biological Station, Michigan, USA - KBS C2-3 metaG | ecosystem: Host-associated > Plants > Roots > Rhizosphere > Soil ...
GGGATTGGGCCCCCTACGGCGCTGGCGCGCCGGTCCCCCCGAGGGGGAGCCACGGGTCGCCCGGCGGAGCCGGGCTCGCGTGTGGCTTGATCTGCGGCTTCGCTGCGCTCGCCTTCCTGTCGCACGCGCTGCAGGGCATAGCTCGCTGCGCTCGCTCGCCCCTCCTCTGTCACACCGGCGAAAGCCGGTGCCCACGGGGGCAATGGGTCCCGACTTTCACCGGGACGACAAGGTGTGGCGGCCGGACCGATGCGAAGCGAGCTGAAGCGGGCCGGCACGGCGGTGTCTCGTACGGTCACGGTGGAGCTGGAGACAGATTGGTAGCCGAAGCGCCTGGGCAAAATAGCGGGGAAGCTGGTGTTCAGAGCGCCTCTTTGGATTACCTTTCTGGCGCGACAGAAAGGTCATTCGGCTGCCGGGCCGAGACCCGGCGCGGCCTCGCCAGAGAAAAACTTTTCAAAGCCAGAACGCCTGCCCGCGCAGTGAATGAAAAGACGATGACCCCAAGCCCCCGCTTCACGAAAGACGACCGCGCCGCTTCCCACAGCAAGGATTGATCCGATGGAACTCTATGCCGTTCCGTTCATTGCGCTCCTCTTCGTTGCCTTGTTCAGCCGGGAGGTGATCGCCCCGGCATCCCGGAACCGGTGCGATCGGCGGTGGCTGCTGCTCGCCTCGGGGCTCGGCGCCGTGACGGTGGCGGTCACGCTCGTCGGCGGTTATGTGTTCGCGGGCGTGATCAGCCGTCACGCCTTGTTCCGCGCGGGCGATCACCTGCCCGATGTGCTGGTCGGCGTGGCGAGCTTCCTGCTCACAAGCTTCATCTTTTATTGGTGGCACCGCGCCACGCACGCATCGGACTGGTTGTGGCGTGTGTTCCATCAGTTGCACCACAGCGCCAGGCGGGTCGAAGCGCTCACGGCGTTCTATGCGCACCCGCTGGATTCGGCCGCGGCCATCCTCATCAGCGGGTTTTCGAGTTACGTGCTGCTCGGGGCCTCGCCGCTGGCAGCCGCATGCGCGTTGCTGCTCACGGGTGTCTTCGACCTCTTCCTGCACAGCGATTTGCGCACGCCAACCTGGCTCGGCCTCTTCGTGCAACGGCCGGAGATGCACACCGTGCACCATGCCGAAGGGCACCATGCCCAGAACTATGGGCTGCCCGTGTGGGATCTTCTCTTCGGCACCTGGTCGAACCCGCGGGAGCGATCGGCCCGGCTGGGTTTCGACGGCGACAAATCGGATCGGGTGACGGACATGCTCCTGTTTCGCGATGTTCACAAGGCGCGCGACGGAGAGGGCGGCTGAGGCGCCTGGGGACCGTCCCCTCATGGCCTGATGTCAATGTGTCAGTGGGATGGTTTCCTTGAGGGCATCGGGCCAGGGCGGCCGGAACGCGGTACAAAAGCTGGTGCGGTCGTTGCCGCATCCGGGAGCCCCTCATGACGTACCGCCCGCTTGTGCCTTTCTCTTTGGTTGTCGCCGCCGCGCTGGCCGGCTGCGGCGTGGTTCCGCTGGACGCGCAGTGGAAGGATCCGTCCCAGCCGGCCGAATCCTTGCGAGGCTCCACGGTGCTCGTGGTGTGTGAATCGGACGAGCAGGTCGTCAAGCAGATGTGCCAAGACCGTGTGGCCGCGGAGCTCCGCTCGCTCGGGGCCAACACCGCGGTCGTGCCCCACAGCGCCGACGGGGCGTCCGTCCCGTTGTCTGACGAAGCCAGGGCAGTCAAGGCGCGTGCCATCTTCAACACGAAGCTGTCGCCAGATTGGCCTCGGTATGTCGGTGGTTCCGGCGTGTCGGTCGGGGTGGGCATGGGCGGCGGCTTCGGGCGGGGTGCATTCGGCGGGGTGGGCGTGTCCGCACCGATCGGGGGTGCCTCGCGCGTCAGCCAGGGCTATGTGGCCAACGCCAGTTTGAGCGACGCCGCCACCGGCCGGCTGATGTGGACCGGCCGGGCGAGCACCCATCGGTCCACGGACATCGACTGGCAGGTCGATTCGTTGACCAAGGCGGTGGTGAGCGGTGCCCAGCAGGCAGGCTTCTTCTGAGGGGCGTGCAACACCACGCGCTAGCGGCCGTCGATCAGTTGCGAGACGCCTTGTGTGCGCGCCAGCCACAGGTAGGCGGCCACATCCGCGTCGAGTTCGCTGTAGCCCTCGGTGCTGAACAGCACGCGGGCGACGTCGTCGGCACGGATGCCGCTGAGTTCCGGATCCACTTCCGAAAGTGTCCGCGCGCACAGCAGTCGCCATACCTGTGCCTCCGGGGAGTCGTCGAGCGGCTCCATGGGCAGGCCTTTTTCGATGTCGATCTCGTCGTCCGGGGAGACAGCCATGGCGTGAACTCCTCGCGCCGTGCGTTGGGGATGCCGCTTTTATAGGGCCAAGCGCGATGGCATGCCGCGGGTGGGGCGATGGGCGGGCGGGGAAGGGCGATGGACGGCGCCCCCGCCCCCACAGCAGAGCGAGTGGCGATGACCACGGTCACCCGGCAGGTCGCTTGGCGCAACCGCAGGTTGTCGACGGCGTTCGCCGGTATGACCCAAAAATGTCACCCCGGCGAACGCCGGGGCCCACCGCCTGCCCGGGCGCCCATGTTCCGCCACTGAGCGGCGCCGGGCCGGAGCAACTTCACCCGGCGAACCCGCCCTCGTCGAGAAACCGCTGTTCCTCTGGCGTGGTGCGCCGCCCGAGCACGCCGTTGCGGTGGGGGAACCGGCCGAACCGCGCAATGATGTCGAGGTGGGCGCGGGCGGCCGTCAGCGCCTCGCCGCCGAGCGGTTCGATGAGCGCGAGCGAGCGCTGCTGGTCGGCGATCCGCTCTGCGTGCATGAACGGCAGGTAGAAGAAGAGCCGCAACGGGACGTCCACCAACTGGTCGAAACCCCGGCTGACAGCCTGATCCGCGATGCTGCTCGCCTGAGCGTCGGTGGCGAACATGCGGGGCGTTCCCCGAAACGCATTGCGGGGGAACTGATCCAGCAGGATCAGCAGCGCGAGTGCGCCCTCCGGCGATGTGCCCCAAGCGTCGAGCGTGCCGGCAGCCGCGGCTTCATGGGCCGCCAGGAAGCGATGCCGAAACTCGTCGTCGAACGCGTCGTCCTTGCGGAACCATCGTTCCATGCCGGCGTTCTGCCAGAACGTGACCACGTCGTCGGGCTGGACCAGTTGCTGCATGGCGGTGGATGGCGTGAAAACCAGGAGCGTATACGAACTGCCTGGGCGCTGCAGGGCCTTGGCATTCCCGCGCTGCGGAGGCGACACTGACGCCCTTGCGCGAAAATCGCATGAGCTTCGGCTTTTTCATTCGTTCTTCAATGGAGGCTCGTGCTGGAAGATGCGCGGCAAGCGGGCGAGAGCCTGCATCTCTGATTCCAAGGACCTCTCCATGAATGCTTCCCGTTCCCTGCGGCGCTTGCTCACCGTCACCACCATCGCGTTGAGCGCCGGCAGCGTCTGGGCCAAGGACATCACCCTGCTCAACGTGTCGTACGACCCCACCCGCGAGTTGTACGCTCAGTACAACGTGGCCTTCTCCAAGTACTGGAAGGCCAAGACGGGCGACACGGTCACCGTCCGGCAATCGCACGGCGGGTCTGGCAAACAGGCGCGCTCGCTGATCGACGGCATCGAGGCCGACGTGACCACGCTTGCGCTGGCGTACGACATCGACGAGATCGCGGCGAAGGCGAAGCTGCTTGCCCCGGACTGGCAAAAGCGCCTCAAGCACAACAGCTCGCCCTACACGTCGACCTATGTCTTCCTGGTGCGCAAAGGCAATCCGAAGGCCATCAAGGACTGGAGCGACCTGGTCAAGCCCGGTGTGTCGGTGATCACCGCGAATCCGAAGACCTCCGGCGGGGCGCGCTGGGGCTACCTCGCGGCCTACGGTTACGCGTTGCGCCAGCCCGGCGGCAACGACGCGAAAGCCCGCGAATTCGTCTCGAATCTGTTCAAGAACGTGCCGGTGCTCGATTCGGGCGCCCGCGGCTCGACGGTGACCTTTGCCGAGCGCGGCATCGGCGACGTGCTGCTCGCCTGGGAGAATGAAGCTCATCTGTCGATCAAGGAGTTCGGCGCGGGCAAGTTCGACATCGTGTACCCGCCCAGCAGCATCCTGGCCGAGCCCCCCGTGGCGGTCGTGGACAAGGTGGTCGACAAGCGCGGCACGCGCGAGGTTGCCACCGCATACCTCGACTACCTGTACAGCCAGGAGGGCCAGGAGATCGCGGCGAAGAACTTCTACCGCCCGATCGACGAGAAGGTGGCGGCCAAATTCGCCAGCAGCTTCCCGCAGATCAAGTTCTTCACCATCGACGAGGTGTTCGGCGGTTGGACCAAGGCCCAGAAAACCCACTTCTCCGATGGCGGCGTGTTCGACCAGATCTACACGAAACGATAAGCTCGGCGCCGGCGGCTCCACGCCCGGTGATGCGCCTCGAGGGGGGCGTGTCACCGGGCGTTCCCTTATGCGGTTTTCGACTAAGCAACGAGAAATCTCGTTGTTTACCTTGTATCCCACCTCCCTTACGATCCGCTGCTGCTTTTTTCAACGGCCCCGCCATGACATCTGCCCGAGTTTCCCGCCGTGCCTTCGTTGCCGTCGCCGCCATGCTGTCGATGGGGGCGGTGCCCGCCACCTGGGCGGCTCCGTCGACGACCCTGTTGAACGTCAGCTACGACGTGGCCCGGGAGTTCTACAAGGATTACAACGCGGCATTCATCGCCTACTGGAAGAAGACCACCGGCGAAGACATCACCGTGAACCAGTCCCACGGCGGTTCGAGCAAGCAGGCCCGCAGCGTCGCCGACGGCCTGGAAGCCGACGTGATCACGATGAACCAGGCCAACGACATCGACTTCCTGCACGAGAAGGGCAAGCTTGTGCCGGTGGACTGGGCCAAGCGCCTGCCGAACAACAGTGCGCCCAGCACGTCCACGTCGGTCATCCTGGTGCGCAAGGGCAACCCGAAGGGCATCAAGGAATGGGCCGACCTGGGCCGGCCGGGCGTCTCCGTGGTGATCCCGAACCCCAAGGTGTCCGGCAACGGGCGTTACACCTATCTGGCGGCCTGGGGCTCAGCCCTCAAGTCGGGCAGCAACCCCGCACAGGCGCGGGAGCTCGTGACGCGCATCTTCGGCAACGTGCCGGTGTTCGACGGCGGCGGCCGGGCCGCCACCACCACCTTCGCCCAGCGCAACATCGGCGATGCGCTCGCCACGTTTGAGAGCGAGGTGCCGCTGATCCTCAAGGAGTTCGGCGGCGATTTCGACGTCGTGTATCCGAGCACGAGCATCCTGGCCGAGAACCCGGTGTCTGTCGTCGACAAGGTGGTGGACCGCAAGGGCACCCGCAAGCAAGCCGAGGCGTACCTGAAGTACCTGTGGTCCGACGAAGGCCAGGAGATCGTCGCGAAGCACCACCTGCGCCCGCGCTCGGAGAAGGTGCTGGCCAAGTACGCCAAGCAGTTCCCGAAGATCAACCTCTTCACGGTGGATGAGGTGTTCGGTGGCTGGACCAAGGCCCAGAAAGAACACTTCGACGATGGCGGCACCTACGACCAGGTGATCGCCGCCGTCAAGAAACGCTGATCGCACGCCCCGGGCCGTTCACCGGCCCGGCGATTCCTCCTCAAACCGATCGTCCCATGTTCCTCTCCCGCACGCTCCTGAAGCGTCGCAGCGTGTTGCCGGGCTTCGACCTCGCGCTCGGCTTCACGTTGCTGTACCTGTGCTTCATCGTGCTGATTCCGCTGTCGGCGGCGTTCCTGAAGACCTTCACGATGACGTGGCCCGCATTCTGGGAAACCGTCACGTCGCCGCGGGTGATGGCGTCCTACCGCCTCACCTTCGGCGCATCGTTCCTGGCAGCGCTGACCAATGCGTTCTTCGGCCTGATCATCGCCTGGGTGCTGGTGCGCTACGACTTCTTCGGCAAGCGGTTCATCGATGCGCTCGTCGATCTGCCTTTCGCGCTGCCCACCGCGGTGGCGGGCATCGCGCTCACGGCACTCTATGCAGGCAACGGCTGGATCGGCCAGTACCTCGAGGTGATCGGCCTGAAGGTGTCGTACACGCCGCTGGGCGTGTTTGTGGCCCTGACCTTCATCGGCCTGCCGTTCGTCGTGCGCACGCTGCAACCGGTGCTCGAAGACATGCAAAAAGAGATCGAGGAGGCCGCGGCCACGCTCGGTGCCAACCGCTGGCAGACGTTTACCCGCGTGCTCTTTCCCATCATGATGCCGGCGCTGCTGACCGGCTTCGCGCTGGCTTTTGCGCGCGCACTGGGCGAATACGGATCGGTGATCTTCATCGCCGGCAACATGCCGATGGTCTCCGAGATCACGCCGCTGCTCATCATCACCAAACTGGAGCAATACGACTACGCGGGCGCCACCGCGATCGCCGTGGTGTTGCTCGTGGTGTCGTTCCTGATGCTGCTGGGCATCAACCTGATCCAGGCCTGGGCGCGCAAGCGCCAGGGAGGCTGACCGATGAACGCGTTGAATCCCACCACCTCGCCGGTGACCGGCGCTTCCGTCCCGCAACAACGCAAAGCGGGGCGCAGCGCCACCGCCGAACCCGTCTGGGTGCGCTGGGCGCTCATCGGCACGGCGCTCGTGTTCCTCACGCTCTTCCTGTTCGTGCCCCTTGTCGCGGTGTTCGCCGAGGCCCTGAAGAAGGGCATCGATGTGTACCTTGCCGCCATCGTCGATCCCGATGCGCTGTCGGCCATCAAGCTGACGCTGACCGCTGCCCTGGTTTCCGTGCCGCTGAACGTGGTGTTCGGCCTGGCCGCGGCCTGGGCCATCGCGAAGTTCGACTTCCGCGGCAAGAACCTCGTGCTCACGCTGATCGACCTGCCGTTCTCCGTCTCCCCGGTGATCGTGGGCCTGATCTACATGCTCGTGTTCGGCCTGCAGGGCTGGTTCGGCGAGTGGCTGCGCGACCATGACCTGAAGATCGTGTTCGCCGTCCCCGGCATCGTGCTCGCCACGGTCTTCGTCACCTTCCCGTTCGTGGCCCGCGAACTGATCCCGCTGATGCAGGCGCAAGGGCAGGAGCAGGAAGAGGCAGCGCGCGTGCTGGGTGCATCGGGCTGGCAGATGTTCCGCCGCGTCACCTTGCCCAACGTCAAATGGGCGCTGCTTTATGGCGTCATCCTGTGCAATGCCCGTGCGATGGGCGAGTTCGGCGCGGTGTCCGTGGTCTCCGGCCACATCCGCGGCCAGACCAACACGATGCCGCTGCACATCGAGATCCTCTACAACGAATACCAGTTCGCGGCCGCATTCGCCGTAGCGTCGCTGCTGGCGGGCCTGGCGCTCGTCACCATGGCGCTGAAGTACATCGTCGAGCGCCGCGTGAAGCGGGAAGTGCGCCTGGCCAGCGAGAACCAAGGAATTACCCCATGAGCATTGAGATCCGCAACCTGAACAAGCGGTTCGGCGCCACGGTTGTCTGCGACAACGTCAACCTGGACATCCCGTCCGGGGAACTCGTGGCGCTGCTGGGCCCGTCCGGCTCGGGCAAGACCTCGCTGCTGCGCATCATCGCCGGCCTGGAACGGCCCGATTCGGGCACCGTGCTCTTCCACGGCAACGACACCACGCACGACGACGTGCGCGAACGCAATGTGGGCTTCGTGTTCCAGCACTACGCGCTCTTCGCGCACATGAGCATTTTCGAGAACGTGGCGTTCGGCCTGCGGGTGCGCCCCCGTGCCACCCGCCCATCCGAGGCGAAGATCCGCGAGAAGGTGATGGAGCTGCTCAAGCTCGTGCAACTCGACTGGATCGCCGACCGCTATCCGCACCAGCTCTCCGGCGGCCAACGCCAGCGCATCGCGCTCGCGCGGGCCCTTGCGGTAGAACCCAAGGTGCTGCTGCTCGACGAACCGTTCGGCGCGCTCGATGCCAAGGTGCGCAAGGAACTGCGCCGCTGGCTGCGCCGCCTGCATGACGAAGTGCATGTCACCAGCGTGTTCGTGACGCACGACCAGGACGAAGCCATGGAAGTGGCCGACCGAGTGGTCGTCATGAACAAGGGCCGGATCGAACAGGACGGCACGCCCGACGAGGTGTACGACCATCCGGCCACCCCGTTCGTGCTGCAATTCCTCGGCGACGTGAACCTGTTCCACGGCCGTTTCGGCCATGCCCCGGGCGGGGCCACCGAGCAGGGTGACGTGAGCTATGTCCGCCCGCACGAGCTCGACATCGTGGCCGAAGCCGCGGCCGGCACGCTGCCTGTCACGCTGTCTCAGGCGCTCACCGTGGGCCCGCAGACCCGCATCGAGTTCAAGCGGCTGGACGACGGCAGCTATGTCGACGTCGAGATGCCCCGCAGCGAGTACAACGCGTTGCGGGAACGCCTGAACCTCGTCGCGGGCAGCAAGGTGCATCTGCTGCCCCGGCGCGTCACCCGGTTCTCGGCCGCAGGGCAGGGCCAGGCGGGGGCGGACACCGATCCTGCCTCGCTGATCTGATGGTGGGGGTGTCCCGGCCTTTGGCGCCGGGCCTACTCGGCATGCCGTGACGATGCCTCAAGCCGCCTGGCACCGATGTGCCGCGCCACGTGCAATGCATCTTCGGCGACGCCACTGAGCAGCCCTGACTTCTGCTTGTGAAGCCACGGCAGGCCGATGAAATACAGGCCAGGCTGTTCGGTGACGCCGCGTTTCTGGATCGGGTAACCATCGTCATCGAGGATGGCAAACCGGACCATTCGGAAGTCGAAGGCGTAGCCCGTGGCCCAGATGATGCAACGGATGCCGCGGGCTTCCAGGTCCAGGTCCTGGATCAGATCCAGCCCATAGCCATCCTGGAGTTGCGGCACTTGCTCGATGGGCAGGTCCAGGCCCGCCTTGTCGATGTAGGCATCGATGCCTTTCAGCATGGCCACTTCGAATTGATCTGCCTTGGCCAGGTTCTCATGCAGGTCAGGCGCCAACACGGCCTTGCCGTGGCGCACGTCCCGCAGGCGGCCCAGCAGTTGGATGCCCGCACGCGCGAACTGGTGAAGGTTGATGCTGCCGCCGTCGGTCTTGCCCGCCACGTGCGGGTTGGCGCAGAACTTGGCCTGCGGTGTCTGCAGCGTCTCGACCTGGCGATCCCAAAGGCCCAGCAGCGCCGCCCAGGCCATGATGTCCTTCCCGCGATAGCGCCGCGGGATGCGCCCGGCGCTGCCGACACTCAGGAACACCGGGCGGCCGCTGTGGTGGATCTCCTGCGCGATCTGGCATCCCGACTGCGAACTGCCCACCACAAGCACACCGCCGTCAGGCAGCTGGTCCGGATTGCGGTATTGGGAAGAATGCAGCTGGGCAATGCCTGCGGGGAGGGCGTTGGCAAACGGTGGCGTCTTGGGCGACTGGAACAAGCCGGTGGCCACCACCACGTTGCGGGCGCGATAGGTGGTCTCCTGCGTGCGAACCAGGAAGCTGCCGTGCGGGCCGGGTTCCACGGCCGTCACCCGGGTGCGGGTGCGCAGCGGCAGATCGAACCTCTCGGCATACCCGGCCAGAATGTCCACCACCTCGGCGCGGCCGAGAAAGCCGTCGGGTTGGTCGCCTGCGTACTCGGCCCCCGGCAAGCCGAACGCCCAATTCGGCGTGACCAGGGTGAAGGAGTCCCATCGACCGTCGCGCCAGGCTGAGCCGGCTTGATCGGATTGCTCCAGCACGAGGTGCTCGCATCCGAGTTGTTTCAGGTGATAGCTCGTGGCCAGGCCGGCTTGCCCGCCGCCCACGATGAGGGTATCGATGGTTTCAATCACAGTGGTTTTCTCCGTATCGACAAGGGACAAGGAACGGCCGTCAGCATGCGAGGCGGTCATGCCGGTGGGCGCGATGGATCAGGCTGGTTCGAAGGTTCTTCCCATCCGCCCCCGAGGACATAGACCAGCTGGGTCGAGGCCTGCAGTGCCTTCAGGTGGTTGTGCCTGGCCTTGAGTTTGGCACTCAACAGGTCGCGCTCGGCGTGGGTCACTTCCAGGTAGTTCGTCGCGCCTTTTTCGTAGCGTGCCTTGGCCATGGCCGATGCCTGTCGAGCCGACGACAGCGCCGCCTGCAGCAGCCCGGCCTGGTTTCGGTAGGACGCGAGGTCACTCAGCGCATCGTCCACCTCGCGCAGCGCGATCAGCAACTGCACCTTGTGGACGTTGACGGCCTCCTGGTACCGCGCATCGGCGATCTTCTGGTTCGCGCTGATCCGGCCGCCATCGAGGATCGGCAAGGAAATGGCAATCGGACCGAAGGAAAACTGGCGCGAGTCGGCGTTCACCAGGTTGCGCAGGTCCATGGAGGCAAAGCCGAAGTTGCCGGTCAGGCTGATCGAGGGGTAGAACGCGGTATCGGCGATCGCCTTTTGAGCGAGCAGGATGCGCAGGTGTTGCGCCGATTGGGCCAGATCCGGGCGGCGCGACAGGAGCGACGCGGGGATGCCGGGTTGGATCGTGGGCACCTCGGGCAGGCGATAGGCCGGATCGCGTGACACGGCGAAATCCTTCACCGGTTTCACGGCCAGCGTCGCCAGCTCGTGTTCGGCCAGGCTCATGCGCCGACGCGCGTCCTCGATGTCCGCATCGGTGTTCTTCAGCTCCAGTCTGGCCCGGGCCAGATCAAGCTCGCCGATCAGCCCATGTTCGAAGCGTCCCGCCAGCACGCGCTCGGCCTCGGCGCGTTGTTCTCGCATGTCGCCCAGCAGTGCGAGGTCGGCTTCGGCCGCCCGAAACTTCCAGTAATACACCGCCACTTCCCAACTGAGCACTTGCTCCACCAATCGGGTGTAAGCGCGTTCCGCCTCCACGTTGGCGTGTGCGCCTTCCACCGCATGGGCCACGCGGTTCCACAGATCGATCTGCCATGCGGCATCGGCGCCAACGGTGTACTTGTCGCCTTGGATGGGGTTGTGTCCCAGCACCTCGCCCAGCGGTGTGTTGGACGAGGTGCGCAAATGGCTGAAGCCGGCCCCGGCGCTTGCCTGCGGCAGGCGGTCGGCATGGGCCACCTGGCTTTGGGCGCGAGCGGCGAGCACGCGCCACTGGGCGACCTGCGTGTAGGGGTTGTCTCGCAAGGTCGATTCCACCAAGTCGCTCAAGGTGGCGTCCTGGTACATGCGCCACCATTGGCGCGGCGCATTGAGTTCCGATGAGACGTCGGCGCCCTTGTAGCTGGCCGGCACGAGCGCGGTGGGCGAGGGCGTCGGAATGGACACTTGGGCGCACCCGGCCAGCAAGACAGCCAGTGCAGCGGAAATCACAGGTCTTTGAATCGTGCTCATTCGGTTCAAGGTTCGTGCCTCGATCATTTGCTTTCCGCCACGACGCGGTCGGCCAGCCACATCACCGCGATCGAACCGAGCAGCAGGCAACCCAGCATGAAGAAGCAATCGTTGTATGCCATGACGTAGGCCTCGCGGCGCACGACGCGATCCAGCGCGGCCAACGCCTGCTGGCCGGCGGCAACCGGGTCGCCGGCGTGCGCGATGAAGTGATCCGTCCATTGCGCCAGCCGCGCTTGCACTTCGCCGGAGAACGCCGACACGGACTCGCCGATGCGCGCGGAGTGAAAGTGCTCTCGCGTTGTGATGGCGGTCGCCAGCACGGCGGTGCCCACCGCACCGCCGAGGATTCGCGCCATGTTGTACAGGCCGGACGCGGAGGACAGCTTGGCCGCTTCGATGCGGTGGATGGCAAAGTTGGAGAGGGTGAGCAGAATGAGCGGTTGGCCGAGCGCGCGCAGAACCTGCGACAGGATCAGTTGATCGCGGCCGGTGGTGGCATCCATGCCGGCGTTCAGGAAGCAGGACGCAGCAAACAGCAGCAGGCCCGCTGAGCAGATGAGGCGGTTGTCGTAGCGCTTCGAGAGTTTGGCCGCCACAGGCATCATCACGATCTGGGGCAGGCCCATCCACATGATCACTTCCCCGATCTGCAGCGAGTTGTAGCCCGCGATCTCCGACAGGAACAACGGCAGCACGAAGGTCGAGCCGTACAGCCCCATGCCCGCTGCTGCACCGATCAGCGAAGACACGCCAAAGGTGCGGCGCGCCAACAACCTCAGGTCGACGAACGGTTGGTGGCGCGTCATCAACAGCGCCACCCATGCGACGATGCCCAGCGCCGCCAACAGCGCACACACCCGGATCAGCTCCGACGCCAACCAATCTTCGCGGTTGCCCTCTTCCAGCACAACGATCAGCGAGCCCAGCCCGACCACCATGGCCGCGATGGCCGGCCAGTCGGCTCCGCGAAGCAGGTCGAGCCGCTTCGGTTCGCGGCCCAGGCCATGGGCCAGCCCCGCCAGCATCAAGATGCCGGGCACCCAGTTGATGAAGAAGATCCAGGGCCAGCCGTAGAAGTCGGTCAGGATGCCGCCCACCGTCGGGCCAAAGGCCGGGGCCAGGGTGCTCGACAGCATCAGCCACGCCAGCCCGAGGGTCCGCTTGCCCGCCGGCAGCCGCGTCAGGATGAGCGTCATCGCCGCGGGGATCAGTGCGCCGCCGGTGAACCCCTGCAAGGCGCGGAAGACGACCATCGACGACAGGTTCCACGCCCAGCCGCAACATGACGAAAACACCAGGAACAGCACCGCGTTGCCGAGCAGGTAGGTGCGCGCACCGAACACCCGCAGGAAGAATGCGGTCAACGGAATCGCCACCACCTCGGCGGCCAGATAGGACGTGGTCATCCACGACCCCTCTTCGATGGTGGCCGACAGCGACCCGCGGATCTCCCGGAGCGATGCATTCGTGACCTGGGTGTCGAGCACCGCCATGAACACCCCGAGGACGCTGGCGCCGATGGCGATCCAGGTGCGCGAGGTGACCTCGGGCTCTGGCGGCGCTGCGACGATGACAGGCGGCCGGGCGTCGGCCTCGTGGACAACGGCGCTCATCAGTGTTCCGCGCCGGCCGTCGGGTTGCCTTGGCGCAGGTCCACCTCGACGCGCGCCGACATGCCGGGCGCGAGACGGCCGCCCATGGCTTTTAGAGCCTTCGGATCGAGCAGCACCTTGACCGGGATGCGCTGAACGATCTTCGTGAAGTTGCCCGTGGCGTTGTCGGCGGGGATCACGGCAAAGT
>Ga0070659_100002489_pt1 | contig 13082 bp, 8 predicted proteins | sample KBSC23metaG_FD_64666 | JGI IMG/M metagenome (GOLD analysis project Ga0070659, IMG submission 64666) | Corn rhizosphere microbial communities from Kellogg Biological Station, Michigan, USA - KBS C2-3 metaG | ecosystem: Host-associated > Plants > Roots > Rhizosphere > Soil ...
GAGCACCGCCGCACCCACCACGGTATCGAGCGCGGAGGTCACTTCGTCGCACAGGATCAGGTCAGGCTCCGCCGCCAGGGCACGCGCCAGGTTGACGCGCTGCTTCTGCCCACCTGACAGCCCGCCAGGCAAGCGCTGCGCCACGCTGTGCGGCAGCCGCACGAGATCCAGCAGCTCGCGAATGCGCCGCTGCAAGGCCTCGCCCTTCAAGCCTTTGTAGAACTGCAGCGGCCGCGCCAGGATGCGCTCAGTGGTGTGCGACGGGTTGAGCGCCGTATCGGCCATCTGGAAGACGATCTGGATGCGGCGCAACTCCTCGTGGGTCCGGTTGGCAAGCAGCGGTTTGAGCTCGCGACCGGCGAATGTCATGTTGCCCTGGCACGGCGCAATCAACCCAGCAATGGCGCGCGCCAGCGTGGTCTTGCCCGAGCCCGACTCGCCAATCACGCCAATGGCCTGCCCGCGATAGAGCTTGAAGTTGATATCGTCGAGGATGCGCGTGGCGGGCTGGCCCTTCGCGTCCACGGGGCCGTAGCCGGCACCCAGTTCGCGCACGTCGAGCAGGAGTTCGCCCTCGCCCATGCAGTGCTCGGCCGGGCGCGCCTTGGGCCGTGCCGCTGCCAGCAGGCTCTTGGTGTAGTCGTGATCCGGCGTGGCAAGGATGTGCGCCGTCGGGTTGATCTCCTGCATCTGGCCGCCGCGCAGCACCAGGATGTGATCGGCCATCTGTGCGACCACAGCCAGGTCATGGCTCACGTAGACAGCCGTGGCACGGCGCTCGCGCACCACGCGGCGGAACGCGCGCAGCACTTCGATCTGCGTGGTGACATCCAATGCGGTGGTCGGCTCATCCAGAATCACAAGGTCCGGATCGATGATGAGCGCCATTGCCGCCATCAAGCGCTGCAACTGTCCACCCGACACCTGATGCGGATAGCGCTCACCAATGGTCTCGGGATTGGGCAGCGCGAGTTCGCGGAACAACTCTACGGCTTTGGCTTCTGCCTCTGCACGCGACATCGTGCCGTGAATGCGGGCGGGCTCCACCACCTGATCCATGATGGTGCGCGACGGGTTGAACGACGCCGCCGCACTCTGCGCGATATAGGCCACGGTGCGCCCGCGCAAGGCCCGCTGTTCGGCCGGCGGCAGGTGCAGGACATCCACGTCGCCGATGCGCACGCTGCCCCCGGCAATCTCGCAGCCGTGGCGTGCGTAACCCATCAGCGCCAGTGCGGTGGTGGTCTTGCCGGAGCCGGATTCGCCAATCAGCGCCAGCACCTCGCCGGGCTGGATGGCAAAGCTCAGATGGTCGACCAGCGTCTGGTCGCCTGCAGTGATGTGCAGGCCTTCAACCACAACGGAAGCGCCCATGGTCAACGCCCTCCGCGCTCGCGGGCCCCGGGACGACCCGGGCCCGGCAGGTTATCGATGACGAGATTGACGGCGATGGTCAGGCTCGCAATGGCCAGTGCCGGCACGATGACGGACGCACCTGCATCCGGCAGTGCGCCGATGTTCTCGCGCACGAGCGAGCCCCAGTCAGCAGACGGCGGCTGAATGCCTAGGCCCAGGAAGCTCAGGCTCGCCAGCAGCAGCACGACATACACAAAGCGCAGGCCCAGATCGGCCAGCATGGGCCCAAGGATGTTGGGCAGGATTTCGCGCAGCATGATGTACAACGTGCCCTCGCCGCGCGTGCGTGCCACGACCACGTAGTCCAGCGCGTTGATATTGACCGCCAGCGAACGCGCAATGCGGTACGCCCCCGGCACATAGATGATGGCCGCCGTCAGCACCAGCATCGTCACCGACGAACCGAAGCCCGCCACCATCAATAGCGCAAACATCTTGCTCGGGATGGCCGTGAGCGTATCGAGCACGCGGCTCAACGTGGCATCAACCAGCCCGCCCATGGCGGCGGCAAACAGCGCCAGCACCGTGCCTGTGCCGCTTGCCAGCAGCGTGGCCACCAGCGCCACGCCCACGGTGTAGCGCGCGCCTTCCACCACGCGGACGAACATGTCGCGGCCAAGGTAGTCGGTGCCGAACCAGTGGGCAGCGCTCATGGGCCCGAACACATCGCCGTTGCCATCGCCACTGGTGATCAGGTGCGCGGGCAGCAGCGCGGGGCCGACCACCGCGGCCAGCAACCAGAACACCAGCACGGCCAGGCCGATGAGGCCGGTCGCGCCAAAACTGCTCAGCACGCGCCGGATGCGATGACGCGGCGCGGGTGGCGGCGTGGTGGCCGGCAACGTTGGGGAAGTGGGCGTGGTTTCCATCGTCAGGCTCTCGTTCATGATGTCTTAGCGATGACGCAGGCGCGGGTTGGCCACAATGCCCAGCACATCGGCCGTGGTCACGAGCATCAGGTAGCCCGTGCAGAAGATCATGGCGCAGGCCTGCACCAGTGGCATGTCGCGCTGGGACACACCATCGACCATGAGCTTGGCGATGCCGGGGTAGTTGAAGATCGTCTCGATGATGATCACGCCGCCCAGCAGATACGACAGCGACAGCGCCACCGCGTTGGCGATCGGCCCCACCGCATTCGGCAAGGCATGCGCCAGCACCACGCGCATCGGTGAGGCGCCTTTCAATCGCACCATTTCGATATACGGCGCTTCAAGCTGGTCGATGACGGCCGCACGGCTCATCCGCATCATCTGCGCGACGATCACACAGCACAGGCTGAGCACCGGCATGGCAAAGGCCTGCAGCATCTGGCCCAGCGATTCGATATCGTTGACGTACGACAGCGCAGGCAACCAGCGCAGCTTGACGGCAAACACCAGCACCGCCAGCGTCGCCACCAGAAACTCCGGCACCGACACCACCGCCACCGCTGCATTCGATGCCACCCGGTCGAACCACGTGCCGCGCCAGACGGCGCAGGCAATGCCCAGGCTCAGGGCGATCGGCACCGAGAACAGCGCCGTCACCGCCGCCAGCAGCAGCGAGTTGGGAAGACGGCTCGCCACCAGATCACCGACCGGCAGTTGCGTGGTGGACGACTGGCCGAGATCGCCATGCGCGATCCCACCCAGCCAGTGCAAATAGCGCAGCGGCGCCGGCACGTCGAGCCCCATCTGGGCGCGCAGCGCGGCCAGCGCCTCTGGCGTGGCGTCCTGGCCCAGTTGCTCCTGCGCCGCGTCGCCCGGCAGCACGGCAGTGATGGCAAAGACAATCGCCGACACCGCGAGCAGCGACACCAGCGCCAGCAGCACACGCCGCGCCAGTAGCTTGAGGATGACTCGGTTCATCGCAACCCCTTCAGCAAGAACGCCCGCGTTCCGTCAGGCATCCAACCAGACGTGTTCAGCAAACGAATAGCCCATCAGACCACCCAGCGGGATCGCCGAAAAGCCCTTGAGCTTGGACGTGTGTCCATCGATGCTGGCCAGGAACATCGGAATGCCGATGCCCGCTTCGTTGTGAATCATCGTCTGCATGTCGGCGTACATCTGCTTGCGCTTGGCGACGTCCGTTTCAGCGCGTGCAGCCGTCAGCAGTTGATCGAACTTGGGGTTCTTCCAGCGCGATTCGTTCCAGGCCGCATCGGACTTGAAGAACTGCGTAAGGATGGTGTCAGCACTCGGGCGCGGGTTGACGTTGCCGAACCCCACCGGGCTGTTGAGCCAGTGGTTGGACCAGTACCCGTCGGCCGGCATGCGCTTGACGTCAAGGTCGAGCCCGATGCGCTGCGCGGTCTGCTGCATCACCAGCGCAATCTCCACCGAATACTGGGCCGCCGGCGATGCCACCACCGGAATCTTGCCGCTCACACCAGACTTCTTCAGGTGGAACTTGGCCTTGTCCAGGTCGAACGCGCGCTGCGGCAGATCCTTGAAGTAGAAGCGGTTGGTCGGGTCGATCGGCTGATCGTTGGCGACGACGGCGTTGCCCAGCGCAATGGTCTTCTTCATCTGCTCGCGGTCGAACAGGTACTTCATCGCCAGCGCGAAATCGGGGTTCGTGCCCGGCCCCACATCACCACGCATGATCAGATCGGAGTACTGGCCCGACTGCGTCGTGAAGATGGAATAGCCCGGCGTGCCCTTGACGCGCGCCACCGAGCGCGGGTCGACCGAAGCCACCAGATCCATCCCGCCGGAGAGCAGTGCGTTGACGCGCGCGCTTTCGTCGCCGATGCCCACAAACTCGATCTCATCCAAATACGGCTTGCCCTGCTTCCAGTAGCCTTCGTTGCGCACCACCGCCGTGCGCACGCCCGGCTTGAACTCCTTGAGCTTGTACGGGCCGGTGCCGATGCCGGCGCTGAAGTCTTTCGTGCCGTCCTTGACGATGTGGAAATGGTACGTACCCAGCACCACCGGCAGGTCGGCATTCGGGGCGGTCAGCACCACCGTCACCTCATTGGGGCCGCTGGCCTTGACGCTGTCGATCTGATCGGCAAGCACCTTGGCCTTGGAGGCCGTGGCCGGGTCCTTGTGACGCTGGATGGAGTACACCACGTCGGCCGGCGACAGTGCCTTGCCATCGTGGAAAGTCACGCCCTTGCGCAACGTGAAGACCCAGGTTCTGGCATCGGTGGTGTGGAAAGACTCGGCCAGCGCCGGCTGCGGCGTCAGCGTGCTGTCAAGCGCGAACAGACCGTTGTAGACCATGTTGCAGCGAACATAGTCGCTCTGGTTCGACTGCTTGGCCGGGTCCAGCGTGTCGGTGGCCGCCGCGGTGGCCGCCGCCACGCGGATGCGCCCGCCACGGCGCGGCGTCTGCGCATACACAGACATGGCCGTGCCCGCCAGGCTGCCGGCCAGCGTGGCCTGCATACCGCCCGCCATGAGCATCTTCAAAACGTCGCGCCGCGAGGCACCGCGCTTGAGCGACTCCATCACGCGCAGGCTTTCGCTGGGACCGACAAGGTTCTCGAACTCGTTACGGCTGTCGCTCATGGTAGGGCTCCTGATGATTCTGAAAAGGAAACAGCGAAGACTGCGTTGCGAAAAAAGGAAACGTGCCCCGGCGGTTCAGGCGAACCGATCCTTGAGCTGGTAATACATGCCCACCGCCGGCAAAAACCACGGCGGGCCAAAGTGACCGGGAATGGCGCTCCATGCGCGATCACGCCACGGGTTGGCAGCAGCGTCACCGGCCATCACCGCGGCCATGCGTTCGCCCATGTGCACAGACATCTGCGTGCCGTGGCCGCTATAGCCCATCGAATAGAACAGGCCGTCGTGCTCGCCGGCATGCGGCAGGCGGTCTTGCGTCATGTCGACCAGGCCGCCCCAGCAGTAGTCAAGGCGCACATCGCGCAACTGCGGGAAGGTCTCAACCAGGCCGGCGCGCAGGATCTCGCCGCTCACCGCATCCTGCTGCGGGCTGGACACCGCAAAGCGCGCCCGTCCGCCGAAGACCAGCCGGTGGTCTGGCGTGAGCCGGAAGTAATGGTGGATGTTGGCCACCGTCACATACGTGCGGCGTGCGGCCAGCAGTGCGTGCGCGCGTTCTGCGCCCAACGGTTCGGTGGTGACGATGAAGCTGCCGATGGGCACGATGCGCCGGCGTAGCCAGCCGAACGTGCCATATCCGCCATGGCGTGACGCGCCGGTGGCAAGCAGCACCTGCTTGGCCTGGACCGTGCCGCGCGCGGTATGCACGCGGTGCACCTGCCCCTGCACACGCTCAATGCGCTGCACGCAGGTGCGCGTATGAATCTGCACGCCCTGGCGTTGCGCGGCCAAAGCGAGCCCCTGTGCAAAGCGGCCCATGTGCATCTGGCCGCTGCGCTTGTAGAGCAGACCACCGTGAAAACGCTCGCTCTGCACTTCAGCGCGCACGCGTGCAGCGCTGAGGATCTCCACATCCGCATCCACGCCATCGGCAATCAGACGATCCGCGCTGCGTTGCAGAGCATCCATCTGATGCAGCTTGGTGGCGAGCTTGAGCTTGCCGTTGCGTTGGAAGTCACAGGCGATGCCTTCGTCGCGCACGATGCGCTCCACCGTATCCACGGCAGCGTCATACGCGTGATACCAGGCGCGGGCGCGATCCACACCCACCTTAGCAGCCAGGTCAGCGTAGTCCACGGCCAAGCCATTGTTCACGTGCCCGCCATTACGCCCCGATGCCTCGGGCGCCACCATCTCGCCCGCTTCCAGCACGACCACGCTGGCGCCTCGCCGGGCCAACGCCAGCGCCGCCGACAACCCCGTGAAGCCACCACCGACGATGGCCACGTCTGCCTGCGCCGGCAGATCATGTACCTCCAGCGTCAGCGCGGGCACCGAGTCGTTCCAGTAGGAGTCGAGTTTCATGGAGGTCATGTGGGGTAGCCGTGGAGACTCGGCTTAGAGACCAACAACACCGGGTAGCCCACCGATGTCCTGAATCTCGGTGTAGCGATACGCCGGGTTGCCCGGGCCGTGGCCGCGGTTGACGAACACCTTGTTGACGATGCCGAGGTCGTCGGCCGACATCAGGTCGTAGCGCAGGCTGGATGACACGTGCAGCACGTCTTCCGGATTGCAGCCCAGCGAATCGAACATGTATTCGAAAGCCTTCAGGCGCGGCTTGTAGGCCTGAGCCTGCTGCGCGGTGTACACGCGGTGGAACGGCGCACCGAGCATCGCCACGTTCTTCTGGATCTGCGCGTCGTCGGCGTTGGACAGGATCACCAGCGGGATTTCCTTGGCGACCTTGGCAAGACCTGCCGGCACGTCGGCATGCGGGTCCCACGTCGGCACAGCGTCGTAGTAGGCCTGACCGTCGGTGTCGAAGTACTGGATCTTCCATTTCTTGCACAGGCGGCGCACGGCGTTCTTGAGCACGACTTCGTACGGCTGCCAGTCCCCCAGCACCTCGTCGAAGCGGTAGGCGGTGAAATCCGCAATGAACTGCTCCATGTGCTCGGCCGGAATGCGGTCGGCAAACAGTTCGCGCGTCATTTCGCCCATGCGGAAGCGCGTGAGCGTGCCATAGCAATCAAAGGTAATGTACTTGGGGCGGAAGGTCATGGTCTTTGGGTCCTTGAGGTCGCGCTGATGCGGTCTCTGCAATCGGGTTATGACGAAATCATTGAAGCACGCAGACTCGCAGCGGTTGTAGGGAATTGCGGTGTCTCACGTGAGAAAGCTGCTGTTTCCGGTGGCACTCGCGGCATGCCATGCGGTCTGCACCGCTGGCGTGCTGCCTACCCCGCCAATGCACCGCTACTGCGCCGCAGCAAAATCGATCAGCACGCTTTTGAAGCGCAGGTTGGCCTCCACGGCTTGCCGGCCCAAGTCTTTGCCGATGCCCGACTGGTGGTAACCCCCGGTGGGGATGACGAAATCGGCGCTGCGCCCATAGCGGTTGATCCAGACGGTGCCCGCCGCGATGCCGCGCATGGCGCGCAACGCGCGTCCGATGTCTGCGGTATGCACGCCGGCGGCCAGGCCGTAGTGTTCATGCGCGGCCAGCGCCAGGCCTTCCTCTTCGTCATCAAAGGTCTGCACGGTCAGCACAGGACCGAAGATCTCTTCCTGCACGGCGGGGTTGTCGGCGTGCACGCCCTCAAGCAGCGTGGGCTGGAAGTACGCACCGCCCGGGCCGTCGCCAAACAATCCACCGCCGCAGCGCACCTGTGCGCCGGCATCGCGCGCACGTTCCACGATGTCGAGAATGCGCCCAGCCTGCGCCGCAGAGATGATGGGCGGCAGCGTCGCGGCGTCATCCCAGGTAGCACCGGGTCGAAGCGCGGAAAAGCGCGTTGCGATGCGCTCAATCAATGCCTGGGCAATACCCCGCTGCACGATCAGCCGCGAGCCGGCCACGCACACCTGCCCGGCGTTGCCGGTGATGGCGCCCGCAATGATTCCTGCCAACCGGTCGATATCCGGCGCGTCATCAAACACGAGCTGCGGGCTCTTGCCGCCCAGTTCCAGCGTGACCGGTTTGGGGCCATGCGATGCGCACGTCGCCATGATCGCGGCGCCCGTGCGCGTCGATCCGGTAAAGGTCATCTTGGAGATGAGCGGATGCCGCGTGAGCGCATCGCCTGTAGTACGGCCATCGCCTTGCACCACGTTGAACAGGCCCGGCGGGACGCCAGCCTCAATGGCGAGTTCGGCCAGGCGGATGGCGGTGTACGGCGTCAGTTCTGACGGTTTGAGCACGACGGCGTTACCGGCGGCCAATGCGGCCCCCACCTTCCACGAGACCATCACCAGCGGGAAGTTCCACGGCGTGATCGCGCCGACCACGCCATAGGGCTCGGCCACCACCATGCCCAGGTTGTCATGCCGCGTGGCCGCGACGTCGCCGCCGAGCTTGTCGGCGTATTCGGCAAAGAAGCGCAGGCCTTCGGCGGTGAAGGGCACATCCCAGGCGGCGGCGTCACGCACCGGGCGAGTCGAACACACGGCCTCGAGCGGTGCCATGTGTGCCACGTCTGCGTCGATCAGATCGGCCCAGCGGCGCAGCACGCGTGCCCGGTCGCGCGGGGCGCGGCGTGCCCAGTCGCTCGTGCGCCAGGCTTGCCAGGCATCCTGCACGGCGGCATCCACTGTGGCGGCATCGGCCAGCGGCAATTCCGCATGCACGGCGTTGTCGGATGGGCGCCGCACGGTGATGCATCCGGCATCGGTCACATGCCTGCCGCCAATGAAATGACTCGACGGCACACGGATGGTCTGAGGGTCAAAAATGGACACGAAATAGGGGGCGCCGAAGCCCGGCACCCATATCGAAATGAGGTTATTGATGCTAGGCAGGAAGGCTCGGCATTTGTGTTCGTAACCGCATGCGCCACCGCATCGAATTGCGAAACCGGCACCCTCGACAGACGATGCTTGCAAATTGCGGGCAAACCCGAATTCGGTCTGGCTCCGCAACGCGATGTCGTCCAAGATAAGTGTCGGTGCCACCTTCATCCTTCGCCGGAAGGACCCTCCCCATGTCTTCCTCGTCCGTACCTGCCCAGAACTTTCCCGCCGATGACGGCGTGGTGCTGCGCCCGATGACTGCTGATGACCTGGCCCAAGCCCACGCCTTGTCGGAAGAACAACGCTGGCCGCATCGCCCAGCCGATTGGGCGCAGAGTTTTGCGCATGCCGAAGGTATCGTCGCCGAGCGCGACGGCGAGATCATTGCTACCGCACAGCGTTGGCGCTGGGGCCCGCGTCACGCCACCATCGGGCTGGTGATCGTCACGCCGGCGTGCCAGGGCAGGCGCATCGGCCACCGCCTGATGAGTGCGCTGCTTGATGGCCTGGATGATCACACCGTGCTGTTGCATGCCACCGCCGAAGGGCGCGGTCTGTACGAGCGACTGGGTTTCGTGCGCACCGGAGAAATCCGCCAGCACCAGGGCATTGCGCAGCCCACGCCGTTGATCGCCCTGCCCGCCGGCTGCCGCCTGCGCCCGGCAGGGCTCAATGAAGCCGAGGACTTGCGCCGCCTGGATGCCGAGGCACGCGGCATGCCACGCGATGCGCTGATCGAAGACCTGTTCGCCACCGCCGACGCCTGCGTCGTACTGGACGACGACGGCGAGCCGCGCGGCTTCGCCATGCTGCGCCGCTTTGGACGCGGCCACGCCATCGGCCCCGTGGTCGCCCCGGACGCCGAGAGCGCCAAGGCACTGATCGCGCATCTGGCCGGCATCAACACCGGCCACTTCACGCGCATCGACATCGATTTCGACAGCGGCCTGGCGGAATGGCTGGAGAGCATCGGCCTGCTGCGCGTGGATGCGCCCACCACCATGGTGCGCGGCGCGCCGCTCGCCACACCGCCCGGCGCGCCTCTGCTGTTTGCCATCGTGACCCAGGCAATGGGTTGAGCCTCGAACATTCCGCCAGACACCGCATCGTGACGACCACCTTCCTCTACAAGTCCGACCCTGTCCGTGGCCAGCAGTGGGCCGAGGTTTTCCGCCGGCACGCGCCGGAGATCGACTTCCGCATCTGGCCCGACATTGGTGATCCGCTGCGGGTGCGCTTTCTTGCGGCTTGGGAACCGCCTGCCGATATTGCGACGCAGTTCCCGCATCTGGAGGTGTTGTTCTCATCGGGTGCGGGGGTCGATCAGTTCAACTTTGCGGCGCTGCCATCGACACTGCCTGTGGTGCGCATGGTCGAGCCGGGCATCGTGCGCGGCATGGTGGAGTACGTCACGCATGCCGTGCTGAGCCTGCATCGCGATATTCCCGCATACCGGCGCCAGCAGCAGGCGGAGCAGTGGCGCCCGCTGCCGGTGCGGCCAGCCGTTGAACGCCGCATTGGCGTGCTGGGGCTCGGCTCACTCGGGCAAGCCGTGCTCGCACAGTTGCAGGATTTCGGTTTCGATTGCGCGGGCTGGAGCCGGTCGCGCCATGCCGTTGATGGCGTGCAGTGCTTTGCCGGGCAGGAAGAGTTGGCGGCATTCCTTGCACGCACCGACATCCTCATCTGCCTGCTGCCGCTGACCGATGCCACGCGCGGCGTGCTGAACGCTGCCCTGTTCGCGCAGTTGCCGCAAGGCGCCATGCTGGTACACGTGGGCCGTGGTCCGCAGTTGGTCAGCGATGACCTGATCGCCGCGCTCGACAGCGGCCAGCTCAGTGAAGCCATGCTGGATGTGACCGACCCCGAGCCGCTGCCTGCCGGACATGCGCTGTGGAAGCACCCGCGCATCCACATCACCCCGCACATTGCCAGCATGACGCAACCGCTCTCGGCAGCCGCTGTGGTGATCGACAACCTTCGCCGCTTCAACGCGGGCGAGCCCATGGTCGGGCTGGTGGATCGCACGCGCGGGTACTGAACGCCGACAGCTCCTGCAAGGCACATCCTCCGAGCCTTGACCGCCGGCGCTGGGCCTCTGGGCTCCAGCGTCGGACCTCTAACCTCCGCCAATATGCCTCGGTGCCCCGTCACCTCGGGCCATTGACGTCCGGCGTCGAGGCTTTGAGCCTCATCATCCGGCCTTTTTGCTCCGCCGCCGGACCTCTCAAGCTCCGGAAACGCCCCCTTCAGGTGCAGTGCCGGACCTTTGCCACGCCGCCATTGGACCTTTGAGGTCCGGCACCGCACCTTTGACCTCCAGTGCTGGACCTCTGAGGTCCGGCATTGGCGCTCCAAGGTCCGGTGTCGGACCCATACACGTCCAGCGCCGGAGCGCCGACGTCCACGCACGGACTGACGACCCCCGCCGCCGGACCGCAAAGCGCCGCACGCGAAGGCTTGCACAGGAGCACCGCACGATCTGCTGCGACAGCCCACACAACAGCAGCCTGCTTCGTTCCGCACCCGCAAAGCAGCATCACTCCATGCGCCGCTCGGCCTACTCTTGAGTCCATTGATTGCCTTCACTGCACGAACGGACTCTGCCATGACCCAGCTCACCGATCTGCCCCAGCTTGCCTCGCTTGACGCCATTGACCGCGCACACCTGATCCACCCGGTCGCATCCTGGCGCACCCACGAGCAACGCGGGCCGACCGTGCTGACATCCGGACACGGTTCATGGCTGACCGACGCGCACGGCAACGAACTACTCGATGCCTTTGCGGGCCTCTGGTGTGTCAATGTCGGCTATGGCCAAGAGAGCGTGGTACAGGCTGCCGCTGAGCAAATGCGCCGTCTGCCCTACGCCACGGGCTACTTCCATTTCAGCAGCGAGCCCGCCATCCGCCTGGCCGACAAGCTGGTGCAGATCACGCCGCGCTCGCTCAATCATGTCTATCTCACGCTTGGCGGCTCTGAAGCGGTGGACGCCGCTGTGCGCTTCATCGTCCAGTACTTCAATGCGATCGGCCAACCGTCGAAGAAGCATTTCATCTCGCTGGAGCGCGGGTATCACGGCAGTTCGTCTACCGGTGCAGGCCTGACGGCGCTGCCGGCATTCCATCGCGGCTTCGACCTGCCACTGCCGACGCAGCACTACATTCCGTCGCCCAACCCCTACCGTGCGGCCAACCCAGCCGATACACAGGGCATCATCGCGGCCTCGGTGGCGGCATTGCGCGCCAAGGTGGCCGAACTGGGCGCAGACAACGTCGCTGCGTTTTTCTGCGAGCCCATCCAGGGCTCCGGCGGCGTGATCGTGCCGCCCAAGGGTTGGCTCAAGGCCATGCGCGAGGCGGCCCGCGAGCTGGGCATCCTCTTCGTGGTGGACGAGGTCATCACCGGCTTTGGGCGCACGGGCCCCATGTTTGCCTGCGATGCCGAGGGCGTCGACCCCGACATCATGACGATGGCCAAGGGGCTGACGGCCGGCTATGTGCCGATGGGCGCCACGATGATCTCCGACCAGATCTACGCAGGTATTGCGGACGGTGCGCCCGCCGGCGCCCCCATCGGCCACGGCGCCACGTACTCGGCGCACCCCGTGGGCGCGGCGGTGGCGCTGGAGGTGCTGCGCCTGTACGAGGAAGGCGGCATTCTCGCCAACGGCCAGCGCGGCGGCGCCAGTTTTGCAGCCGGGCTGGATGCGCTGCTCACGCACCCGCTGGTGGGCGACTCTCGCCACCGCGGCCTGCTCGGCGCATTGGAACTGGTGAGCGACAAAGCCACCAAGCGCGGCTTTGATGCAGCACTTGGCCTGCCCAACCTGATTGCCTCGGCGGCCTATCGCAACGGCCTCGTGTTCCGGGCGTTTGGCGACAACATCCTGGGCTTTGCGCCGGCGCTGACTTACACCGAAGACGAATTCGCGCAACTCTTTGCCCGCCTGAAGAAGACGCTGGACGACGTCCTGGCCCTCCCGGACGTGCGCGCGGCGCTTTCCTGACGCAGCAGGCCGCAACAAGCTGACACAAGAGACGCTGGCTGCCGCAGAATCGGATCTATCTTCCACGCACGCGCCCTTGCCATGACCGAAGCCCTCAAGATCGATCGTCTGGACCTGCGCATCCTCGCCCAACTGCAGAAAAACGGGCGCATGACCAACGTAGACCTGGCCGATGCCGTGGGCCTGTCGCCCAGCCCGTGCCTGATCCGCGTCAAGCGCCTGGAGCAGGCCGGCTATATCTCTGGATATGGCGCGCACATCCGGCTGGAAAAGCTGGGCGACACGCTCACGGTGTTCACCGAGGTCACGCTGTCCGACCACCACCGCGAGACCTTCGTACGCTTTGAAGCCGCCATCCGCGA
>Ga0070659_100002495_pt1 | contig 13070 bp, 9 predicted proteins | sample KBSC23metaG_FD_64666 | JGI IMG/M metagenome (GOLD analysis project Ga0070659, IMG submission 64666) | Corn rhizosphere microbial communities from Kellogg Biological Station, Michigan, USA - KBS C2-3 metaG | ecosystem: Host-associated > Plants > Roots > Rhizosphere > Soil ...
CTCTCGTTGACGATGCCGTAAAAGCCGTTGCCCGTGATCGTGCCGCTGTTGGTCAACACGGCAATGGTGCCGCCGGCATTGTTATGGATACCGTCGTTGCTGCTGGTGATCTGGCCGCTATTGTTCAGCGTGGTGATCTCGGCATTGTTCAGGATGCCGTAGTAGCCGCTGGCGCTGATCGTGCCTGTGTTGACGAGGGTACCGATCGTTCCGGCGAGGTTGTAGATGCCGGAATTGCCAAAAATGGCGTGGATCGTGCCGTTGTTCGTGAGCGCTCCGATCGAGCCGAAGTTCAGGATACCGACAGAGAAACCGCTGATCTCGCCATTGTTAATGAGCGTGCTGATCGTACCGCTCTGGGTGATGTTACCGACCACGAAGGTCAGGTTTTCAACACCGCGACCGTTGCTGTCGCTGCTGATCGTGCCACTGTTTGTGAGCACGCCAACGGAGCCGTTGTTTTGAAAGCCGCCGTCGATCGATCCAGTGTTCGTGAAGGTACCGATTGGACCGCCGTTGTAGATACCACCGCTGATGGAACCGCTGCTCGTCAGCGTAGGGATTGTGCCGTTGTTGATAATGCCGTTGATCGTACCCGTGTTCGTCAGCGTGAGGATGGTGTTGTTGTTGACAATGCCGGCGCCACTACCGTTGATCAAACCATTGTTGGTGAGTACACCAATTGTGCCGCTATTGTTGACGCTGACTGAGCTCGAGCCGGTGCTGAGTACCCCATTGTTGGTGAGCGCGCTGATCGAGCCAGTGTTGACGAGGGCGGTGTATACGCCGCTGATCAAACCGTAGTTCGTAAGCGTGCCGATCGAGCCGCTGTTGTTGATGCCGGTCTGACCGCCGTTGATCGAGCCACTGCTGATCGAGTCGCCATTCTCAAGCGAACCGATGCGGCCGGTGTTGTAGATGCCGTTATTGCCACCGCTGATCGCGAGTGTGCCGCTATTTGCGAGCACGCCGATCGAGCCGGAATTCTGGACGCCGGCCATGCCGCCGCTGATCGATCCGCTGTTCGTCAGCGTGCTGATCGTGGCGCCACCCTCATTCACAACGCCGTAAAAGCCGGTGCCCGTGATCGTGCCGCTGTTGACGAGCGTTCCGATCGAGCCGCCGGAGAAGTTATGGATGCCATCGTTGCTGCTGGTGATCTGGCCGCTGTTGTTAAGCGTGCCGATCCCGGGGCCGGCCGTGTTCACGATGCCGTAATAGCCGCTGACGTTGATCGAGCCGGTATTGATGAGGGAACCGATAGAACCGCCAAGATTGTGGATGCCGGTGTTGCCCGCCGTGACGTTGACCGTACCGTTGTTCGTCAGGGCATTGATGGTGCCTGTGTTCTCGATGCCGGTGATGCCGCCGGTGATTGCGGAATCGTTCGTCAGCGTGCCGATCAGTGCCCGGCTGTCGTTCGCGATGGCGGCAAAGTTGCCGCTGATCGTGCCGCTGTTGGTCAGCGTCTGGATCGTGTAGCTGGGATCGTTATGGATGCCGTCGCCGCCGCTGGTGATCGTGCCGCTATTGACCAGCTTGCCGATGTTGCCGTCGTTCACAACCCCGTAAGAGGCGCTGGCGCTGATCGTGCCGCTGTTGCTGAGCGTGCCGAGCGCCGGCCCCGCGGCAGCCACCCCGGTATTTGTGGCCGTGACCGAGCCACTGCTTGTGACCGTCAAATCGCCACTGGTCCACCCCTGCGTGGTGGTCTGCGCGCCGGAGATGATGGTCTGCGCCGAAGCCGCAGAGGCCCCCGCCGCCAACACGGCCAACACCGCCAAACTGATCGCCGAAAGCCGCCCCACCGCGTGTTGCGGCCGTGTCGGTTGAATCCCCATGGTCTGCGCCCTGAATGTGCTGGGAGTGGAATCAGGGCTTCGGCAATCCGACGTGCAATGGCCGGCCGCTTGCGGATGGCGCCACTGGTGGCGCACATCGCACGGTTCCCCCCGCGTATTGATCTTGTGTGTTGGGCGCGAGTATATGAAGGACGGACGGGGGTTTTCTGTAGAACAAACGCGCTACAGCCTCCGGGGGATTGAGGCGCTTACAATTTCGACACCTTGTCGCTGTTGGCGTTGGTTCCGAGCCGCTCCCCGGCCATATCGGAGCCGTCGCGGGCGGCTTGGGCTTGGGCGTCCTCAACCGCGCAAGAAGCAGGTTCGGTAGATTGGATTCAAGCAAAAGGCCCGCAGGAATGCGGGCCTTTTGCTTTGGAGGCTAGTCTGTCTTTAGGCGCAATCTTGCTCAGCCTTCAGTGGGTCAGAGCCTATGTTGATTGGATAAAGATTTCGGCGAGATGCTTTTGTAGCAGATCTTCCACTTTTGATTTTCCTTCAATTGTGTTGTCGTAGAAGATAGCTCCGTCTACGCTGGCTTCGATTTTCGAGCCATGCATTCTTACTTCGAGTTGGTAGTCACGCTCAGCTTGAAGGTTGCTTTGGCTACCAACCATTTGATAGTCAATCCATCTGGGAGGTACGCCTCCCTGCATGTTTTTGCTGATCCCCAGGGTTCCATGCCCTTAAGGAGCAGAACGATCCCATACCCAACATAACCGTAAGATGCGCGCCGGTTACCGGATTCGCGGCGAGCGTGAGCCCGGCGCCCATCTTGGGGTGAAGTGACGCGAAGCGGACCACGCCCCGAATTTTTTCACCACTGAACTGTGCATCGACCGGTTGAATCCGCAGCCAAAAGCGGACGGTGGCTATGCGTTTGCAATTTGGCGCCAGCTCCGGAAACCATGCGGGTTTCTGGAGCGTATTCGCGAAATTTTTGCGAACGTGGAAATGCAATAAGTGCTTGTTTTACCGGTTGTTGCTGCAATCACGGTCTCAATAAATGGACTGCTCCTCGGCGCGAACACGTTGGAAATGCGTGCTGCAGGCTGCACGATGAGCCCAAGCTTCAAGCTGTCTGCATCAAGGCGCTGCAAGAACACAGGTAGAACCGTCGTTCAAAGCGTCGCAGGCAGCACGAACCTGCCCATCAACTGGAAAGGCAGCGCCGCTTTCGGCGAGTTGTAGTTACCGCCGGTAAAGACCGCCACCAGATCCAGCTCCGGTACGACAAAGACGAGTTGGCCTCCGTTGCCTGAAGCATAAACAATCTGTACGTGTCTGCCCTGGTACGGCGCCGATGCACGCCACCAAAGGTACCCATACGACTTGCGGCTCTTGTCGATGAGCGTGTGCTCGCTGGTCGCCTGCTCGATCCATGTGCGAGACACGAGTTGCTCTCCATTCCACATGCCCCCTTGGAGTACCAACTGGCCGATCTTCGCCAGGTCGCGCGGGCGCAAGGCCAAGTGCCCGCCCGTATCCGTTTGACGATGCTCCTCAAAGTCAGCCCAGCGCGCATTCGATATACCCAAGGGGCCGAACAACACCTCGTTGGCAAAGGTCGGGACGGGCTGTTTGCTGGCTTCGGCCACGACCCTGCCCAGAGCTTCCGCGCCGCCAGTGCAATAGTGAGTTGCGGTTCCGGCCGGGGCCGCTACGGGCAGCTCCAGAAAGTACCGGACCCAGTCGTGCTCCCTGTACATGCGGTCTTCTTGTCCCGGCGAAGTGGGGTCGCGGTCGTCACACGCCAGGCCACTACGCATCGTCAGCAGATGCTCCAACGTGATGCCGTGTGCAAGCGCGGGGGCATGCGGGTATGCCGTCTCAAGGTATGCGCCCAGCGGGTCGTTCACACCTTTGACGATGTGTTTGTCGATGGCGATGCCTACCAGCAAAGCGGTGATGCTCTTCGTGGCGGAGCGCAAGTCCTGCTGAGCGTCTTGGTCGTAGCCATTCCAGTACACCTCCTGGACCAGCTTTCCGTGTCGCACGACAAGCATGCTGTGCAAGCCATGCTCGGCGGGCGGCGGCAAGGTCGCAACCGCCTGCTGCAGCAGAGCGCCGTCCATAGAGACGTCAGCGGGGATGGCAATCACCCAGGGTTGCGTGTCTAGGCCAGACACGCGAACGATGGGCTTCGGTGCGGAACACCCGCACAGGAGATAGACCAAAAGCAGCGGAACCAAGCGCTTGAACATGCGTTGCCCGAAAGTGAGGCTGACCAGCAGCAGCAGCTTAAGCCATGGTGCTTAGATGCGTGGCTAGTCAGTCATCGCCACGCTTGAACTTCATCCGAATACCGCTCAACGCGTGTAACGACGACATCTTGCACAGCTTGCCCCCAGAGCGCGACTGACCCATTGTCGAGCGAATCATCAGTTTGGCGAAGCCCTTCGAGAGCTCACCGCGTTACATGGCCGCTTCTGGCCGAGAGCCGTCATGACGCCTTTCCGCGCCCGACCGCCGTTCGCTACCCGACTGGGCACAGGCGCCGGTAGACGGACAGAATTCCACGGAGACTAGCTCCTCCTCTCTATCGGAGCCTGCACGAACGACGAGATAGCCGCCACTATACCGTCTGCGAGTGGCAGGTCGGGGTCTGAATATGCAGCGAGGTTTGCACCTCTATCCGGCGAGCGCACCGTCTTGAGGACATGATTGGCATCTGCGATCAGCGCCGCTCTCGCTCGCGGATTGGCACGCTTCAAAAGTTCTGCGTCGTGGACGGTGACCTGAATATCTCGTGTTCCCTGCACGATCAGCACGGGCTTCATATAGCCAGCCAGCACGGCTGCCGGATCGGCGGTCAATTCGCTCATCAGAAAGCGCTGGACTTGTGGCCTGAACAACGGCATGAGTACCGGATCAATGTTGGCCGCGTCTACTCGCTTCCCCGCCTCCAAGGACATGAGTATCGACATTCCGCTATCAAGGAGGGAGGACTCGATTTGGCTGGATTGCAGTTGCTGCCTCAGGATCTGTCCGAGCGGCCGTCCCGCAGTGGACACCAAGATCAGGCCGCAAATCTCGGTCGTTTGCCGCGCTGCCAACAACGCGACCAGTCCCCCCTCGCTGTGCCCCAACACCCATACGCAGGAAGCACCCGTCCGCGCTCGGATGGTCGTTACCCACGAACGTACGTCGGTCGCGTAGTCCTCGATGGTGACGTCATCTGCATCGGGTATCGCTGACCCACTCCCGTACATGCCACGCTTGTCGAATCGAACCGACGCAATGCCTTGGCTGAGCAATCCATCGGCGAGTAATCGATAGGTCGAAGCCTGGAGCCCATTTGGCCCGTTGCCGTTCCTGTCGGTCGGCCCCGAGCCCGGGACAATCAACACGATAGGGGCACGCCCAGCGGCCGAAGACACTAACGTGCCGCGTAGCGGACCGGCTGGACCTGGCGCTTCGATTTCGGTCTGCATCGTGTGCAAGAGACGTTCTGGATGAAGAACTATACGAAATTGACAACTCCTGGCTGCGGATTCAACCGCTCGCTGTAACTTCCGCGCTTGATCCGCGCGACAGCGTATAGCTAGCGCGCTCAACAATCCGACCGCTCGACGACGACCTCGCTGACCTGGAGCACCGGCGTGATGTCGGTGTAGTTGGCGATGTCGCCCAGGATCTCGGCGCGGTGCTCTTGCATGGCGGCCTCATAGGCTTCGACCGAATCACAGATGAACGCGCACATCGCCACGAAGGCGGGCGGTGCACCGGGCGCTCTGCCGGCCAAGCCTTTTTCGACGGTGTAGTAGGCGCAGGCACTGCCCAGCCTGGCCTTCACCATCGGCATGTGCCGGTCGCGGTAGTAAGCGTGATCGAAGCGCGCGCCTTCGGTGTACGGGTACATCACGGTGGCCTGGATCATGCGGTTCTCCTTGCCGTCATTGGCGTCGTCGCCCAGCGATTCTCGTGACTGCCGAGGATCGTACCTGTCTTGCGGTCGACGGAGCCCGGGACTTCCGTCCCGGCCGACGTAGTTCGCTTCAGGCCAAAAGCGGGGAGTCCGCTATTGCGCACCGCGTCGCGCAGGGTCATCTCGACCACCCAAGCCCTCGCTCACTCCTCCGCTGCCTCTCTTACCTTCGGATGCCGACTCACCAGCCGTGAAACCGCCCCCAGGTCTCCACCACGCCGCGCGACGATACCGCCTGGTATTCCGGAAACTGCGCCCCGGTCGCGCACGCATGGTTCGGCAGAATGCGCAGCTTCGTGCCGACGGGAAGACGCGCCACCAGATCGTCGCGCACCGTGCCATCACTGGCCGCCAGGATGCCGTGCTCCTGGTTCGCGCCGATCAGGACCAGCCCATCCAACGGCGTACCGTCGAGCGCGCACGGATGTCCGTAGCCGAAGTCATGCGTTTGCTTGGCGGTGCCGCGGTCACGGCTCATCGCCATCCAGCCGGCATCGACAATCACCCAACCCTTCTCGGGCTGATGCCCGATCACGGTCGTCAGCACGCTCAGGGCAATCTCGTCCATCGCGCAGACGCCCACGTTATGCATGACCAGATCGAAGAACACGTAGACACCCGCACGCACCTCTGTCACGCCTTCGAGGTGCTCAGTCGCCAAGGCAGTCGGCGTGGAGCCGACGCTGACGGCCGCGCACGGCACACCCGCCTCGCGCAAGCGCTGCGCCGCGCGCACGCAGCCGGCGCGCTCCTGCTCGGCCAAGGCGGCAAGTGCGGCGTGGTCGTTCAGGTCGTAGCTGGAGCCGGCGTGCGTCATCACACCGCCGACGTCGATGTCGCCGCCCCGCAGAATGCGGCCGACTTCCAACAACGCGCCTTGCTCGGGCGTGATGCCGGAGCGGTGCCCGTCGGTGTCGACTTCGATCCACACCTCGCAGCGCTCGCCATGCGTGCGGGCGTAATCGACCACGGCGCGGGCGGCTTCCACGTTGTCGACGACGAGCTTCAAGTTGCAGCCGCGCTTGCGCAGCGCCATCGCGCGCGGCAACTTGGATGCGACGATGCCCACCGCATACAGGATGTCGCGAATGCCGGCGGCGAAGAACGCCTCGGCCTCCTTCAACGTCGAGACGGTGATGCCCTGCGCGCCGGCCGCCACTTGCGCGCGCACTACATCGAGGCACTTGGTGGTCTTCACGTGCGGGCGGAATTTCACGCCCAGCGCGTTCATGCGGTGCTGCATGCGGGCGATGTTGTGCTGCATGCGCGGCAGGTCGATCAGCGCCGCGGGTGTGTCTAGCGTGTCGAGGGTTTCCAATGTCTCGGGAGTCATGGTGATTTCCTTGCTCATGCGGTAAAGCGGCTGGCCCAGGGCACGAGCCCGTCCAGCGTGGACGCGGTGATCTCCGGCAACTGGGCGCCCGCCACCGGCGCCAGGCCGATGCGGTTGTGCCAGTACGTGCGCAGGCCGACGGCCGCCGTGCCGAACATGTCGTAGCTGGAGCCGGCCACGAACGCGGCGTTGGCAGCGTCCACGCCAAGCTGTTCGAGCGCCATGCGATACGGCTTCGGATCGGGCTTGTACACACCCGCCTGTTCGGCCGTAATGACGACATCCCACGCGATGGGCAACAGCGCGGCGGCTTGCCGGCCCAGGCGCTCGGAGCAATTGGTAACCACGGCCAGCTTGCAGTGCGGTTGAAGCGCGGCCAGCGCCTCAACCGCGCCGCTCCAGGGGGCAAGCTGCAGCCACTTGGCTTCCAGTGCTTCGGGCACGGCAGCCGGCAAGCCGACGTTCTGCGCCGCCTGCCGCACCATCGCTTCATAGGGGACATACGTACCGCAGCCGTAGGTCAATCGCAGATATTCGGCGCGCCACGTGCGTCCCGCTTGTTCGGAACCCGCCGCGTGGTTCCACAACGACCACGAATCCAGCAGCGCGGTCAGCAGATCAAACAGGATGGCCTTGGGATAGCCCGGAGAGGAAGTCGATGAGGTCACGCTTGTCACCTGCAAATCGGTGGAGATCGATGCAACCGATTGTAGGCAGTGCGCGGCGGCTTTCGGTGAAGCCGGTTTGATTCAAAGATTCAGTTGGGCTGCATCATGCGCGCCACGGCGGCTGCGGCTTGAAGTGGCTTTGCAACGCCTGCATGAAGTGACGCGTACGCTGCGGCAGGCCCGCGCGGTTGTGCGTGAGCGCGATCACGTTGGCGTCCGGCGCCTTCCAGCCCGGCAGCAGGCGCACCAGCCGGCCCGCGCGCAGATCATCCGCCACGTCCCATTCGGAACGCAGGATCACGCCGCGCCCTTCGCATGCCCACTGGCGGATGACATCGCCGTCGTTGCAGATCAGTTGGCTCGGCACGCGCACGCTGCGGCTCGTACGCCCCTTGCTGAAGTGCCAGAGCGAGACGTCTTCCTTGTTCTCGCGCAGCACGATGCAGGGCCGCGCGGCAAGGTCGTCGGGCGTCTCAGGCAGGCCGAAGCGCTTCACAAACGCCGGTGACGCGCAGACAAAGCGCGCGTTCGGCGCAATCGCATAGCCGACCAGGTTCGACACCTGCAGCGCACCGATATGCACCACCACATCAAAGCGGTCAGCCGCTTCCGTAAGCGGCGCGTCGGACAGCGTCAGTTCGATATCGACGTCGGGATGCTGCCGCTGAAAATCGGCAATGACGGGTGCCACATAGCGCCGGCCAAACCCCAGCGGCGCGTTGACCTTGAGCGTGCCGACCAAGCCGCCCCTGCGCGTGTGCAAGTCGTCCGACAGGGCATCGAGCTGGCGGATCAGTTCCGCGCCGCGCTCGCACAGCAGCGTGCCTTCCTGCGTGAAGCGCAGGCTGCGCGCAGTGCGATCAACCAGCCGCGTGCCCAACTTCTTCTCAAGCTGCTGCAGGCGCTGCGACACGGCCGATGGCGTCAAACCCAACGCCCGCGCCGTCGCCACCAGGCTGCCGTTGTCCTGGATGGCGAGCAGGAAGCGCAGGTCAGCGGAATCGGTCATCGCTCGGGCCGGTTACTTGTCGGCAAAGCGGTCCGTCGCGGCCAGAAGCTGGTCGAGGATGCCCGGTTCGGTCCAAGCATGGCCGGCGCCTTCGATCAGGTGGAAATCGGAATCCGGCCACGCCTGATGCAGCGCGTAGGCATAGCGCGCCGGGCACGGCATGTCGTAGCGGCCATGCACGATCACGCCCGGAATGCCTGCCAGCTTGTGCGCCTCGCGCAGCAACTGGCCTTCCTCCAGCCAGCACTGGTGCGTGAAGTAGTGGTTCTCCAACCGCGCGAAAGCCAGCGCGAAATGGTCGTCGGCGTGCTTGGCGCTGTTGCTCGGGTCGGGCAGCAGCGTGATGGTCTCGCCCTCCCACACGCTCCAGGCGCGGGCGGCTTCGATCTGCTTGGCGGTGTCGTTGCCGGTGAGGACTTTGCGATAGGCCGCGATCATGTCACCACGCTCTGCCTCGGGAATGGGCGCCTGAAAGCGTACCCATTTCTCGGGGAACATTTCCGACACGCCGTATTGGTAGTACCAGCGCAACTCGGCCTGCGACACGGTGTAGATGCCGCGCAGCACGAGTTCGCTCACACGCTCCGGATACTTCTGCGCGTAAGCGAGCGCCAACGTCGAGCCCCACGAGCCACCGAACACCAGCCAGCGCTCGGCGCCGGCAATCGCACGCAGGCGTTCGATATCGGCCACAAGGTGCCAGGTGGTATTGGCCTCCAGCCCCGCGTGCGGCGTGGAGCGCCCGCAGCCGCGCTGGTCGAATAGCATCACGTCGTAGCGCACCGGGTCGAACAGGCGTCGATGATCTGCCGAGACGCCCCCACCCGGCCCGCCGTGCAGAAACACCGCTGGCTTGGCGCCGGGCGTGCCGACGCGTTCGTAATAGATCGTGTGGCCATCGCCCACGTCGAGCATGCCGGTTTCGTACGGTTCGATGGGCGGGTACAGCGTGCGCAGTTCGGTCATGGCAATCCGGGCAGAGCGTGAACGGTGCCTGAGTGTAGCGCCGATGCCCCGCCCTTTGCCCTCCCCCGCACACCCCACACGGTCAATGCAGCAGCTTGAGCAGAATTGTCGCGCACACCACCATCGCCGCGCCGCCGATGCGCGTGCTGATCTGCGCGAACGGCATCAGCCCCATGCGGTTGGAGGCCGAGAGGATGGCCACATCGCCCGTGCCGCCCAACCCGCTATGGCACGCGGTAACGATGCCCGCCTCCACGGGATACATCCCCAGCCACCTGCCGACGAAAAAGCCCGATGCCACCAGCGCCAGCACCGTGGCCGCGCAGACGGCGAAGTAACCCGGCGTGAACGCGGCAACCAACTCCTTCCACGACACGAACAGCGCGCCCAGGCCAACGAGGATGGCAAACGTCAGGTTGGTCGAGACGAACTTGTACATCTGGTAGGCACCCAGTTCCATTTTCTCGGGCATCACACGGGACACCTTCAGCAACGCCGCGCTGATGATCATCAGGATCGGGCCCGGAATGCCCGTGAACGGCGCCAGCCATGATCCGAAGATGAAGAGCGCGCAGGCGATGAGCAAACCCGCACCCATGAGGCTCAGGTTGATGGGCGCATCGACGTGGTCGTTCTGGAGAAGATCGGCATCCTGGCCCGCTTTCACCAGGTCGCCATTGCCGTTCAGGTGCGGGCGCCTCTCGCCCAGCCACTTGAGCACACCGGCCGACAGGATGGCGACCACATTGCCGAGCAGCGCCGCCGGCACCAGCATGGCAATCAGTTCTGCCTGCGACCGGCCGAGAATCTCCGCATAGCCGATCGACAACGGCAGAATGCCCTCGCCAATGCCGCCGCCCACGATCGGGATGACGATGAAGAAGAAGGTACGCATCGGGTCGTAGCCGAACAGCATCCCCACCGACACGCCCGCCACGATGGCGGCCAGCGTGCCCACCAGCAGCGGCACGAACATCCGCATGACGCCCTGCACCAGCACGCGGTGGCTCATGCCCAGGATGCTGCCCGCCACCAGGCACGCGATGTACAGGTACTGCAGGTTGGCCGTCTTCATGGTGGTGGTCAGCGCCTTGAGCATCTCGGGGTCAATGGCCTTGTAACCCACCAATGCTGACGGCACGAACAGGCACAGGATGGCCGCGCCGCCGATGTGCTTGAACACTGGCAGCCGCGCGCCGATCTCGCCCAGCAGAAAGCCGAGCAGCATCAGCACGGCAAACCCGCCGATCATGTCGTTGGGCAGCTTCTTGTTGAGCGCGGCCAGCACCGTGATGACGGCGATGACGACGTAGAGGGGCAGCGGCAACGGCCCGATGCGATGGCTGGCGAGCATGCGCCAGAAGCCTGGGCGCGTGTCCTGCGCGGGCAGGGATGCTTCCATGGTTCGTCTCCTGATTGGCGCGGCGGCATCCCTCGTCTTGCGCGAGGTGACGATGCGCCGCTGTTGTGTGATGGAAGAATTGGGTTCGGGGCCCAGCTTGTCCTTAAGGCAGGCTGCCCGGCGCCATCGCCGCCAGCCGGGCACGCGTGGTGGCCGCGATGTCGCGCAGCCACGGGCGCGTCTGCCAGTGCGCCTGCTGGAACGCGTCGATCTCGCCCCAGCGTGCGAGCGTCGCGCCGATCATGTCCAGGCCATGCAGGAACATGTGGCGATGCCGCTCCGACAGCGTGAATGGCACCTCGACGCTGTGGCTCTTCACGGTCATCGTCTGCACGTCGATGGTGATGCGGTGCGTGGCCGGGTCCGATACATCGGCCAGGATGCGTTGCACGTCGGCCGCATCGAGCATCACCAGCAGCAGACGGTTGTTCATCGCGTTGCTGTAGAAGATCTCGCCAAAGCTCGGCGCGATGACGGCGCGCATGCCGAACTGCTGCAGCCCCCACACCGCGTGCTCGCGGCTGGAGCCGCACCCGAAGTTGCTGCCGCCCACCAGGATGGATGCACCCTGGTACGCCGGCTGGTTGAGGACGAAGTCACTGCGCGGCTGGTGATCGGCGCCGTAGCGCAGGTCGTAGAGCAGCCCCTTGTCGAGCCCGGCCTTGTCGATACCGCGCAGGAACTGCTTGGGCATGATCTGATCGGTGTCGAGATTGGGCGAGGGCAGCGGCGCGGCAATGCCTTCGATGCGCGTGGTGTGCGTGGTATCAGGCATGAGTGGCCTCCGGTGGCGGTTGCAGTTGGCGAACGTCGGTGATGCGGCCGGTCATGGCCGCCGCCGCCGCCATCGCGGGGCTCATCAGATGCGTAATGCCGCCGCGCCCTTGGCGCCCTTCGAAATTGCGGTTGGTGGTGGAGGCGCAGCGCTCGCCGGGGGCGAGGAAGTCGTCGTTCATCGCCAGGCACATCGAGCATCCCGGCTGGCGCCATTCAAAACCGCTGGCGATGAGCACCTCGGCAATGCCTTCCTGTTCCGCCTGGCGACGCACAGCGCCGGAGCCCGGCACGACCATCGCGCGCACGCCGGGCGCCACCGTACGGCCACGCACGATGGCGGCCACGGCGCGCAGGTCTTCAATGCGCGCATTCGTGCACGAGCCAATGAACACGCGCTGCACCGGCACGCCCGCAATGGCGGCGCCCGCCTGCAAGCCCGTGTAGCGCAAGGCCTGGGCGGATGCGGCGTCAGCTTGCGGGACAGTCCCCGTCACGGGAATGGCCTGATCGGGGCTCGTGCCCCACGTGACGTATGGCGCGATCTCGCTGGCGTCGAAACGATGTTCGGCATCGAAGCGCGCATCGGCATCGCTGGCGAGCTGGCGCCAGTCAGCCAGCGCCTCGCTCACATAAGACTGCGCCACATCCCGCGCATGTTCGAGCACGTAGCGCGTGGTCTTGGCGTCGGGCGCGATCAGCGCACCGCGCGCACCGGCTTCCACGGCCATGTTGCACAGGGTCATGCGCGCTTCCATCGACAGCGTGGTGATGGCGTTGCCGGCAAACTCGACCACATAGCCGCGCGCACCCTGCGCGCCGATGCGGCTGATGATGTGGAGGATCAAATCCTTGGCAGTGGTGCCGATGGGCAACGCGCCGTCCACCTGGATGCGCATATCCTGCGCGAGCCGGTACACCAGCGTCTGCGTGGCCAGCACGTGCTCGACCTCCGACGTGCCGATGCCGAAGCCCAGCGCGCCGAATGCGCCGTAGGTGGTCGTGTGACTGTCGCCGCAGAGCACGACCATCCCCGGGCGGATCATGCCCAGCTCGGGTGCAATCACGTGCTCGATGCCCTGCAGCGCGTCGTTGGTGTCGAACAGAACGATGCCGTGCTCGGCACAGTTCTTCGCCAGGTTGGACGCC
>Ga0070659_100002496_pt1 | contig 13069 bp, 13 predicted proteins | sample KBSC23metaG_FD_64666 | JGI IMG/M metagenome (GOLD analysis project Ga0070659, IMG submission 64666) | Corn rhizosphere microbial communities from Kellogg Biological Station, Michigan, USA - KBS C2-3 metaG | ecosystem: Host-associated > Plants > Roots > Rhizosphere > Soil ...
AATTCTGGCTGGCGTGGAAGTTATGAAACTGAAAAGTAAGATCAGCGCTCATCATTGACGGTAAATACCTGAAATACCTGACCGGATCATTGTTCGTCTGCTTGTGGCACACGGTACAAAGCGGATGATGTTAATGGCTCGTTTGAAAAGCTATTAATGCAATTCGTGCCTAAACCGGCGATGGCTGATCTTTATCGGGAGTTGGTGTGCGAAACATACAAGGATGAGGCGGCATTGTATCAAACAGAACGCAAGAATCTCATCGAACAGATCACCAGTCAAAACAATAGGATTACCAAAGCAAGGGAAATGCTTTTGAGCGATATGTTAGATGCGGGTGATTATAAATTGATCAAATCAGAATGTGAAGATAAGATCCTCAGGCTGGAAGTCAAAATAAATGAGGTGGCGGGCAAGTTTTCCGCTAACGGGGAAGATAAGCTGATCATGGTCGATAAAGCCTTACATAGCCTTAAAAACATTGTTTATTTATATGTCAGGGCGGAAACGGAAGGTAAACAACAGATCATCGGTTCGTTCTTCCCCGAAAAATGGGTTTTTGACGGATCACAACATCGAACCGCTCGGATCAACCAGGCGGCGCTCCTTATCTATTAGATTAACAGTAAGTTACAAGACAAAAAAACCGGAGTAAATCCTGATTTTCAGGCTTACTCCGGTAATGTACCCAGCGCCGGAGTCGAACCGGCACGGTTTCCCACAGGTGTTTGAGACCAGCGCGTCTACCAATTCCGCCAGCTGGGCATGCTAAAACAACGTCGGTTGTTTTATAAGCGGGCTGCAAATGTATTTAAAGTATCCTTAATTCGCAACAGATATTTTTGCCTGTAGTAAATATCTCTTATGTTTTCCAGTATTTTTTGTTTGCCCGTATCGTTGCTGTTTTGGTAGTTTTTGGTGAGGGCAGCCAGGTCAGCATTCAGTTCTATTTCAGTATCAGTAATTTGAGTTTTAATGGCATTCAGTTGCTCAACATCATCCACCTCCATCAGCGCCTCATTTATTTCCATCATCTCCATCAAAAAATCCGGAGCAAGCTGGTATTTATCACCCGTTAGCAGGTTGTGTTCCTGCAAAATATACTCCATACGGCGGTAAGGGTCGCTCAAAACTTTGTAAGCTTTGTTGTTGATGGTAGATAGCTCCAGTATTTCCTGCTGTTTTTCCTCGCTCTCATTTGCATAAAAGTCCGGATGGTATTCCTTACTTCGCTCATAGAATTTCTTCTTCAGCGCGGCATCGTTCATGCCGAATGATTCCGGGATACCGTAAAACTCAAAGTAGTTCATAATTCAATGATTGATTTATTGAGTGACCGAATTATCGAATGCGGCTTACTCAGTCATTCAATAATTCAGTAAATAAATCAATATTTGATAAAGTGCTTTAAAATGTCGTTACCGTATACAAACACCATCAGGCATATCAGCATTACAAAACCTACCAGTTGAGCACGTTCCATAAATTTATCGCTCAATGGCTTGCCCTTTATCATCTCGATGATCAGGAACATGGCATGTCCGCCATCCAGCACAGGTATAGGCAGCAGGTTCATCAGTGCCAGTGCCATTGACAGCAGGCCTACAAGTGCCCAAAACCTTGGCCAATCTATAACTCCGCCAAACATAGTTGCAAGGGCTACAGGGCCGGCAAACGCCTTGGTGGCTTTTACTTCGCCGCTGGCTACTTTGCGTAAGCCTTTTGCATTTGTAGTGAAATTGTCCCACGCCTTGTTTGCGCCAACAGGCAGCGAACTGATAAAGCCATAGCTTATTTTTTGCTCGGTAGGCAGGTCAATATTTGGTGCAAAACCTAACGTGCCGTCTGCGTTAACCAATGCGGTTAAAGTGAGCGGCTGCCCGGCCCGTTTTACACTAAGCTCAATGTTATTCTTTTTATTGGCTTGTAACTGGCTCTTAAACTCATCGAAAAAATGAACAGGCTGTTTATTTACAGCCACAATGCTGTCGCCTTTTAGCAAATGGGCTTTTTCGGCATTGCTTTTTGGCATAACAGAATCTACAGTAAACTTAACACGGGGTTCTATAAAATCGCCTATTTTGCTATCCGAAAGATCATTTAAAATAGTAGCAGGTATAACTATCGGTAATGTTTTACCATTCCGCTCAACAGTTAATACCGCATGGTCCATCAGTACTTTTGAACTGTGCAGGTCATCAAATTTCAACAGCGGTTTGCCGTTTACTTCTGTTATCTTGTCACCGGCTTTTAAACCTATCTTGGTACCTATTTTTCCGGGTGCGATGCCGTATTTCAAAGCATCATTAGGTATATAGCTGTCGCCGTATTTAAGTGTAAGCATCCAGAAAATGAAGATACCTAATACGATATTCACGAATATACCTGCCAGCATTACTATTAAACGCTGCCATGCTGGTTTTGAGCGAAACTCCCAGGGTTGCGGCGGACCGGCCATTTGCTCCGTATCCATCGATTCATCTATCATCCCGGCAATTTTAACATAGCCGCCTAATGGCAGCCAGCCCATACCGTACTCAACGCCTTTATAGTTAAATTTAAATATGCTTACACCCCAGGCGTCAAAAAACAAATAGAATTTCTCTACCTTAATTCCGAAAGCACGGGCGGCTAAAAAATGCCCTAATTCATGTAAAATAACCAATATCGAAAGGCCCAGTAATAATTGGGCTATCATAATAACTACACTCATTCCTTATTTTTGTGTCAAATTGTTATAGCCGCTTTTGGCAGCTGTTGTATTAAATTTTGCGCTAATATGCGGGTTTCTTTATCAGTATTCAAATAGTCTGCCAATTGTGGTTTTGTCAGGTAGTTTATTTTCTGCATGCAGGTTTCAATCACATCGCTCATGTGCAAAAAGCCAACCTCGCCATGTAAAAATCCGGCAACGGCAACCTCATTGGCCGCGTTTATAATGCATGGCATATTGCCGCCTTTATTTAAAGCCTCGTATGCTAAAGCTAAATTACGAAATGTCTCCAGATCAGGTTTTTCAAACGTCAGGTTTGGATAATTCACAAAGTCGAAACGTTTAAAATTGCTTTTTATTCTTTTGGGATAACCCAAAGCGTACTGTATGGGCAGCTTCATATCGGGCAAACCCATCTGTGCTTTTATCGATCCATCTTCAAACTGCACCATCGAGTGGATAATGGATTGCGGGTGTACAATAACGTCTATCTGTTCAAAATCCACATCAAACAGCCATTTGGCTTCGATCACCTCAAGGCCCTTATTCATCAGCGAAGCTGAGTCGATGGTAATTTTAGCGCCCATTACCCAGTTGGGGTGGTTAAGCGCCTGCGCGCGGGTAACACCCGCTAAAAAATCGCTCGTTTTACCGCGAAACGGTCCGCCCGAAGCGGTCAGTATCAGCTTCTCTATCGGGTTGTTCTCTTCTCCCGCAAGGCACTGAAAAATAGCCGAGTGTTCACTGTCTACAGGCAGTATCTTTACCCCATGCTGTTTAGCCAGGCCGGTAATTAATTCGCCGGCAACTACCAGCGTTTCCTTATTAGCCAAAGCGATGGTTTTGCCTGCCTTAATGGCAGCAATGGTAGGCTCCAAACCTGCAAAGCCAACAAGTGCTGTTAAAACCGTATCAACCCCGGGTTGGGTTACCACCTCGTTAATGGCTGCGTAGCCCGCCAGTACCTTAACCGGTACATGTGCCAGCGCCGCTTTAACCAATGTGTATTTAGCCTCATCGGCAATAATAACGTACTCGGGTAAAAAAGCGATGGCCTGTTCTATCAGCAGGTCGGCGTTTGATAGTGCTGTTAAAGCATAAGCCCTGAAAAGGGTGGGGTTCTGACCGATAACTTCGAGCGCCTGTGTGCCTATGCTGCCCGTTGAGCCAAGAATGGCTATATTTTTAATGTTATTAATTTCGGGATGCATCTATAATGTAAACAAATTCAATCGCGCTAAGCTTTCGCAAGCTACAAAAATAAACTTTCAATTTCGGATTTTCAGCTTGTTGATCGTTTTTTTAAAGGAACGAAAGATGGCTTCGCCGTTTCGAATTTTCAATTTCGGATTTGTTTAACCTGTTAACCAACTGCTACAACTCCTTTGAGTCAGAGGGTAAAAAAATGATGGTTTTCCAAAAAAGCAACCACTCACCCAATCAACAATTCAATCACTTACCAACCCACAGGGGGGTATAGGGGGGGATTTTTTCAAAACGTTTCATCTATATCTTCATTACAACGCCTATAAGCCGTTTTTGTACCATCCGTGCTCTCAGCACAGGGGGGGATTGGTAGGTATAGGGGGGGATGGAGGGTGGTATACCCCCTGTTCCTGTAAAACCTTTACAACCTGTCAAATAACGTCAATTCCATTTGCATGGATTCCATACAATATAAGAAAAATTATACGTATTCTGAAATTCTATCCCTAATAAAACCGCCCTGTTCCTTCTATTTTACGATAGTCTGAACTGAAAAAATCGCCGACGGTTTGGTTGAAAATATCCTTCTTCATGATAGGAGTAGAGTGCCCCGAATTAGGTATCAGCCACAAATACGAGTTCGGTATCGATTCGGCAATCAGCATCGTATGTTTCGGTAATATCACATCATGGTCGCCGCCGATGACCAGTGTAGGGCATGTTATCTTGTTCAGCTGCGCTATGCTGATATGCGGCTCATACGATAGCAGGTGCGCCAGTTTCAACTGGTTCTTTACTTTTGGGGTCATTTTTTCCTTCTTCAGTTTGTCATTCTCATCCATTGCCCATTTGTACACAAAAGGGTCAACTGCCGTGGTATCGGGCCAAAGGTTGGCACCGGTAATGGCCAGTTTTTTTACCTTGTCGGGATGACGGATGGCCATCAGCAAACCGTTAATGCCCCCGTCGCTCCAGCCAATAACATAGCATTGCTTCATGTGTAGCTTATCTAACAGGCCGTTCAGATCGTCTGTCATCATTTCGTAACTCAGCGAGTCGGTCGGGTCAACAGATTTTCCTTGCGCCCGGCTATCGGCAATAATTACCTGGTAGTTCTTCGCGAAATAAGGTATCTGGTACAAAAAATTATTGATAGAGCCACCGTTACCATGAATAATAAGCATAGGTTCGCCCTTACCATAAACCTCGTAGTACATTTTAAAACCACGTATATCGGCATACTTACCCACGGCGGTATTTTTGCCATAAGTAGTGGTATCCATGTCGTGCTGAATAGTCTTCGGATCTTGTGCTGCTGCAATTTTAATTAACAGAAACAACAAAAAGGTGGCGAATAGATTAAGTTTCATGAGTTGGCAGTTAATAGGTTGAAAATGAATGTGATTGACTGCAATATAACAAAACTCCTGGATTTGACAACTTTTAAAAAGTTGTCAAATCTTAACCCGCCAGATTATCAGCCAATCAATGACCTAATGCCAATTCCTAAATCACAAACTCCGCCAACTCATCCGCAATCTTTCTGTCGTTCGCCAACCTCGGCACCTTATTTTGCCCGCCTAATTTGCCTTTGCTACGCATATAGTCAATAAAAGCATCCTTTTTTAAACTGCGGATGATGAGCGGTTGTAGAATGCTGCCCTCTATCAGGTCGAAGTAATAGATGTTCTTTTTTTGCAGGGCCTTGTCCACCTTTAAAGCAAAGGTGGCCATGTCTTTTGGCGCGGTGCCGAACTCAACAAACCATTCGTGGTAAGGGAGTTGCCCTTGCGGCGGGTTTACCTGCGGCGCTACCGTAAACTCGGTAATATCCACACCTTCGGCTTGCGCCACACTTAATAGCGCATGTTCCACCTCTTCGCCTATTACATGCTCGCCAAAGGCGCTGATGTAATGTTTTATTCGGCCGGTCACCACTATCTTGTACGGATCTTTTGATACAAATTTCACTGTATCGCCCAGGCTGTAACCCCAAAGCCCGGCATTGGTATTAAGCACTAAGGCATAGTTCTTATCCAGTTCAACACTGCCCAAACTCAGGCGGGTAGGGTTGGCATCAAAAAACTCCTCTACCGGGATAAACTCATAAAATATGCCCGAATCCACCATTAGCAGCAAGCCCTTGTCTTTTTGCGAATCCTGGTAGGCGATAAACCCTTCCGAAGCCGGGTAAGTCTCTATCGTATCTATCGCGAAGCCAATGCTCTCTTCAATACGGCCGCGGTAAGGTTCGTAATTTACGCCGCCGTATACAAATAGCTTAAAGTTTGGGAAAATATCCTTAATCTTTTTGCCTCCCGCTTTCGCGGATAGCCTGTCGAAATACATCTGGCACCAGGGCGGTATGCCCGATATCAGGCGCATATCTTCGTTCAGGGTTTCATCAACAATAGCATCAACCTTTTGCTCCCAGTCTTCAATACAGTTCACTTCGTAGCTGGGTTTGCGGTTCTTTTGCAGGTAAGCAGGCACATGGTGCGCTACGATGCCCGAAAGGCGGCCGGTTTGTATACCATGCTTTTCGGCCATTACGGGGCTGCCCTGTAAAAATATCATACTGCCATCCACAAATCCGGCATTGCCTGTTTCGTATATATAGCTTAACAAAGCGTTGCGTGCGGCTTTAATATGCTCGGGCATGCTCTCTTTACTGATGGGGATATACTTTACGCCCGACGTAGTGCCCGATGTTTTAGCCAGGTAAGCAGGCTTGCCCGGCCAAAGTATATTTACTTCGCCGTTGACTACGCGATCAATATATGGGCGCAGGTCCTCATAATCGCGTACGGGTACATTTTTAGTGAAGGTAGAGTAAGAGTTAATGTCGCGAAAGTTATGCTCTTTGCCAAAAACAGTATTTTTAGCATCAGCAATTAATTTCTCGAAGGTTTTTTGCTGAAACTCAACCGCGTTTTTGCGTATCTTATTTATACCCCTGTTGGCCCATACAGCAAAGGGCTTGCTTAAAAGCGCTTTTAATCCCATAATTAAACCGTTTCAGAATCCAGGTCATCAACATCCTTATGGCTGTATATCAGCTTACGGTAAGCAACCGCTAAAAAGATGTTGACAAAAGGGTAACTAAAGATGATGAATACAGGAGCCAGTATAAAATATTGGGAAAGTATGGCCGGCACGGCAATAAGTAATAAAACAATTCCCAGTATCAATAATACGTTAACAAAATTGCCTTTAGTGAGCACAAAACTTTGTTTTAACGACTCAAGCGGTCCCGAGTCTTCATCGGCAATAAACGAAAGAAAGAACATACTTCTCAACATCAGGTACAATACCACCACAACGCCCATAAATTCAGCCACTTCTTGTAATATACCGAATGGTGCCAATGCCTTGATGAGGTAATTATAGTTAACCACCAGGAATGCGAATATGAGCCACACTACAATATAACTTACCAGCATAGTAAACCGGGGAAATATTTGCGAGATGTGAAACTCGTAGAACTCGCTGTCTATTAAGGTAAATATAAGTTTGTAAAGGCCCAGCGTAGTGTATGATTGGAATACGATAATGAGCAGCGAAACAAACATATCTGCGTAAAAATTTTGGCTGGTAAAAAACACGCCAAAAATTATGGTGAGTATACCCACAATAAAAGTAGTCACCACCGAATAAACTATAATGGTAACGAAATTTCTTTTAAAGATACCCCATGCCGTATTTAAAGACGATGCTATGGTAAATGGGTGATACATTTGCTTATGATGATTTAATAATTACTCGTTTCCACATATCCTGCATAAAACCAAGGCCGTAAGCGGTTAACTGTATGAATGCGGCAATAATGCTCAAAAATGCAACTTTTATTGAACTGTTTTTAACCCACGAGTGTAAAAATATTAACAATACGTAAGCAAGCAGCAAAAGGTTGAAAAATTGTGCAAAAGGTGCATTAAATATATTGATAAGTATGATAAAAATAAAACCAAGCGTTGCCGCAGCCGGGAAAAAATGTACCGCTTTTAATTCCGAAGGGAAGAACTTATAAATATTGATGCGCGCCCGGCCAAAAAAGTGTATCTGCTTGTAAAAACGTAAAAAATCGGTGCGGCGCTTATGGTAAACTACGGCGTTTGGTATCAGCCCGATCTTAAAACCCATTTTATGAATGCGGATGCTCAGCTCAATATCTTCGCCCAGGCGGGTAATAATATAGCCGCCCGTTTTTTCCCAAACCTCGCGTGATATGCCCATGTTAAAGCTGCGCGGGTGAAACTGCCCGATAGATTTTTTATTACCACGAATACCGCCCGTAGTAAAGGGCGAGGTCATGCTGTAGCTGATGGCGCGCTGTACAGGCGTGAACGAGGGGTGTGCCGCATCCGGACCGCCGTAAGCATCCAAATGATGGGTATACAGAAAGTTTTTTACATTATCCAAATAGTGCGAGGGTATCAAGCAATCCGAATCGAATACGATAAAATAATCACCCTTCGCCCTCGCGAAGCCGTAATTGCGCGCAAAGCCCTGCCCTTCGTTCGGCTTAACGTAATAGCTGATGTCGAGCCTGTTCGTAAAGGTATTAACTATCGCTTCAGCATCATCTGTCGAACCATCCTCAATAACCAATACCTCAAACTGCGTATAGGTTTGTTTGGTAAGGGTTTCCAGCAGTTCTTTTATCTCCTGCGGGCGGTTATATAATGGTATGATAATGGAAAAAAACATTAGTTAAATGTGCAAATGTGTAGATGTGCGAATGTGCAAATTATTTTAAGATGTGCAAATTGAGGATGTGTTATTTCTTATCATTTGCACACTTTCAAATTCGCACACTTGCACATTAAATTAAATAGTTTCGTCAACCTGGTATTTATTCCTGTCGGTGCCGTTGCGCGATACCAGTTCGGATACGAATCCCGTCAGGAATAGTTGAAAACCAATAATTATAGCCGCTAACGCGATGTAAAATAAAGGCTGTTCCGTAGCATCTCGATATTCTTCTTTTATTACTGAGTGTGCGTTATGCGATATAATGATCAGTTTTTCGGATATGATCCATACGATACTCACAAAGCCCACCAGAAAGCTCAAAACTCCAATCGTGCCAAAAAAGTGCATTGGTCGTTTAGCAAATTTCCCTACAAAAAATATCGACAACAGGTCCAAAAAACCATTAATGAACCGGCTGAACCCAAACTTGGTTTTACCGTATTTGCGCGGAAAATGTTCTACCACCTGCTCGCCAATTTTGGTAAAGCCCGCCCATTTTGCCAGTACGGGTATGTAGCGGTGCATTTCGCCGTATACTTCAATGTTTTTTACAACCGTTTTTCGATAAGCCTTTAGTCCACAGTTGAAATCGTGCAGGTTATGTATGCCGCTCATGCCGCGGGTAACCTTGTTGAATAGTTTGGTTGGGATGGTTTTGCTCAGCGGATCATGCCGTTTAGCTTTCCAGCCCGATACCAGGTCATATTTCTCTTCGGTAATACGGCGATACAGTTCAGGTATCTCTTCCGGGCTGTCCTGCAGGTCGGCATCCATCGTGATCACCACATTGCCCTCGGCCCTGGCAAAGCCGGTATTCAGCGCGGCCGATTTACCATAATTCCGGCGGAAGCGAATACCTTTAATATAATGGTTGCCATCACTCAGCTTGTGTATCATTTCCCAGGAGCCGTCATTACTGCCATCATCTACCAGGATAATTTCGTAAGTAAAGCGGTTGGCGGCCATTACTTTAGCTATCCAGCTGGTAAGCTCGGGTAACGATTCTACTTCGTTATATAAGGGGACTACAACAGATATATCCATTTTTTGGAGCTGAAAGCCTGAAGCATAAAGCCAAAAGCTTTTTAATATTATTTTGCTAAGATAAAAACTTTAGGATGTTTTAAAACCATGAACTCTGAACCATCAACTACTTACTCAATTCCGCAAAGTATTTGTGGAACAGCGGTATGGTCTCTATTCCTTTATAGTAGTTAAAAATATCATACTTTTCGTTTGGTGAGTGCAGGGCATCGCTATCTAAACCAAAACCCATCAGCACGGTTTTTATACCTAACTCCGCTTCAAACAAAGCTACAATAGGTATGCTGCCGCCACCGCGTGTAGGTATGGGCTTTTTCCCGAACGATGTTTCAATGGCCTTTTGCGCCGCTTTGTAAGCCACACTATCCGTTGGGGTAACTACCGGCTCACCACCATGGTGTGGGGTTACCTTCACTTTAACATAAGGCGGTGCTATTTTGGTAAAATGGTCTTTAAACAGGTTAAATATCTTATCCGAACCCTGGTTTGGCACCAAACGCATCGATATTTTAGCATTCGCTTTTGATGGCAGCACTGTTTTAGCGCCTTCGCCGATATAACCGCTCCAGATGCCATTTACTTCAAGTGTGGGGCGTGTTCCCGTGCGTTCCAACGTGCTGTAGCCTTTTTCGCCCCAAACTTCTTTTATATCAAGGTCGGCTTTATATTCTTCCTCATTGTATGGGGCTTCATTCAATGCTTTACGCTCATCAGGGCTTAGCTCAACCACATCATCATAAAACCCCGGAATGGTAATATGGTTGTTCTCATCATGCAGCGATGCGATCATCTTGGCCAAAATAGTAGCCGGGTTAGCTACCGCGCCACCATACACGCCCGAGTGCAGGTCGCGGTTGGGGCCAACTACCTCAACCTCAAGGTAAGCCAAACCACGTAAACCGGTCTCCAGCGATGGGTGCTCCATGCTGATCATCGATGTATCCGATATCAGCACTACATCAGCTTTTAAGCGCTCTTTATTAGCTTTAACAAAAGTGCCCAGGTTGTCAGATCCCACTTCCTCTTCGCCCTCTATCATAAATTTGATATTGCAAGGTAGGGTATTGGTTTGCATCATCAGCTCAAAAGCCTTAACATGCATGTAAAACTGACCCTTATCATCGCAGGCACCGCGGGCATATATTTTACCATCGCGCACGGTAGGCTCAAAGGGTGGGGTTTTCCATAGCTCCAACGGATCTGGTGGCTGTACATCATAGTGGCCGTAGGTTAATACGGTTGGTAATGCCGGGTCAATTATTTTCTCGCCATAAACAATAGGGTAGCCCGCGGTGGTACAAACTTCAACATTATCGGCACCGGCATCTTTCAACTTTTGTGCAACATAATCCGCAGTTTGTAGCACATGTTCCCTGTACTTTGGGTCGGCGCTTACCGAGGGGAACCTGAGCAGTTCAAAAAGCTCATTTAACAACCTTTCTTTATGCTCAGCAACGTATTGTTTAATGGTATCCATTCCTTCAAAATTTGAAAGCAAATATAGAATTTAACTTTTACAGCATATACCGCTTTTCGCAATAGTTAAAATTGATCAACTAATTGCAATAAGCACTGTTAAATTTAGTTTTATGGTTGTATATTTGCTTGGCTACCTATGTTTTAGGCTATTTAATTAAAAAAACTCAATGCATTATCGAAAGATAATTTTATTAACCGTTTTACTTACATGCATCGGTATTTTGGATGGGTTTAGCCAAACCCCCAGTTGCAGTGCTGCGTCAAAGTTTTATATTAAGGATACTATTAACGTAACCACTTTTGGTGCGAGTACGGTTGCCGGTGTAAACGGGTTTTCTTTTCAACCCTATTTACAGCAAAATTTCAAGTACTGCTATTTTGGTAAATACATATCCATTACCAATAACGGCATATCAGGCGAAACAACTACACAGGGTTTACCTCGTTTTGAGGCTGCTTTACAGGGGCGTACAGGTTTTGTGTTCATACTAATGGGAGTGAACGACGCTATTCAATTGGCTAATGAGCCGGTGCCGCCCACCCAGGCAAAAATTAATGCCACACTAAAAGTAACCCAGCAGAACATGCAAAAAATGATAGATATTGCATTAAAGCATGGTTTAACTACTATAATAGGTACGCTTCAAAATCTCGACCCATCAAAGTCGCCGGCTAATAAAACTATAAATAAGTACATTGCTACCATTAATGCGGGCTATAAAAAACTGGCAATACAAAATCATATTTACCTGGCCGATATAAACGCGGGCTTTGGCAGCGATTATAAAAAGTATTATCAGCCCGATGGGATACACCCCAATGCGACAGGAGACAAGCTTATAGCTTATATTTTGTTTGATGTAATTAACTTTGCTATCGAAAGCAAGTTACTGGAGATTGGTTTGGATCAGAATTTTCCTAATCCGGCAAATACTAAAACTACCATTGGTTTCAGTATGTCTCAGGCAGGGAGCGTTGATATTGAAATGTATAGTATTAGCGGCGCTCACACTAAAACGATAACCCAGAATGCTTATAACAGTGGTTATCACCAGGTAGTTGTTGATCTTACCAATGTTTCTCCCGGTATCTATATCTATGTAATGAACATAGCCGGAAGGCAGCTGAGTAAAAAAATGATCGTAGTTAAATAGGGTCTTATCCTATCTAAATAATTAACCGATCTCTTCTTTTAAAAACGGCAGTCATTAGTATTAGTCAGCAGTACCAACAACGTCTATATCTACGTTTCTTGTAGTTTTAACAGTGAAATCACCTTTCTTAACTTTTACTTCAACTGTTTTTATAGCAGTTTCATTTTTGTTGCTTATAGCAGAGAATACAATGCCTGTTGATAATAATGCGATAACGAGGATAATGATCTTTTTCATGATGTGAATATTTTAAGTATCGGATGGATATTAATTGTTTATAGTTAATGTTAAATGTTATTGAGGAGGAGTTCCGTCAGCAGAACCAGTACCGCTATTTTCGCCAGCTTTAACAGTTTGAACAGAAGGCTTAACGCTATTGTCTTTAGTGCAAGAAGAAACAAAACCTGTTGTTAAAACTGCGAATGCTATGATGATGATCTTTTTCATGATTGGTGTTGTGTTTATTAATGTTTTAAATAATTAGGTGTTTATAGATGTTATTCGTGTTAAATGTTATTGAGGAGGAGTTCCGTCAGCAGAACCAGTACCGCTATTTTCGCCGGTTTTAACAGTTTGAACAGAAGGCTTAACGCTATTGTCTTTGGTGCAAGAAGAAACAAAACCTGTTGTTAAAACTGCGAATGCTATGATGATGATCTTTTTCATGATTGGTGTTGTGTTTATTAATGTTTTAAATAATTAGGTGTTTATAGATGTT
>Ga0070659_100002499_pt1 | contig 13058 bp, 13 predicted proteins | sample KBSC23metaG_FD_64666 | JGI IMG/M metagenome (GOLD analysis project Ga0070659, IMG submission 64666) | Corn rhizosphere microbial communities from Kellogg Biological Station, Michigan, USA - KBS C2-3 metaG | ecosystem: Host-associated > Plants > Roots > Rhizosphere > Soil ...
GACCTTCCTCTACCACCGCCGACCACCGACCGGCTGGACCAGCTTCGAGGGGCCGCTGCGCCCCCGCGCCTTCGACCTTAACCGGCTGAACGAGCCCGCCCCGTCGCCGTGGAGCGCGCCGGTCGTGCTGCACAACACCGCCTGCGAGATGCGCTTCTGGAAGCTTTCGGGGGCCATGCCGGCGCTGGCCCGCAACGCCGACGGCGACCAGCTGCTGTTCGTTCACCAGGGCCACGGCGACCTCTTCTGCGACTACGGCCACATCGCCTTCGAACCGGGCGATTACATCTACCTGCCGCGCGGGACCATGTGGCGGCTGGAACCCGCCGAACCGGCCGCCATCCTAACCATCCAGGCGACCAACGGCCACTTCACCCTGCCCGACAAGGGGATGCTCGGCGGCCACGCCGTATTCGATCCGGCGATGCTCGACACGCCAGTCATGGACGATGCCTTCCGCGCCCATCAGGACCAGCCCGGCGATTACAGCGTCGCGATCAAGAAGCGCGGCGAGGTCTCGACCGTAACCTACCCCTACAACCCGCTGGACGCGGTCGGCTGGCACGGCGACCTCGCGCCGGTGCGGCTGAACGTGCGCCACATCCGGCCGGTGGCCAGCCACCGCTACCACCTGCCGCCGAGCGTCCACACGACCTTCGTGGCCGACCGCTTCGTCGTCTGCACCTTCACCCCGCGCCCGTTCGAGACGGACCCCGGGGCGATCAAGGTGCCCTTCTTCCACAACAACGACGACTACGACGAGGTGCTCTTCTATCACGCCGGCGACTTCTTCAGCCGCGACCACATCGAAGCCGGTATGATGACCTTCCACCCGTCGGGCTTCACGCATGGCCCGCATCCGAAGGCGCTGAAGAACATGCTCCGGCAGTCGAAGCCCGCCACGGACGAATACGCCGTCATGATCGACGCCCGTGACCCGCTGGACGTCGGCGAAGGCGCGGCGAGTGTCGAAAATCCCGCCTACGTGGACAGCTGGAAGGGCTCGTGAGCGAAGACGCCGACCTGGCCGAAATGGCGCGCGACGAACTTGCCCGCGCCCTGACGCTCAGCTGGCGCGACCTCTCCAATGTCGTGCCTTGGGGCGACACCTACGAGGGCGTCTCGCCCTCCGGCCGTTTCGTGAAGGTCGAGCGCAGCTACATCTGGGCCGATATCGAAGGTGGCGACATCCTCTGCGAAGTGGCGGTCTTCCCCAACGAAGTGCTCTATGACCGCGCTGCGCGGGAGAGCGTAGTCATTCCAAGGGACTAATTTTCAATCGAGATCGAGGTCCGCTTGCAAAGCGTCGAGCTCATCCATGATCGCTTGCTCTTCGGGGCTGTCGCGGAGAGCACGAGAGTCTGCCTGAAGTTTAGCGACGAACTCGGGAGTGAGCTCGTAGGTCCAGAGTTCGATCGGGATCAGTCCTTGAGCGCGCAAAGCCAAGCGCTGCTTGTGTGTTCTGGCATAGCTGGCGCGCTGAGGGCGAATGAGCTTGGATCGAGACGGCATAACGTAAATGCTAGCGGATTGGCTGGAGTAGAGAAAGAACGTGCATGAAGCTTGCCTCGCTGAAGGGCGGCCGCGATGGGCGGCTGGTGGTGGTTTCGGGCGACCTTGCCTGGTGCACGGACGCGCGGCAGATCGCGCCGACGATGCAGGCGGCGCTGGACGACTGGGCCAAGTGCGAGCCGTTGTTGCGGGGCTTGTCGGAAAGCCTCGAGCATGGGTCCGTGCCGCGCAAACGCTTCCACGAGCATGAGGCCGCCTCGCCCCTCCCGCGCGCCTATCAGTGGGCGGATGGCTCGGCCTACGTGAACCACGTTGAGCTCGTGCGAAAGGCCCGGGGCGCGGAGATGCCGCAGACCTTCTGGACCGACCCGCTGATGTATCAGGGCGGCTCCGACGGCTTCCTCAGCCCCCGCGATCCAATCCCGCTCGCCGACGAGGATTGGGGCTGCGACCTCGAGGCCGAGGTGGCGGTGGTCGTCGGCGACGTGCGGATGGGCGCGAGCCGCGAGCGGGCATTGGCGGCGATCCAGCTTGTCATGCTGGTCAACGACGTCAGCCTGCGAAACCTGATCCCGGGCGAGCTCGGCAAGGGGTTCGGCTTCTTCCAGTCGAAACCCGCCTCCGCCTTCTCGCCCGTGGCAGTGACGCCCGACGAACTCGAGCGCTGGCGCGATGGCCGCTTGCACGGCGCCATGGAAGTCGAGCTCAACGGCAAGCCCTTCGGACAGGCCGACGCCGGTATCGACATGACCTTCGACTTCGGAACGCTCGTGGCGTACGCGGCGAAGACCCGGGCGCTTTCGGCGGGCTCGATCATCGGGTCGGGGACGGTCTCGAACCGGGGGCCGGACGGCGGACCCGGCAAGCCGATCGCCGAGGGCGGGGTCGGCTATAGCTGCATCGCCGAGGTCCGTACCGTCGAAACCCTGCTCAATGGAAAGGCCGCTACGCCATTTCTTCGCCACGGCGACGTTGTTCGTATAGAAATGCGTGACGCGCGGCGCCATTCCATCTTCGGCGCGATCGAGCAGCAGGTCGCCGCGCCGTGACAGATCAACCGGGGGGAAGATCGATGAACGCGAGTGTGATGGCCTTCAAGGCCAGGAACGAGACGCTCGTCCTGGACGACTACATCCCCTACCGCCTGTCGATCGCCTCGAACGCCGTCTCGAAGTTGATCGCCCGCGCCTACGAGGACCGCTTCGGCCTGACTGTCCCGCAGTGGCGGCTGATGGCGGTGCTCGCTGAAAAGCCGATGACGCAGCAGCAGATCGTCGTGCGCACCCAGATGGACAAGGTGACCGTCAGCCGGGCCGCGCAGGGGCTCGTCTCGCGTCACCTCGTCGGCCGCGCCGCGCACGAGGTCGATGGGCGCTCCCACATCCTGGCTCTGACGGAGCAGGGCCGCGCCCTGCACGCAGACATCGCGCCGCTGGCGCTGGCCTACGAGGCCGCCCTGCTGTCGGGCCTGACGCCCGACGAAGTGGAAACGCTGAAGCGCCTGCTGATGCGGGTCGAGGGCGTGGCGGGCAAGCTGGCCGACGAAGCGACCTAGGCTGAAATCTCGAACCGCGCGCCCGGTCCGTCGAGGATTTTCAGCCGCGCGCCCGCCTGCCGGGCAAACGACTTCACCATGCCGGCCCCCATGCCGCCGGTCCGGCCGTATGTCTCCGGCAGGCCTACGCCGTTGTCGGCGACGATCAGACGCCAGCCGTCGCCGTCCGGCGCGAACTCGACCTCGATCACGCCGGAGCGCCCGTCCGGAAAGGCGTGTTTGATCGCGTTGGTGACGAGTTCGTTGACCGCCATGCCGAGCGGCAGGGCCTGGTCGGTGGTCATCACCGACGACTTCGCCGACACCTTGAGCCTGATCCGTTCGCCGTCCGTCAGTCCCTGCGCCAGTCCGTTGCACAGGTCGCGGATGTAGTCGGCGAAGTCGAGCGAGCGCGGCTGGCCGCCCGCGTAGAGGTGGGCATAGGCCTGCGCGATCGACATCACCTGGTTGACCGCGCCGGTCAGCAGCTCCTTCGCCTCGTCGCTCTTGGCCTTCTTGGCGCGCAGCTGCAGCAGGGCGGCGACGGTGGCGAAGCTGTTCTTCACCCGGTGGTTCAGCTCGTCGAGCAGCAGGCGGTTATCGTCCTCGGCCTGCTTTCGTTCGGTGATGTCGAGCGCGCTTCCGATCACGCGGGCGGGTTTGCCGTCCTGATCCGGCAGCACGCGGCCGTGCGCCAGCAGCCAGCGCACCTGCCCGTCCGGCCGCACCAGCCTGTGCTCGAAGGAGAAGTCGCCGCTGCCCGGCTTCAACGCCGCGTCATAGTCGGCGAGCACGCGGTCCCGATCGTCGGAATGGAGCGCATTGACGAACAGCTCGAAGTCGACCGGCGCGTCGAGCGACACGCCGTACATCTCCCGCAGCCGCGTGTTCCAGGCGAGCTCGTCGGCGGCGATATCGTACTCCCACAGCCCCAGCCGGGTCGCGTCAACGGCCAGCGCGAGACGTTCGGAGATCCTGGCGGGCGCGAGCAGGTGTTCCTGGCTTTCGCCGAGCGTCAGGCCCTTCGGCCGCTCGCGAACCCGAACATCTGGAATGAACCCAACTCCCCGCGGAGGCGCAAATTCTGCGCCGTCACCCCATTTTGAGCAAAGGATAACGAACACGTTCGCCGTAGTCGGTCGGGCGCCCGACGCCGAAAGCCACAGACTGCGTTGCGCCTCCGCAACGCCCTAGGCGCGCTCGCGCAACGGTCGGATCTGGTCTTCCGGCTGCACGCCGTGACGACGGGCAAGATAGCGCTGCAGCTCATCCTGGAAGTCGTCGGGCGGCACATATTCTTCCCGATACCAGGGCTGGGCGGCCTGATCGAAAACCTCTTCCAGCCAGGCGACCACCTGCTTCACGCGAACAGAGCGCATGACCTCACGCCGCTGGACCAGCCACATGGCGACCGGACTGTTGCCGATGCCTTCGATCATCACCAGCGTCGGATCGATCGCCAGCACCGACGTGGGCAGGGGATGGACGCCCGCCCCTGCGCTCAAGGCATTGAAGGACACCGCGCTGGAGTTGGTCACCAACCGCTGGCGGGCCATCAACTGGAAGGCGGCTGTCTTCTCGTTGCGCTGATGCACCTGCGCGACGTGGTGGATGAAGGGATGGCCCAGCGCCTCCTGCGCGTCGGCGGGCGCCCCGTAGAGGTCCAGATGGGCCCGGGCCGCGAACAGGCGGTAGTGGAACCAGGCCAGAGGCTGGGCGACCACGTCTTCCTGGGTCGGCTTGGTGAAGGTCAACGCCACGTCGATCTCGCCGTCGAGCGGCCGGTCGGACCACAGACCGCAGTCGAACACCAGGTCGATGTCGGGGTGGGCGCGCAGGAATTCCGGGATGTGCGGCGCCACCCAGAACCCGGCGAGTCCGTCGGGCGCCCCGATCTTGACCACGCCGGCGGCCGCCTTGTCGTGGCCGGCGATCTCCAGCTCCAGCGAGGCTGCGGCGCGTTCCATAGTCTGGACGCGGTTGTAGGCGACCACGCCGGCCGGCGTCAGGCTCACCCCCTGTGCGCCACGGACGAGCAGCTTGGCCTCAAGGCGCGTTTCCAGATTGTCCACGGCGCGGGTGAGCGTTGAGGTGCTCATGCCGAGCGCCCGCGCGGCCGCGCCAAAGCTGCCGGCCTCCGCTACAGCCCAGAATAGCCGGAGCTCGCTGAAGTCTGCCTTGCGCCGCACAACCTCCGGCATTCCGCCTCCCAGAACCGCAAGGGGGCCTTGCAACCTTTCCGGCTCCCGTCCCCCGACTGCACGCTCTACGAAACCAGCCTCTGACGCAAGCGGAGGTGGGACATGGGACAATCTGCTGCACCTCTTAGATGCCGAAGCGCAACAGCCGAGGCGTTGCGCGCCGCTCTCGTACGCATCGGGATGTGCGAGGCCGATCCCGGCGAACTCGGCCCGGCGCGTGCGCTGGCCGCCAGCCTGATCAATCCGGCCATCGCCTCGGAGGAATCGCTGCGCACTCTCTATGCGCGGGCCCAGGCGGGCTTCTACGTCGTGCGCGAATACCAGGGCGTCACCGGCGTGCTGGCGCTGGCGTTCCTCAACCGCGCGGGGCTCGAGGCGCTGACCGGCGAGACCTTCGACCCGCTCACGCCGCGGATCGAGCATGTGGCCGCCTGGTACGAAGAACCAGCCGCCATCTACGGCTGGGGTGTCGCCGGCGCGAATCGGACGGCGGCCGCGATCGCGTCGCTGGGCTCGCAAACCGCGTGCGAACTCTCGCCGTGCCCCTTCTTTGCCCGCGCGGCGACCGAGGCCGGGCTGCGCCTGCTGGAGCGCCGCCTGCATCTCGTTCCCTACCCCGGCTCGCCGAGCGGACTTCTCTGGCGCGAGCACAGCCCCGCGCGGAGGGCGGCATGAACGCGCCTGTCCGTCGCCTGACGATTACGGCCCATCCGGGTTCGAACGCCGGCCATCTGACGGTGAGCGTCGCACGCACGCTCAACGACTTCATGCACGTGATGACGGTGCGCACGCTCGTCTACATGGGCGAGCAGGGCTGTCCGTACGACGAGGAATACGACGGCAACGACCTCGCCGGCGCCACGCACCTGATCCTGCGGTGCAACGACGAGCCGGTGGGCGTTGTGCGCCTGCGGTGGTTCTCGGACTTCGCCAAGCTGGAGCGTCTGGCCATCCGGGAGGAGTTCCGCGGCGGACCGGGCCTGCTGATGCTGGTGCGCGAGGCCATCGCGCTGGCCGAACGCAAAGGCTACCGCACGCTCACGGGCCACGTTCAGCTGCGGGTGATCCCGTTCTGGCGGCGCTACTTCAAGGGCCGCATCCGCGAGCGGCCCGCCTTCTTCTTCTCCGACCACCACTACGTCGAGATGGAGCTGGAGCTGCATCCGCCGGCCGACGCCATCAACATCGACACCGACCCGCTGGTGCTGATCCGTCCCGAGGGCGAGTGGGACCACCCGGGCGTGCTGGACCGCTCCGCGGTTCAAGATCGGCGGGCGTGCGGCTGATGAGCGTCTGTGGGCGGGAGGATGCGCGCACGTCGCGGTTGCTGGTCTGTCTGGATCTCCAGCGCGGCAGCATTGCGGACGGGCAGGGACCGGACGGTTGCCTGGTGAACTGCCGCCGCATGCTGGAGCATGCGCGTGAAGAGGGCTGGCGGATCATCCATGTCCACAGCAAGAAGGCCGACCCGGCCGACGCGAAGCCCATCGACGGCCTGCATCCGCTGCTGACAGAGCCGGTCGTCTACCGCGACGGCCTCTCGCCCTTCTCCAACCGGATCTTCCGCAATCTGCTGGCCTCATTGGGATCGGTCGAACTCGTCGTCATCGGCTATTCGAAGACGTCCTCATTCGTGGCGACGGCGCTGATCGCCTTTGACCAGGAGCTATCGGTCACGCTGGTGGAAGACTCTGTCTGCCCGGCGATGCTGGACCAGGAGACGCGGGACGCCATCACCCTCCTGGGCCGGAAGACGGCGGGACGGTTCCTCACCCTCGCCTGCGCCGACGACCTGATCGGGCGACCGCGCCTTCGCCGGGTGGTCTGAAAAATCTTCACATCCGATTGGCGGATTTTACGGCGCCGTTCGTCTTTGGCTGCCGAGGTGGGTTAGGCTCGCCTTGTGTGAGGGAGGCGATGAGCAGCCGCGCCGAGTGGTTTGCCGAGCACATCCTGCCGCTGGAGCCCAAGGTCCGGGCCTGGCTGCGGAAGGCCGGCTGGACGCGCGAGGAGGTGGAAGACCTCGTGCAGGAGACCTATGCCCGCCTGGCCGCCGCCTGGGCCGGAGGCGAGGTGGCGCACCCTTCGGCCTACGTCTTCGCAACCGTCCGCAACGTCGCCGCCGACCAGTTGCGCCGCCAGCGCATTGTCTCGATCCGCAGCGTGGCCGATATCTCGCGCCTCAACGCGACCGACGGCGGGCCGGACGCCGAGGCGCGGCTGACCGCGCACGAAGAACTCGATCAGCTCCGCGCCGCCATCGAGCGGTTGCCGGGGCAGTGCCGGGCGGTCTTCGTGCTGCGCAAGGTGGAGGGCGTTTCACAGGCCGAAACCGCCGAGCGGCTGGGCTTGGCCCAAAGCACCGTGGAAAAGCATGTGGCGCGCGGGATGCGGATGGTCGCGGCTTGGCTCACCCGCCCCGACGACGAAGCGATGCGCCCCGCCGACAGCAGCGCTCGCAAAGGAGCTATCCGTGGAAACCGCTGACCGGATAGAGGCCGCCGCCGCGCGCTGGCTGGCCCGCCATGACGCGGGGCCGCTGGACGAAGCCGACGCGAGGGCCTTCGACGACTGGTGCGCGGGCGATCCGCGCCGGCTGGGCGCCTTCGTGCGGTTGGAAGCGGTCAGCGCACGGCTGGATCGGGCCGGGGCGCTCGCCGGGATGCCCGTTCAGGCGCGGCTGTCGTGGTTCTACCCGGCGGTGGGCATCGCCGCGGCTTTGGCGCTGGCGGTCTGGCCCGCGAGCTATGCAGTGCACGATCTCCTGAAGACCGAGCACTTCTCCACCGACATCGGCCAGCAGTATCGCGCGGCCCTGCCCGATGGCTCGCTGGTGGAGCTGAACACCGCCACGAAGGTGGCCGTCGAGCTGAAGCCCGACGCCCGCGAGGTGCGCCTGCCCCGGGGTGAAGCGATGTTCGAGGTGGCGCACGATGCGAAGCGGCCCTTCGTCGTGAGGACTAAGCTCGCGGAAGTTCGCGCAACGGGCACCGTGTTTTCGGTCTGCACCGACAAAGGGTTGGAGATCGCCGTGCGTGAGGGGGCCGTCGAGGTGATCCGGGAAGGGACGCTGATCGCGCGGGTCGGCGCGGGCGAGACCTTCACCATGGACAAGCGCGGACAGGTGGTCGCCCATCGCGCCAATCAGGACGACCGCATCGCCCGCGAACTCGCCTGGCGCGACGGCAAGGTGGCGTTCGCGGGCGAGACACTGGCGCAGGCCGCCGACGAGCTGAACCGCTACAACCGCGAAAAGGTGGAAATCGCCGACGCGGAGACGGCCGCCATCCACGTCGGCGGTTATTTCCGGGCGACGGACCCTGAAGGGTTCGCGCGGGCGCTGGAAAAATCCTTCCCCGTGGTCGCTGAACTCGACGGCGACAAGGTCGTGCTGCGTGCGCGGCCCTCGGCGTAGAAATATTTTACATGGGCGTTGGCGGATTTCCGCCGGCCCTTCGTCTCAACCCGCACGGCTGCTTCTGAACAGCCGAATACCGGGGGAGACGACATGAAAACCAATAGACACTCGCGCCTTGCTGCGATGCTGCTCAGCGGGGCGGCCGCCTGCGCCATCCTGACCGCGCCCGCGATGGCGGCCGACGCCAGCGTGCAGCATTTCAATATCCCATCGCAGGACGCGGCGATGGCGCTGAACGAATACGCCCGCCAGGCCGGCGTGCAGATCGTCTTCCCCTACGACTTCGTCAAAGGCCGCCAGACCCCGCAGGTGGAGGGGGACCTGACCCGCCAGGATGCGCTCGCGATGCTGACCAGCGGTCTCGGCCTTGCGGTCACCTCGGACGGTGCAGGCATGATCACCCTGCGAGACGCTGCCGACCCCCAGTCCGGAAGCGCCGCGGGGGACGGCGCTGACGCGGGCACGGTTCAGGCGCTGATCGTCACGGCGCAAAAGCGCGAAGAAAATATCCAAGACGTGCCGATCGCCATTTCTGCGTTTTCGGAAAAATCCTTGCAGGAGCAGAAGATCGAGGGCGGCTTCGATCTCCTGAAGGCGATCCCGAATGTCACCTTTTCGAAGAACAATTTCACCAGCTACAACTTCTCGATCCGCGGCATCGGCACGAAAGCCGTCTCTGCGACCACTGATCCCGGGGTTGCGGTCGCATTCAATAATAGCCCGCTGATCGTCAACCGTCTCTTCGAGCAAGAGTACTTTGATGTCGAGCGAGTGGAGGTATTACGGGGACCGCAAGGCACGCTTTATGGCCGCAACGCCACCGCAGGCGTGATCAACGTCATCTCGGCCAAGCCGAACCTGCATGAATTTTCGGGCTGGGTAAAAGGCGAGGTCGGCAACTATCACGCCAAGCGTCTGTCAGCGATGGTCAACGTCCCTGTCTTTGAAGACAAGCTTGCGGTGAGGTTTGCCGGCGCTCTCACTGATCGGCAAGGCTATGGCTATAATGCCGTGACCAAACATGACGTTGATGGCCGCGACTTATGGTCGGCGCGCATCACGATCGGCTTCAAGCCGACGGACCGACTGCGGATGAACCTCATTTGGGAACGATTCAACGAAGACGACAATCGCGCGCGGACATCAAAGCAGCTTTGCCACACCGATCCCGGCCCGCTTGAGCTTCCCGACGTCGGCCCCATTCAGCGGCTGGCCTCTGCCATGATGAGCCAGGGTTGTCGTCCTGGTTCCCTGTACAATGCCGATGCCTTCGGCGCGCCGAACGGCGACAGCCTTCCTTATATTTTCGCTCTGAAGGGCAACGGAACGCCGATCATTGATGACGCGAGCGACCCTTATGGCGGTCTCGTCCAGTCACAGGACATACGTCAGATTTCATCCCGCTTCGATCCGATCTATCGGGCCCAGGCGGACGTGCTCGAACTGAACCTGGACTACGATCTGACGCCGTCCCTGACCTTTGTTTCGCAGACGGCGTACGACCGGGACCGGATTTTTTCGACGCAGGACTACAACAGGTTCAATACACAGCCTGTAATTTCGACCGCGCCGAATGCTTGCCGATTTTTTAACAACTTTGGGGGCGGGTGCCCGGGCGGCTACTTCACCGACCCTCAGCTCGGAACATCCAACGCCATCGTCAGCCAAGACATTTCCCAAGGCCATAGCCGACAATTCTCGCAAGAGTTCCGCCTCCAATCCAGCTTCGATGGCCCGATAAACTTCAGCCTGGGAGCCAACTACACAAAATTTAATGTCAATATCGACTATTATGTCTTCAGCAATGCATTCACCATGGTGGCTGCCCAGAGCATACTTTTTGGCTCGACCGACCCGAACGGGCCGGGCACCTATATCGATCCGAACCCGCTCGATTCCATCACTGGCTATGGCCAAAATTACTACCGCAGCCAGAACCCTTACAAACTGACGTCCAGCTCTGCATTCGGAGAGCTTTATTGGCAGGCAAACGACGCGTTCAAGGTGACTGCTGGGCTGCGCTATACCGACGACAAAAAGTCGTTTGATCTGTGGCCCACACAATTGCTGAACAAGACTGCTTCGCCTTACCATCAGGAAGGTGTGATAAAGCAGCACTGGGGTGAACTGAGCGGTCGTTTGGGATTCGATTGGACCCCTGAATTGTCCTTCACCGACAGGACAATGGTGTACGCGTTTTATTCCCGCGGCTACAAGGCCGGCGGCGCGAACCCGCCGAACATGGCGCCTGTATGGGGCGGACCGCTGATCAACCCGCTGCCCGTTCCGCCGAACGCGATCCATCCTGCTACATTTGAGCCGGAATTCGTCAACGCGTTCGAGATCGGCGCAAAGAACACGCTGTTCGGCGGCGGCCTGATATTAAACGCCGACGCTTTCTATTATGATTACAAAGATTATCAGGTGTCCCAAATCGTCGATCGTCTCGCACTGAACGAGAACTTCGACGCAAGGCTGTGGGGGCTTGAATTTGAGGCGCTATGGTCGCCCACGCGGAATCTCCACGTCAACGCGAACTTCGGGTATCTCGATACGGAGATCGCAGACGGAGAATCGTCCATCGACGTCATGAACCGGACCTACGGTCATGACGATTGGGTGGTTCTGAAGAACTGGATCCAATATCCCTCCAACTGTATCGTGCCAAAGTCGTTTGCATCTCAGGTGATCGCGTGGGCGCGAGCTAATGCTCCCGACAGCTGGTTTTCGGATCCGATGTACAAGGAAAGGACCTTCTTCTTTGGGTTCTTTGACTCCCCGTGTGAAGGGCTCTATTCGCCTACGCACACCGGAGGGTTTTACGGAAACCTGTTTTCGCAGATGACGGAGATTTCTTACGATCCCTACGATCAAGCGGCCTATCCCGATACAAACGGCGGCGCGGGATTCTCGACGCCGCTCGGTGGAAACGAGCTTCCGAACTCGCCGCACTGGACGATGAACGTCGGCGCTCAGTACAGCTTCGATTTCCGGCCGGGCTGGAAGGCGACCATCCGCGGCGACGCCTATTGGCAATCGCAGTCATGGGCTCGGGTCTACAACCTCGATCCCTATGACAAGCTCCACGGCTGGTACAATGCCAACCTCAGCGTCTGGGTGGAGGATGAAGACGGCCTGAAGATCGAGCTCTACGCCAAGAACATTCTCGATAAGACGCCGATCACTGACGCCTTCCTCAACTCGGACGACAGCGGTCTTACCACCAACGTCTTCGTGCTGGACCCGCGCCTGATCGGCCTCAGTATCAAGAAGGAATTCTAACCCCGGTTTCAAGTCCCCTTCGAACCGGACATCACTGAGGCGGCGGGCCACCACCCGCCGCCTCGACTTTTTTCACCTCCCCGCCTAGGGCGCCGGGCGGTTTTGGTCTCTACTCGGGAGAGGGGGCATGCGCGCATGGCGTCACCGCCGAACAGACCGCTCGAGAGTGCTCCGCCCGTGGAGCCGGAAGACCTGCGCGCCTGGATGGTCCAGTACGGCCCCGCCCTGCGCCGCTACTTCATGAAGAAGGTCAGCGCCGCCGAGGCGGAGGACCTGGTGCAGGACGTCTTCCTCTCCGTCCAGTCGCGCGGCGCCGGGGCCGAGATCGAGAACATCGAGGGCTACCTCTTCCGCGCCGCCGCCAACGTGCTGGTCCGCCGCCGTCAGCGTCAACGCTGGGACTGGGACCGCCACGCCGCGCTCGACGAGGCGCCTGAGCCCTCCGACGACCTCTCCCCCGAGCGCGTCCTGATGGGTAAGGAGGCGATGGACCGCGTCGCCCAGGCGCTGACCGACCTGCCGCCCCGCACGGCGGAAGCCTTCTTCCTGCACCGCTTCGAGGACATGACCTACGAGGCGATCGCGCGCCGCATGGGCGTGTCGGTCAAGGCGGTCGAGGACCTGATGCGCCGCGCTCTGCGCCGCCTCTCCGATCGGCTGGAGGCGGACGCATGAGCGACCTCCTGCCCGACATGGAAGACGTCCGCGACATCGCCGCCGACTGGTTCGCACGCCGCCGCTCGGGCGCGTTCACCGGCCGTGATCAGGCCGAACTCGACGCCTGGCTCGACGCCGATCCTGGGCACGCCGACGCCTACGCCGCCATCGAGCGCGCCTGGAGCGGAGCCGCCGCCGTCCGCGCCGACCCGCGCGTCATGGCGCGCCGCCAGGCGCTCCTGAAGGCGCGAGGCCGCCGCGCCTTCGCCATGCGCGCGCTGGCCGCGTCGCTCGCGGTCGCCGTGCTGGGCGGCGGTATGGCGGGCGTGCAGGTGCTCACCGGGCCAAAGCCGCTGGCGACCCAGGCCTTCCGCACGGCCGTGGGCCAGCGCGCGACGGTGACCCTGCCCGACGGCTCGGTCGTGACGCTGAATACCGACACCGTGGTGCGCAC
>Ga0070659_100002506_pt1 | contig 13039 bp, 14 predicted proteins | sample KBSC23metaG_FD_64666 | JGI IMG/M metagenome (GOLD analysis project Ga0070659, IMG submission 64666) | Corn rhizosphere microbial communities from Kellogg Biological Station, Michigan, USA - KBS C2-3 metaG | ecosystem: Host-associated > Plants > Roots > Rhizosphere > Soil ...
CGAAGACGGCCATGATGCCGTCGCCGGTGAGCTTGTCGACCCGGCCACCCATGTCGACCGTCGCCCGGCTCAACACCGCGAGCACCCGGTCGGTCATGACGCCGACTCGCTCGGGATCGAGATCCTCCGCCCACGCGGTGAAGTCGGAGAGGTCGCCGAACACGACCGTGACGACGCGGCGCTCGGCGGTGACGTCATCGGTGACGTCGAGCGGGGTGCCGCAGGCGTAGCAGAACTTCGCGCCGGGGACCGGCGGCGTTCCGCAGACGGGGCAGGTCAGGAGTTCGGTCATGTCATGTCTGGGTGGAGAGAAATTCCAACTGGGCGCGCACCGACTGTTCGGCCGCGGGCCACAACGAGCGGTCGACGTCGGCGTACACCCGCCGTACGACGTCCTTCGCCGTGGTGTCGCCGGCGGCGACGGCGGCGCGTACCTGGTCGAGCCGTTCTTGTCGGTGAGTGCGGTAGAAATCCAATACTACCAACGGATTTTCGACCACCGGACCGTGGCCCGGCAGCAGCGTGTCCACCTCCGAGCCGGCGAGGTCACGCAGTCGCTCGAGCGAGTCGAGGTAGTCGGCCAGCCGGCCGTCCGGATGCGCCACCACCGTCGTACCGCGGCCGAGGACGGTGTCTCCGGTCAGCAGCGCCCGATCGTCCGGCAGCAACAGGCAGACCGAGTCGCTGCTGTGCCCGGGAGTGCGGATCGTGATCCACTCGACGCCGGCCACCGCTTCGTGCCGGCCGGGTTCGAGCGCCTCGATCGGCGCACCGGTGAGCTCGGCCAGCCGGGGCGCGGCCTCGGAGTGGTCGAGGTGCGAGTGCGTCAGGACGATGCGCGCGACCGGGCCCGACGCGACGATCCGGTCGAGATGACCGTCGTCCAGCGGACCGGGGTCGACGACGACACACGCCTCCTCGCCCGGCGCGCGAAGGATCCAGGTGTTCGTTCCCTCGAGCGTCATCGGGCTCGGGTTCGGGGCGAGCAACCGAGACGCCGACGGCGTGACGGGCTCGGGCGCGGTCATCCCGGATAGCCCTCGTCGTGCGGCAGCAGCAGCCGCGCGTCCTCGCCGTCGATCACGACCTTCGGCAGCACCGGCTTGATGTCGCGCGCGTCGCCGGCGGCGAGCACCGCGGTGACGTCGTCGTACGCCGCGACCTCGGACAGCGTGAAGGCGGTCGGCGGCAGCATGCCCATCTCGCCGGACTGCGCGGCGGCCAGCGCGTCGGCGGGACGCACCCAGGCGACCCGGTCGGCCTCGCCGCCGACGTCGCGGGTGCGCTGACCGTGCGGGAGCGCCGCGACGAAGAACCTCGTGTCGAACCGCTTCGGCTCGAACTCCGGTGTGATCCAGTGCGCCCAGGGCCGGAGCAGGTCGGCGCGCAGCAGCAGGCCGCGCCGGGCCAGCATCGCCGCGAACGACAGGTCCCGGGCGATCAGCGCGAGCCGGTCGGCCTCCCAGTCCTCGCCGGTGGTGTCGGCGACGATGTCGTCCGGTCCGCTGCCGGCGAGCAGCACGCCGGACTCCTCGAACGTCTCGCGCACCGCGGCGCAGACGAGCGCCTTCGCCAGCTTCTCGTCGGCGGACAGCAGCCCGGCCCACTGCGACGGCGCCGGCCCGACCCATGCGGCGTCGTCGAGCATCTCGTCGCGCGGGTCGACCGAGCCGCCGGGAAACACATACATGCCGGCGGCGAAGGCCATCGTCTGGGTCCGGCGTAACAGGTAGGCCTGCATCCCCGCCGCCGCGTCGCGGAGCAGGACGACGGTGCTCGCGTGCCGCGGCGCGACCGGTGACAGCTCGCCTCGCGCGAGGGCGCGGGCGTTGGCGAAGAACGCCGCCGGCAGCGCCCCGCTGGAGGGGGGTGGGTCAGCCATGTCAGCCGACCTCGACGACGACCTCGACCTCGACCGGCGCGTCGAGCGGGAGAACGGATACGCCGACCGCGCTGCGGGCGTGCCGGCCGGCGTCGCCGAACACCTCGCCGAGCAGCTCGGACGCACCGTTGACGACGCCGGGCTGGCCGAAGAACGCCGGGCTGCTGGCGACGAACCCGACGACCTTGACGACTCGGCGTACCCGGTCGAGGTCGCCGATCTCGGCGGCGATCGCGGCGAGGGCGTTCAGCGCGCAGGTCCGCGCGAGCTCCTTCGCGGTGGCGGCGTCGACCTCGGCGCCGACCTTGCCGGTGGCGAGCAGCTTGCCGTCCTTCGAGGGGAGCTGGCCGGAGGTCCAGACGAGGTCGCCGGTGCGGACCGCGGGGATGTACGCCGCGACCGGCGGCGCGACGTCCGGCAGGGTGAGACCCAGCTCGGCCAGCCGGTCGGCGACCCGGCTCACTGCTTGGCTCGCTTCAGGTAGGCGACGAGCTGGTCGCCGCCGCCCGGGGCGGGCACGACCTGCACGAGCTCCCAGCCGTCCTCGCCCCACGTGTCGAGAATCTGCTTGGTCGCGTGCACGAGCAGCGGAACGGTCGAGTACTCCCATTTCTGCACGCCCATGACACTACTGAGCGGTCCGCATGCAATCGCCGTCTCGCTGCCTTCTAAGGCACTGAGACGGCGATTGGGGGTCTAAGCGGACTCAGCCCTGCGGCGGCGCAGCAAGCGCTTGCGCTCGAGCTCGTTCAGGCCGCCCCAGATGCCGTGGCCCTCTTCGACCTGGATCGAGTAGTCCAGGCACTGCTTCTGGACTCGGCAGCGTCGGCACAAGGCTCGGGCAATGCCTTCGCGCAGATCCTTCTCCGGCTTGCGTTCGAAATGAGCAGGGGCGAAGAAGTAGCTGGCATTGTCCCCGCGGCACTCTGCATGGGCTCGCCACGTGGACTCGTCGTACATCCCCCTGCCTTTCCACCGATGGTGAAAGCGTTGGTTGTGTCATTCGCCACAGCGCCTGGCGTTCCTGCCGCGCGGGCCACAGTTTCCGGCCTCTAGCCTGACCCGGTGACCCTGTTTCCCGGCGTGAAGCTGCACGTCGTCACCGGGAAAGGAGGCACTGGGAAGACGACCGTCGCGGCCGCCCTTGCGCTGAGCTTGGCCCAGGCCGGCCGGCAGGTGCTGCTGACCGAGGTCGAGGACCGCCAAGGCATCGCCCAGCTGTTCGAGACGCCGCCGCTGCCGTACGAGGAACGGCGGGTCGCGGCCGCGGACGGCGGCGGGGAGGTCTACGCGCTCGCCATCGACCCCGAGGCGGCGCTGATCGAGTACCTCGAGAAGTTCTACAACCTGCGCCGCGCGGGCTCGGCGCTCAAGCGGATCGGCGCGATCGACTTCGCGACGACGATCGCCCCCGGGCTGCGCGACGTCCTGCTCACCGGAAAGGTGATGGAGGCCGCCACGCGCGCCCGGCGCGGCGGCGGGCGGATCTACGACGCCGTCGTGCTGGACGCGCCGCCGACCGGGCGGATCGCGAGGTTCCTCAACGTCAATGCCGAGGTCGCCGGGCTCGCGCGGATGGGTCCGATCCGCCAGCAGGCCGACAGTGTCATGAACCTGCTGCGTTCCCGGCAGACCGCGGTCCACCTCGTCACGCTGCTGGAGGAGATGCCGGTGCAGGAGACGGTCGACGGCGTCGCCGAGCTGCAGGCGGCGAACCTCCCGGTGGGCGCGGTCGTCGTCAACATGGTGCGCGAGCCATTGCTGCCGGCCGACTCGCTGGACACCGCCGCTGCCGCCGGTCTCGACGACACCGACATCGCGGCCGGGCTGAAGCGGGCCGGTCTCGAACCGACCGGCCGGCTGGTCGCGGCGCTGATCGCCGAGGCCGCCGAGCATGCCGGCCGGGTGCTGCTGGAAGCCCGTGAGCGCGAGGTGCTGGGTGACCTCGGCCGGCCACGGCTCGAGCTGCCGTTGCTAGCCGAGGGCGTCGACCTCGCCGGGCTCTACGAGCTGGCCGAGCGGCTGCGCGACCAAGGACTGTCGGCATGACGTACGACGCCCCGCATTACGACGTGGACGCGCTGCTCGACAGCGCGCACATCCTCGTCTGCTGCGGTGCCGGCGGCGTCGGCAAGACGACGACCGCGGCGGCGCTCGCGCTGCGCGCCGCCGAACGCGGCCGGAAGGTGTGCGTGCTGACCATCGACCCAGCCCGGCGGCTCGCGCAGTCGATGGGGCTGACCGAGCTCGACAACACCCCGCGCTCGGTCGCCGGCGTCGACTCGGCCGCCGGTGGATCGCTCGACGCGATGATGCTCGACATGAAGCGGACGTTCGACGAGATCGTCCTCACACATTCGGATCCCGTTCGGGCGCAACAGATTCTCGCCAACCCGTTCTACGTCTCGCTGTCGTCGAGCTTCGCCGGGACGCAGGAGTACATGGCGATGGAGAAGCTCGGCCAGCTCAAACGCGAGGGTCGCTGGGATCTGATCGTCGTCGACACTCCGCCGAGCCGGTCCGCGCTGGACTTCCTCGACGCGCCGCAGCGACTCGGCCGCTTCCTCGACGGCCGGATGATCCGGCTGCTGCTCGCCCCGGCCAAGGCCGGCGGGCGGGCGTACATGAAGGTCCTGAGCGTCGGGATGTCGGTGTTCACCAACGTGCTGACGAAGGTCCTCGGCGCGCAGGCGCTCAAGGACCTGAGCCTGTTCGTCGCGTCGCTGGAGACGATGTTCGGCGGGTTCCGCGAACGGGCCGAGAAGACCTACGAACTGTTGAAGGAACCGGGCACGTCGTTCGTCGTCGTCGCGGTGCCGGAACGCGACGCGCTGCGCGAAGCGACGTACTTCGTCGAACGGTTGTCCCAGGAGCAGATGCCGCTCGCGGCCGTCGTACTGAATCGGGTGCATCGCAGCTCGGCACCCGAGCTGTCGGTGCAGCGGGCGATGGCCGGCGCGGAAGCTCTGGACGAAGGTGCGGACTCGTCGCTCGCGGCCGCGGTGCTGCGGGTGCATGCCGAGCGACTCGCGATGGCGACCCGGGACGAGCGCACCGCGGCGAGGTTTGCCGGCGCGCACCGCGGGGTCCCGTTGGTACAGGTCGCGGCCCAAGCCGGCGACGTGCACGACCTCGACGGCCTACGGACGATCGGTGCGGAGCTGGCGAACGGGCCGGAGGCGAGCGCTCCGCTCGCCGGATGATTCGCGAGCTAGACGGCGGCCGCGACGGCCGGCTCGGGCTCGACGATCCGCTGGTGCTCGAAATCGGTCATCGCGGTTTCCAGCAGCCGCCGCCAGGACGTGACGTTCGGCCGGCGGCGCAGCAGCGCGCGGCGCTCGCGCTCGGTCATGCCGCCCCAGACGCCGAACTCGACCCGGTTGTCGAGCGCGTCGGCGAGGCACTCGGTGCGCACCGGGCAGCCCAGGCAGACACTCTTGGCGCGGTTTTGCGCGGCGCCCTGGACGAACAGCGTGTCCGGTGCGTCGTCGCGGCAGGCGGCTCGCGCGGTCCAGTCCTGGGTCCAGGGCATCTGCGTCCTCACGTCCCGATCGGTCAAGAGCGGCCCCCGTTGATCCGCCTCAATGAACGTACGAACCGGACGCAAAGGACGACAGTCCCCGTTCGTCTCATTCTTGGATAGTCCTTTCGGGGGATACCCAATGACCGTTCGAAGGGCTCTGGTGACGCGGCACGCCTAAACGGACAAGGCGGGACACGACGTGCAACGCCCGGTGCGCCGTTTCGCCGCCGTAATCTGGACGCCGTGTCGCTGCCTCTGACCGCCGCGCGGGGGACGGTGCAGCGGATCTGGCTGCTGCTCGCGATCAGCGGCGTTGCCGGGATCCTGCTCGCCGGGATGCTGCTGCCGATCGTCGGCGGGCTGGGCCTGATCGCGCGCGCCGGGGCCAACGACTTCGAGAGCCTGCCCTCGGTGTTGAAGCAGTCACCGCTGCCGCAGGTGTCGCGCATCCTCGCCGCCGACGGCAGTGTCATCGCGACCTTCTACGCCGAGGATCGGGTGCCCGCGTCGCTGGCGCAGGTGCCGTCGGTGATGCAGAAGGCGCTCATCGCGATCGAGGACGTGCGCTTCTACGAACACCACGGCGTCGACTGGAAGGGCGCGCTGCGCGCGTTCTTCCACAACAGCTCGACCGGGTCGGTGTCGCAGGGCGGCTCGACGTTGACCCAGCAGTACGTCAAGAACGTGCTGATCGAAGCCGGCGTGGCGGGTGCGAACGCCGACACCCTCACTCGCAAGGTGCAAGAGGCGAAGTACGCGCTCGCGTTGGAGCGTCGGCTGACGAAGGCGCAGATCCTCGAGGCCTACTTCAACATCGCGTACTTCGGCGACGGTGCGTACGGCATCGGTACGGCGGCGCAGCATTACTTCGGCGTGCCGACGCGCAAGCTGACGTTGGTGCAGAGCGCGATGCTGGCCGGCCTGGTGCAGTCGCCGTACGCGTACGACCCGGCGTTGCACCCGAAGGCGGCGCGGGCACGCCGCGACGTCGTGCTCGGTCAGATGCTGAAGTACAACTTCATCACGCAGCCGGAGTACGACAAGGCGGTCAAGACTCCGGTGGTGCTGCATTTGCACAAGCAGGGCAACGGTTGTGAGGCGTCGCGGTACCCGTACTTCTGCGACTACGTGCTCAACGTCATCAAGCAGTCGACCGTGTTCGGCAAGACCCGCGCGGCGCGGATCAACGTGCTCGAACGAGGCGGCTTGACGATCCAGACGACGCTCGATCCGAAGATGCAAACTGCTGCGGACACCGCGGTGCGCAAGTACGTCTACCCGCACGAGGCGTCCGGTGTCGCCGGGGCCGAGGCGCTGGTCGAGCCGGGCACCGGGAAGATCAAGGCGATCTCCGTGAGCGCGACCTACGGGTCGAACCCGAAGCTGCACCAGAACAACGTCGACTTCGCGGTCGACGCGCCGCTCGGGGGTGGCCAGAACCGCTTCCCGATGGGATCGACGTTCAAGTTGTTCGTGCTCGCTGCGGCGTTGAAGGAACGGCTGCCGCTGGCGACGACGATCTTCGCGCCGGCACACATCGTCGTACACGGATTCACCAACTGCGCCGGCGCGCCGCTCAGCCTCTACGACCTGCACAACGCCGGTGACAGCGAGGCCGGCAAGTTCAATCTCGTCACCGGCACGTGGTTTTCGGTCAACACGTTCTACGCGCAGCTCGAGCAGCGAGTCGGTCTGTGCAAGACGGTGCGGATGGCGCAGGCGCTCGGAGTGAAGCAGGGCAACGGCGCTCCCGTCGTCGACTACATCCCGAGCTTCGTGCTCGGTGAGACCGGCGCGGGGTTCAGCGCGCTCGACACCGCGAACGCCTACGCGACGATGGCAGCGCACGGGCTCTACTGCGCGCCGATGGCGATCACCCGGGTGAGCGACCGGAGCAACCACACGATGTGGTCGCCGGCGCCGGACTGCGACCAGGCCGTCGAGCCCGGTCTCGCCGACACGGTGACAACGATCCTGCACGGCGTGCTGACCGAGCACGGTGCGACCGCGGCCGGAGTGGGCGAGCCGGGCCGGCCGGCGGCGGCGAAGACGGGTACGGCGGACGACAACGCGGCCAGCGACTTCGCCGGCTACGTCCCGCAGCTCGCCGGCGCCGTGTGGGTGGGCAATCCGTTACGCCCGCACAGCTCGCTGAACCATCTGTCGATCGGCGGGCGCACGTACTCCCCGGTGTTCGGCGCGACGATCGCCGGGCCGATCTGGCGGGACACGTTCGAGGCGGCGCTGAAGGGCGTCCCGGTGATACCGCTGCCGAAGCCGGACCCGAAGTTCGTCAAGGGCCTGACCGTTCCGGTTCCCGACGTCGCCGGGCTGTCGGTGACCGAGGCGAAGGCGATACTCGAAGAGGCCGGCTTCCAAGTCGTCGTCGATCCGAAGCGAATCGACTCGGACCGGCCCAAGGACACCGTGGCGAAGACGACGCCAAGCGGCCAGGCGCCACAGGGCAGCACCATCACCATCGTCCTCAGCAACGGTCACCCGCCGCCGCCGCCGAGCCCGTCGCCGTCACCTACGCCGACGAACTCGCCGAAGCCGAGCCCGTCACCGAAGCCGACGAAGAGCCACGGCCCGCATTAGCGTCGGTCGCCCACCCCCACGTCGACTGTGACGTTGTGTGTCAGTCGGACCCGTTGGTTCGACACACAACGTCGCAGTCGACGAGGGCGGGCGCGGCGAGGAGCGGCTGCTATTGGCCGAGCTGGCGGCGTACCTCGGCCGCGACCCGGCCGCCATCCGCCCGCCCGGCGAGCTGTGGCGTCAGCACCTTCATGACCTGGCCCATGGCCTTCGGCCCATCGGCGCCCGACTCCGCGATCGCGGCGGTCACGAGTGCGGCGAGCTCGGCGTCGTCGAGCTGTGCGGGCAGGTAGCGGTCGATGACGGCCGCCTCGGCCCGCTCGCGGTCGGCGAGCTCCTCGCGACCCGCGGACGTGTACGCCTCGATCGACTCGCGCCGCTTTTTTCCTTCTCGCGCAACGACTTTCAGCACTTCGTCGTCCGACAGCTCACGCGCCTGCTTGCCGGCCACCTCTTCGTTGGTGATGGCGGTCAGCACCATCCGCAACGTCGACGCGGTCAGTTCGTCGCGCGCCTTCATCGCCGTAGTCAGGTCGGTTCGCAACTGCTCCTTCACGGACATGACCGCCACCCTAGGGTTGATCGTGTGAACGCCGCCGTCGCCGCCCCGCTCGCCGTCGCTGCGGCCGGTGTCGCGGCGACCGGTTACGCGTGGGCTTACGAACGCAAGGCGTTCCGGCTCCGGCGCTTCGACGTACCGGTGTTGCCGGCGGGGGCAAGGCCGGTGAAGGTGCTGCACATCTCCGACCTGCACATCACACCGGGGCAACAGTGGAAGGTCGAGTGGGTGCGCGGGCTGGAGCGCCTCGAGCCCGACCTCGTCGTCGACACCGGCGACAACCTCGCGTCCGCGCAGGGAGTGCCGCACGTCCTCGACGCGTTCGGCCCGCTGCTCGACCGACCGGGCGCGTTCGTACCGGGATCGAACGACTGGTTCGCACCGCGGCCGAAGAACCCGGCCCGTTACCTGCTGCCCGACACCGGCCGGCGGGTGCACGGCGACCGGCTGCCGTGGGGCGAGTTGCGGACGGCACTGACGACACGCGGCTGGCACGACCTCACCCACCGTCGCGTGATCGACACGATCGGCGGGTTGCTAATCGAGTTGGCGGGGGTGAGCGACGCGCACCTGAACGCCGATCACTACGAGCGGATCGCCGGTCCGGCTGATCCGAGCGCCGACGTCGCGATCGGGCTCTCGCACACACCCGAACCGCGCCTCGTCGACGCGTTCGCGGCCGACGGCTTCGCCCTCGTGCTGTCCGGACACACGCACGGCGGCCAGTTGCGAGTGCCGCTCTTCGGCGCGCTCGTCACCAACTGCGGGCTCGACCGCCGGCGGGCTCGCGGCCTCTGGCCATGGACGGACCGGTGCTGGTTGCACGTCTCGGCCGGACTCGGCACTTCGCCGTACGCGCCGGTCCGTTTCGCCTGCCCACCCGAGGCCACCCTGCTGACCCTCGTTCCCGGCTAGACTTTCCGACGCACCACCGGGATGTGGCGCAGCTTGGTAGCGCGCCTCGTTCGGGACGAGGAGGTCGTGGGTTCAAATCCCGCCATCCCGACCAACCGTCGGCCGGTGTCTCTCATTCGTAGAGGCACCGGTCGACTGTTTCCCGGCCCGGCCGGCAGCGCCGCGACGACGACCAGCGCGGCGACGCCGTGCATGACCGGCAGGGCGTGCGCCGGCTGCCCCGGAGGAATGCGGTGGGTCAACCCGACGAGTACGGCGAGCGACCGGAACGCAATCTGAGGCAGGCGCCGAGTCGGTGGTCACGCAGGCGCAAGAGCAATTCGACTACCCGGGCGGTCACAGCGGCCGAACGACCGACCGGCCAACGCTCTAAGTACCAGTGCCTTTTCGGTGAGCCGGGTCATACCTCGCTCCTCGCAGCGTGGCGACATCGGCGGGAAAAACAGTGTGGGGCGGCAGATGGCCTGCCGCCCCACACCTAGGTCGTACTAGTGGTCAAACTCAGGTGGTGACGTACGGCGGGCAGTCCCAGAACGGGTTCAGGCCCAGGTCCAACGGGTCCGGGATGATGACGTCGCCGTCAGCCGCGATCGTGATCGGGCCGTAGGTGCCGGCGAGCGACTTCAGCACCGGGCAGACGACCGGGTCGACGTTGTCGATCTCGAACTGGTTCAGCGTGTTGAAGACACCGTCGAGGATGTCGAACACGCTGTTGAGCAGGTCGATGACCTCCTGCGGCGGGATCTGGATGGTGATCGAGCCCTGGCAGACCCAACCAGTGGTGTCGCCGTCGCTCCAGTCGTCCTTCTCGCACAGCGCCGACGGCAGCGCGCCGTCCTGGTCGTCGAAGCTGATCTGCGCCTGGCCCTGAACGATGCCCGCGGAGTTCGCCGAGACGTCGAGCTGGGTGCCAGGAGCGTCGACACCGTTGACCTGAATCTTGCAGTGCACCGACGCGCCGGCGTCGGGGGTGTTCGCGCTGGTCAGCAGAATCGCGGTGGCGTCGATGACACCCTCGTTCTGGCCCTGCGTCGCGGTCTGGTTCGAGTCGGTGTTGAACGAGCAGCCACCGTGGATCGCGTCACCCGGGTCCGCGCTCGCCGACGTCATCGGCAAGCCCATCACCATGACCGCGGTCGCGACGCTACCGAGCAGCACCTTCTTTGCAGTCCCTCTCACTACTCCTCCTTCTCCCCGCCCGAAACTCCCGCGACGGCGCGGGATCCAAATCTCGAACGCACCTGCACTACTCCGTCCACGGCCGATTGCTTACGCGCGGATTTGGATTTGTCTCCGAGATAAGGAAGTGGGGCGGCAGACAAGCTGCCGCCCCACCCCGGGGTCAAACTATGTGGTGGTTCTGTCAGGCGACGGAGCAGTCGTTCGTGACGATGATGAGACCGAGCGGGTCGGTGATCGTCAGGCTGCCGTCCGCGGCGATGATGACAACGCCGCCGATGTTCTGCGGGCCAACCTGCTGAAGCAGCGGGCAGAGGACCGGGTTGAGGTCGACGAGCGCGAGCACGCCGTTGATCGTGTCGAAGACCGTGTTGATCAGGTCGATGACCTCCTGCGGCGGGATCTGGAGCGTGATCGACTCCTGGCAGACCCAACCGGTGGTGTCGCCGTCGCCCCAGTCGTCCTTCTCGCACAGCGCCGACGGCAGCGCGCCGTCCTGGTCGTCGAAGCTGATCTGCGCCTGGCCCTGCTCGATGCCCGCGGCGTTCGCCGAGACGTCGAGCTGGGTGCCGGGAGCGTCGACACCGTTGACCTGAATCTTGCAGTGCACCGACGCGCCGGCGTCGGGGGTGTTCGCGCTGGTCAGGGAAATCGCGGTCGCCTCGATGACGCCCTCGTTCTGGCCCTGCGTCGCCTGCTGGTTCGAGTCGGTGTTGAACGAGCAGCCACCGTGGATCGAGTCACCCGGGTCCGCGCTCGCCGACGTCATCGGCAAGCCCATCACCATGACCGCGGCCGCGACGCTACCGAGCAGCGCCTTCTTTGCAGTCCTCACTACTCCTCCTTCTCCCCGCCCGAAACTCCCGCGACGGATGCGGGATCGAAATCTCGAACGCACCTGCACTACCGCGTGGGGATGCAGTTGCTTACGCGCGGATTTCGAACTTTCGGGCGGAGTCAGGAGTTCGTCACCCCGGCGGAGAGCTCAGACCTTGACCGAACGCGACACGGCGGCGAGCAGCATTCCGGCCTTGCCCGCAAAGCGGGCCTGAACCGTCTGGCCCGGCTTGGCGGTACGGAGCGACACCTTGCCGGTCTTGTCGGTCTTCGTGCTCGCGACCTTCTTGTTGTTCACGTACCAGTCGACCGAGACCCCGGCGATCGCCGCCTTGTTGTCGCCGCGCAGCGTCGTCGTAACGATCCGGGTCTGCGAGCTGGGCTTCGCCACCGTGGGCACGCTGAACACCGTCGTCTCCGCGGTCACCTTGAGCGTGCCGCTAATCGACGACGCCTTCAGCGTCGCCGGCTCACCCGCGAACGCCGCAGTCACGGCGTACGTGCCCGCCTTCACCCGGGCGAGGTACGACGCAGTCGCGACCCCGGCGGCGTTCGTGGTCGCGGTCAGCTTCGTCGGCTTGCCGTCCGCGACGGTGAATGTCAGCGGCTTGCCGGCGATTGGCTTGCCGTCTACGTCCAGCAGCGTCGCACTCAACTTCGACGTGTGGTCGTATTCGACCGCAGGTGCCACAAGCGACGCCATGCTCGTCGCCGGCGGGCCGAAGCAGCGGTCGTCGGTGGCGACGTGCTCGGCCTGCGCGCCGGTGGCAGCCGTGGTGTCGGCCGCGCCGGACTGGTTGAGCAGCCAGTCGGTAGTGGTGCCGCTGATTGCGGTGAACTTGCTGCTGCTGTCGAGCGGACCGATCATCGACTCGACCTTGGCCCGCGGCGACGTGAAGACGACCCAGCTCGGCGCGGTGGTGCCGCCGGCCACGAACTTCGCGGTCGAGTCCGCGATGGTGCCGCCGCCGTTGGTGATGAACGCCTTCGGCTGAGCCGGCTGGTACTGACCGGCGTCTCCTGGCTTGACGTCCTTGCCCGGATCGGCCGTGTTGTCGCGCTCGACGCCGTAGGTAAAGGACGCCGAACCGAGGCTGAACGTCACGACGTAGCGCCACGCGCTCTCGTACTGGTTCATCGTGGCGGTCGTGGGATCGCCCGCGAGGGCCATGAACACCTGGAAGTCGGTCGGGGTCACCCGCAAGTCGATGGCACGGATGTCCAACGCCGAACGCTTCGGCACGAGGGCGGTCGTGTCGGCACCGCCGGTGTACTTCGGTGTGTTGTCACCCTCGTCGTCGACGAGTCCGTAGTCACACAGGAACTTCGGGAGATCCGGGGTAGGAGCGGGCGTCGTGTCGCCCGCCGCGGGCACCAGGCGGGCCGCCGCAATAAGCGCGGCGCCGACCAGCAGCGCGGTTCCTCGTCGCATCGGACCTCCCAAATAGATGTGGTGTGGGGGCGACAGGCGATCTGCCGCCCCCACACCGCGGTCGAACTAACTATCAGAAGTTGCCGTACGGCGGGCAGTCGTCGACCGGGTTGA
>Ga0070659_100002517_pt1 | contig 13013 bp, 11 predicted proteins | sample KBSC23metaG_FD_64666 | JGI IMG/M metagenome (GOLD analysis project Ga0070659, IMG submission 64666) | Corn rhizosphere microbial communities from Kellogg Biological Station, Michigan, USA - KBS C2-3 metaG | ecosystem: Host-associated > Plants > Roots > Rhizosphere > Soil ...
GTGCGCTACGGGGTCGGCGAAGCGACGGGGGCAGCATCCCGCAGCTTTTGCCGATACGGCCCCAGGGTCGCGCACAGCCCGCACAGTGCGGCGAAACTGAGCCAATAGCCGGGCGCCGCCTTGTCGTGTGTAACTTCGATCAAGTAGGTCGACAGCGCTGGCGTGAACCCGCCGAAGACGGCTGTTGCCAGGCTGAACGCCAGCGAAAAGCCGGCTACACGCACCTCGACCGGCATGACCTCGGTCAGCGCGGCAACCATGGCGCCGTTGTACATGCCAAAGAAGAACGAGAACCAAAGGAGCACGGTCAGCATGCGGCCAAAGCTGGGTGCATGTGCAAGCCAGGACAGCGCGGGATATGACGTGCAGATGGCCAGAAGGGTAATCGCCATCAAGATGGGTTTGCGGCCGGTGCGGTCTGAAATGGCGCCGCCGATTGGCAACCAGATGAAGTTCGACAGTGCAACGAACAGCGTCACCATCAGGCTGTCGCTTGTCGACAGCTTCAGCACGGCCTTGCCAAAGGTCGGCGTGTACACAGTGATGAGGTAAAACGTCGTGGTGGTCATCGCCGTGAGGAGCATGCCGCCGATGACGATCTTCCAGTGCCGCACCAGCATCGTGAACACTTCGGCCGACCGAGGATGATGACGCCTTGCTTCAAAGGCCGCCGTTTCTTTCAGTGAGCGGCGCAGCACGAATAGGAATGGAACGATGGCACAGCCCAGAAAGAACGGGATACGCCATCCCCACACGGCCAACTGCTCTGCGGCCATCCACTGATTGAGTGCATAGCCCAGAGCAGCCGCCACGATGATGGCCACTTGCTGGCTGCCGGATTGCCAGCTCGTATAGAAGCCCTTGTTCCCAGGCGTTGCGATCTCCGCCAGATACACGGAAACACCGCCGAGTTCGGCGCCCGCCGAAAAGCCCTGCAACAGTCGGCCGATCAGCACCAGCACCGATGCAGCGATGCCGATGGACGCATAACTGGGCACGCAGGCGATCAGGATCGTCCCGCTTGCCATGATCGCCAGCGTGACGATCAGACCCTTACGCCGGCCGACCTTGTCGATGTACGCACCCAGAAAGATCGCGCCCAGCGGGCGCATCAGGAACCCGGCGCCGAACACGGCGAAGGTAAGCATCAGCGAGGCAAACTCGTCCGCCAAGGGAAAGAAGACCTTGGAGATTGCGGTGGCGTAAAAGCCGAAAAGGAAAAAATCAAACTGCTCGAGAAAGTTGCCGCTCGTTACGCGGAGCACGGCGGCGGCCTTTGATCCGTGCGAGCTGGCGTGCTCCACGGCGAGTTGACGGGTGGGGTTCACTGCAGTGTCTCCTGTTGTATAGCGCAGCGGCGAGATGCGCCGCCTCGCTGCTTTTGTGCTAATCCGCGCCGAGCGTGACGTTGTTTCGTTGTCGTCTTTCAATCGAGGATTTCAATAGCGCGGCGGATCGGTACGCGCCATGCGAGAACTTTCCATATGGCAGCGTCGCGAACAGTGCGACGACAATGCCCAGATGGATCGCCAGCAGCGTCGGCATCGCCGCTGTGCTGCGCCCGGCCAGAAGCGCAAGGCCTGAAGCGCTGGTCATCAGAAGCAACGCAATGAACCCCCTGTCCATCGGGCGTTGCGCCGCATCGCCTTGCTCGGGGTGACGGCGCACGTTAAGCCAAAGCAGGCCGGCTGGCCCGACGATCAGGCCGATACCGCCAACGGTGCCGAGCAGCACCGGCAAGCTGAGTAACGGGTAGGGCGCGTGGAGCCCGAGCAGGTAGTGATACAGCGTGGCAACCGCCGTTGCGGCAAAGCACAGCAGGAAGCCATAGAACGTCAGGTGGTGAAAGCGCCGCCGTGCCAGGGTGAAGGCATCGTCAGACTCGTTGCAGCCGTCGCCGTGTCCGCCGTCCAGGTACTTCAACGTCAAGGCGTTCTTTGCTGCTTCGGCCAGAGCAGGTGCGCAGGTCGCCCCGCTGCCTTCCGATACGTCATGCCAGAACCGCGTCACACCCATCCCGAGCGCCATCGCGGCGAAGAGAAACACCACGCCAAAGATCGCGACCAGTAAGTTATGTGGAAAGACCGCATAGAAGTTGCCGCCGGCGGCGCTTCCCACCCTGTGCAAAAGGCCGTACATTGCGGCGCCAAGCAACAGGAACATGGCCAGGCCGGCCGCGAGCGCCACGGATACCGTCACCCCGTTACGCTGATACAGGGCGCCCAACGACGCGGGCCACGCGTACTGCGTGTAGGTTTCCAGGCGGACCTTCGCCATTGCCTTGGGGACGTTGACGCCAAATTCGTGCGGTGGCGCGTACTGGCATGCGTGGTAACACGCACCGCAGTTGTGGCACAGGTTGGCAAGGTAGTTGACGTCGGCCTTGCCGAACGCAAGGCGCCGTGTCATGGCGGGAAAGACGGCACAGAACCCTTCGCAGTAGCGACATGCGTTGCAAATCTGCATCTGCCGCGCTACTTCGCTTTCGTTTGGCGTCATCGCCAGGATGGGAATCACGCGTGATGCCGGGCGACGCGTCTCGCGTGCTGAGGGGGCGGCGTCGTGTGAAGGGAGGTCCGTCCGCGCCGCGGCGGGCATGTCAGGCTTGTGCACGTTCAACTCCGGATGTTTGCAACGCGTGTCGCGCGGCCTGGGTGCCGGCGATGCGGCCGAAGGCAGTGCCGATCGACATGCCGACCCCCGCCGTATAACCCTTTCCAAGAACGTTGCCCGCCATCATTTCGCCAGCGACGAACAGGTTGTCGCTCGGTGCGCCCCCGAAGTGGACCTGCGCCTGATCGTTGGTCTTCAGACCCAGGTAGGTGAACGTGATGCCCGGTCTCAGCGCGTAGCCGTAAAACGGGGGCACGTCAATCGGCTGGGCCCAGTGCGTCTTGGGCGGGGCCACGCCTTCGGTATGGCAGTCATCGAGCGCAGTATGGTCGAAAGTGCCAACGCGGCACGCTTGGTTGTAGCGATGCAGCGTCTGCATGAACTGCGCCTCAGGAAGATTGAGCTTGCGGGCCAGTTCGGCCAGGGTTGCCGCCTTCTCGCCGGGAAAGACCGGTGGCATGAAGCGGCCAATCGCCTTCGAGTCGATGATCGAATAGCCGATCTGCCCTGGTTGTTGCGCCACGAGCCTGCCCCAGATGGCATAGCGCTTGGGCCAGAAATCCTCGCCTTCGTCGTAGAAGCGCTGGGCGTTCCGGTTGACGACGACGCCTAGCGAGACGCAGTCGATGCGCGTGCAGATACCGCCGTCATACAGTGGGGCTCGCGCATCGATGGCGACGCAATGCGATTGCGACGGATCGCCAATGGCGTCTGCGCCCGCAGCGATCATGGACTTCAGCAGCACGCCGCGATTGAAGCGCGTACCGCGGATCAAGAAGTTGTCGGCAGGCCATTCGCCACGTTCGTTCTGTCCCCAGGCCTCGCGCAGCCATTCGCGGTTCGATTCGAAGCCACCGGCAGCCAGCACACACGCACGTGCCTCGAAGCGCTGCATGCCGCTGCGCGCCGCAACGAACCGACCGCCATCCAGTTCGATGGAATCGACCGGCGTTTCATAGCGGATGCGCACTCCAAGTTGTTCTGCGCTGCGGTAGTAGGCGTTGATCAGCGCCTTGCCGCCGCCCATGAAAAAGGCGTTGGTGCGGGCAACATGGAGCGCGCCTGACAGCGGCGGCTGGAAGCGCACGCCATGCTTCTGCATCCAAGGGCGGCAAGTCGACGAGGCACGGATCGTCAGGCGGGCAAGATGCTCATTGGTCTGCCCACCCGTGACTTTCAACAAGTCCTGCCAGTATTCCTCTTCGGGATACGCATCGACGAGCACGTCTTGCGGCGCGTCGTGCATGCAGCGCAGGTTGCGCGTGTGCTGTGAATTGCCGCCACGCCATGCCCGCGGCGCGGATTCGAGCATCAGCACCGATGCTCCGGCCTCCCGCGCCATCAGCGCTGCGCAGAGCGCGGCGTTTCCGCCCCCGATGACCAGTACGTCAACCATACATGCCTCCTTGCGGGAGCACTGTATGGCGCGTTCTCGTCAGCCGCCATCAGCAGGGCGTCAACGGGTCTTCAAGTTTTGTGAAGACCCTTCGCCGCGCAGGCGCGCGCCGGGCCAGCGTCCTTCGCGAACAAGTTGCCGCGCGACATCTGCAAGCACCACGCGCGCCGCCAGCCCTGCAGGCGAAAGTTCTTCGTCCGACACGCTCGTGATCATGTTCGGCCGCGCCGCAAAAGCTTCAGCAAGAGGCACGCTGGCCAACGTGGCATTTTCGGCGCGCGCCAGGGCTGCGCCCGGCTGGATCGTCGCGCCCATGCCGCTGCGCACGAAGTCCATCAGCAGCGCCAGGCCGTCGACTTCGGCGACGATGCGCGGCTCATATTTGGCGCGCTTGAATGCCTCTGAGAGAAGCGAGCGCAATCCGTGCGGGCCGCTGGGCAGGATCAGGCCCAGGTCCCGCAGTTGCCCGAGCCGAGCGCTTGTTCCCGTGGGCATACCGTGCAGATTCTCTGCCCCGATGACGAAGAGCCGCTCATCGAGAAGCGGCAGCACGCTCCATCTCTGTGACGGCTGCTCCCGGAAGAGGACGGCAAGATCGATCTGCCGGGCGCTCAACATCGACTCCAGATAGCCTGACAGGCTCTCGACCATACGCAAGCGAACATCGGGATAGCGCTCGCGCATCGCCTGCATGAATGCAATGCCAAGTACGCTGGCGGTGCTGGGCGCCATGCCGATGCTGACGTGGCCTGAAAGTCTGGCCGCACGTGCGGCCTGCGCGGCGTCGTCGACATGACGCAATGCGAGCTGCGCCTGTCGCCAGAAAGCTAGACCTGCGTCGGTCGGTATCACGCCGCTAGAGGTGCGTTGCAGCAGGCGCGTCGCCAGTTCGCTTTCGAGTCGGCTGATCTGCTGGCTGAGCGCCGACGTGACCACGCCCAGTTCCAGCGCGGCCTTGCCCATGCTTCCGTGCTCGACAACGGCCAGGAAGTATCGAAGCTGTCTGAGTTCCATGGGGAGTCCGTGATCGCGAGGAGACCCAAATTCTCGCAGGTTCCATCTATCGCGCTGCCGTTGGACAAAGCATATTCGCTGCCTGGCTCGTCGCGAATTGAATTAGCCAGAGGCTCTTCCCGCTGTCGTTCTCTTCGATGAGGCATGTCCAGAAAACTTCAGCGTCTCACGCCATGGTCCGTCACCCTAGGCACACCAATTAGGGCGATATGCCCATGAATTCGCGGTTATTTCGTCAAGCCGAATCACTGGCGTCGACACAACAAGTGGGAAAACGCTGAAGAATCAGTGGCGTAAGTTTCATGTATCGCGTCTCCCGACACGTTGCAGGAAGGCCGCAGCGCTCCCCATACGGCGCGTTCAGCGCTCGCTCGTCCCCCGCATCAAACCGTCATGCCGCCATCCACGACGATGCATTCGCCGTTGGTGTAGCTCGCCGCATCGGACACCAGATAGAGCACCGTGCCAGCCATCTCGCGCGGCTCGGCATGGCGGCGCAGCGGGATCTCGCTGATCCAGCGGTCGTAGGTCGCCTTGTCTTCAAAGAGTGCGCCTGCGAACTTGGTCTTCGTCAGGCCCGGCAGCAGCGCGTTGACGCGGATGCCGAACGGCCCGCATTCCTTGGCGAACGCGCGCGTCATGTGTGCCACGGCGGCCTTGGTGATGGAGTAGATGCCCTGTTTGTCGCCAGGGTGCAGCGCGTTGACCGACGCGGTATTGACGATCGCACCGCCGCCCTGCGCCTTCATCATCTTGCCGGCCTCGACCGACATGAAGAAGTAGCCGCGAACGTTCACTTCCACGGTCTTCTCATAGGCAGCCAGATCGGTGTCGAGGATGTGGCCAAAGTGCGGATTGGCAGCCGCGTTGTTGATGAGGATATCGAGCCGGCCGTGCGTGCGGCGGATGGTGTCGAACGTGGCCGCAATGTCTTCCATCCGGCCGACGTGGCAAGCCAGCGCTTCAGCCTTGCCGCCGGCTGCCCGGATGCTTTCGGCAACGGCTTCGCAGTCGGCCAGCTTGCGACTGGACACGATCACGTGCGCGCCCTGTTCAGCGAGCAGTCTGGCGATCTCTTCCCCAATGCCGCGGCTGGCGCCCGTCACCAGGGCGATCTTTCCGGTCAGGTCGAACAGGTTCGTGCTCATGGTGTGCTCCTCCAATGGTTGTGTGTTTTGAGTGTGTGTTCGGGCATTCACCCGTAAGTCTGGAAACTGCGGCGTTCGGGATCATCCAGATGCGGGATGCCATTGAAGGTGGCCAACTGGAACGATTCAGCGTTGAAGAAGTACTGCGAGACGCTGCTGTTGCGGATCTGCAGATTGAGCGCGATGGCGCTCGTTGGCGGGGCCGCCAACACCTGTTGCGCAGTCACGGAGATGGGGCCGCCCGAACTGACCGCGAGAACGCGCTCCCCGCCGCCGGCCTGGATGGCAGCGCGCGCATCGGCCACGCGCTGTTGGAACGCCGCCCACGTTTCGGGCAGCGGCCCGCGAATCTTGTCGTCGGACCACAGATGCAGCACCTGCTTGAGCGCACGGTAGTGGTCCCGCATCGACCCGGACGCCAATTGCGTCAGCTCCGGAAAGTCTTCACCCAGCGCGGCAAATAGGCTCTGGAAGTCGTATTCGTTCAGGCCGGCATGTTGCTCGACTGCCATACCCCCGATGCCCATGCCGCGCAGGATGCCGTCGACGGTCTGCTCATGGCGGCGCAAGGTGCCGCAGATGACGCGATCGAAGACGATGTCCTGCTGCGCGAAATATTCACCGAGCCAGACGCTTTGCTGCTCGCCGCGTTCGGAGAGCCGGTCGTAGTCCGCCGCGCCGAACGATGCCTGTCCGTGCCGTACGAGATAGAGCGCCGCCATCGTCTGTTCGCCAAATCAAAAGGGGACCAGATTAGCGGTGAGCCAATTATTTGTGAAATTTATTCTTTGAATGACCAGTAATGCAGCGTGTGAATAGTTGGGTGCCTGAGGCATGACTCGGCGCCACGAACAAGTTGCGGTTGACACCCGTGCCCTCAACGCAACATGGCCGCGCCGGCCAGGGCCGATTGTGTGTGTAATGGCTGTTTTGCCACTCTGTTACCAAGGTCCCGCATGAAACCCTCCCGCTTTGCCGCCGTTGCCCTTGGGGCGCTGCTGTTGTGTGCCGCACGTCTGTCTTGCGCTGCCGATGCCAACCCCAAGGTCCTGTCCGCCGCCGAGGGCTACCGTGGCGACGCGCTGCAACTGCTTGAACGCCTCGTCAACATCGACTCGGGCACGGGCACGGAAGCCGGGCTCAGCCAGATCGGCACCATCGTCGCTGACGAACTGCGCAAGACCGGCGCGCACGTGGAGACGGTGTCTGCCGCACCGGCGGTGGGCAACAACATCCTCGCCACGTGGAAGGGCACGGGCAAGACGCGCATCCTGCTGATGGCCCACATGGACACCGTCTTCAAGGACGGCACCGCCCGCGCCAAGCCGTTTTACATCAAGGACAAGCGCGCCTACGGCCCCGGCGTGATGGATGACAAGGGCGGTGTCGTTGCCGGGCTGTATGCGATGAAGATCCTGCAGCAGCTCGATTTCAAGCAATACGGGCAGGTCACGCTGCTGCTCAACACCAATGAGGAAACCGGCTCCAAGGGCACGCGCGCGCTGATCGAGCGTGAGGCCAAGCAGCACGACGTCACCCTCAACCTGGAGCCGGGGCGACCTGCCGATGGCCTGGTCGTGTGGCGCAAAGGCAGCGGCACGGCTGAGGTGGACGTGAAGGGCAAGGCGGCACACGCCGGCGTCGCACCTGAATCGGGCCGCAACGCCGCCACCGAACTAGCGCATCAGACGCTGCAGCTCGGCAAGCTGGGCGACAGCGGCAAGCAGACCACCTTCAACGTCACCGTGCTGAAGGCGGGCGATGCAACCAACGTCATCCCCGACCATGCAACCGCATACGCCGATGTGCGTGTGGCTGTGCCGGAAGAATTCGACCGAGTTGAACGCGACATGGCGCGCGTGTCGGCCAAGAAGCTGATCGCCGATACGGAAGTGAAGACCTCGCTGGTGCGCGGCTTCCCTCCGATGCCACGCAATGCCGCGTCGGACCAACTCGCGGCCAAGGCCCAGGCCATCTACGGCGAGATCGGGCGCAAGCTCACGCTGGAAGGCAGCGGCGGCGCGGCGGATTCCAGCCTGTCCGCCGGTGTCGGCACGCCCACGCTCGACGGGTTTGGCATTGTCGGCGGCGGTATTCATACGCCAGAGGAATACGCGGAAGTGGAAAGCGTGGTGCCGCGGCTCTACCTGCTGTCGCGCATGATCATGGAGCTTGCCGCGAACAAGTAAGCGCTGGGTCGGACAAGCGCGGAAGAACGCGGGTGACAGACATGCGCTGTCGCCCGTGTTGTTTTTGCACCTGGCTCGGCACTAGGACGGAAGCGGTGAAAGCGTGCCCAGCCAAGCCACCAGTGCCAGGATCAGTGTGGCAGCGCAGGCTTCCGCACGCAGGCTGTTACGCAGCGCTTTGACTGCCCCAGCGTAGTCACCCGCATCACCCGCGCTGACAGCGGCGGCAAGCCGCGGGCTCAACCGATAGCGATTGCCGGCTGCCAACCCGAGCATCAACGCAAACAGCGTCAGTTTGCCCAGCAGCAGCCACCCATACGGCGTGGTGAAGAGCGTGTCGATTGTCAGGCCGACGACGAACAGGTAGTTGATCACGCCGGTCGCAATCAGCATCCCCACAATGCACGTGCCGATGGGAGCAAAGCCACTGGCGGCACGGCTGAGCGTCCGCACCGTCTCCGCCGAACTGACCTGTCTGGCAGACGACAGCAGCACGAACGCGACCAGCGCGCCCACCCACATGCCTGCGGCCAGCAGGTGCGCAATATCGGCAGCCAGATGGAGCGTTCCGCGCAGTCCATCGTCCATGGCGCCGTGTCCGGCCCACGCGAGTGTTGCCAGGGCGATGGCCCCAAGTAGGGCCAGCCCGATCCGCCGGCGAGTGGGATGTTGGCGCCACGCCATCACAATGACGAGGCAAGCGGCGAGCACGGCCACGCGCACCATCCATGCCGAGCCGACTGCGGTGCCCGTCAGGAGCATGCTGAAGATGTGGGCTGTCAGCTGGGTGTAGCCGGTGGCGCCGGTCATCGATTCAGCCATCGCCACGATGTCCCACATCGACAGCACAAGGCCTGCCACGACCGATGCCCCGGCCGCGCCGTCGTACAACCGCGAGAGGGCTGAAGACCGGCTGGCCGGGCCAAGTGCGTACAGGCTGAAGAGCGGCACGCCAAAGAGGACCATCAAATCCAGATGGAGCGCAAAGTGCAGGGCGACGCTCAGCCAGTCCTCGGGCATCGCGCTACTTCACCTGGAACGAAAGGTTGCCACTCACGCGGTGCGTGTCCGCAGCCACGACATGCCAATCGACGCGATATGCCCCGGGCATGAGCGGCTGCGTGGGCGACACGGTCAGCGTTCGTCCGTCGCCGCTGGTTGCGACCTTGGCGGCGACGTTTGTCGGGCCGGACGCGGCCGTCATGGCCAAGGTGACATCGCAGAACTGGGCGACGAGCTTTTCTGAGAAATGCAGCACGATCTGCGCAGGGGCTGGGCCCACCGATTTGTCGGCGGGGTTTGTCGAGAGCAACTTCGGGTGGGCCAGCGCCAGCGAGGTGACTAGGGCCGCAGCGGCGGCCACACAGACTTTGGCCGCGCGGGAAGGGGTGAGCGTGTGCATGCGAGTTCCTGTGGAATCTTGGGGACTGACAGTTAGCGTAACGCATTGTTCTGCGCCCCCAGCGTTCGCGGGCTTGGGGGCGCTCGGGAATGTGTGTCTGGCAACGCAAGCGCGGGCTAGACGTAAACGACCACATGCCGCAGCCCGCGTCGCCCGGCCGATGTGCTATCGTCGCCGCCACGAAAATTTCACAAATACCGGGTATGCACGACGTCGTCATCAGCGGCACGGGCCTGTGGGTCGCGCCGGAGATCATCACCAACGAGGAACTGGTCGCCTCGTATAACGCTTACGCTCAGCGCTACAACGCGGAGCACGCAGCGGCCATTGCTGCGGGTGAGCGGGCGCCGCTGTCGGAATCGTCGGCGGAGTTCATCGAGAAGGCGTCGGGCATCCGCCAGCGTTACGTGATCGACAAGGCCGGCGTGCTGGACCCGGCGCGCATGCGTCCGCACCTGACGCAGCGCCCGGACGATGCGTTGTCCTTGCAAGCAGAGATTGGCGTGGCGGCCGCGCGCGATGCACTGGCCGCCGCCGGTCGCGATGCCGCCGATGTCGACATGCTGCTTTGCGCGACATCCAACTTCCAGCGCCCGTATCCGGCCCTGGGCGTTGAAATCCAGAACGGCATCGGTGCGGGCGGTTATGCATTCGACATGAACGTCGCGTGTTCGTCGGCCACGTTCGGGCTGGAGCAGGCCGTCAACGCCGTGCGCAGCGGCACCGCGCGCGCCGCGCTGGTGGTAAGCCCCGAGATCACCTCCGGCCACCTGGATTGGAAAGACCGCGACTGCCACTTCATCTTCGGCGATGTGTGCACGGCCGTGTTGGTCGAGCGCGCGGAAGATACGCGTTCTCCCGATGCCTGGCGCGTGCTCGGCACCAAGTGCGCGACCAGTTTCTCCAACAACATCCGCAACAACGCCGGCTACCTTTCGCGCAGCGAAGACCGCAACCCGGACGACCGCGACCAGCTCTTCCGCCAGGAAGGCCGCAAGGTCTTCAAGGAAGTCTGCCCGATGGCCGCCGAGCATATCGGCGGACACTTGCAGCAGTTGGGCCATGTCCCGGCCGATGTGCGCCGCTTCTGGCTGCACCAGGCCAACCTGGCGATGAACCAGCTGATCGGGAAGCGCCTGCTTGGGCACGATGCGTCGGCCGATGAGGCACCGGTCATTCTGGATGAGTTCGCCAATACCGCATCGGCCGGTTCCATCATCGCGTTCCACCGCCATCGTGCCGATCTGAAGTCGGGCGACCTGGGCATGATCTGCTCGTTCGGTGCGGGCTATTCGATCGGCAGTGTGGCGGTCCAGAAACAGTAGGCAGCCAGTGGGCGGCGCTCAGGTCTTGGCCGGCAGCGTCGCCCGGAAGAAGTCCAGCGCACGGCGCACGGCCTGCGCATGCACACCATCACGGTCCACCCCCGGGTTGTCTTGGCAGAGCCAGGGCGGCAGATGCGCTGCCGCGCCCGGCAAGCAGGAATCAATGAACGTGTAGTGCGAAGCGCCCGGCACCAGTAACAGATCTGCCTTGGGCAGCAGCCCAGCGATACGGCGCACGTTGGTTTCCACGGGGACCGTGACATCGGCATCACCGGCCATCAGCGAGATGGGGAGTGTGATATTGCCGAGCGAGGTCTCGTCCATCGCCATGCCCAGCGCTGGCGCGATGGCGAAGACCGCCTTGATGCGCACATCGCGGTAGGACGCGCTCGAGCGGGCAAGCGAGGCTTCTGTTTGAGGCGTCTTCGACGCGTTGGGCTGTGGGCCGGTCTCTACGCGGCGCATCTCCGGTGGGTGGCAGATCGCATCGGCCTGCTGCGAGCCACAGAACGCCATGAGCGCCGGCACGTTGGTCCGCGCGCCTGCCAGCTCCAGCACCGTATAGCCCCCCAACGAAAACCCTACCGCGCCGATCCGTTCGCGGTCGACATGCGAACCGAGCGTTGCATCGGCGAGCACCCCGTCGATGACTTCGCTCGCATCCGTTGCGCGTTCCCACCAGAGCATGAAGCCGTCGTGCGTGAGCGGCTCCAGCGCGTTGTTGCCGGGGTGGTTCGCGCCCGCAACGATGTAGCCTTGCGTGGCCAATGCGGCGGCCAGCCAGTCGAGGCTATCTGCGGTGCCGCCTGTGCCGTGTGAGAGCACCAGCAGCGGATACCGTGCTTGTGCTGATGCCAGCGGTGCATTGCCGGCAGAGGGGTGCCCGCGAAAGAGCGGCCGGCTTGGCTCACCGAGGTCGTGCGGCGTTTCAGGAACGGCAGCATCCACCGGATACCAGATGTTGGTGACGAGCGCTTCGGTGCGTGCGCCACGCCAGTGCCGTTCGACTTGCGGACGGAACACGCGGGAGGTCTCGCCCACGTGGTAGGGCGCGGTGGGCTCGGCCGCGCAGGCGGCGCCCACGACAAAGGCCGCCAGTGCGGCGGCAAGGCAACGACGCAGCATCTTCACTCCTTAGAGATCGGGATCATCAGATCGGTCACACAGGCGCGCGGCAGACGGTGCCGCGCGGGGCTGCCGGGGTTGCGATAGAGCTCAAGCGCTGGCCGGTCGTCCGGCACGAAGCCGTAGCTCGGGAGACAGCCGCCGTACAGCGCCTGCATGGTCGGCGCGATCAGCGCGTAGGGGCCGATCAGCCGGTGGGAAGCGTAGAGTCCGCCTTCGATGCGCATCGGCTGCAAGCGGCCGGTGATGGCGCGCGGTGCGTCGAGGATGATGCCGGCAAAGTACTCGAACGAACCCGGTGTTTCCGGATCGCCATAGCAGATGCCGATACGGTCGGGTGCATCGGCGGATGTAGCGTCGATGCCCAGCGTCTGCCACAGCGTGATGAAGGTCTGGCGGATGGTTGCAACCGGGCCTTCGTGGCGCAGACACAGCGCGTTCAGCGGCGGCTGCTCGATCAGCTCGATGGGCGGCAGGCCCGTGGCATTAGTGGTTGGAATGTTCAGCGCTTGCTGTCGCGTTTGGAATGCGCGTGGGCTGACGCCGGTGAATTCACGGAAGGCGCGGGCAAAAGCTTGCGGGCTGCCATAACCAACGTTGAGCGCGACATCCGTGACGGAATCTTCGGCCCCGCTCAGGCGCCGGGCAGCCTGCGCCAGCCGTACGCGCTGGACGGTTTCGAACACGCCCTCACCCGTGAGCGCGCGGTAGATGCGGTGGAAATGAAACGGCGACAGGTGCGCGACTGCCGCCAGGCTCTGCACCGTGTGCGGGGCGGCAGGGTCGGCCAGGATCGCCTCG
>Ga0070659_100002518_pt1 | contig 13010 bp, 10 predicted proteins | sample KBSC23metaG_FD_64666 | JGI IMG/M metagenome (GOLD analysis project Ga0070659, IMG submission 64666) | Corn rhizosphere microbial communities from Kellogg Biological Station, Michigan, USA - KBS C2-3 metaG | ecosystem: Host-associated > Plants > Roots > Rhizosphere > Soil ...
ACCGGCACGCCGACCGCGAGCGAGATCAGCACCGACACGACGCCGGCAAGCAGGGATGCGCGAGCGCCGAACACGATGCGCGACAGCACGTCGCGCCCGATTTCGTCCGTCCCGAACCAGTGCAGCGCACTCGGTGCCTTGCGCACCGTGGAGAAGCTGGTCGCGATCGGGTCGTAGGGCGCGATCCACGGCGCGAAGATCGCCATCGCGACGAACATCGCGACCACGACGACACCTGCAGTCGCCGCGGGCCTGCGCAAAAGGCGGCGGACGACCGCACGGGATGCGACGACCTGCGGCGCCCCGGCATTGCCCGACGCGCCTGCGGCGTCGACGGCAACCGCGGTGTCCATCAGCGTGCGTTCATCGCGCTCGTGTTCCTCAATGCACGCGGATGCGCGGATTGACGATCGCGTAGGCGACGTCGGCAATCAGGTTGAGCAGGATGTAGGCGGTTGCCGTGAACAGCACGACGCCCTGCACGACCGCGTAGTCGCGGTTGAACACCGCGTCGACGATCAGCTTGCCGAAGCCGGGGATCGTGAACACCTGCTCGGTGAGCACGGCGCCGGACAGCAGCGTGCCGAATTCGAGTGCGCCGAGCGTGATGATCGGGATGAGCGCATTGCGCAGCGCATGCTTCAGCACGACGTCGCGCTCCTTCACGCCCTTGGCGCGCGCCGTCCTCACGTAATCGGACGAGAGCACCTGCAGCATCGCGCTGCGCGTGTGGCGCATCAGCACGGCCGCGATCGCATTGCCGAGCACGAACGCCGGCATGATCATCGCTGCCAGGTTCGCCCGCCAGTCCTCGCGCGGGCTCACGTAGCCGGAGGCCGGCAGCCAGCCGAGCGTTACCGAAAAGAGCAGGATCAGCATGATGCCGAGCCAGAAGTTCGGCGTCGACAGGCCCCACAGCGCGACGACATTCGCGCCGTAGTCCCAGCCGGTGCCGCGGCGGACCGCGGAGATCACGCCGGCGGGAATGCCGATGGCGAGCGCGATCACGATCGCGATGCAGGCGAGCTCGATCGTGACGGGCAGCTTGTCGGCGATCAGCGCGCGCACCGGTTGCTGCATCCGCAGCGATTCGCCGAGGTCGCCGTGCAGCACGCCACGCAGCCAGTAGAGGTAGCGGATCGGGAACGGCTCGTCGAGGTGCATCGTCTCCCGCAGATGCGCGATCACCGCGGGATCCTGCTCCTCGCCCGCCAGCACCTTCGCGGGATCGCCGGGCAGAAGCTGCTGCAGCCCGAAGATCAGGATCGACACGAACAGCAGCGTCGGAACGATCTGCGCGATCCGGCGGATCAGGTACGTCCCCACGGCGTCGCCGCCGGCGTCCGGCGCTCCCTGCCTACTTGAATCGGGCTCCCTTCACGCGCACGAGGCCGTCGGGAATCGCCTGCACGCCGTCGAGCTTGCCCGTATACGCCCACAGCCAGTGGCGATGATAGAGATAGACGATCGGCCGGTCCTTGAGCACGATCGCCGCGATGTCGGCGTACAGTTTGCGCCGCTCGGCCAGATCGAGCGTCGTGCGCGATCGCTTGAGCAGGTCGTCGACTTCCGGCTTGCAATAACCGGCGTAGTTGAGCGGCTGCTTGCACGCGTCGAAGCTGAAGATATTGCCGTCGGGATCGGCGCGGCCGCTCCACGCGAGGACGTACGCCTCGAACTGGCCCTTGTCCGCCATGTCGAGCGACGTCGCGAATTCCGTCGACTGGATCTTCACGTCGAAGCCCGCTTCGCGCGCCATCGCCTGCACGACTTGCGCGATTCGCTGGGCATCGCCGGTCGTGGCCGTCATCAGCGTGAACGACGGATTCGCAACGCCGGCTTCCTTGAGCAGCGCCTTCGCGCGCTCGACGTTGCGCCTGGGAATCGGCGAGCTCTTCGCGTAGAACGCGTTGCTCGGCGCCACCCACTGGTTGCCGGGGTCGGCCTCGCCATCCATCGCGACCTGCACGATGCCGTCGCGGTCGAGCGCGAGCTCGAGCGCCTCGCGCACGCGAGGATCGCGGCCGAGCGGGTTCTTCTGCGCGAGGTCGCTTTTGCCCACGTTGATCGTGATGCCCTGGTAGCCGATCTCGGTGATCTTGGTGAGCTTGAATCGCGCATCGCTCTTGACCTGCGGGACGTCGGACGCCGCGAGCCGCTCGACGAAGTCGAGCTGCCCGGAGCGGAGGTTCGCGAGCCGCACCGTGGGATCGGGAATCGGCAGGAACACGACGCGATCGAAGTGCACGGCGTCCTTGTCCCAGTAGTTCGCGTAGCGCTCGAGGACGATGCGATCCTGCGCGACGCGCTCGACGAAGCGGAACGGTCCCGCGCATACCGGCTTCGCGCCGAACTTGTCGCCGGCGGCTTCGGCGGCCTTCGGCGAGACGATCATGCCGGCGCGGTCGGCGAGCTGGGCGAGCAGCGGCGAGAAGGGCGCCGACAGATTCAGACGCACCGTCGCCGGGTCGACGACGTCGACACTGGCGAGCGGCGCGAGCTCGCCGCGGCGGTTCGAGCCCGCCATCGTCTTGTGGCGCTCGAGGCTGTACTTGACCGCGGCGGCGTCCATCTTTTCGCCATCGTGGAACGTGACGCCCTGGCGCAGCTTGATCGTGAGCGCCTTGTTGTCCGCCGACCATTCGTAGCCGCTCGCGAGCTGCGGAACGATATTCAGCTTGTCGTCGATGTCGAACAGCTTGTCGCACAGCGACGCGAACACGATGCGGCCGACGAAGCTTCGCGCGAGCGTCGGGTCGAGCACGTCCGGATCTTCGGCGAGGCCGATGCGCAGCGTTTGCGCGCTCGCGCCGGCGGCGAGCAGGCAGGCTACGGCCGTGAGGAAACAGCGGATGCGTTGGTCCATGGACGTTCTCCGGGTGACCCGCCTGCCGGGGATGTCGTTTCCCCCGGCTGACGCGGTGCCGGGCGGATCTGCGCCCGGCGCGGCAGCGCGCGCTGCTGCCCAAATCAGCATAGCACGCGCGTCGCGCCGTTTTGCTGCCGCGGCGGTCCGGGGATTCATGGCGTTTTGCGCCAAACCGTCGCGAGCCACGGCTGTCGGGCGCGCGGCAACCCTTCGGGACGGTAGTACTCGTCGAGCAGCGCAAAGCCCGCATCCGTCACGAAGCGCGCCCACGTCGCCGGCGCGTGGTACGCACCATACCGGCCGCCGCTCCATCCTTCCTCGTCGCGGCCATGCGGATTCGACGCAAACAGCACGCCGCGCGGCTTGAGCGCCTGCCGCAACTCGCCCAGCACGCGCGGCAGCTCCGCGGCCGGCACGTGGAACAGCGACGCATTGGCGAACACGCCGTCGAAGCGTTCCGCGGGAAGATCGAGCGCAAGGAAATCCTGCGCCCATACTTCGCACTCGCCGTGCGCGCGCGCCATCGCGACGAATGCGGGCGCGCCTTCGAGGCCGACCGCCTCGTGGCCGAGCCTGCGGAAAGCGGCGAGGTCGCGGCCGGGGCCGCATCCGAAATCGAGCACCGCGAACGGCGGCGGGCCCTCGATGTGGCGCAACAGTGCGTCGATGTTCTGCCGCACGTCGTGATCGCGCGTTCCTTCCCGGAACGCTTCGGCGCGCCCCTCGTAATAGGCGAGCGTCTCGCGCGAAACGCGCGCCAGCGCGACAGGTGGGCCCACGGGCTCGCTGCCGCCGCTCACGTGTGTGCACCGGCCGCCACGTGCGCTGCCGGCGTGTCGTCGAGCGCGCGTGCCAGCACGCGGACCGCGTGCACGGCTTCGCGCGCGCCGGTCGTCCGCGTCAAGTCGGCGATCTGATGGCGGCAGCTCGTCCCGTCGGCCACGATCAGCGTGTCGCGGCCGGCCGCGCGCACGGCCGGCAGCAGCGACGCCTCGGCCATCCGCTGCGAAACGTCGTAGTGCGAGGCGGCATAGCCGAACGCACCCGCCATGCCGCAGCAGCTCGACTCGATTGGCGCGACGTCGAGCGTGGGGATCCACCGCAGCACGGTGGTGACCGCACTCGCGGCGTCGAACGCCTTCTGATGGCAATGCCCGTGCACGAGCGCGCGGCGTTCGGGAAGGGCGCGCAGCGGCAGCGCGCATCGTCCCGCGGCCCGCTCCTGCGCGAGGAACTCCTCGATCAGGAACGTGCGCGCCGCGAGGCGCTCCGCGGCCGCGCCGAGGCGCAGCGCCAGGAATTCATCGCGCAGCGACAGCAGGCACGACGGCTCGAGGCCGACGATCGCGGCGCCGCGCGCCACGTGCGGGGCGAGCGCCTCGACGACCCGCACGGCTTCGCGCCGAGCCTCGTCGACCAGCCCGTGCGCAAGGTACGTGCGACCGCAGCACAACGGCCGCGATGCGGCGTCGCCCGGCTGCGGCATCGCGACCGCGACGCGATAATCGGCGGCGCGCAGCACGGCGAGCGCAGCGTGAACGTTCTCGGGCTCGAAATGCCGGCTGAACGTGTCGACGAGCAGCACGACGTCGGCATCGGCGGATTGCGCGTGTGCGTCGCCCGCGAACGGATGCAGGCGAAAGCTCGGCAGCGTGCGCGCCGCCGCGATGCCGGTCGCACGCTCGGCCAGCGCGGCGAGGAACGGGAGGCGATTGCGCAGATTGAAAAGCGGCGCGACGCGGGCCGCATACGGCGCCCAGCGCGGCAGCGTCGCGAGCAGCCGGTCGGCGAAGGAAACGCCGTGCCGGCGCTGCCACTGATACTGGAACTCGATCTTCATCCGCGCCATGTCGACGCCCGTCGGACACTCGCGGCGGCAGCCCTTGCAGCTCACACACAACTCGAGCGCCTCGCGCACGGCAGGATGGGCCAGGTCGTCGCCGAACGCACCCGAAAGCGCAAGGCGCAGCGTGTTCGCGCGGCCGCGCGTGACGTGGACCTCGTCGCGCGTCACGCGGTAGCTCGGGCACATCGTGCCGGCGTCGAACTTGCGGCAGTGGCCGTTGTTGTTGCACATCTCCGCGGCCTTGGCGAACCCGTGCGCGGGGTCGCCGCCGCTTCCGGGGCTCGTGAGCGCGCCGGTGAGCGGGTCGTTGCGGACGTCCCACGCCGACCAGTCGAGCGCCGTGTCCACGGCGAGCGTGTGATGCGTCGGCGGAAACCGGAACAGCGTCGCATCGTCCATCCGCGAGCCCCGCACGATCTTGCCGGGATTCATCACGCCCTCCGGGTCGAACAGGTCCTTGATCTGCTCGAACGCCTGTGTGAGGCGGGGGCCGAACTGCCACGCGACCCATTCGCTTCGTACGAGTCCGTCGCCATGCTCGCCGGAGAACGCGCCCTTGTATTCGCGGACGAGCGCGGCCGCCTCTTCGGCGATCGCGCGCATCTTCTCGGCGCCGTCGCGGCGCATGTCGAGGATCGGCCGCACGTGCAGCGTTCCCACCGACGCATGGGCATACCAGGTGCCGCGCGTGCCGTGCCGGCGGAAGATGTCCGTCAGCCGGTCGACATAGTCGGCCAGATGCGCGAGCGGCACCGCGCAATCCTCGATGAAGGACACCGGCTTGCCGTCGCCGCGCAGGCTCATCATGATGTTGAGCCCGGCCTTGCGCACGTCCCACAGCGCCTTCTGCGCGGAGGCATCCGGCAGCCGCACGAGGCGATCGGGCAGGCCGATGTCGCCCAGCAGCGCGGCCAGGTCGTCGAGCTTGCGGCGCGGGCCCGAAGCATCGTCGCCGATGAACTCGACGAGCAGGATCGCCTCGGGCGCGCCGATCAGCGCGCGCTCGATCACCGCCCGGAACGCCGGATTGGCGCGCGCGAGGTCGATCATCGTGCGATCGACGAGCTCGACGGCGGAAGGGCCGAGCGTGACGAGCGGCTGCGCCGAGGACATCGCCTCGCGCATCGACCTGAAATTGACGACGCCGAGCGCGCGATGCCGGGGGAGCGGCGACAGCGCGAGCGTCAGCGCGCGCGTCCACGCGAGCGTGCCTTCGCTGCCGACGAGCAGGTGCGCGAAGTTGACGCTGCCGTCGGTCGTGTACGGCCGCTCGCTCTGCGGGTTGAAGACGTCCGCGTTGTAGCCGCCGACGCGGCGCATCGTCTTCGGCACGCTGCGCGCGATTTCGTCGCGCTCGCGCGCGCCGATCGCGCGCAGGGCCGCCAGCAGGTCGCGGACGCGCGGGGCTTCCGCCTGCATCTCCCGTTCGGGTCCGAAGCGCGCTTCGGTGCCGTCAGCGAGCCGCGCCTCGATCGCGACGACGTTGTGCACCATGTTGCCGTACGCGAGCGAGCGCGAGCCGCACGAGTTGTTGCCGGCCATGCCGCCGAGCGTCGCCTGCGCCGACGTGCTGACGTCGACGGGGAACCACAACCCGTCCTTCGCGAGCCGCGCGTTCAGCGCGTCGAGGACGATGCCGGGCTCGACCGTGACCGTGCGGCGCTCGACATCGAGCTCGAGGATGCGCGCCAGGTTCTTGCTGTGGTCGACGACGAGCGCTGCGCCCACCGTTTGCCCGCATTGCGAGCTGCCGGCGCCGCGCGGCAGGATCGGCACGCGGGCCTCGGCGCAAATGGCCATCGCCGCGCGCACGTCGTCGTCGCTCGCGGGAACGAGCACACCGAGCGGCTGCACCTGGTAGATCGACGCGTCGGTGGCGTAGCGCCCGCGCGACGCGGCGTCGGTGTGGAGCTCGCCCGCAATCGTGCGCCGCAGCCGCGCCATGGGCGGGGCGTCGCCGGCAGGCGGGCGAAACACGAGCGGCTGCACGGTGGGCTTCACACCGGTAGTTTAGCGAGCCGGCCCGCGCGAATTGTTCTTGTGAACAGGTGCGCACCTTGTGTATCGTCCCGCCTAAACGTCCAAAACAGTCCCAAAGGAGGAATCCCATGGCACCTTCGCTGACCATGGCCGCGCAGCGCATTCGCGCCGCGGTCGTTCGCATGGGCGGCATCGCGGCTGCCGCGGCGCTGCTCGCCACCCCGGCAGTCGCGCAGACCGAGATCAAGCTTGGCCACGTCGGCGAGCCGGGATCGCTGTTCCAGAAGAGCGCCGACGAGTTCGCGAAGCGCGCCAATGCGAAGCTCGGGAACAAGGCGAAGGTCATCGTCTACGGCTCGAGCCAGCTTGGGGGCGACAAGGAAATGATCCAGAAGCTCAAGCTCGGCACGCTCGACATGGCGGTGCCGTCGACGGTCATGAGCTCCGAGGTCGACCTGCTCGGCATCTTCGAGATGCCGTACATCGTCAAGGATCGCGCGCACATGGGGCGCATCGAAAAGGAGATCTTCTGGCCGCAGATCGAGCCCGCGATCGAGAAGAAGGGCATCAAGGTGCTCGCGGTGTGGGAGAACGGCGTGCGCCACATCACGAACAACAAGCATCCGATCAAGGTGCCCGCCGATCTGCAGGGCATCAAGCTGCGGGTCCCCGAAGGCAAGTGGCGCGTGAAGATGTTCCAGGCGTACGGGGCGAACCCGAGCCCGATGAAGTTCTCCGAGCTCTTCACGGCGCTGCAGACGGGCGTCATGGACGGCCAGGAAAATCCGTTCACGCAGATCTATTCGGCGAAGCTGCAGGAGGTGCAGAAATACCTGTCGCTTTCCGGACACGTCTACACGCCCGCGTACGTGACCGTGGGTACTAAGCGCTTCGAGAGCCTGCCGGCTGACGTGCGCAAGATCCTCGAGGACACGGCCAAGGAGACGCAGGCGTTCGTCTACCAGACCGCCGCGCACGACGACGAAGAGCTGCTCGGCAAGCTCAAGCAGGCCGGCATGCAGGTCAACGACGTCGACAAGGACGCGTTCGTCGCCGCGAGCAGATCCATCTACGAGGAATTCGGCAAAGAGGTTCCCGGCGCGAAGGAGCTTATCGATCGCGCGGTCGCGCTGCGCAAGTGACGGCAGGCGCTCGCCATACGGGAGAACCGGCGCGGTGACTGCGCTGCAGCGGTTCCGCGACCGCTACGGCCGCGTGCTCGAATGGGTGGTCATCGTGCTGATGGTCGTGCTGGCCACGGAGGTCACGGCCGGCGTCGTCTTCCGCGGCATCGGCCACTCGCTCATTTGGTACGACGAGGTCGCGTCGGTGCTGCTCGCGTGGCTCACGTTCTACGGCGCCGCGCTCGCGTCGGTGAAACGCGCGCACATCGGCTGTCCGGAGCTCGTCGACGCGATGCCGTGGCGCGCGCGGCGGCTGTTCAACATCGCCGCCGAGCTGATCGTCATCGGCTTCTTCGTGCTGCTCGGCTGGGTGGGTGCGTCGGTGCTGCCGATCCTGGCGACCGACGCGCTCGTGAGCCTGCCTTCGATTCCGATGAGCGTCGTGCAGTCGGTGATCCCGATCTCGGCGGCGCTGATCGTCGTCGCGGAGGTGCTGCACCTGATCGACCTCGTCACGCACGCGAAGCCGCCGGCCGCGCCCGAGGCGGGGCTCGCCGAAGCGCTGCAGTGAGAGGGGGCGCCCGATGATCATGCTGCTGCTGTTCGCGGCGGTGCTGGCGCTGGTGATCATCAACGTGCCGATCGCGGTGGCGCTCGGCGTCGTCGCGATCGTGTCGATGGTCGCCACGCATGGGACCGATATCCTGCCGAACCTCGCCGTCGTCACGTACAACGGCGCGACGAGCTTCCCGCTGCTCGCGATACCACTGTTCATCCTCGCCGGCGCGATCATGAATGCGTCCGGCATCTCGCAACGGCTGATCGCGTTCGCAACGGCGCTGTTCGGCTGGATCCGCGGCGGACTCGCCCACGTGTCGATCGGCTCGTCGCTGTTCTTCGCCGAGATCTCCGGCTCGGCGGTGGCGGACGTCGCCGCGCTCGGCTCGATCCTCATTCCCGGCATGAAGGCCAAGGGGTATCCGGCACCGCTCGCGGCCGCCGTGATGTCGTCGTCGGCGACGCTCGCCGTCATCATTCCGCCGTCGATCCCGATGATTCTCTACGCGGTGATGGCGGAGACATCGGTCGTGCAGCTCTTCGTCGCGGGCATCGTGCCTGGCGTGATCGGCGGCTTCGGCCTGATGGCAATGGCCTACTGGATGGCGCTCCGCTACGACCTTCCGCGCGAGGGACGTTTTTCCGGCCCCCGCGTCGCGCAGACCGCGCGCGAGGCGCTGTGGGCATTCCTGCTGCCGGTCATCATCCTGGGCGGAATCTTCGGCGGCATCGTCACCGCCACCGAGGGTGCCGCGCTCGCCGTCGTCGCGGCGATGTTCGTCGGCTTCGTCATCTATCGCGAGCTCGACATCGCGCACCTCCGGCGGGCGATCGTCGAGGGCGGCGTGCAGACGGCCGTCGTCATGCTGCTCGTCGCGACGAGCTCGCTCCTCGGCACGTACCTGACCGAGGTGCAGGCGCCGCAGCACCTCGCGCAGGCGGTCGCGCACATGACGCAGAACAAGTGGCTCGTGCTCGCGCTGCTGAACCTGCTGTTCCTGCTGCTCGGCATGTTCCTGCATTCCGCGGCTGCGATCATCCTCGTCGTCCCGGTGGTGATGCCGCTCGTGCGCACCGTCGGCATCGACCCGGTGCACTTCGGCCTCATCGTCACCGTCAATCTCGGCATCGGCCAGCAGACGCCCCCGGTGGCGAGCGTGCTGATGGTTGCGAGCGCCATCGCGAAGGAATCGATCTGGGCCGTGACGCGCGTCAACGTGTGGTTCATCGCGGTGCTGCTCGCGGTCCTGCTGATGGTGACCTACATCCCGGTCACCGGGCTTGGCCTCGTGCGGCTGTTCTACGGATGATCGCCTACGAAGACGACACGATCCTCGTCGCCCGCGACGCGGATGTCGCGACGGTCACGCTCAACCGTCCGGACAAGCTCAACGCGCTCACGAAGGCGATGTGGCGCGGCCTCGGCAACGCCATCGCCGATCTCTCCGGTGAGGCAGGGTTGCGCTGCATCGTCATCCGCGGCGCCGGCGAGCGCGCGTTCTCGCCGGGCAACGACATCGGCGAGTTCGCGCACGAGCGTGCAAATCGCGAGCAGGCACGAACGTACGGCACGGTGATGCACGCGACGGCGCACGCGCTCGCCGAATGCCCGATCCCGCTCGTCGCGCAGATCCACGGCATCTGCGTCGGCGGCGGGCTCGAGATCGCGGCGCTCTGCGACCTTCGCATATGCGGCGACGGGAGCCGCTTCGGCGCGCCGATCAAGAATCTCGGGCTCGTGATGGCCTACGCCGAAATGGCGCCGCTCGTGCGTCTCGTCGGTCCCGACGTCGCGCTGGAGATCCTGCTCGAAGGCCGGATTTTCGACGCGGCCGAAGCGCAGGCAAAGGGGCTCGTGACGCGCGTCGTTCCCGACGGCGACGTCGCCGCCGAAGCCGCGGCAACAGCCGCACGCATCGCCGAAGGCGCGCCGCTCGCCGCGCGCTGGCACAAGAAGTTCGCGCGGCGGCTCGCCGACCCCGCGCCGGTATCGGCCGCAGAAGCGGACGAATGCTTCGCGTGCTTCGACACCGAGGACTTTCGCGAGGGCTACGCCGCATTCCTCGCGAAGCGCAAGCCGCAGTTCCGTGGCCGATGACTGAGAAAGCATCGTCGCCGGCAACGCCCGCCACGGGGCATCCCGGCCCGCTCGCGGGCATGCGCGTGCTCGAGCTCGCGCAGATCATGGCCGGGCCGACGTGCGGCATGCTGCTCGCGGACATGGGCGCCGACGTGATCAAGGTCGAGAAGCTGCCCGGCGGGGACGACGCGCGGGGCTATCGCGAGCCGCTCGTCAACGGCGTGTCGGCGCCGTTCATGATGCTGAACCGCAACAAGCGCGGCATTGCGATCGACCTGAAGCAGGAGGCCGGGCGCGACGTGCTGCTTCGCATGGTGCGCGACGCCGACGTGCTGACGGAGAACTACCGGCGCGGCACGCTCGAAAAGCTCGGCGTCGGCTACGACGTGCTCGCGAAGGCGAATCCGGGGCTGATCTATTGCGCGGTCTCGGGCTACGGGCGCACGGGCCCCTATGCCGACAAGGGCGGCTTCGACCTGATCGCGCAGGGGTTCGCGGGGCTGATGTCGATTACCGGCGAGCCGGGCGGGGCGCCGGTCAAGACCGGCAACTCGGTCGCCGACATGAATGCAGGCATTCTCGCGGCCGTGGGCATTCTCGCCGCGTATGCGCACAAGCAGAAGACCGGGCAGGGGCAGGTCGTCGACACGTCGCTGATGGAGGCCGCGCTGCAGCAGACGTACTGGCACGCTGCGATCTATTTCGCCACCGGGCGATCGCCCGGCCCGACCGGCTCGGCGCACCTGCTGACCGCGCCGTACCAGGCGTTTCGAACAAAGGACGGCTGGATCAACATCGGCGGCGCCAACCAGGCGAACTGGGAGCGCATCGCCGACGTGCTCGGTCATCCGGAATGGCGCGCCGATCCCCGGTTTGCGACCAATTCGGCCCGCATGGCCAATCTCGACGCGCTGACCGGTGCGATGACTGAAGTGCTCGCCGCGCGCACGCGCGCCGAATGGCTCGCGGCATTCGACGCCGCCGGAGTGCCCGCCGGGCCGGTGCAGACGATCGGCGAGGCGCTGACGCACCCGCAAACGCTCGCGCGCGGCATGGTCGTCGATCTCGCGCACCCCCAAGCCGGCACGACGAAGGCGCTCGGCTGCCCGCTGCATTTCAGCGCCACGCCGACCCGCGTCACGCGGCCGGCGCCGATGCTGGGGGAGCACACGCGGGAGGTATTGCGCCAATTCCGCTACGCCGACTCGGAAATCGACCGGCTGCTGGCGACCGGAATCGTGGCATCATCCTGGCGGGGAAGCAAAGAAGCTTAGCCGTCGCGCAGCGTTGCGTTCGCGACAGAAAGGCTGGCCCACGTGGTTTCGACGGCGATCGGTGTCGAGCAAATTTACAAACGCCAGGTTTGAGTCGTGCGTTCAAACAATAATTAACTATGTTATTCAATGACCTGCAAATTTGGAATAGCAGTTGCTTATAAAGGGTCGGGATACACCCTCGAACCCTAGGAAATCCATGAAGATTCGTTCACTGCTCCTCGCCGGTATCGCCGCCGGATTGTCTTCGATCGCGTCTGCAGCCGTGATGACGTTCGATATCGCTCCGGGCAGCGAGCTGGACAACCTGCCGGTCAGCGCCTCCGCGACGTTCACGACGTCGGCGGACACGCTGACGATCCAGCTAACCAATCTGCAGGCCAACCCGACGTCGGTCATTCAGTTGATCAGCGACATATTGTTCACGTTCAGCAACGACGTAACAGGAGACTCGACGCTGACGAGCAGCACCGCCACCGAAATCACGATCGATTCGAACGGAAATGCGACCACGGGGGGCACGGTGGCGACCGGGTGGGGGCTTGAAGATGCTTCCGCGCCTACACTCCATCTCACTGTTCTCGGCTTCGCCGGTCCGGAGCACCTGGTCATCGGTCCGGGGCCGTACACCAACGCGAACGGCTCCATCGCCGGTAACCAACCTCACAACCCGTTCCTGATGTCGTCGCCTACCTTCGTCCTCACGAACGATTCGATCACTGTGGACACGTTGATCACGGCCATGTCGTTTTCCTTCGGCACGACCGGCGGCCGTGACGTGCCTGGAGTGCCGACCACGCCTGACCAGCCGGTACCCGAGCCCGGCACGCTCTTGCTGCTCAGCCTGGGGCTCGCCGGACTCGGCTTCGCGTGCCGTCGCAAGGGCGTAAGCAGGGCATAGTTACCCGAAACGTCGCGTCACATAGAACAAGCGGCTGCCCTCCCCGGAGGGCAGCTTTTTTTGGGCATCGAAGGAGCGCTGAACCGATACCGATAACAGCATCGCTGTGCAGAATTGGCGGCGCTTCGGCGCCGTTTTTGTTGCGCACCGCGCGCGGCGGTGCGCATTGGGAGAGACGGATCGGAATTCACCGGGAACGCGGGCGGAACGCGGCGCGATGTCACAATCGGTCCTTCGGTTCCGCAGTCGCCTGGTCCCCCCTCATGGAACTCACTCCCGTCCAGCGCCGCATTCGCGACTTCTACTTCAAGGAAGGGCTCGGTGCGCCACCCGACGTCACGCACGTCCATCGCCCGAACCTGGTGCCCGACCAGCAGC
>Ga0070659_100002523_pt1 | contig 13002 bp, 14 predicted proteins | sample KBSC23metaG_FD_64666 | JGI IMG/M metagenome (GOLD analysis project Ga0070659, IMG submission 64666) | Corn rhizosphere microbial communities from Kellogg Biological Station, Michigan, USA - KBS C2-3 metaG | ecosystem: Host-associated > Plants > Roots > Rhizosphere > Soil ...
CGCCCGGGGCCGGCGGCAGCCCCGCCAGCGGCATGACGAACAGCCACACGCCGAGCACCGTCAGCGACTGGAAGAAATTGATCTCGAGCGGTTTGGCGACCAGCGCTTGCTGGCGCATCATCACGATGTTCATTGCATAGCAGGCCGCAGAACACAGGATTGCAGCGCTTCCGAGCAGGACTTCGGGGCCGACCTTGGCCTGCGCCTGCCCGAACATGATCACCAGCACGCCGGCGAACGCCGCGATCGAGCCGGCGATCGAGCGCGGGCCGATCTTCTCGCCAAGGAAGAAGGCCGCGAGCAACAGCGCGATCAGCGGCCCGATGAAGGTCAGCGCGATCGCCTGCGCGAGCGGCACGCGCCCGATCCCCCAGAAGAACAGGAACGCCAGCACCGTCACCAGCACCCCGCGCGCGACGTGGATTTTTAGCGTCGGTCGGCTCGGCCACGCGTGCCGGCGAGGCAAATAGATTGCGGCGCTGATCGCCATGTTGGCGATCGCGCGCCACATGCTGACCGCGATGATGCCGATGGCGAGCACGAGATGCTTCATTACCGCGTCCATGACCGACAGGACCGCGACCGCGCCGAGCGCTGCGAGGAAACCCTGGACCGGATGCTGGACGACGCGGTTCACGCCGCGCGATTAGCGGCGATTAGTTGTTCGCGTCGAGTGCGGTGGGAGCAGGCTGCGAATCGATCAGGAGCGGCGGCTCGGACGGTGAGGCAAGCGCATTGGCAACGACTCCGAACAAGACGATGAGCAGCAGCTTGGTCACGATGCCAAGCTGCGCCTACAAAGTTAAGGAAGGATAACCTTACTCCGCCGCATCAAGCGTCGGCGCTTGCTCCGCGGCATCGATCTCCGCGGCCTTGGCTTCGACGAGTCGAACGATGTGATCGATCATGTCCGCGTCCTGCACATGGTGGTCGGTCACGCCTGACAGATAGACCATATGTTTGCCGTTGCCGCCCCCGGTGATCCCGATGTCGGTCTCGCGCGCTTCGCCGGGGCCGTTCACCACGCAGCCGAGCACCGAAAGCGACATCGGCGTCTTGATGTGCTGCAGCCTTTCCTCGAGTGCCTCGACCGTGCGGATCACGTCGAAGCCCTGGCGCGCGCAGCTCGGGCAGGAGACGACCCGGACTCCGCGGCTGCGAATGCCGAGCGCCTTCAAAATCTCGTAACCGACGCGGACTTCCTCCTCGGGCTCGGCGGACAGCGACACCCGGATGGTGTCGCCGATCCCCGCCCACAGCAGGTTGCCGATGCCGATCGCCGACTTGACCGTCCCGCCGATCAGGCCGCCGGCCTCGGTGATGCCGAGGTGCAGCGGGCAATCGACCGCGTTCGCCAGCTGCTGGTAGGCGGCGACGGCGAGGAACACGTCGCTGGCTTTGACCGCGACCTTGTAATCGCGAAAGCCGTGGTCCTCGAGGATTCGGATATGGTCGAGCGCGCTTTCGACCAAAGCCTCGGGGCACGGCTCGCCGTACTTTTCGAGCAGGTCCTTTTCGAGGCTTCCGGCATTGACGCCGATGCGCATCGCGCAGCCGTTGGCCCGCGCCGCGGCGATCACTTCCTTGACGCGCTCTTCAGAGCCGATGTTGCCGGGATTGATACGCAGGCACGCGGCGCCGGCGTCAGCGGCCTCGAGCGCGCGCTTGTAGTGGAAATGGATGTCGGCGACGATCGGAACGCTGGCGGCGCGGACGATCTCCTTCAGCGCGGCGGTTGCTTCGGCCGTCGGGCAGGACACGCGGATGATGTCCGCGCCGGCGTCCTCGCAGCGGCGGATCTGGTCGATCGTCGCCTTCGCGTCCTCGGTCGGTGTGTTGGTCATGGTCTGGACGCTGATCGGCGCGTCTCCGCCGACGGGGACGGAGCCGACCATGATCTGCCGCGACGTGCGCCGCTCGATATCGCGCCAGGGACGGATGGACATGGACCGGCATATAAGGCGTTCCCCCGTTGGGGAAAACCACTTGCCGAGATTCGCCGACCTTACCCCGTTGTGTTAACAGGGTTAACGGGACTCGCTCGGGGGCAGCGGATGACCAAGCATGCCCAATTGCCCGCAATCGACCGCTCGGCCGACGCGCCGGCGCCGGTTTCCGGCGTGCCGCGCCTCCGCACTCGTTACTATGCGTTTCTCAGTTACAGCCACAAGGACAAGGAACTCGCCGACTGGCTGCACCGCGAGCTCGAGAAGTTCCGGGTGCCGCACTCGCTCGCCGGCAAGCTGACCGCGAACGGCGTGGTCCCGCGGCGCCTGACTCCCATCTTCCGCGACCAGCACGACCTGTCAGCGGGCGGCGAACTGGGTGTCGAGATCAAGGCAGCACTCGCAGCTTCCCAGTTCCTGATCGTGCTCTGCTCGCCGGAAGCGGCAAGGTCACGCTGGACCAACGCGGAGATCGAGTCCTTCAAGCGCACCCGGCCCGAGGGCTGCGTGCTTGCCGCCGTGGTGGCGGGAGAACCGTTCGCATCCGACATTCCCGGCCGCGAGGCCGAGGAATGCTTCCCGCCCGCGCTCCGCTACAAATATGATCGGCGCGGACACCAAACGGGTAAGCGAGCGGAGCCGCTCGCGGCCGATTTCCGCGAGGTCGGCGAGGGAATGCGGCTAGCCCTGCTCAAGCTCGTCGCGGGTATGCTCGGGGTTGGGCTCGATGAGCTCGTCCAGCGCGAAACGACGCGTCGCCACCGGCACATGGCGTGGCTGGCCGCCGGGTCCTTGGCGGGCATGGCAATCACCAGCACGCTTGCCGTCACATCTATTCAGTCACGCAATGAGGCGCGCGAGCAGCGCCGCGACGCGGAAGGCCTGATTGGCTTCATGCTTGGCGACCTCAAGGGCAAGCTGGAGCCGATTGGTCGGCTCGACGTGCTTGATGCGGTCGGGGCGAAGGCGCTCGCTTACTATCAAAAGCAGGATAAATTGCAGCTGAGCGATGACAGCCTAGCACAGCGGTCCAAGGCGCTGACGCTGATGGGTCAGATCGCCACGGACCGCGGCGATCTCGATAGCGGACTACGGCTGTACAAGGAGGCGTTTGCCAGCACGGCTGAGCTGCTGCGCCGGCAGCCCGACGATCCTCAGCGCATCTTCGATCACGCTCAGAATGTCTTTTACGTTGGGGACATTGCGCGCCACCGTCAGGATAGCCGCACCGCCGAGTGGGCCATGAACGAATACCGGCGGCTCGCCACACAGCTGATTGAGAGCGACCGCAGCAATCCTAAGTGGCAGATGGAAGGAATCTACGCCGACACGAACCTCGGCACCTTGCTAGTTGACAAGGGTCGATACTCGGAAGCCGCGGCAGTCTTCGAAAACTCGCTCGCAGATCGCGAAAAGCTGGCTGCCGGCGCGCCCGACAATGTTGAGTACAAGAAGGCGCTGGTTTCGTCGCTCGCCTGGCTTGGCGAGGCGCGGGAGAAAGAAGGCAGGCTTGAAGACGGACTGGCCAGCAGGGAGCGTGAGATCGCCTTTCTCCAATCTTACATTGACGACCCGAAGAGCGACACGCATTTTCGCCGGGACGCAATCGTCGCATACCGCGCGGCGGGACGGCTCAATGGCGTTCGAGGAAATCTCGTGAAGGGAATCGAGCAGCTTCGCGCCGGCGTGCGGACTGGTGAAGCGTTGCTTCAGACAGAGCCCCAGAACACCGATTGGGCTGCCATGACCGCATGGGCGAAGTTTGAGCTTGCCCGGTTGGAGCTGGCGCGGCGCAATGTGGACGAAGCCTCACTCTTAACGTCATCATTCTGCGACACGGCCGATCGCTTGTTTGCTCGCGACTCGACCGTCGTTGACTGGCGCCTCGACCTTCGAAGCGCCTGTCTGGAGATGAGGATTCGTACTGCGCTCGCACGTGGATCCGCGGCCGATGCCCAGGATCTCGCTGATGCGATGGTCGGTCTCGCGCGTGACGAAGGCGCCCGCGCGCCTTCGAACGATGCCCGTATCACGCTTGCGATTGCCGAGACGCTACGAGGGATGGTTGCTCGCGCGACCGGATCCAGCGCTGAGGCTTTGGCAGCCTTCCAGAGCGCGGCTGACGCCTGGCCAAGCAGTGAGCCGGACCGGCCCTATCTGCTCTCGAGGAAAGTGGTGATCTTTACGGGCCTCGGCCGGCGTGATGCGGCCAACGCGCTCGCCTCGAAGCTCGACCGGATGGGATATAAGGATCCGACCTACCTCAGGGATCGCGCGGCCGTCGGCTCATGATCTGAATCTGAGTGCAATAGAAATGCAGTGTAATGAAGACATTGACCAAGGAGGCAGAAATGGCAACGACCCTTCAGCCGCAAGCAAACGAAAGCAAGGAAGGAAAACAGGAACTTACAAACAAAAAGTACAAAGTTGACATCTACGCTGACGACAGCGGCGGAACCTTGGAATTTTACCTTCAGCCGGGGAATGAGGACACACGCGAACATATGCGGGGCAAGAAGCTCGGTTTCCCCAATGGACCCGACTGGTATGACATCGAGTACAAACTCGACGACGATGACAGCAGCATAAAGGTCAAGTTCAAGCAAGCGGAGCCGATTTGCGTGGCACCAGGGACAGTTTGTCCTGTGAAGGGTAGCGGCAATGGCAGCAACGGCCAAATCTCAGTGGACAGCCCGAAGGAGAACAAGAAGCTCAGGATTAAAAACAAAAATCAGAACGTAGAAAAATTTTCTTACACCCTGTTCTTCACCGATCTGAACGACAAGGATGTAGGCGAGCTTGATCCCATCTACGACAACGGTGGAGGCGGTCATCAGCTCCAGTGACTTTGACGGGAACGGCGTCTGAACAAGCAGCCGATCCAGGCGCTGGATGCGAAGACCGCGACGCAAACGGTAACCGGACCGCCGCCCGTCCCGTTCGTCCTCGCCGTCGGAGTGACCGGCCATCGCGCCGACGTGCTTCCCGAGGGCAGCGTGCCGGTCCTTCGCGAGCGGGTGGGCGACGTGCTGCAGCGGATCGAGGAGTCCGGCCGCGCTTTGCTCCATGCCGAGCGCGACTGCTTCGCCGGCTTCGCGCCCAAGCTCCGCTTCGTCTCGCCGATCGCCGACGGCGCCGACCAGATCGCCGCCGAGGTCGCGCTCGAGCTCGGCTGGGACCTGCAGGCGATCCTTCCCTTCGAGCGCTCGGCCTATCGCGCGAGCCTGGCGAACCACGGCGCGCGCGAACGCTTCGATGCGCTAGTCGCCCGTGCCGATTGCCTGCTGGAGCTCCCGGGCGACCCCGATCACGGGCTCGACGCTTATGTGATGACCGGCCGCGCCACGGTCGCCCATTGCGATGTGCTCATCGCGGTCTGGGACGGGCTCCCGCCGCGCGGCCGCGGCGGTACCGGGGAAGTCGTCCAACTGGCACTGACTCGCGGGACGGCGATCGTCCATGTCCCGCTGTCCCCCGGCGGCGATACGCGCGTGCTGTGGAGCGCCTTCGACCCGACCGTGGTCACAGTCGCGGACGACCCAAGCGTGGCTCGTCCGCTCGCCCGTGAGGACGTCGACGCGCTCCTGCGCGGTCTCTTGATGCCGCCGCCCGACGAGCAGGAGCAGAATTTCCTCAAGCGATTCCTGAGCGAACGGTTGCGGCGAATCCGCGCCCGCATCGAATATCCGCTGCTTCTGACCGCCGCCGGGGTGCGGCCGTTTCGCGCGCGCGACCTGACGACGCGGCACGCCGAAGCGCAGATCCGGGACGAATGGCAACGTTACCGCGCCGGCTGTGCCGACGCCCACAACGTCACGGCGCCAATCGACATGCTGGAGGAATCCTACAGCTGGGCAGACCGGCTCGCGACGCACTTCGCCCAAACCTACCGCAGCGGGCACATCTTCAACTTCGTGCTCGGCGGAGTCGCGGTCTGCCTCGGCCTCAGCGCGTTCATGGCCCCACACCTCAAGTTCGAATTCGCGGCTGTCGAGCTGTTGATCACGCTCGCGATCATCCTCAACGCGTTCATCGGCGCGCGCCAGGAATGGCATCGCCGCTGGCTCGACTATCGCCAGCTCGCCGAGCGGTTGCGCCCGATGCGCAGCCTCAAGCTGTTGGGGATCGCCGCGCCGGACCCCCCTGGAACCCAGACCAATCCGGTGCCGAAGCGCTGGATCGACTGGTATGCGAGCGGCATCTGGCGAGCGATGGGTTGCCCGGTTGGCGCCATCGACGCCCCCTGTGCCGCGCGTCTTGGCAAGGCGATCGCCGACCATGAGGTCGAACCGCAAATGAGCTACCACCAGCGGAACGCGAAGCAGATTGATCTTCTCGACCATCGCCTTGGGCAGATCGGCATGGTGTTGTTCGCGGCGACCCTGCTGGTATCGGTCGCAACCCTGATCGGCCTCGCGATCGGAAATGATTACGTCAACAAATACGGCAATTGGTTCACGCTGGTGTCGGCGGGCTTCCCCGCGCTCGGTACCGCGGTGTTCGGGATTCGCTTCCAGGCGGACTTCGGCGGCGATGCGCTGCGCTCGATGGCGACCGCGAACACGCTCCGGCAAATCGACCAGGAGTTGCGCAAGGATGTCGGCTTGACCCGCGCCGCTGACCTCGCCGAGCAGGCGGCACGGATCATGCTTGCCGATCTCGACGAATGGCGGCTGGTCAACGAGCAGCGCGATTTGTCGGTCGGCTAGTCGTCGTCACCCCAGCGCCGCGTCGTCTTGGCGGCGACGGTGAGGAAAGCGACAATCGCCGGGCCCATCAGCGCGACCGTGACGAGCGGCCGATCCCTGAACCAGATGCTGATGGCGAACGCATAGGCGAGGAAGGCGAACGTGACCGCCCATCCCTGCCAGCTGATCGGCAGGCCAGCGCCATAGCCATAGCGCTTCGGCGCGAACCAATCGGGGGCCGTCGCTCATCTCATTTCTCCTTTGGCGGCCGGCCGCGCTTGCGCACCGCCGGCGCCTTCAGTTTCACCCCCCGCGTAACCAGCGCTTCGCGAAGGAGGCATTCGACCTGCGCGTTGACGCTGCGCAAGTCGGCCGCCGCGCAACGCTCGACCGCCGCCCACAGAGCAGGGTCGACGCGAAGCGGATAGGCCTTGCGCTCAGCGTCGGGCACGGCCGCCGCTATTGGTAAAGGGTGCCGGTGTTGACGACCGGCTGGGTGTCGCGCTCGCCGCACAGCACCACCATCAGGTTGGAGACCATTGCGGCGCGCCGCTCGTCGTCGAGCTCGACGACGTTCTTCGCGCTCAGCATCTCCAGCGCCATCTCGACCATCCCGACGGCGCCCTCGACCAGCGTCTTGCGGGCGGCGACGACGGCCTGCGCCTGCTGGCGGCGCAGCATCGCGCCCGCGATTTCCTGCGCATAAGCAAGGTGCGTGAAGCCGCATTCATCGACGGTGATCCCCGCGACCGCGAGCCGCGCCTGAAGTTCGGTTCGGAGCTCCGCGCCCACCTGGTCGTGATTGCCGCGGAGCGTGACCTCCTGATGCTCGAAATCGTCATAGGGATAGCGCGAGCCGATGGTGCGGATCGCGGCTTCGACCTGGACCCGGACAAACTGTTTATAGTCGTCGACGTCGAACAAGGCCTGCGCGGTATCGACCACGCGCCACACGATCTGCGCCGCCATCTCGATCGGGTTGCCGCGCAGGTCGTTGACCTTGATTTTGTCGGAAATGAAATTGTTGGCGCGAACCGATACCTTCTTCTTGGCCATCCACGGCCAGGTCCACCGCAGGCCGGTCGCGCGGTCGGTCCCGCGAAATTCCCCGAACAGCGTGATCGCCGCCGCCTGGTTGGGCTGAAGCATGTAGAAGCCCGGCATCACGAGGATGAGGACCAGCGTCGCTGCTGCGACGATGAGGGGCGCGGTCGCTCCGCCGCCATAGGTGCCCAGTTGCTGGATTCCGTATGCGTCGGCCAGGACCGCGAGCAGGAGCACGATCAGCATCGCGTAGCCGCTCGATGTCGACGCTGGCCGCTCGCTGGTCGCAGTCAATGCAATGACTTTGTCGTTGGCCACTTCCGCCTCCCTATAAAGTGATATCATAATAATATGAAAGCGCGGATCTCGTCAACTGGCGCGCCGGGGCCGCGCTCGCTAAGGCCGCGTCCATGACGGAGACAAAGTGGCGGTTGCTGATTCATGGCGGCGCGGGGTCGGAGCGAATCGCGCACGATGATGCCGACCATGAAGCTGCGGCCCGAGCCGGCCTCGGCGAAGCGCTCGACGCGGGGTCGGCGATCCTCGCGAACGGCGGCACGGCAGTCGATGCGGTCGAGGCGGCGGCCCGAACGCTGGAAGAAAATCCCTGCTTCAACGCCGGGCGCGGAAGCGTGCTGACCGAGCAGGGCGAAGTCGAGCTCGACGCCGCCATCATGGACGGGCGTGACCGCAGGGCGGGGGCGGTCTCGGGAATCAAGACGACCCGCGCGCCGATCAGCCTCGCCCGCCGGCTGATGGAGCATGGACCGCACGTCTTCCTTGCCGGAACCGCCGCCGACCGCTTCGCGGCTGGTGCCGGGATCGAGCAGGTGCCGAACGAGTTCTTCATTCTCCGCGAACGCCGCCGCCAGCTCGAGGAAGCCCTCGCCGCAGGGCATGAAGCGGACCCGATCAAGTACGGCACGGTCGGCGCCGTCGCGCTGGATGTGAACGGCAATGTCGCCGCCGCGACCTCGACCGGCGGAATCACCGCCAAGCGCTGGGGCCGGGTCGGCGACTCACCGCTGATCGGCGCCGGGACTTATGCCGACAACCGCGCGGCCGCGATTTCCGCAACCGGCTCGGGTGAGTACTTCATCCGCGCCGTAGCCGCGCACCAGCTTGCCGAGCGCATGCGGCTCGGCGGCGAGACGCTGCAACAGGCACTCGACAATGTGCTCGCTGACATCGAGTCGATCGGCGGCATGGGCGGGCTGATCGCGGTCGCTCCGAACGGCGATGCGGCGTGGGGCTTCACCACCCCCGCCATGTACCGCGGCATGGCTGACGGCCGCGGCCAAAGCGTGGCGATCTATTCCGGCGAGGACGCCCGATAGGGAAGCTCGCGCCGCAGCCATTCGACCTCCGCCGCCACACCCTCGCGTTCCGCCTCGAGGAACTCGGCAACCGCGCTCCTAAGACTACGGTTGGGGATGAAGTGCGCGCTCGTGGTGATCACCGGCTCGTAGCCCCGGGCGACTTTGTGCTCGCCCTGCGCGCCGGCCTGAACGGATGCGAGGCCGTGGTCGATAGCCCACTCGACCGCGCGGTAGTAGCAGAGCTCGAAGTGAAGGAAGGGCACCTCCTCCGTGCAGCCCCAATAGCGGCCGTAGAGCGTGTCCGGCCCGATGAAGTTGAGCGCACCGGCGATCGGATGGCCGCCGCGGCAGGCGAGGAACAGGAGGACGGCATCGCCCATCCGCTCGCCGACCAGGTCGAAGAATTCGCGCGTGAGGTAAGGGCGGCCCCACTTCCGCGAGCCCGTGTCCTGATAGAATCCCCACATCGCATCCCATTCGCCCGGGCCGATGTCCGCGCCTCGAAGCGCGAGGATATCGAGGCCCTGGCACGCGTCCCGGCGTTCCTTGCGGATGGTCTTTCGCTTCGAGTGCCGCAACTCGCCCAAAAATCCATCGAAGCTTCGATAGCCTCGGTTGAACCAGTGATACTGCACGCCATGGCGGACCAACCAGCCGCGCCGTCCGCACTCGACCGCTCCAGCGTCGCCAATGAAGGTGATGTGGGCGGAGGACATGTCGTGCTGGACCGTCACGGCCTCGATCGCGGTCAACAGCTGTTGCGGCCGATTACCCAGCAGCCGCGATCCCGGCACCGGCGTGAACGGCACGGACACTTGCAGCTTGGGGTAATATTCGCCGCCAGCCTGGCTCCAGGCCTCCGCCCAGCCGTGGTCGAACACATATTCGCCCTGGCTATGGGTCTTGAGATAGGCCGGCGCCGCGGCGATCAGGTGGTCTTCGCCGTCCTCGACGAGGATCGGCGCCGGCGTCCAGCCGGTGCCCGGACCAACGCTGTGCGAATCCTCGAGCGCCGACAGGAAGGCATGGGTAACGAACGGGTCGCTTCCCGCGAGCCGGTCCCACGCGAACGGATTCAGCCCGGAAACGCCCGCGGCGATCTTGGCAACGATCTCGGATTCGCGGTCGGCCATTCCGCTTACGTGGGTAAGCCCTTGAAAATGAACTAGGCCTTCACCGCAACGATCGCGTCCACCTCGACCGCGACCCCGAGAGGGAGGACAGCGACTCCAACGGCGCTCCGCGCGTGGCGGCCGGCCTCGCCGAACACCTCCTGCATCAGCTCGGAGGCGCCGTTGGCGACCTTAGGCTGGTCGGTGAACGACGGCGCGCTGTTGACGAACACGCCGAGCTTCACCACCCGCTCGACCCGATCGAGCGAGCCGAGCGCGGCCTTCATTTGCGCGAGCAGCATCACCCCGCAGCGGCGTGCCGCCTCAATTCCGCCGTCGAGGTCGGTGTCCTCGCCGAGGCGGCCTTTGATCAGGCTGCCGTCCTCGGCGAAGCTAATCTGCCCGGAGATGTGGAGCAGACCGTCACGCTCGACGGCGGGAACGTATGCGGCCACCGGCGCTGCTGGCTGGGGAAGGGCGATGCCCAGTTCGGAGAGGCGCTGATCGATGCTCATGCGGCGGCCCAAGCACTCGCGCGCGGTGGAATCAACCCTCGCGGTCGATGGCGAACCCCGCCCAGCTCTGCGTGACCGGCATCAGCTCGACCGTATTGATGTTGAGGTGGGGCGGCAGGCTGGCGAGCCACCAGAAAAGGTCGGCGAGATCGCCCGCGGTCATCGGGTTCATCCCAGCGTAGAGCTTGTCGGAGGCCTGCTTGTCGCCGCCGGTGCGGACGATTGTGAATTCGGTCTCTGCCATCCCCGGATCGACCGATGTGACGCGGACGCCGGTGCCGGCAAGGTCGCAGCGAAGATCGAGTGAGAATTGCCGCACGAACGCCTTGGTACCGGCGTAAACGGCGCCCCCCTTGTAGGGGTAGGTGGCCGCCACCGACGACAGGTTGATGATCTGACCCTTGCGCTCGATCAACCCGGGCAGGAGGGCGCGGGTCAGCGCGACGAGCCCTGTGACGTTCGTGTCGATTACGGTTTCGATCCGCTGCCAATCGGTCTCGGACAGGGGATCGGTCGGCGGCGCCAGGCCGGCGTTGTTGAGCAGCAGGTCGACTTCGCCCCACGGCGCTTCGAGCCGCGCCAGGCTTTCGACTGCCTCGCGGTCCCGCATGTCGATTTCGAGCGGCAGGAAATTGCCGCCGAGCTCATCCTGAACCTTCCTGAGCCGGTCCCCTCTTCGCCCGGTCCCGACCGCCCGCCAGCCGCCCGCAACGAACTTGCGCGCCGCCGCTTCGCCGAACCCCGCGGTCGCGCCGGTGATCAGGATGGTTTTCATATCTGTCCTTGTTCGAGCTGGCCCCTGGCCTCTACGAGTTCGGCCGGCTCCACGCCAACCGCCTTGGCGACATCGATGAGATCGGGCTCGTGCGCCTCGAGGAAGCGGATCAGGGCCGCAAGCAACACCGGCTCCGCAGCCCGCGCCCGCAGCTCCTCCGTCCCGATTCCGGTCAGGTCGATGAACCGCTGCGCCCGACGTTCGCACCCAAGCGTTGCCGCTAACGCGGCGAGGGCAACTGCAACCGGGTCATTGTCGTTTGTGCGCGCCAACGCCTACAACTGCCGTCGGGGGTTCAAAGGAAGCGACTTGGCCAAGATCCTGATCGTCGAGGACAATGCCCTCAACATCAAGCTGTTCTGCGACCTGCTCGCGGCGCATGGCCACAAGCCCGAGGCGGTGACCGACAGCCGCAATGCGCTCGATGCAGCGCGCGCGTTCGAGCCCGACCTGGTGATTACCGACATCCAGCTTCCGCATGTCAGCGGCCTCGACTTGATCCGGATGATCCGCAACGACGACAACCTCGGGGCGGTGCCGATCATGGCCGTGACTGCCTATTCCGCGCAGGGCGACGAGGAGCGCATCCGTGCCGCCGGCGCGCAAGCCTATGTCTCCAAGCCGATTTCGGTGGTGCGCTTCGCCGAAACCGTGGACGAGTTGTTGAAGGACGACCACGACCGGGGGGCGGCGGCGATGCCCGACGATCAACCGGAAATCGACGATCCCGAGAGCCGTGCCAACCAGTCGGATGACGGCCCCGGCCCAGGCGAAGCTGGCGGCGAAGGCGACTGATTGGTTGGTGGATCCCGGACCAAGTTTTCTGAGCGGCCAGCGCTCACTCGGTCACTTGATCTTCGCTTCCTTGAACTCGACGTGCTTGCGCACCTTGGGGTCGTACTTCTTGAAGCTCAGCTTCTCGGTCTGGGTGCGCGGGTTCTTCTTGGTCACATAGAAGAAGCCCGTGTCGGCGCTGCTGACGAGCTTGATCTTGACGGTTGCCGGCTTGGCCATTGCATCGATCCCAATTGGAAAAAAGAAAGCGGCCGCGGCCGCTCAAGTCGCGGGGTCCAATGACGAACGGAGGCGATTCTGTCAACCGAACCACGGATTTGTCTCGCTGCCGTAACGGCCCGTTAACCGATTTGGGAGAACCTGCGTTCATTCGAGGAGACCCCCGATGGCCGCAGATCCGCTCAAGACCATCCGCAACGAGGTCGGTCTGCGCCTTGCCGAAATCCGCGAACGGGGCGCCCGTCTCTCGCCCCTCGACCTTTATGCCCGGATGGACGCTATCCGCCAGCTTGCCGCAGCCCACGGCCTCGCCGCGCTCGAGGGACTGGCCCGCAACACCGCCCAGCGGGCGCTGCTGCCGGGCCACCGCGTGACGATGATGTCCTGCTTCGAACATGTCGACGAAGCGCTCGACAGCCACAGCGAAAACGACCGCACGACGATCCTCGCCGCGCTCGCCGTCCGCCTGCACTGACACCATGAGGCCATTGGTGCATTAAGGCGCGATGCGCGCCTTTTCGCAGCTGCTCGACGATCTCGTCTACACGCGCTCGCGCAACACCAAGCTCCAGCTGATCGGCGACTATCT
>Ga0070659_100002525_pt1 | contig 12997 bp, 12 predicted proteins | sample KBSC23metaG_FD_64666 | JGI IMG/M metagenome (GOLD analysis project Ga0070659, IMG submission 64666) | Corn rhizosphere microbial communities from Kellogg Biological Station, Michigan, USA - KBS C2-3 metaG | ecosystem: Host-associated > Plants > Roots > Rhizosphere > Soil ...
GAGCGGGCGGACTCGCCATCGTCGGATTTCGTGATACAGCAAAGGCCCTCGACCAGGGGCAAGTTGACGAGTTACTGTTGAGTGCCTCTGCCAGGGACATCCGATATGGCGAAGAAGACTTTGACCATGCTTTGATGGACGACGCTCCTACCGGTCAGCCCGTTCGTAATGATCGTGAGACCCAACTAACGGCGCCTGATTTGCTCGTCACTCGAGCGCGGCAAACAGGCGCGCGAGTCACCTTCATCGAGGATCCGGCAATCCTCGCTGGGGTCGGCGGTGTTGGCGCTTTCATCCGTTATCGGATTTGATTAATACCGGTCGGTATCGAACGAATTTAAGGGAGGAAAACAGTCTTGAGTAGCAAGAACAATATCAATATGAATCATTACAAAATACGAGGTCGGGGACGACAGGGAGAAGCCGTTGTTCACCACGACCACAAACACTCACTTGCTCAGGTTGGAGGGTCGCCAGGCAATGACGTTGAGAATCGATTTCGCGGCGCTCAGAAACATGTACCGGTTGCAAATCGCCTGGCGAAGTTCAGTAGATTACAGAGGCTCAAACGATCAAGAAAGATCAGGGGTTTGTCGGCCAAACAATTGATGGAAAGAAAAATGAGTCGGCACGCCGCGAGGCAAAATAAATCAGAGCGGTTCACTACAGGCGCGAGTGTCCCGCGCTCTGCAACTCAAACTGCTGTTTGCAAGTAATCACTTTAAGTTCTGAAGGAAGTAATGCAGAAAAACGAAATGAAGAAGATTCTAAACTTTGAACGAATTCTATGCCCCGTGGCTGAGTCACATGAGGCTGATGAAGGGCTGCAGTATGCAATAACGTTGGCCCGCTCATACGGCGCTAGGCTCTTCATCTTAACGATCGAGGAATCGTCAGCTATCAGCGCCGACTCCGTCGCGGCGATGCGCGCCGCCATCAACCGGGCTGTTGAACACTCCATCGTTTTGTTTCCTGGTGTCGACCATTCGACTCGTCTCGATTGGAAGTTAATCGTCGCCGAGCGCACTCGTCCGGACGAAGCAATAATTCGCGAAGCCGAAGCGCAAAACATCGATCTGATTGTGATGAGTTCCCGTCGCCGGCCTTACGCAGCGAAACTGTTAGGCTCGACCGCAGAGACTATCTCTGGGACGGCTCCTTGCCCAGTGCTCGTAACTCGTTTGGGAGCTCACCATTCCGCGAGCGCAATCGGTGCAATGGATTTTAAGAAGCTGCTCGTCGCGACCGACTTCTCGAGCGACTCAGAGCTGGCCCTACGGTACGGGCTCTCGCTCGCTCAGGAATATCAGTCGGAATTGCACCTGTTACACGTACTGACTGATTCAAAAACTAAGGACACCGAACTCACGTGGTCAACACAAAGCGAGGAAGGTCCATATCACGAGGCGGCGAGACGGCTTCATCAATCGGTTCCTGCGGAGACTCATTTGTGGAGTGAGGTGACGCATGTAGTGCGTGAAGGCAAAGCCCATCGAGAGATCGTGTCCTATGCTGCTGAACGGGAGATCGATCTGGTTTGTATTGGGGCACATGGACAGGGATTTCGTTTAGGAGCGCTCTTTGGATCAAATGCAGACCGTGTGTTGAGAGAGTCACCTTGTCCAGTTTTAGTAGCACGGCCCCTAAAGCCAGGCGCGGAGCCCGTAGGTGAACGATGAAGGAGAGTAACGGATGTTGGTTGCAAAGTTCTTACAGATTGTAGAAGCGCGGAGGCGACGGCGGGCGCTTGTGGATATCCGTCGAGAGTTCGCGAAGGCCGGATATCCGTTGGACCGGTTTCGCGACTCACAAATAGAAATGGCGCTGAAATATGGAAAAGATGATGTTAGAGAGGTCATTTTAAGCGCGAAGACTATTTATCGCGCACTTCGGCGGCTTCGAGTGCTTACCGCACGGGCCGAAACAGAGTCGGCTGAGGTAATTCTCTCGGAAGGAATCAGATGATGAAGATTCTTATCGCTTATGACGGTTCAGAAAGCGCTGACATTGGCATTGCTCATTTGGGTCGTGCGGGACTGCCGCTGGAAGCCGACGCATTAGTCGTCTCGGTCGCGGAAGTATGGCTGCCGCCGCCCGGTGACGAAGTTATTGACAATACTTTTCCGCTCCAAGTCTCGGCCAGCCTCGAACGAGCGCGCGCACATGCCGCCAAAATTGTAGAGCACGCTCAACTGTTATCGGAGTCTGCTGGCAAACGCGTGCGACACATCTTTCCAGGCTGGACAGTAAGGTGCGAAGCCATGAGCGGCTCGCCTGCACATGAGTTGTTAACTCGGGTTCGAGAATGGCAGCCCAATCTGGTAGTCGTAGGCTCGCATGGTCGCACAGCGCTGGGGAGGTTCGTTTTGGGCAGCGTTTCGCAAAAGGTGTTAACTGAAGCGCAAAGTTCAGTGCGCGTTGCACGGCAATCAAGTGGAACAGGTGCGTCTGGGATACGCATCGTCCTCGCCGTTGACGGCTCCGTCGGTGCACAAGAGGCCGTGCGGAGTGTTGCCACTCGCGATTGGACGCCAGGTAGCGAAGTGCGCGTTGTCGTTGCAGAGGACGTTCTGACAGCCAACCCCGTTTACGCTTTGATCCCGCCCGTCAATGAATTTTTAGACGAGGTAAATAGAACTGAACGTACCGAGGCGGAGCGGCTCGCTGAGAATGCGGTAAAGGAACTGCGCATAATACTAGAAAATAAAAACGTTACCGTTTCATCAAGAATCGTCAGTGGCGACCCGAAACAAGTGCTTGTCCGACACGCCGAAGAGTTCGGGGCCGATTGCATCTTCACGGGTGCGACTGGGTTCAGCACTCCCATCGACCGCCTCCTTGTGGGAAGCGTGTCGGCAGCAGTTGCAGCACGCGCGCAGTGTTCGGTGGAAGTGGTTCGCGCTCAGTAGCCAAATGCTATCTGACCTGCCCCAGACAATCTTCAAACTTTAGCGGACGAGCATCTGTCGAGGTCATCGTGCGGACACTTCAGACACAGGCGGAACTGCACGTCTGAAGATCTTTCATCTTCAAGTACAAATCCTCGAGTCTGCCTTCACCCAGTACTTGTCTTGCTTTGGGGAACAACTGCCCTTCTTCCCTTGCTACGTGGTGCAGCAAATCCTGTTGCAACTCCTTTAGCTTATCGTCCCAACGGTCACAGTGCCCTTCCTTCCTGAGATTTTCCATCGTCGCCAGGACGTCACGAATTCGCTTGTGCTCACCGTAAGACTCATCAACCAGGCGACGGGTCTCTGGGAAGCCTTCTAACTCCGAATAGAACATATGCTCTTCGAGCCAGGTATGTTGAGTAAGCGTTTCTCTAAACTCGACAAACCTGTTCATGCGTTCGCAGTCAACGGTGTCCTGCTCCGTCTGCTCGATCTGCTTGATGTTATCCGCTAGTTCGTGAATCAGGGTCAGAACCACTTCATGGTTATTCTTCAGAAGTTCGATGGCGTTCATGTTGCTTCGCCTCCTTACGCTTTTGCCGAATACATTCTTTCACATTTGACCCTGCTGCAAACACATACGTTGGTTCACTAACGATCAATTGATGACTTACTGATAGAGTTTTAATCCGCCGTTTATGATTCCCTGATACGCACATTGGTAGACTACCGCTACAACAAATTGAACCGAGGTAACTTCACACCGAGTGCGGCGTAAGTCAGGAGTGAGTGCGGGTTTCAGTGACGATTTCAGAGGAGTGGGACGCGCATGACGGGTGTTTAGGAGGAGCAACATGAATACTACCCAACAACTGCATGATCTTGGTCAAAGCCTTTGGCTCGATAACATCACCCGCGCACTACTCAGGGAAGGTACACTGCAGCGCTACATCAGCGAGTTTTCAATAACGGGCCTGACCTCCAACCCAACGATCTTCGATAAAGCCATCAAGGAGGGGGGCTTCTACGACGATGCTATCCGCCGGAAGACGGCCGAGGGTAAATCGGGCGAGGCGTTGTTTTTCGAGCTTGCCCTTGAGGATTTAACTCAGGCTGCAGATCTCTTCTATCCGGCCCACAAAGCGACCGATGGAGTTGATGGTTGGGTATCGATGGAAGTGTCTCCTTTGCTGGCAAACGATACTGCCAGCACCGTAAGGGAGGCGGCGCAACTGTATGCGCAAGCGCAACGGCCTAATCTGTTCATCAAGATACCGGGTACCCGGGAAGGTGTGCCCGCCATCGAGGAATCGATCTTCGCCGGCGTGCCGATAAATGTCACACTCCTGTTTTCACCCGAGCAGTACATCGCTTCCGCCGAGGCGTACATGCGCGGAATTGAACGACGAATTGCTGCTGGTCTTGACTTGAAGGTTGATTCAGTCGCCTCGCTTTTTGTTAGCCGATGGGACGTTGCAATCCACGACAAGGTGCCTGAGGCGCTTCGCAATCGTCTTGGCATTGCTATCGCTAAGCAAACCTACAAACTCTACCGCGATCTGCTGGCATCCGCTCGTTGGCAGATACTTGCCGCCGCAGGAGCGCGTCCGCAAAGGCTGCTCTGGGCCAGCACCGGCACGAAGGATCCTGGCGCTTCAGACACACTTTACATCGAAGCGCTTGCAGCTCCGGAAACGATCAACACTATTCCCGAAAGGACCTTGCAAGCCTTCGCCGATCACGGTCAGGTCAAAGGCACATTGCCCGATGATGGTGGCGATGCGGAAGAGGTGCTTGCCGAATTCACTCAGAAAGGTGTGGACCACGCGGCCCTCGCCGACCAACTCCAGCGCGAGGGTACCGAATCCTTCGACAAATCGTGGCGGGATCTGATGAAGTGCATCGCCGAAAAGAGCGCCACGCTGAAGAAGGATAATCGAGCCGGTGCGGGGCAGCCATGACCACGAACTCAACTGCACAAGCTCAACGGCGGACCAGCCTTCCAGCTTGGAAAGCTCTCTCCGAGCATCACCAAAGAATACGGAATGTGCATCTACGGGACCTTTTCGCCGGCGATCCCCAGCGCGGCGAACGGCTGACCGCGGAAGCCGCAGGCCTCTATCTTGACTACTCGAAGAATCGCGTCACCGACGAGACGATTGGGCTACTTTTGCGGTTGGCCGAGGAATGCTGTCTGGCCGAGCGCATCGAAGCCATGTTCAGCGGTCAGAAAATCAACGTGACCGAGCACCGAGCCGCTCTCCATGTCGCCTTGCGGGCGCCGGAAAACGAGCAGATTTTGCTCGACGGCGTCGATGTAGTGCCCGAGGTCCGCGCGGTCCTCGACCGCATGGCGGCTTTCTCCGAAGCAATCCGCAGCGGCCGCTGGCACGGATACACGGATCGGCCTATCCGCAACGTGATTAACATCGGCATCGGTGGCTCTGATCTCGGCCCGGTAATGGCCTACGAGGCGTTGCGTCATTACAGCCGGCGCGATATGACCTTCCGCTTCGTCTCGAACGTCGATGGCACCGACTTCGACGAAGCCACGCGTGACCTCGATCCCGAGGAGACACTGTTCATCATCTGCTCCAAGACGTTTACGACACTTGAGACGTTGACCAACGCCCATACGGCTCGCGCTTGGAGTCTGCGCAAGCTAGTGGACGAACGGGCCGTACGCCGGCACTTTGTCGCGGTATCGACCAACACCCAGGGAGTGGCGAAGTTCGGGATCGACACCGCGAACATGTTCGGCTTCTGGGACTGGGTCGGCGGTCGCTACTCGATGGACTCGGCAGTCGGCTTGTCAACCATGCTCGCGATCGGCCCGCAGAACTTTCGGGCCATGCTCTCGGGCTTTCACGAGATCGATCGGCATTTCCGGACCGCGCCGTTCCAGCGCAATCTGCCGGTGCTCATGGGGCTACTCGCGGTCTGGAACAATGATTTCCTCGGTGCCCAAACGGTCGCGGTGTTGCCATATGAACAATATTTGAAGCGCTTTCCCGCATATCTCCAGCAGCTGACGATGGAAAGCAACGGCAAACATGTGACGCTCGACGGTAGCCCCGTCGACTCCGAGACAGGGCCGATCTACTGGGGTGAGCCTGGCACCAACGGCCAGCATTCGTTCTATCAACTTATTCATCAGGGTACCCGGCTCGTTCCCTGTGATTTTGTCGGCTTCTGCCAGACCCTAAACCCGCTGGGCCGCCATCATGATTTGTTGCTGGCAAATCTGTTCGCGCAGACCGAAGCGCTGGCGTTCGGCAAGACAGAAGAGGAAGTCGCAGCGGAGGGAACTCCGAGCCGGCTGATACCCCATCGCACCTTCGAGGGTAATCGACCGACGAATACCATTCTTGCGGAACGACTGACACCGGAGACGCTGGGGCGGCTGATCGCGCTTTACGAACACAGTGTGTTTACGCAGGGGACGATCTGGAATATCGACTCTTTCGATCAGTGGGGGGTTGAGCTCGGCAAAGTGCTGGCAAATCGAATCGTTCCCGAACTGGAGAGCGAGGCCGAGCCCCGTCTCGCGCACGACAGTTCGACCAACGCACTAATTCGGCGCTACCGCCGGCTTCAGTTGAAGCAAGCTTAGGAACATAAATAATGAGTACAACTACCACGACAGCGTCAGATCTCGCTCAATTGGATCAACTGTCAATCAACACGATCCGTTTCTTGTCGGTGGACGCGGTGGAGAAAGCAAACAGCGGTCATCCCGGCTTGCCGATGGGCGCTGCTCCAATGGCCTATGTGCTTTGGACGCGGTTTCTCAAACATAATCCGACCAATCCAGGTTGGGCGGATCGCGATCGTTTTGTCCTGTCCGCCGGACATGGATCGATGCTGCTCTATAGTCTGCTCTACCTCACTGGCTATGATCTCCCACTCGAACAAATCAAACAGTTTCGTGAATGGGGCAGCACTACGCCCGGTCATCCCGAACACGGATTGACGCCAGGGGTGGAGGTGACCACAGGTCCGCTGGGCCAGGGATTCGCCAATGGCGTTGGAATGGCGATCGCGGAAGATTACCTCGCTGGCCGTTACAACCGACCAGGCCACCAGATTGTTAATCATTACACCTACGCGCTGGTTAGCGACGGCGATCTGATGGAGGGCGTTTCGGCTGAAGCCGCGTCGCTCGCCGGTCATTTAAAGCTCGGTAAACTGATTTACCTCTACGACGACAACCACATCACGCTTTCCGCTGCGACCCACATTACATTCACAGAAGATCGTGCCATGCGTTTCGAAGCGTATGGCTGGCATACGCAGATAGTTGAGAATGGAAACGATCTTGCAGCGATAGACCGCGCACTGCGTGCTGCGCAAGCGGAGAAGGAACGCCCTTCGCTGATCCTCGTGCGCACGCATATAGGCTACGGCTCGCCGCACAAGCAGGACACTTTTGAGGCTCATGGCTCGCCGCTCGGCCAGGAAGAAGTGAAATTGACGAAACAGGCGTTGGGCTGGCCACTCGATCCACCGTTCTGCACTCCAGACAAAGCACTGGAGCATTTCCGTCTCGCACTTGAAAAGGGTAAACAGGCCGAGGGGGAATGGAACGCAAGACTTTCAGACTACTCGAACGCGTTCCCTAACCTCGCCAAGGAATTTCAGCAGGGCCTTGCTGGCGAACTACCCAAAGGCTGGGACACCGACATCCCGATCTTTCCGACGGACGCGAAAGGAATGTCAACCCGCGTGGCCTCAGGCAAAGTGTTGAACTCGATCGACAGGAATCTCCCCTCGTTAATCGGCGGCTCCGCCGATCTAGATCCTTCCACCCACACTGCGCTTACAGCGATGGGCGATTTTGAGAACCCGAGCGGGGAGTCCGGCAACCTGCAAGGATCGTCAGGCGGCGGCTGGAGCTATGGAGGACGCAACCTACACTTTGGCGTGCGCGAGCACGCGATGGGATCCATCGCGAATGGGTTGGCGGTGCACGGCGGCGTCATTCCGTTTACGGCGACGTTTCTCATTTTCTCAGACTACATGCGGCCACCGATTCGGCTGGCCGCGTTGATGGAGCAGAGGGTGATCTTTGTTTTCACACACGATAGCATCGCTCTTGGACAAGATGGTCCAACGCATCAGCCGATCGAGCAACTTGCCTCGCTCCGCGCGATTCCGCACTTGATTGTGATCCGCCCCTGCGATGCGAACGAGACGGCAGTGGCCTGGCGCGTGGCGATTGAGACACGAGGCCGGCCGGTGGCTCTCGTCCTAACGCGGCAGGACGTGCCCACACTTGATCGCGTCCACTATGCCGCGGCAGATAGCTTGCGGCGCGGTGCGTACGTTTTGGCTGATGCTCCCAACGGCAAACCAGACATTATCCTAATCAGCACTGGTTCCGAAGTGAGTTTGATCGTTGCGGCCGGTCACAGGCTGACCGCGAAAGGGATCAACGTTCGGATCGTCTCCATGCCCAGCTGGGAATTGTTCGATACCCAACCCCGAAGTTATCGCGACTCGGTTCTGCCTCCATCAGTTCGCGCACGGCTTGCGGTTGAAGCCGGTGCGAGCCAAGGCTGGTGCAAGTATGCGGGCGATGAGGGTGATGTGATCGGAGTGGATCGTTTCGGCGCCTCAGCACCGGGGGAGGTCGTGATGCGCGAATACGGCTTCACTGTGGAGAAGGTTTACGAATGTGCCATGAAGTTAATGGGTCGGAAGATCCGGGCCGTGATCAGATGACTGTGGAGGAAGACGCACAGATGTGGCGTAACGAGGGGGATCCAAACTGATGCGTGTCGGAATTGCTGCGGATCATGCGGGGTTTGCATTGAAGGAACAACTGGTCAAAGCGCTGTGTGAGTCCGGATATGAGGTTCTGGACTTCGGCTCGTCCAGTCTGACTCCGGAAGATGACTATCCCGATTACGTCGTGCCGCTCGCTCGAAGCGTGACCCATGGTGAGGTCGAGCGCGGCGTGGCGATTTGCGGAAGCGGAGTGGGAGCATGCGTCGCTGCCAACAAGGTGAAAGGAATACGGGCGGCACTAGTTCACGACATCTTTTCCGCGCACCAGGGAGTTGAAGACGACGACATGAACGTGATCTGCTTCGGTGCCCGCGTGCTCGGTTGCGAGCTCGCATGGGACTTAGCCAAATCTTTTCTGGCTGCCCGTTTCAATAAAGCAGAACGCCATCAACGCCGCTTGGCGAAAGTGGGAGCCTTGGAAGATTGAGTGATACCTATGAAGCACGAATTCAAAGTTGGGGATCACGTGGAATGGAATTCGGAAGCGGGCCGCGTCCGCGGAACGATCAAAAAAAAGGTCACCTCCGCTATCAGGTTTAAGACCTACACGGTCCGCGCCTCAAAGGAGAAGCCCCAGTACTTGATCAAGAGCGACAAGACCGACCACTTGGCCATGCACAAAGCTTCCGTGCTTAAGAAACTTCGCAAAAACAAAACCCTCGTTCCAAAAACGTCGGTAGAAGGAACCAAACTATGACTAACCAGGTTCGCAAAATTCTGGACTGTTACCGGAGCGAAAACCCTGGCGTGTTGACGAATCTTGCCCGGATGCTTAATCACGGTCGACTCGCGGGTACGGGGCGGATGCTCATCCTGCCAGTGGACCAGGGCTTTGAGCATGGTCCAGCGCGCAGTTTCGCGCCAAATCCCCCCGCCTACGATCCGGCCTACCATTTTCAACTTGCCATTGACGCCGGTCTTAACGCCTATGCTTCGTTGCTGGGATTTATTGAAGCAGTCGCCGCTGACTTCGCGGGCGAAATCCCGCTGATTCTAAAACTCAACGCCCACGATCTGCTCCACGATGAAAAGGATCCGTTGGGTGCGCAAACGGCTTCTGTCTCCGATGCGTTACGGTTGGGCTGTGTAGCCATCGGCTACACGATTTATCCCGGCACGGCGGAGCGTCGACTGCAATATGAGCAGTTGCGCGAACTGGCCAGTGAAGCCAGAGCTGCCGGACTGGTTGTCGTGGTCTGGAGTTATCCCCGCGGCGGTGGACTCAGCAAGGAAGGTGAAACCGCCCTGGACGTGATCGCGTATGGCGCGCAAATCGCCGCTCTACTCGGGGCGCACATCATCAAGGTCAAAATGCCTACAGCGCATTTGGAACTACCCGAGGCCAAAAAAGTATACGAAGAGCTGAGAATTCCGCGCGCTACCGCAACGGAGCGAGTTCGTCATGTCGTACAAAGCGCTTTCAATGGCCAGCGCATTGTCCTCTTCTCCGGCGGACCAAAGGAAGCCGATGAAGCACTCTTCGCCGAGGCGCACGCGATCCGCGACGGCGGTGGATTCGGCTCAATCGTCGGGCGCAATTCCTTCCAAAGGGACAAAGCATCCGCCCTGCGCCTCCTCGATGGGATGGTCCGTATCTACCAGGAGTGAAAACGTTGCGGACCTTGAAATAAGTAATGATCAGAAAGCCATGAAAACAAGTCCTCTTGCAGGAAAGCTGGCAGAGCCAGGGATGCTGGTCAATGTGCCCAGGCTCATCACGGCTTATTATTCCGAAAGGCCCGATCCTTCAGTGCGATCCCAGCGGGTTGCCTTCGGCACTTCAGGACATCGTGGTTCCGCATTCGACAAGGCTTTCAATGAATGGCATATCCTCGCCATGAGTCAGGCGATTTGCCTGTATCGCAAACATCAGAAGATCGATGGCCCGCTATTTCTCGGTATGGACACGCATGCGCTCTCTGTGCCGGCACTGGCCAGCGCACTTGAAGTGCTGGCAGCTAACGGCGTGGACGTAATGCTGGCGCAGGCCGATGAATATACGCCGACTCCGGTGATCTCTCATGCGATCTTGACCTACAATCGCGGCCGCAAGACAGGATTGGCAGACGGCATCGTCATAACGCCATCACACAATCCGCCACATGACGGCGGGTTCAAATACAACCCTCCAAACGGTGGACCGGCTGAATCCATCGTCACAACCTGGATCGAAGCTAAGTCAAACGAGCTTCTCGAACACGAACTTTCCGGTTTGAAAAGAATTCCTTTCGAGAAAGCTCTCCGCGCCCCCACGACGCACCGGCACGACTATCTCAATACTTACATTGCTGATCTGGCGAACGTTCTCGACATGGATGCGATTCGCGGCGCGAAGATCAAAATGGGAGTTGATCCGCTCGGCGGCGCCGGAGTCCACTACTGGGGTCCGATTGCTGAACGGTACGGTTTGAACTTCAAGGTTGTGAACGAGGCAGTTGACCCAACCTTCCGCTTTATGACTGTGGATTGGGACGGCCAGATTCGCATGGATCCATCGTCACCCTATGCGATGCAGCGGTTGATCGACATAAAAGATCGCTTCGAAATCGCCTGGGCTTGCGACACTGACCATGACCGGCACGGTGTTGTCACGAGGAGCGCGGGTTTGCTCGCTCCCAATCATTACCTTAGCGTCGCCATCTCCTACCTCTTCCAACACCGACTTCATTGGCGCTCGGATGCGGCGGTCGGAAAGACTGTGGTAAGCAGTCAAATGATCGATCGAGTCACCGCGAAGCTTAGCCGGAAGCTCTACGAGGTGCCGGTTGGTTTCAAGTGGTTCGTTGATGGTTTGCTCGACGGTTCACTTGCCTTCGCCGGTGAAGAGAGTGCCGGGGCCTCATTTGCGCGTCTCGATGGCGGCGTCTGGACTACGGATAAAGATGGAATTGTACCGGCTTTGCTGGCTGCAGAGATCACAGCCCGGATGGGCCGAGATCCGGGCGAAATATACCGCGAACTCACACGCGAATTCGGTGAGCCAGCGTATGACCGGGTTGAGGCGCCGGCCACTCGAGAGCAAAAGGAACTACTGGCAAAACTTTCACCCGGGCAACTTAAGATCACAGAAATGGCGGGCGAAAAAATCCAGACTGTCCTCACTAATGCGCCGGGTAACGATGCGCCCATCGGCGGGTTGAAAGTGGTGACTAAGAACGGATGGTTTGCCGCGCGTCCGTCAGGGACCGAGGACATCTATAAGATCTATGCGGAGAGCTTTCGGGGAGCTGATCATCTGTGCCGTATCCTGGAGGAAGCACAGGCGATCGTTAACAACCAACTTTCGGCGGTGAAGCCTTGAGGCAACGGCCTGAGGAAAGATCATGGATAAACCAAAGCGTGCGCTTTATGTCGCGTTGTCGCGGTACTCTACCGGCATAACGACAATCGGATTGCGCCGATCGGCTTTTAGCGGGGCTTGTTTATGAACCCTGTATTTTCACGTGTATTCGGTAGCGCCACCACGCCTATTCCAGCGGTGCAGTTGCTGTCGAACGGCCGATACCACGTGATGATCACGAACGCGGGAGGCGGGTACAGTCGCTGGAAGGACATCGCGGTCACGCGCTGGCTTGAAGATAGTACGCGCGACAATTGGGGCGCGTTCTGCTATCTGCGCGACGTCGCGAACGCGGCGTTCTGGTCTACCACCTTTCAACCAACACTCGATCCATCGGCGACCTACGAGACAAGTTTATCAGAGTCGTGCGCGGCCTTTCGTTGTTCTAAGCAGGGCCTGGATGCCCTCACGGAGATCGCCATTTCGCCAGAGGATGACATTGAGGTACGGCGAATTCGGATCACGAACCATTCCGGAGCACGCAAGATAATTGACCTGACTAGTTATGCAGAAGTGGTGCTCGGATCGGCTGCTGACGACGCGGCCCATCCCGCTTATAGCAATCTCTTTGTCCAGACAGGGATCATTCGTGAGAAGCGGGCGATCCTGTGCGATCGCCGGACTGTCGACCGTGCGGCTCCCTGGATGTTTCACCTGATTGTCCCCAATGAGTCAGTCTTAGCTGACCTATCCTATGAAACGGACCGAATGCGTTTCATTGGCCGTGGAAATACGCTCATCCATCCGCAGGCGATGCGTGATGTCGCGGCGCTGTCTGACAGCGAGGGTTCGGTGCTTGATCCAATTGTCGCCATCCAATGCCGAACAACGCTGACTCAGGAACAATCAGCAACTGTCGCTTTCGTCACCGGCATCGGTGAAACCCGCGACGCATGCCTGACGCTGATCGAGAAATACCAGAATCGGCGTTTGATCGATCGAGTCTTCGACCTGGCATCTATGCACAGCCAGTCGG
>Ga0070659_100002527_pt1 | contig 12997 bp, 14 predicted proteins | sample KBSC23metaG_FD_64666 | JGI IMG/M metagenome (GOLD analysis project Ga0070659, IMG submission 64666) | Corn rhizosphere microbial communities from Kellogg Biological Station, Michigan, USA - KBS C2-3 metaG | ecosystem: Host-associated > Plants > Roots > Rhizosphere > Soil ...
CAGCGAGCGCGGGCAATATGGGAAGCACCAGTCTGATCGCCGCATGCAATCGAGCAAATTCCTTGTCGTTTGCAAACGGCAGGTTGATGTGCATGCTCTGCAAATTGGCCCAGCCGTGACTTTTGCTGTTGAAGATGCGGTCGTAACTGCGATAGATCGCATCATTGTCATGTGGCCAAAGATGCGTTTCATGCAGCGGGTCCATCCATGGATGCATCGCTGTAGGCATAAGCACAGCGCCGTGCGCTTCCAGCAGCCTGTCGATATGCCGCACTTCGTTTTGAAATGCCTCCGGCAGCATGGTCAGCGCCTCCACCGGCTTCACGTTCTTCACCTCGATTACATGCAGCACCAGCTCGTTCGACCAGCCAAGCACACCACGCCGCACTTCATTGCCTTCGCTGCCCCCAGCTTCATGCAACAAGCAATCGGCCATCGGCAGCACCGATAAACTGTCGCGGTCAACGATCATGTATTCCAGTTCAATGCCGTAGCCGCCAAAAGCGTGCAAGGGCCCAGGTTGGTCGTCGTTCATAAAGAGGAAATCCCTTTTCTTGCATCGATGCGTTTGCGGAACACTCCCATCACCTCGCGATACAGAGTGTCGCCCAGCGCGGCATCTTCATTGCCTGCATCCACATTGGGATTGTCATTGATCTCGATGACGTAACACCGGCTGCCGACCTGTTTCAGATCGACGCCATAAAAACCGTCGCCCATCAGGTTGGCGGCTTGCACCGCGATCTTCACCACATCGTCCGGCGCTTCGCTGACAGACAAGGCTTCGGTCCTGCCTTCGAACATGCGCTGCGGCTCATGTTTGATGATCTGCCAGTGTCCCGGTGCCATGTAATACCTGCACACGAACAGGGGGCGCTTGTCGAGCACGCCAACGCGCCAGTCGAATTCCGTTGGCAGGAATTCCTGCGCCAGAATCAGTTCGGAGTGCTGCAGCCACTCATCTACCTTGTCCCGCAACTGCTGTTCCGATTCGATCTTCGCCACCCCCAGCGAGAAAGCGCCGTCCGGCTGCTTGAGAATGCACGGCAGACCCAGCGTGGAAACGATCCGATCGACATTACCCTTGTGTACCACCACTGTTTTCGGGATGGGAATGCGATGCCGCGTCAGCAGCTCGGCAAGGTAAATCTTGTTGGTGCAGTGCAGGATGGCATCGGGATCGTCGATCACCACCATGCCGGCATCGGCTGCTTGCCTCGACACTTGATAGGTGTAGTGATTGACGTTGGTGGTGGCGCGAATGAACAAGGCATCGAACTCTGTCAGCCGACGCGCATCCCTGGGCTGGATGATCTGTGCGCACATCCCCGCCGACTCCGCCGCCTCGCAGAATTTTTGCAGCGCGGCCCGATTGGAAGGCGACTCCGACTGCTGAGGATCGTGCAGGATCGCTAATGCATGCTTGCCAGCAGGCGGTGCGGTGTTGCGTATCTTCTGCTCCTTTAGATAATCCAGCGCGGCTTGTTTGACGATCTCCATATGATGCTGCGGAATATCTCCGATGCTTCCGGCATAGATACCGCACAAATGCCAGTGTCCGTTGGCGCGCTCGAATCGTGCATGCAATATCGGCGCGCGCAAGAGCTTGAACAATTGTCCGGCGAGCGGCCGATGGCGTTCTTCGGCATCGTGCCCGAAGTAAATGTCGAGATCGATGCAATCCTCGGTGGCAAGGGCGAAGGAACAATCGATCAGGCTGCCGAGTTTTTCTGAAATATCCTGCACCAGGCTTGGCGAGAACAGATCCTTCATCGCTTGCACATCCGGCAGCGGCTGATGTCCGCGCGCCTCGGCAAGAAGAGAAACGTAATAGCCCTGGCTCTGGTAGCGATAGTTGCTGCAGAAATTGAAAACTTTGGTGGAATTGCCATCCCCGTAGTCGGGATCGCTCAGGTAGATGTGTGCAGGAATAAAGGTAATGCCGGGTATATCGATGGGCCAATCTTGCTGTTGACTTGCAACGAAGAGGATATTCATGGCACTTCCTGTCGCGCCGAACGCGGCGGATGAATGATCAGAAGATTCGCGTCATGTGTGACGATGCCCAATAACACCGCGTTGACGACGCGATCGACGCTTAACCAATAGGCATGTGTACTGGGGCCGGCATAAGGATTCTGCTGATAGGGATCGACCACCAGCACGCGACGGCGCTCCTTGTCGTAGCCGGCGATGATGACGAAATGCCCTGACGGCAGCCCGCGCACATCGTCCGGCACATCCTCCGGCCCGTATTCACGCCGCACGCGATACAAATAAGTTGAACTCAAGCCGGTAATGATAGGCAGCTTGCGTCGCAGAATGCCGCGTATCAAGCCGCGCGACAGGTCAAGCAATCGCAACCTGCCGCCCAGGCGGAGGAATTCGAGATAGCCGTTAGTCGCGTGCTGCAGCCGGTAATCCATCTTGATTTCGCGCTGACGCCGCAGCCGATCAGCAACGTCCACCCCGGGCAGGAACCAGGTCGGATCGAACACATTCAGGTTATAGGTATAAATCGTTGCCTTGTAGCCCTTACGCAAGGCATCGCAGGCCAGGAATACCGCGAAGGTGCCACCATGCTCCAGCCTACCGGTACGTGCTATGACCGTATCCAGGCTTTCTTCATGGTGCCAGTAACGGTAGACGGCGTGCAAGCAGGTCGGCCCGCATGTCGTTTCATCCGGTTGCGGAAGAATCTTCACTGGCAATTGCAGGATCGATTGAGTCACGGAGGCGCTTGTATGGAGAAATGAATCCCTTCAAACAACGTGTTTGCCCAAGGCGACTAGCATTTTCGGTGCCAGCGGGAAGAGGTGCTGCATTTGCGGAGGAATGACACGATGGCTGTGTAAAAGTTTCTGCGTGGGGCGACTTTTTCTGGAATGCCGAACCGGTTTGCAATCCTTCCTTCTAGCCTGAAGGAACGAGGCTGCATCATCTGCGCTTATCCACACTGGAGCGTCTTCGGAAAAAGACTTGCCGGACAAATGATCCGTCCGGCAAGTGCATGGAGCTTTCGGGCATGAATGCTGCGGCGTTCCAACAATCTCTCTTCTCAGGAGGTGTTGAAATGAAAGCAACGATTCCCGTTCTATGGGCCATGCTCGGCCTTGTTTCGCAGGCTGCGCTTGCACAAATGCGCCAGCCGGTGCAGACCATGCCTGATCTGTTGGCCCAGTCCGACCTTGCCACGCCGCCCTACAATTCATCCGTTGATTCCAGCAGCGGCGCTTCGGGTTCGCAATTTGAAGCAGGTGTTGAATCAAGCCCGCCGTCTTCGCCCGTTGTTCGACTCAAGCCGCAGATGCAAGGCGACGTGACTTATTTATGTGGCGGCGTCGGCGCGGAAGAAGCGAGCTACATGAAGAACGAAGCGCGCGGCTACGACCTCATGCTGACGTTCGCCGCGCAAGACGGCTCCTATCTTGCCGATGTCAATGTCGATATTCGCGATGCCAAGGGCGAACCGGTACTGCAGACAAGGTGCGACTCTCCGCTCTTGCTGGTGGATCTGCCCAGGAGCGGCATTTATCGTATCCGTGCCGAAACGGCAGGCTATGCGCTGAACCGGATAGCGAAGGTGACTGCGAAAGAGAAGAGGGGAGCGCAACTGGCATCCATCGTGTTGGCCTGGCCGCAACAAGTAGCCGAAGCACCTGGCACGCCGGAAAGCACATCCGGCGGCAGCGGAGTTGAAAGCCCGGGCGATAGCGATAGTGGCGCAGGCCGGAATTCGCATTGATTGTTCATCCATTGTTCATCCGCAGGGAGGCCGGATCAGGAAGAAAGCCGATAAAAACAAGGTTGCAGACCGAAAATCGATGGAACCGTCAGCTAAATCATGTCACTTACTTATGTAACAACAAGAAATTCCATGCATTGGAAGATTGCGCAGCTGATATCGATTGGAAGAGGTCACTTCATGTCCAAAGAACATTATGTTGAGTTAGTAAAAGAATTTTGCAAATTGGTTGGTCTTGATCAGCCCGGGAGTATTCTTGAGGGAAATGCAGTGGCCATAGATGGCTTCGATTTCTATCTTTCTTATAAAGAAGAAGCCGATCAGGATGTCCTTGTGATTTATTGCGATTTTGGCGTGCCTAAAACAAATCGGCTGCTTGAGGTATATCGTGCATTACTGGAGGCGAACATGGTGATTTATGGCAGTAATTCACCAGCCTTTATGTTGACCTCCAAGGGCAATGTGGCGCTTGCCTATCATTATCGTTTTGATCAGGTTGTTCCGGAACAATTGCTTGGGCTGTTTGTCTCTCTGGCGGAACAGGCAAAAGAGTGGAATAAACATTATTTCCTTTAATCCTTTGGATGAGTCATTTCAATTTTGCTTGCATCCAGCGCGAATACAGAGTATTCGTGACCAATTAGGGAGGAACATAAAATGCCGATTTCTGGAATTCCTAAACATTTTGTATTGCCTACTGATTTACATCAGACCAATACAGCGAGTGGCAACTTTAAATCTGCCGCGTTAGGAAACACAGCAGCGGCATTTTTCAAGCAAAGTAATAATTCGCATATCCAAAAGCTTGGGAAAGCGTTGGAGAACATTAGATCCGCTGACTTGAAGGCTAGGGGCGCGCTGAATAATCTTAACGCAGGAGCGAAAAAATTTGCGGCGCTAGGTAGTTCTGCAATAGAGGTGTTGCTGAATCATAAATTGAATGACGCCGCTAAAGAAAAGCTGCTATCCAAGCTTAAAAATATTGACCTGAAAGCGCAAATAAAGAACGAGCGACTGAATCTCAAGCAAGAGATCAACAAGGCAAATTCTGCAGAGGACTTGAAAAATAGGATAAGTGAGGCCAATGGCAAGCTTCACGATTTTCTGGAGAAAAAGGGATTCTCTCCAGTCGAAAAGCATCTTTCCGAGCACGCTCTTCCAAAGCATGACGCTGAATATCTATCCAATGCCAAGGGGCACAAAGTTCGCATCAACTATGAGAGCCCCTCCTTCTTTCAGAAGGAAATCAGCGAAGCAAAAAGCTATATACATGATCATCGGATAAAAGGTGCGAGCAGGCAGGTTGCCAATGCAGCATTGCATGGTGCAGTGGGCATAAGAAATGCCATTCATCTAGCAAAACAAGGCATGTATGCAGGAACGGCGAAGCTTTTTTCAAAGGACAGTGAAGAACGTACGACGCTCCAAAGAAAAGCCGGAAAACAAAGGGATATGCGCCGTTTGAACAATGCGGCATTGGACGGGAATTCCAAGCTGGCGGAAAAATTCGACAAAGTCAGCAATGAGCGCAAGGAGGCGCTTGGCAAAAAGCTTGCGGATCAAGGATACACAGAGGCAAATCCTGCTATGGCAAGCACTGACTATACAACCAGAAAAATAAATGACTATCTTTCTCAAGAAAGCCAAAACCCTAAAATAGCAAAAATTGCTGAATATCTTATAGAAGCAAAAAATCTTAAAACGTCATTAAAAGCAGGATTACATAATGGGATTGCGAAAACGGCCGGATGGATGGCTGATAAAGGACTGACGGTTCATGGAGAGGAATGGAGAAATAAACATGAGCGTGGACGATTTAATGCTCTGTTTAAAAAACACACAAATAATGCGGCACTGAAAGGCGATCTCGAACAAGAAGTAAAAAACCAGAAAGGCGAATTCGAAAAATTGCAATCTGAACAGAAGGCGAGGTCAGAGCGCCAGCAACCAGCGCAGAGAGATGAAGAAGCTGCGTCGCAGCCTATGGAGCAGCAACAACAATCACAAGAACCGCAGTCTACTGGAGAGCAATCGACAGGAGCGCAACTCAGACCGCAATCAGCACAGGATGCTGGGACTAAATCATCGGACTGAATGCATATAAAGTAGCGGGAGAGCAGTCCGAATTTTGGAAAAAATAATACAGATCAAATAAGGTAATAAGTTTGTGGCAGCAGAAAACTCATCCCCCTTGGAAAGGAGGATGAGTTTGATTTACTTTGACCTTTCCGCAGCGTTTTCCATCTTTTGTCCACCGCTTTCGATATCCTGCCCCATTCCCTTCATTGTGTTGCAAGCGCTTAATCCCATGACGAGCAGCATGATGCTCAGTGTGAAAGTGATCCTTTTCATGTTTTTCTCCTTTCAAGGTCAAGAGTAAAACGTATTTTTCCCGATTGTCATCGAGGGGGATTGCGTGTCGGAAGATGCGCAACCACATCGGCGACTATCGTGAAGAGCCGGCTGAGATTGTCGATGTTCGAACTATTGCGTAGCGTTAAAGACGCAGCAGTGCTGCCGCCTTTGATTGCCGTACGCATGATGCGGCGCGGGCCGACGACGACGACTGCGGCAACGGCCGCCGCACATAGCAGCGGATGCTGTGCCACCCAACGCATGGCGGCGCTGCGTGGAAAGCGGTCTTCCGGCAGGGCATAAGCAGCATGCCTGCCGACGGGATGGTGCACATTGGCGATCACTTCGGGCTGGCCGCGCAACATGCGACGATAGCGCTCGCGCGATGCCTCCATACGATCGAGAATGGCTTGTCGTTCGTCTTCGATGGAATGATTGCTCATAGGCTTTCCTTGATCACGTCCAGATCGCGCCGCAGTTCGGAGCGCAACATGTTGGTCAACGGCGGCGAACGGAAGTGTTTCAGGCACAGGTTGAGACTGATGGCGGCAATACCGCCATACAGCAGCACGACGAACCACGCCGCTAGGGAGCGGTAATCGGAATCCCAAAAGCTGACAATGATCGCCAGGCCGAAGAACACCACGGCAAGCAGCCCGAACAAGGCTGAGATGGCAAAGCCGGCGATGCGTAAAGCGATCTGGTGTTCCCGGATCTTTATCTCGACCTTGATCAAGTCGAAGTAGTCACTGACGCGATCCAGCGCAATGGCGTAAAGCTGTTTTGACTTATGAAGGGCAGAGAGCATGGCATCCTCCCCATGACCGACAGGCTGCACCGACTGCCTTCCCTGTGGAGGCAGCCGGTGAATGAACGAATGAATAACTTCGGTAGTGCTTGCGCCGAGCAGAGTCTTAGCGACGCTTGAGCAGCAGGCCGAGCAGCAAGCCGGTGCCGACCGCCAGCGCGACCGACTGCATCGGTTTGTCTTTCACATACTCGGTAGTGGTTTCCATGCTGCGGTTGAGTTGTCGGGTGGCTTGGTCGGCGATGCCCTTGGCCGCATATCGCACCGAGGTGAACTTGGCCATCAGTTGCCGGTGCGCCTGGGACAGTTCATCGTCGGACAGGCCGGGAGCGCGATTGACTAGCGCATCGAGATCGTTCTTCAAGCTGGACAATTCGCTGCGAAGACTTGCTGCAGTACGCTGCGCCGCGCCTTTCGCTTCGTTGAACATCCCTTTGGCGGCCTGTGTTGCCGCCCCTGCCTTTTCGCTACCGTTGCCGCTGGTGGTGGAAGTAGTCGTTTCCATAATCGCTCCTTGACAAGTGTTGATTCGGGCTCGCATGGCAGGGCAGCACGCCTTCATCGTGGCGCGCATGCAATCTCCATGAACTTGCCACTTGCCTGCAGCAAGCGGTGTGCCAATCGCAAAAGCACTGAATGCGCAGTGATTTGCGCCATATGCGGGCAGATGGGGAGGGTGATGTCGGAATTTTTATACACACCACATGTAATTCTTGCAACGCAATGCAACAGCTTCATCAAGATGCTTGTCGGATGTGTCGTGTGGAAACATAATTGCGGCAGATCACAACAGCACAACGAGAGGCCACCATGTCGTCCACCTTCGGTCCGGAAGAAGCGCGCAACTACATGCATTCGTTGTTGAAGGCGATGCATCAGATGGGTGGTTCGGATCTTTTCATCTCCGCCGATTTCCCGCCCAGCATGAAGGCGCAAGGCTCGATGAAGCCCTTGAGCCAGCAAAAGCTGAATGGCGACATCACGCGCATGCTGGCCAACAGTCTGATGAACGACAAGCAGCGCGCCGAGTTCGAGCGGGAGTTCGAGTGCAACTTTGCCATCTCCCTGCCGGATGTGTGCCGTTTCCGTGTCAACGTCTTCGTGCAGCAACAGCAGGTCGGCATGGTGATCCGCACCATTGCTTCCGAGATCCCGAATTTCGACAAGCTGGGCTTGCCGCCTGTGCTGAAGGACGTGATCATGACCAAGCGCGGCCTCGTGCTAGTGGTGGGGGGCACCGGGTCGGGCAAGTCAACCACGTTGGCGGCGATGATCGACCATCGCAATGCCAGCTCTGCCGGCCATATCATCACTGTGGAAGATCCGGTCGAATACGTTCACAAGAACAAGGGATGCCTGATCACGCATCGTGAAGTGGGTGTCGATACGCATAGCTGGCATCATGCGCTGAAGAACACACTGCGCCAGGCGCCTGATGTGATCCTGATCGGCGAGATCCGCGACACCGAAACGATGGAGCATGCCATCGCCTTCGCCGAAACCGGCCACCTTTGTCTCGGCACGCTGCACGCCAACAATGCGAATCAAACGCTGGACCGCATCATCAACTTCTTTCCCGAAGAGCGCCGCAATCAACTGCTGGGCGACCTCTCGGCCAACCTGCGCGCGATCATCTCGCAACGCCTGATCCGCACTACCGATGGCAAGGGACGCAAGGCTGCAATCGAAATCCTGCTCAACACCGCCACCATCTCCGAGATGATCTTGAAGGGCAACTTCCACGCCATCAAGGAAAACATGGCCAAGAGCCGTGAACTCGGCATGTGCACCTTCGACCAGGCCCTGTTCGATCTCTACATGGGCGGCCACATCAGCTACGACGAAGCTATCCGCAATGCCGATTCGGCCAACGAGTTGCGACTGCAGATCAAATTGAAGTCGGGCAGCGCAGGCAACGGGGAGGGCGGTCTGAGCCTGGCGATTCAAGAAGAGCAGGGGGAAGACGAGGGCGAAGAAGAGAAGAAATAAACAACAAGCCTTGCTGCAAGGCAGTTTTTATAATGCAAACAAAAACCGGCATGCTTTCTTTGCAAGACCGGGACGATGATCAAACCATAAAAGAGGAACCTACATGCGTCATACGCTTACCCAGATTATCGCTGCCGTATTACTCACCCAGGCAGCCGCATTCGTTCATGCCAATGATGTCAATGTCGATGTCAGCATTTCCGGACAAGTCTCACCGGGAGTATATGGACGTGTGAATGTTGGCAACACGCCGCCGCCGCTTGTGTATCAGCAGCCGGTGGTCATTGTCAGGCAGCCGCAACCGGTTGCCGTTGCTCCGATTTATCTGCATGTACCGCCTGGGCATGCGAAGAAATGGGCCAAGCACTGCCATCGATACAATGCTTGTAACCGGCCGGTGTATTTTGTCAAATCGGCGGAGTACGAAGTCAGGGGCGACTACGGTCATGATCATCACGGTCATCATGATCGTGATGATCATCATCATGGCCACAAGCACGGGCACGACAGGGATTGAGGAACATCGTTGTTGCTGCGGCAGGCGGCCATTGACCGCTGCCTGTGCCGGTCAGGCGCTTTTAGAAGCGTATCCGATAAAACACTCACAAATTGCATAAGGCGTGCGCTAGACTTTCCTTCAACATCGCCTACAGAAGGAGCACGCATGCAACCCGAGTGCACTACGGCATCGTCCGTCGACCGGCAACATACCCTGCGTTATCAAAGCGGCTTTGGCAACGAATTTGCAACCGAGGCCCTTGGTGGTGCGCTGCCGCAGGGCCAGAATTCGCCTCAAAGAGCACCTTACGGCCTGTATGCGGAACAGTTTTCCGGCACCGCATTCACCGCGCCGCGCGGTGCCAATCGGCGCTCCTGGCTGTACCGCATACGCCCGTCTGCAGTGCATGCACCGTTCGAGCCATTCAGGCAAGAACGCTTCATCAGCGATTTTTCCGCACTGCCGGCGTCGCCGAACCAATTGCGCTGGGACCCGATGCCTCTCCCGGCGACACCTGTCGATTTCATCGACGGCATCGTCACCATGGGCGGTAACGGCGGTCCGGTCGAGCAATCCGGTTGTGGCATCCATCTGTATGTTGCCAACCGCTCGATGACGAACCGCTTCTTCTATAACGCTGACGGCGAAATGCTGATCGTGCCCCAAGCCGGCCGTCTACGCTTTAAGACAGAGCTGGGTGTGCTGGAGATCGAACCGCAGGAGATTGCAGTCATTCCACGCGGCCTGCGTTTCCAGGTCGAACTGGTAGAAGATACCGCGCGCGGTTATATCTGCGAAAACTTCGGCGCCCAGTTCCGTCTGCCCGACCTCGGGCCGATCGGCTCGAATGGGCTTGCCAACCCGCGCGACTTCCTCACGCCGGTCGCTTGGTATGAGGAACGTGAAGGCGACTTTGAGCTGGTTGCGAAATTCTGCGGTCAACTCTGGTCCGCCGACATTGGCCATTCGCCGTTGGATGTCGTGGCCTGGCACGGCAACTACGCACCATATAAATACGACTTGCGACGTTTTAATACCATTGGCTCGATCAGCTACGACCATCCTGATCCATCCATCTTCCTGGTGCTGCAGTCGCAAAGCGATACACCGGGTGTGGACGACATCGACTTCGTGATCTTCCCGCCGCGCTGGCTTGTGATGGAGCACTCCTTCCGGCCCCCCTGGTTCCATCGCAATATCGCCAGCGAATTCATGGGACTGGTGCATGGCGAATACGATGCCAAGGCCACAGGCTTCGTACCGGGCGGTGCCAGCCTGCACAACTGCATGAGCGGCCATGGGCCGGATGACGCCACCTTCGACAAGGCCAGTACATCAGATACCACCGTGCCGCACAAGGTTGGCAACACGATGGCCTTCATGTTCGAGACGCGCCGCATTATCCGCCCGACTCGCTTTGCACTAGAATCGCCGCAATTGCAGCGCAACTATGCCGACTGTTGGCAGGGGCTGCGCAAGCATTTCAATCCGGCGCAGCGTTGAGAGGACTCACATGACTACATTGAAAAGCTGGATCGCAGCGGCGAACGAAACCGGTTGTCACTTCCCGATTCAGAATCTGCCCTTCGGCATTTTCTCGACGATCGAACGCGCTGCTCCACGTATTGGCGTTGCCATTGGCGATCAGGTGCTGGACCTTTCTGTACTGAGTGCCGCAAGCTTGCTGGGTAATCTTGACAGCCGCGTGTTTGCCGCTCCCGTGCTGAACGCCTTCATCGCGCTCGGCAAACCGGCATGGCGCGCAACGCGGCAACGCCTGCAAGCCTTGCTGTCGGACCAGGACACTGCCTTGCGCGACCATCCTGAACTGCGCCGACAGGCGCTGGTGCCGATGTCGCAGGCGCGCATGCATTTGCCGCTCGACATTTCCGGCTACACCGACTTCTATTCATCAAAAGAACATGCAACGAACGTCGGACGCATGTTTCGCGATCCCGACAATGCACTGCTGCCGAACTGGCTGGAAATCCCGATCGGCTACAACGGCCGTGCCAGTTCCATCGTAGTCAGCGGTACTGAAGTCAAGCGGCCGCTCGGCCAACTCAAATTGCCCGATGCCGCACGCCCCATCCTTGCCCCTACCAGAAAGCTCGACTTCGAACTCGAAATGGCCTTTGTGATCGGCAAGAACAGTGCACTTGGCACACGTATTACGGTCAATGAAGCGGAAGACTGCATCTTCGGCATGGTGGTGATGAACGACTGGAGCGCGCGCGACATCCAGCAATGGGAATATGTTCCCCTCGGCCCCTTCAATAGCAAGACCTTCGCCACCTCGATCTCGCCCTGGGTAGTCACACTGGATGCACTGGAGCCGTTTCGCACAGCCGGCCCCGTGCAAGACCCGGAACCGCTACCATATCTGCGGCAGTCCGGCATGCGCAGCTACGATATCGCCCTTGAAGTCACCCTGCAGCCGGAAGGTGGCAAGGAAGCATCGACCATCTGTCGCACCAACTTTCGCCACATGTACTGGAGCATGGCACAACAGCTCGCTCATCACACCGTATCCGGCTGCAATGTACACATCGGCGACCTGATGGGTTCGGGAACGATCAGTGGATACACTGAGGATTCCTTGGGCTGCCTGCTGGAATTGACATACAACGGCAAGAAGCCATTGCTGCTGGAGGGCGGCATCGAACGAAGCTTTCTCGAAGACGGCGACACGGTCACGATGAGTGCGCGCTGCGAAGGCGATGGCTATGTGCTGGGATTCGGCGAAGTCAGCGGAAAAGTGCTTCCCGCAGTAGTTGAGCCTGATTGATACGCACAATGTATGAACACGTTACGGACGCGCAGCGATGATGCGATTTGTCGTCACACGCTGAAATCCAAGGAGAGATGTCATGAACTTCAACAACCAGACTGTCATGGTGACTGGCGCAGCCGGCAATCTTGGGCGGGCAGTAGCAAACGCCTTTTATCAACTGGGCGCCAACCTCGTGCTGTTCGACCGCTCGCGCGACAGTTTGCAACATACATTCGGAGATGAGGACAAACGACGCTTGTTTGCAGCAGCGGACCTTCTCGACACAGCGCAAGTAGAGGACACCGTGAAGACTGCTATTGCGCACTTTGGCCGAATCAATGTGCTGTGCAACGTGGCCGGCGGCTTTCGCATGGGACCGGCCGTGCACGAAACCTCGGACCAAGACTGGAATTTCCTGTTCGACCTCAACACCCGTAGCCTGCTGCATACAGTACGCGCCGTAACGCCCAGTATGTTGGCCGCCGGCGGTGGCAAGATCCTCAACATCGCCGCGAATTCCGCGCTCAAAGGCGTAGCCCGGATGGGTGCATATTGCGCCTCCAAGGATGTCGTGATCCGCATCACTGAAGCGATGGCAGCCGAACTGCGCGACAGCAATATCAACGTTAACTGCATCTTGCCCAGTATCATCGATACGCCGGAAAATCGTGCCGCCATGCCCAATGCCGATTTTGCACGCTGGGTCGCACCCGAGGCGCTTGCCGACGTGATTGTATTTCTGGCATCCGAAGGTGCGCGTGCGATTCATGGTGCAGCCTTGCCCGTGGTCGGGCGTAGCTGAGTTTGCACAAATGCGGGCTGATGAGT
>Ga0070659_100002530_pt1 | contig 12995 bp, 14 predicted proteins | sample KBSC23metaG_FD_64666 | JGI IMG/M metagenome (GOLD analysis project Ga0070659, IMG submission 64666) | Corn rhizosphere microbial communities from Kellogg Biological Station, Michigan, USA - KBS C2-3 metaG | ecosystem: Host-associated > Plants > Roots > Rhizosphere > Soil ...
CCTTTTGCTGCGTCACCGTCTCGACCGACTCCGAGATCATGACGTCGGCATTGCCCTTCAGGATCTCGTCGAAGATCGTCACGTTGTCGTTGTAGACGACGACCTTGGCGAGCGGCAGGTTGGCGCGGACGAACCGCTCGTTGCTGCCGCCGGGGTTGGTGATGACGGTCACCGTCGGCTTGTTGATGTCGGCGACGGTCTGGAACTTGGCGACGTTCTCGCAGCGCGTGATCGGCGCCTTGCCGTTGACCATGTAGGCGGAAGAGAACGCGGCGCGCTTGGCGCGCTCGGTCGTCACCGAGATGCCGCCGACCGCGATGTCGCACTTCTCGACGAAGTCGTCCATCAACTTCGGCCACGACGTCTTGACGAACTCGGGCTGGACGCCGAGCGACTTGGCCGCCGAGCGCATCAGGTCGATGTCGAGGCCCTCGTAGCTGCCGTCGGTCTTGGCGAGCGAGAACGGCTTGTAGTCACCGGGCGTGCAGATGCGCAGCTTGCCGGCGCGGATGACGTCGTCGAGTCGCGAGCGCTCCTGCGCGGAGGCGGCGTTCGCGAGGCACATGCCGGCGACTGCGAGCAGGGCAAGGATGAGTCTGGTCATGGATCGATTGCTCCCGTGGATGGGGCGAGGCGTTCGCGTCGCCGTTCAGCCCCCCCATGCTAGTCCGGTGAACGCAGGCGGCGATGGGCCGTCGCCTAAAATGCCCGGCTCGCTGAAAGGAACCGCTCATGCCTCTCGTCTCCATGCGCCAGCTCCTCGACCACGCCGCCGAGAACGGCTATGGCATCCCGGCGTTCAACGTCAACAACCTCGAGCAGGTGCAGGCGGTGATGACGGCCGCCGACGAGGTCGGAGCGCCGGTCATCCTGCAGGCGAGCGCCGGGGCGCGCAAGTACGCCGGCGAGGCGTTCATCAAGCACCTCATCGAGGCGGCGCTCGAGTCGTGGCCGAAGGTGCCGCTCGTCATGCACCAGGACCACGGCCAGAGCCCCGACGTGTGCCGAAGTGCGATCGACCTCGGCTTCTCGTCGGTGATGATGGACGGGTCGCTCCAGGCCGACGGCAAGACGATCGCCTCGTACGACTACAACGTCGACGTCACCAGGAAGGTCGTCGACATGGCGCATGCGCGCGGCGTCACCGTCGAGGGCGAGCTCGGCTGCCTCGGCTCGCTCGAGACGATGCGCGGCGACAAGGAGGACGGCCACGGCACCGAGGCGACGATGACGCGCGACCAGCTGCTGACCGACCCCGAGCAGGCCGCCGACTTCGTCAAGAAGACGCAGCTCGACGCGCTCGCGATCGCGATCGGCACGAGCCACGGCGCCTACAAGTTCACCCGCAAGCCCACCGGCGACATCCTCGCGATCGACCGCATCAAGGAGATCCACCGCCGCATCCCGAACACGCACCTGGTGATGCACGGCTCCTCGAGCGTGCCGCAGGACCTGCTCGCGATCATCCGCGAGCACGGCGGCAAGATGAAGGAGACGTACGGCGTCCCGGTCGAGGAGATCCAGGAAGCGATCAAGCACGGCGTTCGCAAGATCAACATCGACACCGACATCCGCCTGGCGATGACCGGGGCGATCCGCAAGGTCCTCGCCGAGAACCCCGACAAGTTCGACCCGCGCGACTACCTGAAGCCCGCGCGCGAGGCGGCGCGCAAGATTTGCCGCGAGCGCTACGTCCAGTTCGGCTGCGAAGGACAGGCGGCGAAGATCGCCGCGCAGCCGCTCGAGAAGATCGCTCGCCGCTACGCGCAGGGCGAGCTCGCGCAGACCGTGGTGTGAGTGCTGCGTCCGCGGCTGGCGGCGACGCGCCGCTTTTCGAGACCTCGATCGCGTCGCTGCCGCTGATCGCGCGCGGCAAGGTGCGCGACAACTATGCGGTCGGCGACGACCGCCTGCTGATGGTCGCGAGTGATCGCCTGAGCGCGTTCGACGTCGTCATGCAGGAGCCGATCCCAGGCAAGGGCCGCGTGCTGACACAGATGGCCCTCGCCTGGTTCGCGCGCCTTTCGCACGTCGTGCCGAACCACCTCACCGGCGACGATCCCGCGAGCGTCGTCGCGGGCGACGACGAGCGCGCGCAGCTGCGCGGCCGCGCGATGCTCGTCAAGCGCCTGAAGCCGTTGCCGATCGAGGCGGTCGTCCGCGGCTACCTCGCCGGCAGCGGCTGGAAGGAGTACCAGGAGACGGGCGCGGTCTGCGGCGTGCAGTTGCCGCCGGGGCTGAAGAACGCTTCGAAGCTGCCGGCGCCGATCTTCACGCCCGCGACCAAGGCCGCGATGGGTGCGCACGACGAGAACATCGACTTCGCGCGCGCGAGCGACATCGTCGGCGCGGACGTCGCGGCGAAGGTGCGCGACATCGCGATCCGTCTCTATGTCGAGGCCGCAGCGTTCGCGCGCGCGCGGGGGATCGTCATCGCCGACACCAAGTTCGAGTTCGGCCTCGACGAGAACGGCACGCTGACGTTGATGGACGAGATCCTCACGCCCGACTCGTCGCGCTTCTGGCCCGCCGAGAGCGTCGTCGCCGGGCAGACGCCGCCGAGTCTCGACAAGCAGCCGGTACGCGACTGGCTCGAGCAGGTCACCGTCGACGGCAAGCCATGGAACAAGAAGCCGCCGCCGCCGCCGCTGCCGCGCGACGTCGTCGCGGCGACGTCGGAGCGCTACCGCAAGGCGCTCGCCGCGCTGGCCTGAATCTCGTGAGAAACTGACGGGGTTCATTCAACGGCAACGGCACGGGGAGAAGGCTCTTCGGCACGCGGCCAAACCACGAGGAGAACGCAGATGAGGATCCTGAGATTCGTGACGCTGGGTGCGCTCGCGACGTCGCTGCTCGCGAGCGGCGCGTTCGCGGCGGAGGACAAGGCGGCCAAGCGGGCCGAGGTCCATAAGAAGACGGAGGCCGCCCTCGAGCGCTTCTACAAGGCCAAGCCCGAGCTGAAGGAGGCGGCCGCCAAGGCGCCCGGGTACGGCATCTTCACGACGTACGGCTTCAGCTTCGTGATCGGCGGCGCCGGCGGCGCCGGCATCGTCCACGACAACAAGACCAAGCACGACACGTACATGAACGTCGGCGGCGCAAGCGCCGGTCTGCAGCTCGGCGCCTCGCAGACCGAGGTGCTGATCGTCTTCAAGACCGCGGCGGCGATGAACAACTTCGTCACCAAGGGCTGGACGGCTGGCGGCTCTGCGACCGCATCGGCAGGCGCGGGCAGTGCGACCGCGGGCGGTGGCAAGGGCGAGACCGAGATGGGAGACGCAGCCGTCTACACGATGACGAAGAACGGTCTCGAGGTCGGTCTCGCTGCCGGGGCGTCGAAGTTCTGGAAGGACAAGGACCTCAACTGACGCGTAGCGGCGGCCGCAAGCGCCGCCGCGCCTTCAGCTGCGCAGCGTCGCCGTCAGTCGCAGCGGATGGAGGAGCAGATCGAGCGCGTCGTGAATGCGCGGCGCGATGACGTGCGCGGCGGTCAGCGTCGCCGCGCACGCGCCCTCGGGCTGCAGCACGGCGATCGCCAGCGCCGCCTTTTCCATCATGAGCCGATCGTTGCGGCCGTTGCCGACGCAGGCGACGCTGTCGGCGTTGAGCGTCGTCACGTAGTCGCGCTTGGCATCGCCCTGCGCCGTGCTCTGCAGCAAGTGCACGACGCACGGAAGGCCGGCCAGCGCTGCGGCAGCCGTCCCGAACGTGTCGCCGGTGAGCACGTGGATCCGCAGCACTTCCGCAAGACGGTTGACGCGCTCGGCCACTCCCTCGATGAGAACGCCGTCGACCGCGAGCGTGCCGTTGAAGTCGAGTACGAGGTGCTCGAGCCGCAGCGTCGCGCTTCCGGGAACCGTCACTTCAACCATCGACGCCTTTCATGGCGCGCCGGATCGCGCGGCGCGATGATGTCGCACGCGAGACGGCGCATCGGCGGCGGTGCAGGACGTTGCTCGGCATCGCACGGTGAGTCTGCTTCGCGAAGCTCGACTCGCAGGAGGCTGACCATGAAGGGATTCCAACTCACGTTCTTCACCATCGAAGGACGGCATCACGGCCGTGAGTCCATGGGTCACTGGATCATGGATCAGGCGAAAGCCTTGGGCGTCAAGGGGGCCACGCTGACGGCCGGGGTGCAGGGCATCGGTCGACACGGACGGCTGCATTCCGCCCACTTCGTCGAACTATCGGACCAACCCATCGAAGTCACGGTGGCGGTCGACGAAGATCAGTGCGAAAGCCTGATGGCGCTCCTCGAGCGCGAGCAGGCGAACGTCTTCTACGTGAAGACTCCGGTGGAGTTTGGCGTCGTCGGCGCACGACCCGACGGTCGTTCAGGCTGATCGACCTGCCGCCCGGTCGGCGCCGCTCAGAACAGCGTCATGCTGAGCTTGCGCCGGTAGGCGTCGACGACCGGGTCGCTCGGCGCCTGAACGGCCTTGCCGGTGACCTCGAGCGTTCCCTTCGCCGGCGCGGCGTCGCCCTTCGCGGGCGGCGCCGCTTTGGTCATGAGCTGCAGGATCGCGACGTAGGTCTTGCGCGCGAGCTCGTCCTTCCAGGCCTTGTCGCGCATCAGGATCTCGAGCAGCTCGTCCATCGCCTGCGTCATCTCGCCCTTGGCGAAATGGAGCTGCGCGAGCTCGAAACGGGCGTCGAAGTCGCGCTTGTTGGCGGCGATGGCAGCTTCGAGGGTGTCGCGCGGACGCGCCTTCGGCGCCGCTTCCAGCGCTGCGATCCAGCGGCCGGCGGCGACGAGACGCTGGTCGAGCACCGGGCTGGCCGCCACCGGATCGAAGGCGGCGCGCGCCTCGCCGACGCGGCCGGCCTTCAGCAGCGCGCGGAGATAGTCGTAGCGCGCGGTGTCGTTCGCCGGATTGGTCGCGAGCGCCGCCTGCAACCGGTCGAGCGCGGCATCGGTGTCGCCCTCGGCGAGCGCTTCCTCCGCCGCCTGGTGGTCCTCGTCGGAGGCCTGCTCCTCGGCGCTTTGCACGTGCTTGTCGAGGAACTTGCGCACCTCGGGCTCGGGCAGCGCGCCGACGAAGCCGTCGACCGGCTGGCCGCCCTTGAAGAGGACGCAGAACGGGATCGAGCGCACGCCAAACATCTGCGACAGCTGCTGCGCGATCTCGGGCTCCTCGTCGGCGTTGAGCTTGACGAGCTTGAAGCGGCCGGCGTAGGCGACCTCGAGCTTCTCGAGGATCGGGCCGAGCGTCTTGCACGGGCCGCACCACGGCGCCCAGATGTCGAGCAGCACCGGCTGCGCGAGCGAGGCCTGGACGAGGTCGGCCTCGAGGTTCTTGTGGGTGATGTTCTGCATGGTGTCGCTGAGGGGAGGTGAAGCCTCGCCGCCTACAATTCAAGCCTTGGCCGGATCCTCCCACCCCGAGCGCGGCGACCCGGCGGTCGTCGGCGTCGTCATGGGCTCCAGCAGCGACTGGGAGACGCTCCGCGCCGCCGTCGAGATTCTCGCCGAGTTCGGCATCGCCCACGAGGCGAAGGTCGTCTCGGCGCACCGCATGCCCGACGAGATGTTCGCCTACGCCGAAGGCGCGGCGGCGCGCGGCTTGAGGGCGATCATCGCCGGCGCCGGCGGCGCAGCGCACCTGCCCGGGATGCTCGCCGCGAAGACGACCGTGCCGGTGCTCGGCGTTCCGGTCGAGAGCCGGGCGCTGAAGGGCGTCGATTCGCTCTATTCGATCGTGCAGATGCCCAAGGGCGTTCCGGTCGCGACGTTCGCGATCGGCGCAGCCGGGGCCGCCAACGCCGCGCTCTTCGCGGTCGCGATGCTCGCGAGCGGCGACGCGGCGCTGCGCGCGAAGCTCGATGCGTACCGCCAGCGCCAGAGCGACGCGGCGCGGGCGATGAGCGCCGAGCTCAAGTGAGCGCAGCGGCGATCGTTGCCCCCGGCGCGACGCTCGGGGTTCTCGGCGGCGGCCAGCTCGGCCGCATGTTCGTCCACGCTGCCCAGCGGCTCGGCTATCGCGCGATCGTGCTCGACCCCGATGCCGCGAGCCCGGCCGGGCTCGTCGCGCACGAGCACCTCCGGGCCGACTATCTCGATGCGGCGGCGCTCGATCGCCTCGCCGAGCGCGCGGCGGCGGTGACGACCGAGTTCGAGAACGTTCCCGCTGCAGCGCTCGCGGCGCTCGCCAGGCGCGTGACGGTCGCACCGGGCGCCGCGGCGGTCGCGGTCTGCCAGGACCGCGCCGAGGAGAAGGCGGCGTTCGTCCGCAGCGGCGTCGCGTGCGCGCCGCATGCGTTGATCGCTTCGCGCGCCGACGTCGAGCGGGTCGACGCCACGCTCCTGCCCGGGATCCTCAAGACCGCGCGCCTCGGCTACGACGGCAAGGGCCAGCGCACCGTGAACGACCGCGCCGGGCTCGCCGCCGCGTTCGCGGCGCTCGGCCAGGTGCCGTGCGTGCTCGAGCGGCGGCTCGCGCTCGCCGGCGAGATCAGCGTCGTCGTCGCGCGCAACGCGCGCGGCGAGGTCGTCCACCTGCCGGTGCACGACAACGTCCACGCCGGCGGCATCCTCGCGGTGACGCGCGTTCCCGCGCGTGGCCACATCGGCGCCGCGACGCAGATCGAGGCGATCGCGCTCGCCGAGCGGCTCGCGCGCGCGCTCGACTACGTCGGGGTGCTGTGCGTCGAGTTCTTCGTCGTCGAAGGTGGCGCGCTCGTCGCCAACGAGATGGCGCCGCGGCCGCACAACTCGGGGCACCACAGCATCGACTCGTGCGACGTCTCGCAGTTCGAGCTGCAGGTGCGAACGCTCGCCGGCGCGCCGCTCGTCGCGCCGCGACAGCATTCGGCGGCGGTCATGCTCAACCTGCTCGGCGACCTCTGGAAGGACGGCGTCGCGCCCGACTGGAGCCGTGTCCTCGCGCTGCCTGGAGCGCACCTGCACCTCTACGGCAAGGACGACGCGCGTCCCGGCCGCAAGATGGGCCACCTGACGATCACGGCGGCGAATGCAGCCGATGCCGAAGCGACCGCCGCCGAAGCCGCGCGCCTGCTCGGCCTCTCGCCGCTGTCAACGGCGACGCGATAGCCGCCACGGAAGCGATGCTGCTCGACGGACGCGACCCCGCGGCGATCGCCCGCGCTGCCGAAGCGATCGCCGCCGGCGAGCTCGTCGCGTTTCCGACCGAAACCGTCTACGGCCTCGGTGCGCGCGCCGACCATGACGACGCGGTCGCGAAGATCTTCGCGCTCAAGGGGCGGCCGCAGGACCATCCGCTGATCGTCCATGTCGCCGACCGCGCCCACGCCGAGCGCTTCGCCGCTGCGCTGCCGCCGGTCGCCGAGCGGTTGATCGATGCGTTCTGGCCGGGGCCGCTCACTGTCATCGTCTTGCGCGCCGCGGGGATCGGCGATGCAGCGGCAGCGCATCAGGCGACGATCGGGTTGCGCTGCCCGGCGCACCCGATCGCGCATGCGCTGCTCGCCGAGGCCGGCGAGCGCGGTGTTCCCGGCATCGCGGCGCCGAGCGCGAACCGCTTCGGCCGCGTCAGCGCGACGACCGCAGCGCATGTCGTCGAGGAGCTCGGCGACGAGCTGCTCGTCATCGACGGCGGCGCGGCACGCATCGGCATCGAGTCGGCGATCGTCGATTGCTCGACCGGATCGCCGGTGCTGCTGAGGCCCGGCATCCTGACGCGCGACCGCATCGAAACCGCCGCCGGCGCGGCGGTGCGCCAGCCGGGTCCAGCGGCGCCGCGCGCGCCGGGGACGCTCGCCGCGCACTACGCGCCCAAGGCCAAGGTGCGGATCATGGCGACGCCGATTCTGAAGGCCGCGCTCGACGTCCTCGGCAGCGACCCGCTGAAGCTGGCGGTATATTCGCGCTCGATTCCGTCGGGCGTCGCCACTGGCGTCGTCCATCGGCGCATGCCGGCGCGGCCGGAACAGGCGGCGCACGAATTGTTCGCGGTCCTGCGTGAACTCGACCGCGAGGGCGTGCATCTGATCTGGGTCGAAGAGCCGCCGCCCGGTCCCGAGTGGGACGGCGTGCGCGACCGGCTCGACCGCGCCGCGGCGACCTGACTTTCCTGGAGCCTTGTGAATGAGACATCCTCGATGTGACCTGCGCCGCGCGCTCGGCGGCGCTGCGGTCGTCGCGGCGGCGCTCGTCGCCGCGTCGTGCGGCGGCGGCGAGCCGACGACGCGCTTCCACGCGTCGCGCGTCATCGCGCTCGGCGACGAATCGAGCATGCTCGTCGACTCCGGCGACCACAACGCGCGCAAGTACACCGTCAACGCGACTGTCTCCGACGTCGACCAGACGATCCTCTGCGCCCAGAACCCGCTCTGGATCCAGAGCGTCGCGCTCTTCTACGGCCTCGTCTTCCCCGAGTGCAACAACGTCGTGACGACGACGTCGCCGGTGAGCCGCATCCGCGCCCAGGTCGGCGCACAGGCCGCCGACCTGACGGCGCAGATCGACGCGCAGCAGAGCGAGAGCCCGTTCCAGGAGGGCGACATGGTGACGGTGATGGTCGGCATGTACGACGTCATCGCCGCGTACGAGCAATATCCGGCGGTGAGCGAGCCCGAGCTGATCAGCGTCGTCGAGGCTGCGGGCGCCGAGACCGGCCGCCAGGTCAACCACCTCACCGACCTCGGCCCGAAGGTGCTGCTGGCGACGGTCTTCGACATGGGCTTCACGCCGTTCGGCGCCGCCGAGCGCGCGGCGCACGCCGACACCGACCGGGCCGCGCTGCTGTCGCGGCTCACGTTCCGCTACAACGCGTCGATGCGCGCGACGATCGTCAACGACGGCCGCAAGATCGGCCTCATCCTGATGGACGAGTACGTCACCGAGGTCGGCACCGTCCCGGGCTTCGGCGGCTTCACCAACTCGACGATGGGAGTCTGCGACCTCACCAGGTCGACCTTCGTGCCGCCGTCGTCGCTCGACTGCACGGCGCAGACCCTCATTCCGGGCGGAACGTCGACCTACTTCTGGGCCGACGACCGGCATCTCAGCGCAACCGGGCAAAGCGTGCTCGGGACGCTGGCGCTGAACCGCGCGCAGAACAACCCCTTCTAGTCTCTCGCGAACGCGACCACAGCCACTTGTTCGGAGCAGCCCTCTAGTTCGGCTCGGGGGCGGTCGGCGAGAGCGCCGGCGCGTCGCTCGCCGCCCATTCGGCGAGCGCCTCGAGCGCCGGCCGCGCCGCGTTCGCGTTGGCGTGGTTGACGATGCCGACGACGACGTAGCGACGTCCCGAGTCGGCGAGGACGTAGCCGGCGACGCCGACGACGTCGCGCAGCGACCCGGTCTTCAGATGGGCGCGGCCGGGTGTCGCCTTCGCGCGTCTGAGCGTGCCGTCGATCCCGGCGACCGGCAGCGAGCTCATCAGCTCGGACATCACCGCGCTCGACCACGCCGATTGCAGGAGGCGCCCGAGCAGCGCGGCGCTCAGGCGCGCGTCGCGCGACAGCCCCGAGCCGTTGGCGACGACGGCGACGGCGGCGGTGCGGTCGCCGACCTGGCTCTTCAGGAACTGGCGAACGACCTCGCGCGCCGCCTCCGGAGTTCCGGCGCCGCGCTGCGTCGCGCCGAGCGTCAGGAACAGCTGCTGCGCCATCACGTTGTTGCTGAGCTTGTTGATGTCGCGAACGACCTCGGCGAGCGTCGGCGAGCGCAGCTCGAAGCTCGGTGTCAGCGCCGGCGCGGTGCCGTCGCGGACGACGCCGCCGAGCTTGCCGCCTTCCTCGGCCCACAACCCGGCGAGCGCGCGCGCGTTGTAGCTCTTCGGATCGGCGTAGGCGACCGGCCAGACCTTCTCGCCGCAAGCGACCGGAAACGCTCCCGAGAAGTGCATCCGCGCCGGATCGTCGAGCTCGCCCTTGAGCGTGCCGCGCCAGTCGTCGCACGCGCCGCTCGCCAACGGCACAGTGGCATCGACGCGGACGCCGGCGAGCGGCGGATCGACTGCGATCGTCGCGACGCCGCGGCCGGGATCCGGAGTGAACGTCAGCAGCACCGCGCGGTAGTTGAGCAGCAGCGCGTCGGCGCCGGCGTTGTACGGCCTGAGCGGCTCGCCGTCGAAGTCGGCCGGGTTGATCTCGCCGGGGCTGAACGCACTGCGGTCGAGGACGATGTCGCCGCGGATCTCGCGCACGCCGAGCTGCTGGACGCGGCGAACGAGCAACCACATCCGTTCGAGGACGAGCTTGGGATCGCCAGTGCCCTTGACGACGAGATTGCCGGTCAGTACGCCGTCAGCGACCGTGCCCTGCAGCCAGACCGGAGTCGACCACGTGAACGCGGGGCCGAGCAGCTCGAGCGCGGCGTACGTCGTCACCAGCTTCATCAGCGATGCCGGATTGACCGCCTTGTCGGCCTGCCACGCGAGCCGCGGCCGCGCCGCGTCGACCTCCTGCACCCACGCGACCATCGCGTCGCGCGGCACGCCATGGCGCGCGAGCGCCGCGTCGACGCTGCGCGGCAGCGCGCGCGTGTCGGTTGCAGCCGTCGCCTGGCGCGGCGGCGGCGCCGCGCGCACGACCGTCACTGCGCAAGCGGCGAGCAGCAGCGCCGCGAGCGCGCTCGGGCGGCGCGCGCGGCGGACGGCACCGACCGGCGTTCGCATCGCGACGGATGATCGCACGCGCTCGCGCGCGGAGCCGCGCGCTTCGCGCCGCTACACTCGGCCGATGAGAATTCCGGGCGACGCGGTCGCATCTTCGAAGATGCCGACGCTGCTCGCCTTCGACACCTCGACCGAACGGATGACCGTCGCGCTGCGGCACGGCGACCGCGTCGTCGCGCGCGCAGGCGACGGCGGCGCGCGCGCGTCGGCGACGCTCCTGCCCGCGGTGCTCGGGGTCCTCGCCGAAGCGGGAATCGCGCTCGCCGAGCTCGACGCGATCGCGTTCGGCCGCGGCCCCGGCGCGTTCACCGGCCTGCGCACCGCGTGCGCGGTCGCGCAGGGCCTCGCGCTCGGCGCGACCAAGCCGGTGCTGCCGGTCGACACGCTGCTCGCGGTCGCCGAGGACGCGCGTCGCGGTGCCGCCGACGTTCGCATCTGGGCACTGCTCGACGCCCGCATGGAGCAGATCTACGCCGCCGAGTATCTGCACTCGAACCGACGCTGGTCGACGCTCGTCGCGCCGTTCCTCACCGACTGCGAAGCGCTCGCGGCGCGCTGGCGAGACGAGCCGCCCGCGATCGTCGCCGGCAACGCGCTCGCCGCGTTCGGCGCCCGCCTCGACACACGCGGCGCGCGCACGGTTGCCGACGCGACGCCGGATGCGACCGCGCTGCTTCGTGTCGCCGAGCAAGCCTGGAGCGAAGGCGCCGCCGTCGATCCAGCGCTCGCACTGCCGCTCTACGTGCGAGACAAGGTCGCCGAGACCGAGAGCGAGCGCGCTGCGCGTCGCGCCGTCGTTTCGTCATGAGCGCGCGCATCGATCCGACGATCGCCGTGCTGCGGCCGATGACCGTGTCGTCGCTCGACGGCGTCATCGAGCTCGAGAACGCGATCTATCCGTTTCCGTGGACGCGCGGCAACTTCGTCGACTCGCTCGTCGCCGGCTACACGGCGTGGACGCTCAACCACGTCGACGGCGATCTGGTCGGCTACTGCGTCGCGATGTCGGGCATCGGCGAAATGCATCTGCTCAACATCACGATCGCGCCGGCGGCGCGCCGCCGTGGCCACGCGCGGCGCATCGTCACCGAGCTCGTGCGCGTCTGCCGGTCGCGGCGCGAGAGCCGGCTCTGGCTCGAGGTCCGCGAGGGCAACGGCGAGGCGCGCGAGGTCTACCGGCGGCTCGGCTTCGCTGCGGTCGGTCGCCGCAAGGGCTACTACCCGGCGCCGGCAGGACTGCGCGAGGACGCGATCGTCATGAGCCTCGACGTCCTGCGCGACGACAGCGATGCGCTGGACTGAGCGGCAGCGCGCGATGCTGCGCGAGATGGGAATCCGGCTCTGGCTGCCGGAAGACGCGCCCGCGGTCGTGACGAGCGTCGTCGCTGCGACCGTCGCCAGCGCGGTCGTCGCCGAAGAAGCGCGGCCCGCAGCACGGTCCGCGGTCGCGCCGGCACGCGCGGCGGCGGCGCCGTCGTCGCGCGCGGTCGCCGAGCCGCCGAACGAGCCGCGGGGCGTGCCGGGGCTTGCGCCCGCCGACTGGCTCGTCGTCGGCGACGCGCTCGATCCCGCCGATCCGCAGCCACAGCAGCTGCTCGAGAACATGCTGCGTGCGATCGGCGTCGGCCTCGTCGCGCCGACGCGCGAGCGCCGTGCCGTCTACATCGCCGCCGACGCGGCGCCGATCGCCCCGGCGATCGCCGCCGTTGCGCCGCGCTGCGTGCTCGCGCTCGGCAAGGCGTCGGCGGCGGCGCTGCTCGGCGCCGACGTGCCGATCGGCGGTCTGCGCGGCCGCGTCCACGCGCACGCCGGCGTTCCCCTCGTCGTCACGTTCTCGCCCGCGTTCCTGCTCCGCCATCCGGCGGAGAAGGCGAAGGCGTGGGCCGACCTCTGCCTCGCGGTCGGCGCGCTCAGCGCTTCTTGACCGGCCGCTTCCAGCCGCGCAGCGTCGTCTGCCGCGCGCGCGCGATCGTCAGCTCGCCGGCCGGCGCCGCCTTCGCGATCGTCGAGCCGCCACCGATCGTCGCGCCGGCGCCGATCTCGACCGGCGCGACTAGGACGCAGTTGCTGCCGATGTGGGCGTCGGCACCGATCGTCGTGCGGTGCTTGTCGGCGCCGTCGTAGTTCGCGGTGATGCTGCCGGCGCCGAAGTTGACGCGCTCGCCGACGTCGGTGTCGCCGAGGTACGCGAGGTGGTTCGCCTTGGCGGCGGTGCCGAGCGTCGAGTTCTTGATCTCGACGAAGTTGCCGACGTGGACGTCGGCGCCGAGCGCGGCACCGCCGCGCAGCCGCGCGAACGGGCCGACGAGCGCGCGTTCGCCGACGCTCGCGCCGAGCGCTTCGCCGTCGATCAGCGTGTAGGGGCGGATCGTCGCGCCGGCGGCGACGCGC
>Ga0070659_100002531_pt1 | contig 12994 bp, 15 predicted proteins | sample KBSC23metaG_FD_64666 | JGI IMG/M metagenome (GOLD analysis project Ga0070659, IMG submission 64666) | Corn rhizosphere microbial communities from Kellogg Biological Station, Michigan, USA - KBS C2-3 metaG | ecosystem: Host-associated > Plants > Roots > Rhizosphere > Soil ...
GGCGCCACCGTCGGCGAGCTCGACGCGATGCAATTGTTCTACGCCGAAAGCCGTGGGTTGGACCCGATGTCCGCCCGCACGCTTCTGCTCGAAGCATTTGTGATGGGGCTGTGGGACAGCGCGCAGGGCGGCGACGCAATCCGCGAAGCCGCGCGCAACGCGCTTCGGAGGGTGGCGTGAACGCCCCCGATCAAATCCTCCCCGGAACGGGGAGGGGGACCGCTGAGCGCAGCGAAGTGGTGGAGGGGGCCCCCTCCGTCACGCCTTCGGCGCGCCACCTCTCCGTCCCGGGGAGGAATTCCTCGCTCAACGTCCGCGACCAGTTCCCGGCGATCCAGAACTGGCATTATCTCGACAGCGCCGCGACCGCGCAAAAACCTCAGGCGGTCATAGATGCGATCACACGGGCCTATTCGCGCGACTACGCGACCGTGCACCGCGGCGTTTACGAACGCTCGGCGAGCATGACCGCGAGCTACGAGGCCGCGCGCGCTGCCGCGTCAAACCTGATCGGCGGCCAGCAGGGCGAGCTGATCTTCACCCGCGGCGCGACCGAGGCGATCAATCTCGTCGCGCGGACCTTGCCGAAGAACGGCCGCAACCGCGTCCTGCTGTCGAGCCTCGAGCATCACAGCAACATCGTGCCGTGGCAGCTCGCTGGCTTCGAAGTCGACGCCGTGCCGCTGACCCGCGACGGGCAGATCGATCTCGACGCCGCCGAGGCGATGCTGACCGAGGAGCATCGCGTTGTCGCTTTTGCTCATGTGTCGAATGTTCTCGGCGCAATCCTCGATGCCCGTCGCGCTGCCGACATTGCCCATTCCAAGGGCGCGCTGCTTTTGCTCGACGGATGCCAGGCCGTACCCCGTTTGGACGTGAACATTGTGACCTTGGGCGCAGACTTTTACGCCTTCTCCGGACACAAGCTCTACGGCCCGACCGGCATTGGCTGCCTGTGGGGCCGCGCCGAGCTGCTCGCCGAGTTGCCGCCATGGCAGGGCGGCGGGGCAATGATCGAAAGGGTCACGTTCGAGGAGACCACCTTCCTCGATCCGCCGGCGCGGTTCGAAGCCGGAACGCCGCACATTGTCGGCGCGGTCGGGCTGCACGCGGCGGTGAACTGGGTCGAGCAGCTCAGCCTCGACGCGATCCACGCGCATGAGTGCGCGCTCGTTGCCGAATGCCGCGACGCGCTTCGCCACGTCGGCGGAGTGACGCTCTACGGCCCTGACGACAGCGCCGGAATCGTCAGCTTCAACGTCGACGGGGTGCATCCGCACGACACCGCCACCATATTGGACGATGCGGGCGTCGCCGTTCGCGCCGGGCATCACTGCGCTCAGCCTTTGATGCGCGTGCTTGGGCTGGAGGCGACTGCGCGGGCGAGCTTCGCGGCGCACAGCGACAGCTCGGACATTGCGGCTTTGGTGCGCGGAATCGAGCAGGTGAAGCGGATCTTTTCGAAATGAACCGCGAGAGGAAGATCGAGACCGAAGAGGTCGAAGCGGTGACTCCGCCGCCGCGCGCCCGCGTGACTCCCGAATTCGACCGCAAGAAGGACTATCTCGCCGGCTTCCTCGCCGGCGAGAAAGAACAAGCGAAGGGTGGACCCGGCGGCGATCTCCAGGCCGCGATCGTCGAGGTCCTGAAGTCTATCTACGATCCCGAGATCCGGGTCGACATCTACGAGCTTGGCCTGATCTACGACGTCGACGTCAGCGAGGACGGCGACGCGACCATCACCATGACCCTCACCACGCCGCATTGCCCGGTCGCGGAATCGCTCCCGCAGGAAGTCGAGCTTCGCGCGATGTCGGTGCCCGGCATCCGCGACGCGGTCGTGAACCTGGTCTGGGATCCGCCATGGGACCCGTCGAAAATGAGTGACGAGGCTCGCCTCGAGTTGGGAATGCTATGAACAAGGAAACCAAATTGCGCGCGCGTCCCGCCGCAATCACCCTGACGGCCGCGGCGGAGCAGCGCATCGCCGACCTGATGGGCCACGCCCCCAAAGGCGCGGTCGGCGTCAAGCTATCGACGCCGCGACGCGGCTGCTCGGGCCTCGCTTATTCGGTCGATTACGTCACCGAGGAACAGCGCTTCGACGAGAAAATCGAGACGCCGGGCGGCAATTTCTACGTCGACGGCGCGTCGGTGCTGTACCTGATTGGCTCGACTATGGACTGGCGCGAGGACGATTTCGCCGCCGGCTTCGTGTTCGAGAACCCGAATGCCAAGGGCGCCTGCGGGTGCGGAGAAAGCTTCACCGTCTAGCCCGATTTTGCTAAGGGAGGCCGCGAAGGGAGAGTGTGCATGCTCCTGTTCGCGACCCTGTTCGCCGCCGCTGCCGCATCGGTCGAGCCAGTCGGCGACATGCCGCTGATCAATCCCAAGGCGAGCCAGCCGGCGACCTGTCCCGCGACCTCTCGTTACGAGGCCAGCAAACGCGGCAAGTCGCCCAAGGCGCAGAAGCTGAACGAGCTTCCCGACGCCGACGTCTACCGTGCCGTGTACCGCAAGATCGGGCGCTGCGAGGCGCCGATGATCGTCAAGTTCGGGGTGGTCGGCCGCTAACCCGCCGCGCCCCGCAACATCGGGGGAACTGCCATGTCACGCGCGCTCACCTTGCTGTTCTCGATCGTCTGCTATGCGATCTTCTTCGCGACCTTCCTCTACCTGATCGCCTTCGTCGGGAATTTCCCCGTGCCAAAGACGGTCGACGAGCCGATCTCGACGCTCCCGCGAGCGACCAAGGCGGTCATCGATGTCGGCCTGATCGCTCTGTTCGGGGTGCAGCACAGCGTAATGGCGAGACCGGGCTTCAAGCAGGCCTGGACTCGCATTGTCCCCCCCGCCGCAGAGCGCAGCGTCTACGTCCTCTTCGCGAGCGCGGCTTTGATCGTCCTGTTTCTGTTCTGGCAGCCATTCGACCGCCCGGTGTGGGAAGTCGGCCCCGGCATGCGCTGGCTCAGCTATCTGCTATGGGCAATGTTCTGGGGCGGCTTCGGGATCGTCCTGGTCAGCACCTTCCTGATCAACCATTTCGAGCTGTTCGGGCTGCAGCAGGCATGGCTCAACATGAGCGGTCGGAAGACGGCAGCGCCCGAGCTTCGCCAGCCGATGTTCTATCGCTGGGTCGCGCACCCACTTTATGCCGGTTTCTTCCTCGGCTTCTGGTCGACTCCTCGCATGACCGTCGGCCACCTGCTGCTTGCGGCCGGCTTGTCGGTCTACATGCTGATTGCGATCCGCTACGAGGAACGCGACCTCACCGCTCTCTTCGGCGACGACTATACGCGATATCGCTCAAGCGTAGGTGGGCTGGTCCCGCGCTTCAGGCGCCGAAGCGCCTAGAAGCTCAAGGAGAAGCGGATCGCCGCGCCCTTGTCGTCGGGCAGGCTGGCAATGTGGCCGGGCTGGCGGCGGTAGAAGAGGTTGGCACCGAGCCAGGCGTTGTCGCCGATCAGCGTCCGACCGTAGCTCAGCTCTGCATCCACCTCGCGGCCCGTCGGGCGCAGCGACAGCCGGCTGAGCGTGTCGGTCGCGGTGCCGGTCGAATAATCGTAGGACGTCGGCAGCATCATGGCGAACCCGCCGTGCTCCACACGCAGCGGCTGAGACAGCCGGAACCCGAGCGAATCGCGGCTCGACAGCACTCCGCTTTTCACCAGGTCGACGGCATAGGCGCCCGTCTGGAACTTGCCCTGCGTGAAGTCGGTCCAGCCGCGGCGTGCCGTCAGCGTGCTCATCCAGCCGCCGCCGAAATCGTGGCGCGCTTCGGCGTCGAGGAACAGGGTCGTCGCGCCGCCACCGCCGAGCACGTTGGACAGGCGGCCGCCGAGCAGCGACTGCTTCTCCTCTAGCCGGCTAAGGCCAAGCGACAGCCAGTTCGAACCGAAGCGGCGATCGGCGGAGATGCTGGCGAAGCGATAGGGCGATCCGGTCGCGCTGGTCTTCACGTCCTGCCAGACGTTCCCGGTCTCGCCCGCCATCGTGACACCGACGCTTCCGAACTGATGCCGGACCGCGACGCTTCCGCTGCGCCTGGCCGAGAAGCCGGGATTGCCGGCAATGTCGCTGGCGATCAGGAACGATCCGGCCTTCGCGCCGCTCAGGCGGCGCTCCATTGCCTTGGCGCCCTCGGCAAAGCCGAGCGCGACAGCGGTCTTGTTGTCGATCCTGGCAACCGCCGAACCGGCAATCAGCCGCGACTTGCGCAGGTCCTGGGGACCGATGCCCGTCCGCTCGAGCGAGTAACCCTGGGCGAGATCGTGCCGCTGCGTGACGGTCATCGCGATGCTGACCGGGCCGGCCGAGCCGCCGGCGACCTTCACGTCATTCTGCAGCGCACGCGACAGGGGATGGTCCACGTCCGCCCGACGCAGCGTCTGTGCGAGGTTCAGCACATAGGCGCGATCGTAGCCGTCGAGGATGATCGCGCCCAGCGACTTGCCGGTCACTGCATCGCCCGCGGCGCCTGGCATGTCGCCGGTCGTGCCGGTGACAGGAATCTTGCTGTCGGCGAGGCTGGTCGTGCCGATCGGCTGGAACGCCCGCTGGATGTTCAGCCGCCCGCGACCGTAGATCGCATCCGTGCCGGCGGCGCCGAGATCATCCGCGCTCTGCAGCAGGATGCTGACGATCTGCTTGCCCGTAAGGTTCGGGAACGCCTGCGCCATGAGTGCGACTGCACCGCTGATCGTCGGTGCCGAGAAGCTCGTGCCGGACCAACTGAACTGCGCGCCGGTCTCGTCCGGCGCCCGGTCCCTGTAGCCGAGCGCCATCAGGTACCAGGTCGCGCCGGAGCCGGCGCGGTTCGAGAAGGCCGAGATGCTATTGATGTCGGGGCTTCCGCCGACCGAGCCGGCGATGATCACCGAACCTGGGAAAGTCTGTGCGGGTCCGAGCGCGAACGGATCCGGATTCGAGGCCTTGGTCGGGTCCTCACCGTCGTTGCCGGCGGAGATGACCAACACGATCCCTGCGTTCACTGCCCGGCCCATGGCCTGCAGGACTGCATTGTTGGGCGGATCGCCGCCCAGCGACATGTTGATGACCTTGGCGCCGGCGATGCGCGCTGCGTCGATGCCTGCCGCGATGGCGCTGTCGAAGAACTGGCAGCCGTCGGTACCGGAGCAGGAGCCCGGCGAGTCGGCGCGCTCGCTGATGATGGTGGCGTCGAAGGCCACGCCCATCGTGTTGCTGCCGTTGCGGGCCGCGGCCGCGACTGCGCTTACGGCGGTTCCATGCCCGCCTTCGTCGCTGACGCCCCGGTTGCCGGCGACGTCGCCGCTCGCGGGGTCGATGCGCCCGGCGAACTCGTCGAGGCTCGGATTGATGCCGCTGTCGATGATGCCGATCTTGATGCCCTTGCCGGTCGCTCCGGCATTGTAGGCCGCGATCGCGTTCGACACGACCGAGTACTGCGAGTTGTTATATTCCGTAGTGTTGTAGTTCGTTCCCGGCGTCGGTGTTGGCGTCGGAGTCGGTGTCGGAGTTGGAGTGGGCGTCGGAGTCGGAGTCGGAGTCGGCGTTGGTGTCGGCGTGGGCGTCGGCGTAACCGGCGCCATCGGAATCGGCAGGGCTCCGCCCCCCTCACCGCAAGCGCTCAATCCGAACGCCGCGACAAGCAGGCAGGCGCTTGTACCCATCAGCCGCTGCTTCATTGTTGCCTCCGCTCAAGCCGTTGAAAATACACGGCTTCCCGAGGTTCCTTATGGTTTATAAATCCTTTCAATTTGCTTAAGGCCGCGAAGCGGCTAGTCGCCGAGCCGCCGATGGACCAACGCTTCTCCCATATACGCGATTGGATCTTCGATCTCGACAATTGCTTGTATCCGGCCTCCACCGGTCTCTTCGCGCTGATCGACGAGCGCATGACGGCGTACATCGAGCGGCTGCTCGACGTCGGTCCGGCGGAGGCGCGGCGGGTCCAGAAGCACCATTTCCACACCCACGGAACGACGCTTGCCGGCCTGATCAAGGAACATGAGATCGACCCGCACCATTTCCTCGAGGACGTCCACGACGTCCCGCTCGACCTGGTGAAAGGCGATCGGCGACTCGGGCAGCTGCTTCCACGCCTTCCGGGACGCCGCTTCGTCTTCACCAACGGCGATGCGCCCTACGCCCGGCGCGTACTTCAAGCGATCGGCGTCCACGACCATTTCCACGACCTCCATGATATCCACGCCAGCAGCTATCGCGCCAAGCCCGATCCGCATGGCTACGAGCTTCTGTGCGAGCGCTTCGGAATCGATCCGGCCTACGCGCTTCTCGCGGACGACATGGCCCGCAACCTCGTACCAGCGAAGCAACTTGGAATGACGACTGTGTGGGTCGACAACGGCTCGGAACGAGGCGACGACGGTTATGACGCGGCGATGATCGACCATCGCATCACGGATGTGGCAGACTGGCTCGAGGCCATCCTCGGAGACTGATGAATGAATGAACTCGAGCCGCTCGTTGACCGCCTGTGGGAGCGCCGGGCCGAGCTCAGCCCGGAAACGGGCGGCGACGCGCGACTGACGGTCGAGCGGGCGATTGCGATGCTGGACGCCGGCGTCGCCCGCGTCGCCGAGCCCGCCGACGGCGAGTGGCGGGTAAACCAGTGGCTCAAGAAGGCCGTCCTGCTGTCGTTCCGCATCAACTCGATGAAGATGATCCCGGGCGGTTCCGGCGGAGGCTATTGGTGGGACAAGGTCCCGTCCAAGTTCGCCGGCTGGAGCGACCGCCAGTTCGCCGAGGCGGGATTCCGCGCGGTCCCCGGGGCGATCGTCCGCCGTGGCGCCTACATCGCGCCGGGCGCGGTGCTGATGCCGAGCTTCATCAACATCGGGGCCTATGTCGGCGAAAACAGCATGATCGACACCTGGGCGACCGTCGGCAGCTGCGCGCAGATCGGCAGCAACGTCCACATCTCCGGCGGCGCAGGAATCGGCGGCGTTCTTGAGCCGCTCCAGGCGGGACCGGTGATCATCGAGGACGACTGCTTCGTCGGTGCGCGCTCCGAAGTCGCGGAAGGCGTCATCGTCGAAAAGGGCTCGGTGCTGTCGATGGGCGTGTTCCTCGGCGCTTCGACCAAGATCGTCGACCGCGCGTCCGGTGAGATCCACTACGGCCGCGTTCCGGCCTATTCGGTCGTCGTACCCGGCAGCCTGCCGGGCAGGGACGGCGGGCCGGGGCTCGCCTGCGCGGTGATCGTCAAGCGCGTCGACGAGCAGACGCGCTCCAAGACCAGCATTAATGACCTCCTCAGAGACTAGATAAGCCCTGCTTATCGTTGCCTGGCGGCCATTTGTTGGCGCCGGACAGGCCGATTCCTTACCTCTTCACGCATGAAACCGGTCCAGCCTTCCGAGTTCGAGCGCAACTGCGCGGACGCCTCCGGCGCGCCCGATACGTACGTTGCGCCGATGATCCGGACGCAGATGAATGGCCGCGACTGGCTGATCCTTGCCACGCTCGCCCTGATCTGGGGCGGCGCCTTCTTCTTCATCGGTGTCGCGGTGCGCCACGTGCCGCCGCTGACCTACGTCTGGCTGCGGCTCAGCATTGCCGCGGCCGCAATGTGGCTGTTCCTGCGCTTCAGGGGCCAGGGCCTCGGCCTCCCGGCCAGCGCCTGGGGGTCGATTGTCCTCCTGGCCCTGCTCAACAATGCCCTCCCCTTCGCGCTGTTCGGCTGGGGCCAGACCCATATCGCGAGCGGCCTCGCCTCAATCCTCAACGCCACCACGCCGATCTGGGGCGTGGTCGTTGCCCATTTCCTGACACGGGACGAGCGCATGACGCCGCGCAAGGTCGCCGGCGTTCTCCTGGGTTTCGGCGGCGTAGCGGTGATGATCGGCCCGTCCTTGCTGTCCAGCCTCGGCTCGAGCGGGCTCGCGCAGCTTGCTTGCGTCACTGCCTCGCTGAGCTACGCGCTGGCCGCGGTCTGGGCTCGCCGCTTCCGCATGCAGGGCATCTCGCCATTGAGCGTGACGACGGGCCAGCTGACCGCCGGCGCTGCGATCATGCTCCCGGTCGCGATGCTGGTCGACCATCCCTGGAACCACGCCTTCCCTCCAGTGACCGCGTGGGGCGCGATCGTCGCGCTGGCGTTGTTCTGCACGGCTTTCGGCTACGTGCTCTATTTCCGGCTCATCGAGACGTCGGGCGCGACCAATGCGTTGCTCGTCACCCTGCTCGTGCCGCCGGTCGCGATCCTGCTGGGCGGGCTGTTCCTCGGCGAGCATCTCGCGCCGCAGGATTTCCTCGGCCTCGCCCTGATCGCGCTCGGCCTCGCGGCGATCGACGGCCGGCTGCTCAGCCTTTGGCCGAGGGCGCTCCGGCTTCGGCAAGCAGCTTAGCGGCCTCGGCGCTGGTCCAGTCGAGGTCGCCGACGTAGCGCCAGATCTCCTTGCCATTCCCGTCGTAGAGGATGGTCGTCGGCAGGACAGTGTCGGGCCCGAACGCGCCCGACAGCGCGCTCTTGGGATCGTGATAGGCCGCGAGGTCTGAGATCTTCAGCTTCTTGAGGAACGCGTCGACCGACGCCTGCGGCCCGGAATCCTCGCTGACCGCGACCACGCCGAGCTGGCCATCAACGCGATGCGCGGCGGCGAGCTTGTCGAGCGTCGGCAGCTCCTTGACGCAGGGAGCACACCAGGTCGCCCAGAGATTGACCAGCACCGGAACGCCCTTGAACTTGGCAAGCGTCATCGGCTTGCCGTCGGGACTGTTGAAGCTCGCCTCCGGAGCTGCGCTGCCCTGGTGACTGCGGTCGACACCCTTCTGCGGCCCGGCTTCCGCCGCCGCGGGAGCCGCTTCGTTGGCGGGTTGCGGTGCCGGCTTGTGACAGGCGAGAAGGGCGAGGGCGGCAATGCCAATGACGATGAAGCGCATGCGCCGCCGCTAGCCTAAGCCCCGGCGGTCGGCTAGTCGGGCGGCATGAAGCGGTCGCGCCTGCTGCTCCTTGCCACGGCATTTGGCCTTGCCGGCTGCGGCCGAGTCGCCGAGCTCCAGCCGGAGCCTGGCCATGCGCTTCCGGCCAAGCCGATGACGGCGCGCACCACCCCGACGGTCGGCGAGTTGCTGACTCCGCCGACCTATGCCCGGCCGGATCGGGTCGATGAGCTGGTCAAGCGCTCGCAGCCCCGCGCGTCCGATCCCTTCGACTTGCCGCCTCCCAGCGGCGGCGCAGCGCCGTCACAACCGGCGGGAACGCCGCCGTCCAGCGTGCCGGCAACCACCGTGAACACAGCCACGCCAGGAGCCTGAATGCCGACCCGAATCCGCAAGGCGGTCTTCCCCGTTGCCGGCCTCGGCACTCGCCTGCTCCCCGCGACCAAGAGCATTCCCAAGGAGATGATCACGATCGTCGACCGGCCGCTGATCCAATACGCCGTGGACGAGGCACGCGAGGCGGGGATCGAGCAGCTGATCTTCGTGACCGGACGCGGCAAGTCGGCGCTGGTCGATTATTTCGACGTCAGCTTCGAGCTCGAGACCACGATGCGCGCCAAGGGCAAGAGCCTGGACGTTCTCGAACCTTCCAACGCGCGCTTCGGCGAGGTGGTCAGCGTCCGCCAGCAGCAGCCGCTCGGCCTCGGTCATGCCGTGTGGTGCGCGCGCGACATCGTCGGCGACGAGCCGTTCGCGGTGCTGCTTCCCGATGAGCTGATGTTCGGCCAGCCGGGCTGCCTCGCGCAAATGGTCGAGGCCTATGACAAGGTCGGCGGCAACCTCGTCGCCGCGCTCGAAGTGCCGGCGAGCGAGACCCACAAATATGGCGTGGTCGATCCCGGCGCGACCGACGGCCGCCTGACCGAGATCAGGGGACTGGTCGAGAAGCCGCCGCAGGGCAGTGCGCCGTCGAACCTGATGCTCCCCGGCCGCTACATTCTCCAGCCCGAGGTGATGCGGGCATTGGACGCGCAGGAGAAAGGCGCGGGCGGCGAGATCCAGCTAACCGACGCGATGGCCAGGCTGATCGGCCAGCAGGCGTTCCACGCCTATCGCTTCGAGGGCCAGCGCTACGATTGCGGCAGCGCCGAAGGGTTCGTCATCGCCAATGTCGCCATGGCGCTGGAGCGCGACGACGTTGGGGCCGCGGTTCGGGAGTTCCTGTCAAAGCGCGTGTGAGCCGCGCACGCGCTCTTCGCGCAGCTTCTGGCGCAACTCGCTGACCTCGATCGCGCGCTCGACCACGCGAGCGTCGAGCACCGCGTTGTCGTTCTTCAGCCGCTGGACCGAGCGGGCGCGATCAACCCGCCGTCCGATGCGCGCGAACAGCACTTCGAAGTGGAAGGGCTTCAGGATCACGTCGTCCGCGCCCGCCTCATAAGCGCGAACCGCGCCTTTGGGGTCCGACTTGCCGGTAATCAGCATGACGGGAATGTCGTTCCACTGCACCTCGCCGCGGATCGCTCGCGCAAGCTCGGCGCCACTCATGCGCGGCATGTTCAATTCGGCGAGCACGAGGTCGATCGGCAGGCGATAGAGCTCGGCGATCGCCGAGGCGCCGCTGTCCGCCGTGGTCACCCGATAGCCGGCCTCCGCCAACCGCCGGACGAGCACGCCGAGGTTGTTGCGGTTGGGCTCGACCACGAGGATTCGCGGGCGCTCGTCGGGCGTGGCGGGATAGCGGATGTCCATGCCGACGACGCTAGGCGAATATGGTTAACGGCTCGTTAGTTGTTCCCCGGCGAACATCAAGGCAGCAGCTCGACATCCCAGTAGAGATAGTCGCGCCAGCTCTCGTGCAGATAATTCGGCGGGAAGGCCCGCCCATGCTCCTGCAGCTGCCAGCTCGTGGGCCGGATCGGCTCGCGCATAATGTGCATGTGCGCCTCGCGCGGTGTCCGGCCGCCCTTCCTGAGGTTGCACGGCGCGCAGGCGGTGGCGACATTCTCCCACATCGTCCGCCCGCCCTGGGCGCGCGGGATCACATGGTCGAAGGTCAGCTCCTTCCTCGACCCGCAATAGACGCAGCTGAACTTGTCCCGGAGGAACAGGTTGAACCGGGTGAAGGCCGGATATTCGTTCGGGCGCACGAACTGGCGCAGAGCGATCACGCTCGGCAGCTTCAGCGCGATGCTGGGCGAGTGAACCTCGCGCTCATAATGGGCGACGACGTCGACGCGCTCGAGGAACATCGCCTTGATCGCGGTCTGCCACGGCCAGAGCGACAGCGGGTAATAGCTGAGCGGCGTGTAATCGGCGTTGAGCACCAGCGCCGGGCAGCTCTCGGGATGGCGGATCAGCTCAGGATGATACATGCGAGCGACGAAGCCTTTCGTTCGGTTGGGTCCGAACTCCAGCTCCCCGGCCTCGTCGCACTCAAGGAGGAGAGGGCGATGCGGCCCGTCTTCCCTTGTTGCCCACCGGATGCCAACCCGGCGTGACATGCCTATGACAGCATTATCAATGACTCTCGGTCAAGAGTCCTTTCGGCAACACCACCAATGATAGTTACTCGATTTGCGCCTTCTCCGAGCGGCCGTCTGCACCTCGGACACGCCTACAGCGCTGCCCTCGGCCATGCGCGAGCGCGCGAAATGGGTGGAAAGTTCCGGGTGCGTATCGAGGACCTCGACCAGACGCGCTGCAAGGCTGAGTTCGTCGATGGCATCTATGAGGACCTCCGCTGGCTCGGGCTCGACTGGGACGAGCCCGTGCTCGTCCAGTCGCAGCGGACGGCGGAGTACCAGGCGGCGCTGGACGATCTTCGGGCGCGCGGGCTCGCTTACGCCTGCTTCTGCACGCGTGCTGACATCGCTTTGTCGCTGACCGCTCCGCACGGAGACGCCGCGACTTCGTACCCCGGCACCTGCCGCGGACTGCCCGACGATCCCGAGCGGCGCGCGACGACGCCGCACAGCTGGCGACTTGATTCCGCGAAGGCGCTTGAACTTGCCGGTCTGCCAGGCTGGGCTGAGGCCGACGGCCGGTCCTTCACGGCGCAAGCAAGCGACATCGGCGACGCGATTGTCGCGCGCAAGGATGCGCCTGCATCCTATCACCTCTCCTGCGTTGTCGACGATGCGGCAAGCGGCGTGACGATGGTCGTCCGCGGTGCGGACCTGCGCGCCTCGACGCCCATCCAGCGGCTGCTCCAGTCGCTGCTCGGCCTTCCCCAGCCGACCTACCTCCACCACGCCTTGGTGACGCACGAGGACGGCCGGCGCCTCGCCAAGCGCGACCTCGCCCCGACGCTCGCGGCGATGCGCGACGCCGGTGTCGACGGGCCCGTGCTCGCCGCGCAGCTGCTCGCAGGCCAAGTCCCCGCTGGCTTTCGGCTTCAGGACGCCTAAATAGCCCGCATGACCCCCCTGCTGATGATCCTGCTGCTGCTGGCGATGGCCGCCACCGCCTACGTCCTCGTCCGCGGCGTGATCGCCATGGCGTCGGGGAAGGACCTGACCGGCGAGCAGCAGCAAAACTACATGCGCAAGCGCGTGCTGTTCCAGGGCGTCGCGATCGTCATCGTCATCCTGATCCTGATCGTCGCGGGCCAGGCCGGAAAATAGCCAAGGCCCAAAGCGGCGATGGTCAAGCTCAACAAAATCTACACGCGCACCGGTGACAAGGGCACCGCGGGGCTGGTCGACGGCAGCCGCGTCTCGAAGTCGAGCCTGCGCATGACGGCGATCGGCGAGATCGACGAGGCCAATGCAGCGATCGGGGTCGCCATTGGGGCGCTCGATGAAGGCCCGGTATCGGGTCAGCTGCGCGAGATCCAGAACGACCTTTTCGACCTCGGCGCGGACATTGCCACGCCCGGCGAGGTGAAGGGCGCGCTGAGGATCGTCGCTTCGCAAGTCGAGCGGCTGGAACGCGACATCGACGTGATGAACACCGGCCTTGCGCCGCTGGAAAGCTTCATCCTCCCGGGCGGCTCGGCGAGCGTTGCCGCGCTTCACCTGGCGCGCGCCATCGTCCGCCGCGCCGAGAGGGCTGCTGTGGCGCTCAACGACGCGGAACCGCTGAACCCGCAGCTGCTCGCTTATCT
>Ga0070659_100002532_pt1 | contig 12993 bp, 8 predicted proteins | sample KBSC23metaG_FD_64666 | JGI IMG/M metagenome (GOLD analysis project Ga0070659, IMG submission 64666) | Corn rhizosphere microbial communities from Kellogg Biological Station, Michigan, USA - KBS C2-3 metaG | ecosystem: Host-associated > Plants > Roots > Rhizosphere > Soil ...
GTCCTCGGGCGCTTCATTCGGATAGACATCGATCAGCTTGACCACCCAGTCGCTGTCGGTGCCGCTGGTCGCGGCGAACAGGTCGACCTGCGGGGCGCCCATGATGTGCACGGCCTTGGTGAGCGGGGCACCGACATAATTCAGCACGTCGGTGCGGCTGGACGCGAAGCGCTGGTCGCGCACCAGCCAAGGCTTCCACTGGTCAGCCGCGCCCATGTTGATCGGACGCGGGATGAACGGGACGGGCTTGGCCGGATCGGAGACATAATCGTCGTGGCCCGAATCCGCCGGCGGCGAGAAGCTGACGCGGTTTCCGGCCGTAAGGTAGAGCGGCGTCGGCGTGCCCATCGGCCACTTGGGGCTCGCCTGCCATTCGTTGATCCCCGTTGCATAGGTGAGGACGTTCGGGGTTTGCGGATCGGGCGCACCCTTCAGATAATGGTCAAAGAAGGGCTTCACCCATTTGACCCGCCATTCGAGCGCGGTGTCGCCGCTGAAGTCCAGCCCGCCGAGGTCCCAACCGTAATGGTTGGCGCCTGAGTGACGCCACGGGCCGATGGCCAGATGCAACAGCCCGCTTCCTTCATACTTGTCCTTGAGCGCGCGATAGACCGCCGGTCCGCCGTAGCTGTCCTCCTGGTCCCACTGCCCGACCTCGATCAGCGTCGGGACGGTCAGCGGGTGCGCGGCCATCCACTTGTCGACGGCCTGCAGCGACCAGAAGTCGGTGTAGGCCGGGTTCTGCATCAGCTTCTGGACGAACGGGTAGTTCTCGATGTTCAGCCGACGAGCATAGTCGGCCATCGAGCCCGCTTCGAGATAGCGGGTGTAATCGTCACCCGTGCCGAACGCGAGGCCGCTTCCCTCGGCCTTTCCGGTGCTCTGCTCGACCGCATAGTCGAAGCTGCTGGTGCGGAAGGCGCCGTTGTGGAACCAGTCGTCGCCCATCCAGCCGTCGACCATCGGGCTTTGCGGCACCGCGGCCTTGAGCGCCGGGTGCGGATTGATTTCGGACGCTAGCGTGGTGAAGCCTAGATAGGACGAGCCGATCGTTCCGACCTTGCCGTTGGACTCCGGCACATGCTTCACCAGCCAGTCGATCGTGTCGTAGGCGTCGGTGCTTTCGTCAATCCCGGTCTTGTTGAGGGGCCCGACGATCGGCCGGTTCATGACGAACTGGCCTTCGCTATTGTGAAGCCCGCGAATGTCCTGCTGGATGATGATGTAATTGTCGTTGAAGAACTCGCGGTACATGATCGGCAGGAGGTCGACTCCATGCTGGCTGGCGACGCGGTTCATCGTGCCCTTGGCATCATAGGGCGTGCGCGACAGCAGCATGGGCGCATTGGCTGCGCCCTTCTTCATGACGATGACGGTGTAGAGCTTGGTGCCGTCGCGCATGGGGATCATCGCCACGCGCTTCACGTAGTCCGCTTCCGGCAGCACCTGCTCGTACTTGGACACGACGTCGGGCGTCATCGGCGTGACCGCCGCGGGCGGCGCGGCGGCAAGGGCGAGAAGCGGAAGGAAAGCGGCTGCGGAGCGGAGGAGCGCGGTCTTCATGCGCTCGAGCGTTACGCAGCTGCCGCGAGCGCGGCAAGCGTTGGCGGCGAGAGGCTAGAAGCTCACCTCCGCCACCTTCTCCTTCATCCCCGCTTCGGGTTGGCGGCCAAACAGTTTGTTGACCGCCGGCTTAAGGAAGCCGCCGATGTCGCTTTGCCAGATCTTCGCATCGTCGAGCTCGAACCGTAGCAGCGCCATCTTGGGGTCGTCCTTGCCCTCGTACCACTGGGCAGCGACCGGATTCCACAAGCGGTCGATCTCGGGGCGGCTGTTGTCGAGGATGAGCCGGCCGCGAAGGCTTGCGAAGAGGTCATGCCCCTTGCTCACGAAGCTCGCGACGGCGAGATTGTCCTGCCCGAGCGCGCGGGTCAGGTCGTGGTCCTTGGCGGTGAAGAACCAGACGCAGCCGTTCTCGCGATCCTGGTCCTCGAATTGGGCTGTCATCGGCTGCATCGCGCTGCCGCGCGCCTGGTCGAGACCGAGCATCACGAACGGGCTGTCCTCGAGCGCGCCCCAGAATTGCTGCAGAATCTCGGCGTCATCGGCCATGTCGTCACTCCTTTCGACTGTGTGCTGACAACGGCGGTTCAACGGTCGCGTTCCGCCGTACGGCCTTTAGTCCGTGTCCGACTCGTACTCCGCGTAAGTTATTGTCTTGAAAGGCGTCCGTAAGGAACATAATAAGAACGAATGGCTCAGCTCGATCTGGAGGCGAAGCTCGCGATCCTTGCCGACGCGGCCAAATATGATGCGTCCTGCGCGTCGTCGGGTACGTCGAAGCGCGACAGCCGCAACGGAAGGGGCATGGGGTCGAGCGAAGCGATGGGCATCTGCCACGCTTATGCTCCGGATGGCCGCTGCATCAGCCTGTTGAAGATCCTGCTGACCAACAGCTGCATCTTCGATTGCGCCTATTGCATCAACCGCAAGAGCTCGAACGTCCGCCGGGCGCGGTTCACCTCCGAAGAGGTCGTCCGCCTGACGCTGGCTTTCTACAAGCGCAATTACATCGAGGGGCTGTTCCTCTCGTCCGGCATCATCCGCTCGTCGAACTATACGATGGAGCAGATCGTCGAGGTCGCACGGTCGTTGCGCGAGGATCACGACTTCCGCGGCTACATCCACTTGAAGACGATCCCCGACGCCGACCCGGAGTTGGTGCGGCAGGCCGGCGCCCATGCCGACCGTGTCTCGATCAACGTCGAGCTGCCGACAAGGACCGGGCTGACCAAGCTCGCACCCGAAAAAGACGCCCTGCGCATCGAGCACGCAATGTCCGACATGAAGCTATCGATCGCCGACGCCGGCGACGCGGCGAAGCGGTTCAAATCATCCCCAAAGTTCGCGCCCGCGGGCCAATCAACGCAAATGATCGTCGGGGCCGATACGGCCAGCGACCGCGACATCGTCGCCAGGTCCAGCGCCCTCTATGACCGCTATGCGCTGCGCCGCGTCTATTATTCGGCGTTCTCGCCCATTCCCGACGCGAGCGCGGTGCTGCCGTTGAAGCGCCCGCCGCTTATGCGCGAGCACCGCATCTATCAGGCCGACTGGCTTATGCGCTTCTACGGCTTCGCCCCGGGCGAGGTTCAATCCGCGACCGACGATCAGGGCATGCTTCCCCTCGACATCGATCCTAAGCTCGCTTGGGCGCTGAAGTTCCGCGACAGCTTCCCGGTCGACGTCAATCGCGCCCCGAGGGAGATGCTCCTTCGCGTACCCGGGCTCGGCACCAGGGCGGTCGACCGCATTCTCTCGTCCCGCCGCTGGCGGAAGCTGAGGCTGGACGATGTCGCCCGCCTGACCCTGTCGATTGCGAAGGTCCGGCCGTTCATCGCGACGATCGATTGGCGACCGACGTTGCTCACGGATCGGGCTGATCTGCGCGCCCTGATCGCGCCGAAGAAGCAACAGCTGGAGCTGTTCGTCGCCTGACGTGCTACGCGAAGGCCCAATGATCGACGCCCACCGCGTGCGGCTTGCAGCGCCTGACGATTTTGACGGCTGGCGCGACGCGGCGCGCGATCTAGCCGACGCAGGCGTACCCGCCGAAGCCGTCGTCTGGCAGGTCGAGGGCGACGCGGCCGACCTGTTCGCAACCGACGCGAGTCATCCGCGCGGCGCGAGCTTCCCGGTCCCGCGGGCCTTCGTGGACCTCGCCAGGGACGTGGTTTGCCACTCGGATCCCGAACGCTTCGGGTTGCTTTACGCCCTGCTGCTGCGCCTCAAGGTCGATCGCGACGCGTTCGACGATGAGGCCGACCCTCTCGTCCGCAACGTCCACGACCTCGCCAGGGTCGTCCGCCGGGACATTCACAAGATGCACGCGTTTGTCCGCTTCCGCGAAGTGGACGGGCATTTCATCGCCTTCTTCGAACCCGAGCATCACATCATCCGGCGCGCTGCGCGCTTCTTCGTCAACCGCTTCACCAACATGCGCTGGTCGATCCTGACGCCTGATCTTTCGATCCATTGGGATGGCGAAAAACTCGAGGAAGGGCCGGGGGCGGTCCGCGGCGATGCGCCGGCCGGCGATCCGCTCGAGGAGGCGTGGCGCACTTATTATTCGAACATCTTCAACCCGGCGCGGCTGAAGGTCGGCGCGATGCTGAAGGAGATGCCCAAGAAATATTGGCGCAACATGCCGGAGACTTCGCTCGTTCAGCCGCTGATCTCGGGGGCGCAAGCGAGGGAAGCTGCGATGATCCAGCGCTCAGTAGACGCGACCATCGTCAAGGAAGGTCTCAAGCAGGCGCTCAATGCCGAGCGCACGGTCGAACCCGGCGGCAACCTTCGCCCATCTTGGGAAGCGCTGCTTGTCGACGCCCGGAAGTGCACCCGCTGCGACCTCTACAGGCATGCAACCCAGACCGTGTTCGGCGAGGGCCCGCTCGATGCGCCGATCATGTTCGTCGGTGAGCAGCCCGGCGACCAGGAGGACCTTGCCGGGCGGCCGTTCGTCGGACCCGCCGGCCAGTTGTTCGACGCCGCGCTCGAGAAGGCCGGCATCGACCGCACAAGCGTCTACGTCACCAATGCAGTCAAGCATTTCAAGTTCGTGCCGCGAGGCAAGCGGCGGATCCACAGCAAGCCCGACGCCGGCGAGGTCGAGGCGTGCCGCTGGTGGATCAGTCGCGAGCGCGAGCTAATCCGACCGCCGGTCACGGTGGCCCTCGGCGCAACGGCCGCCCACAGCCTGTTCGGCAAGACCATGGCGATCGGCAAGAACCGGGGCGTTCCGCTGAAGCTCCCCGACGGCAGCGAGTGCTGGATCACGGTGCACCCGAGCTTCCTGCTCCGCATCCCCGAGGAGGAGCGCAAGCTTCAGGAGAAGAAACTGTTCCTGCGCGACCTCAAGCGCATCAAGGCGCGGGCGGAAGAACTGAGCTCCTAGAAACGGTAGCCGAGACTCGCCTTCACCGTCCGGGGTGCGCCCGGCGCGATATTGTTGTCGGCATTGGCGGTCGGGAAGTAATGCGCGCCGAGCAGGTTTTCGACATTGACCTGCGCCTCCAGGCCGTGGGGCAGCTTGTAGTAGAGCGCCGCGTCAACCCGCGCATAGCCTGGCAGCGTCACCGCGTTGCTGATGGTCGCGAAGGACTTCGAACGCGCGATCACACCCAGGCCTGCACCGATCCGCTTGTCGAAATCGTAGCGGTTCCACAGCGAGAAGCTGTGACGCGGCACCAGAGGCACTTGTCGCCCCGCCGGAGCTGCCGCTGTCGTCTGAACGATCTCGGCTCTCTGCAGCGAATAGCCGCCCGACACCAGCCAGCGGCTCGTGATGCTCCGCTCGAGCCCAATCTCGATCCCGCGGCTGCGTTGCGCTCCGGTGAGCACCGTCTGCGCCGGGTTGGCGGGGTTGCTCGAGCGCGTATTGGTCCGGTCGAGCCGGTAGACTGCGGCGGTTGCGAGGAGGCCGCCCGGAAGCTGGAGCTTCGCCCCCAATTCGTAATTGTCGAACCGTTCGGGCTTGAGGCCCTCGGTAATCGAGGTGAGGCCGGAGAACTGGTCGCCCGACTGGGGCAGGTAAGAGCGGCCGTAGCTCGCATACAAGGACAGCTTCTCAGTCGGCTTCAGAACCAGGCCGAGCCGCGGCGACCACAGGCTGTCTCGCCGGCTGAAGCGGCCGCCGCCGACCGCGCGCAAGTCGTTCACGTCGACCTTGAAGCTGTCGAAGCGAAGTCCGGCGACAATTTCGAGCCACTCGGCGGGGCGGATCTGGTCCTGGACATACACCGCCGCGACGTCCGCGGTGACGCGGTTGTCCGCATCGCTGCTAAGCGGTGAGAAGATCACGTCGGCATCGATTGTCGGGCTTGACACCGGCACCGTCGACGGGCTCAGGAAGGTCGCGGTAAGCCGCTTGTTCCGTGACCTTTCGTGGCCGACTTCGAACCCCACGAGTACGGTCTGGTCAATTCCGCCGAACCGGTTCTCCCAGACGAGGTCGGTCTGGCTGAACAGGTTCCTGCGGTCGTTGCGATTGTTGTAGCCGGCCAGCGCGACGCGTCCCGTCACCGGGTTGAACCCGTTCGGATAGATGTTCTGGTAGAACTTGCGATAGTCGCCGAACATCGTGTGGTTCCTGAGCGTCAGCTCATCGGCGAACTGATGCTCGACGCTGAGCGTTGCGAGGTTGACGTCGGCCTTGGCGAAGCTCTTGTCCGGATCGCCGAAGAAGTCGCGCCTATGCCCTCGCAACGGCTCGCCGCCATTGGCGGGCACGCCGCGGTCGGCGGTGCGCCGATCGCGGAAATATTCGTAACTGAGGTCGATCCGCGTGCTTGGCCCTGCAAGCACCCCGAGCGTCGGGTTGATGCCGTATCGCTCCAGCTCGACGCGACGGCGAAAGCTGTCGCTATTCTCGTAGACGCCGTTGAGACGGGCCCCGAGGTTGCCCGACAGCGGCTGGTCCAGGTCCACGCTGAAGCGGCGGCCGCCCCAGCCGTCGCCTGACAGCAATGCACTGCGGGCAGCGCTGAGGCTCGGCCGCTTCATGACGCGGTTGACGATCCCGCCGCCGCCGCCGCGGCCGAAGATCATCGCGTTGGGGCCTTTCAGGACCTCGACCCGTTCGATGTTGTAGAAGTCACGGGAATATTGGACATCGTCGCGCACGCCATCGATGAAGAAGTCGGCGGTGCTCGAGTTGCCCCGCAACACGATCGTGTCGCGATTGCCTTCGCCCGAATTGTACGACGCACCGGGTACGAACAGCAGCATCTCGCCGACCGAGCGGAGCTGCTGGTCCTCGATCTGCGCGCTCGAAACGATGGTCAGCGCCTGGGGGACGTTGCGGATCTCCGTCGGCGTCTTCGTCGCCGTCGTCGTCAGCCTCACGCCATAAGGGATGCGCTCACCGGTGATGACGATGTCGGGTCCGGCCGCATCGGCCGAAGCGTCAGCGGCAAAGGCGGGAGCCGCGCTGCACAGCAGGACGGCGGCAAGCGGCAGCGTACGCAGGCGAGTCATTCATTCCCCTTTGAACTTCGGGAAATGGCCTAGTGTTATTGATAGTCATTCGCAATAGCAGAATCATTCTGCCGCCAGCAGTGTCTCCGCGCCGCCGAGGTCGACCGACACCAGCCGGCTGACCCCCTTCTCAATCATCGTTACGCCGTAGAGCCGGTCCATCCGGCTCATGGTCACGGCATTATGGGTGACAATCAGGTATCGCGTGTCGGTCTCCTGCGTCATCCGTTGCAGCAGCTCGCAGAAGCGTTCGACATTGGCGTCGTCGAGCGGCGCGTCGACCTCGTCGAGCACGCAGATCGGCGCTGGGTTGGTGAGGAAGATGGCGAAGATGAGCGCGACCGCGGTCAGCGCCTGCTCTCCGCCCGACAGCAGCGTCAGCGTCGACAGGCGCTTGCCCGGCGGCTGCGCCATGATCTCGAGCCCGGCTTCGAGCGGATCGTCGCTCTCGACTAGCTCGAGATGCGCCTGCCCGCCTTCGAACAGGGTGGTGAACAGCCGGCGGAAATGCGCGTCGACCTTCTCATAGGCTTCGAGCAGCCGGACCCGGCCTTCGCGGTTGAGGTTGCCGATTGAACCGCGCAGGCGATGGATCGCCTGGGTGAGCTCTTCAGCTTCCTCCGCGCCTCTGGTGCGCTGCGCGTCGAGTTCGGCGAGCTCGGATTCGGCGACCAGGTTGACTGGCCCGATCCGTTCGCGCTCGGCGGTCAGGCGCTCGAGCGTCGCCGCCTCCTCGTCGGGATTGCGCGGCTCCTCGGCATCGAAGCCGAGCTTTTCGGAAAGCCGCTGGGGAACGACCTCGAACTTGTCTACGGCCGCGCGCGCGAACTCGGCGCTGCGAGCCTGCTGAGCCTCGGCCCGCGCCGCTGCGGCCGCGCGCCGTTCGCGCGTGTCGGCCGAGCTCTCGTTGGCGGCCGACACTGCCTGAGCTGCCGCAACCACCGCTTCCTCGGCTTCGCGCTCGGCCGCCGTCGCTTCGGCGATCCCGACCTGGCTCTGGTCATTGGCATGCTCGAGCTCGGCGATTTTCGCGTCGAGCTCCGCCGGCTCCTTCTGCAATTCCTCCCGCTCGGCGGCTTGGCTTTTCTGCCGTTCGAGCGCAGCCGCGAGCCGCTGCTCGGCATCGGCCTGGCGCCTGCGCCATTCGGACTGCTCGCGCGCCGCGGCGCTTGCCCGCTCGCGGTCGGTGGCCGTCTCACGCGCCCTGGTCGCGGCTTCGGCCCGCTTGTCGGCGACCGCGGAAGCAGCGGTGGCCGCACTGCCGCGCGCGGCTTCGACCTGGTGCTCGATGGCGGCCGGGACGGGCAGGGTTCCCAGCGACCGCTCGGCGGCTGTGACCGCCTCGCTTGCAGCCCCGAGCACCGGCTCGAGGTCGGCCAGCCTTCGCTCGAGGCTCGCGCGCTGCGCGTCGATCCGTTCGAGCGCGGCCGCGGCCGCGTCAATCGCTCGCGCTGCCTCGCGTGCGTCGCGCTCGGCGGAGAGGGCCGCCGTGCGCGCTTCCTCGGCAGCCCGCCGGCATTGCTCCATCTCGGCCATCACCCGGTCGCGTCCGGCAGTGGCTGCAGCCACATCCCCTTCGATTGCCGGAAGCTCATCACTCAGTTGCGCAAGACGATTGGCGCGTAACAACCGCTCGGCTGCCGCCGCGCCGGAACCCGACGCGACGAAGCCGTCCCAGCGGCGGAGCCGCCCGTCCCGCGTCACGAGCCGCTGCCCGACAGCGAGCGGTTGGCCGGTATCCTCGTCGGCGACCGCTACCTGGCGCAGGCGGCGCGCCAATTCCTTTGGCGCACTCGCATGATCGGCGAGGCACGCGGTGCCCGCCGGCAGCGCCGGATCGCCCGGCGCAATATCGCTACCCTGCCAACGCCGGGCTCCATCGCCGCCGATCGCTGCGTCCGCATCTTCGCCAAGCGCTGCCGCCAGTGCGCGCTCGAAACCAGGCTCGGCCTTGAGGCTCGCGATGGCCGCTCCGCCGCTATGTTCGAGCGCCCGCGCGAGCGCCTCATGCTCCGACCTGGCAGCTGAGAGCGCCGCCCGCACAGACGCCAGCCGGCTTTCGGCCTCGTCGCGAGCCTCCGCTGCCGCAGCGCGGCCCTGGTCGGCTTCGACGCGTCGCGCTTCGGCGGCTTCGAGCGCTTGGGCTGCGGCAGAGGCTTTCGCTTCCGCTTCTTGCTTGGCCCGGCGGTGCTCGCTGCCATCGCCAAGCGCGCGCATCTGCTCGGCGAGCTTGTGCTGTTCCTGGGCGGTGCGCGCGAGCTGCGCCCTGGCCGCTTCCAGCGCTGCTTCCGCGACCCGCCGCTCGGCGCGCATCGCCGCCTGGCGGGCAAGCACCTCGGCAAGCGCCGCCTCGGCCTCGCGAGAGATCGCCTCGGCGGCGCTGAGCTCCGTCGCGATTCGCGCCGAATGGGTCTCGGCGTCCTCAAGCCGCGCGGCGATCGCCGCCCGCTCGGCGTCGAGATTGGCAATCGCGCGCGCCGCATCACCCTTCAGCGCTTCCTCGCGCTGCATGTCTGCCAAAAGCGATGTTTCGAGCCGTCCAAGCTCGGCGAGGCGACGAGCCACGGTGTCGCGTCGCGCACGTGCGGTTGCGAGCTGGTGCGCCAGTTCATGGCCCTGCTCGCGAAGTTCGGCGAGTGCGCTGCGCTTGGCGTTCAGGTCCGCGGTCGCGCGATCATGCGCCGCCTGCGCTGCGACGATGGCTTCGTGGATACGCTGGACGTCCTCGGCCGCGGCCTTGGCCTCGGCGGCCGCTGCCTCGGCCGCTCGCTCGGCTTCCACCCATCGCGCGTGAAGCAGTCGCGCTTCGACCGACCGGATCTGGTCGGTCAGCTTGCGGTAGCGTTCCGCGGCGCGCGCCTGCCGGCGTAGCTGCGCCGCACGCTGTTCCTGGTCGCCGAGGATCTCCGCCAGCCGCGCAAGATTGGCCTCGGTCGCGCGAAGCTTCTGCTCGGCATCCTTGCGCCGCGCGTGCAGCCCGGAAATGCCGGCCGCTTCCTCGAGCAGCTGGCGGCGCTCGACGGGCTTAGCGGAGATGACGGCGCCGATCTTTCCCTGGCTGACGAGGGCGGGGGAGTGAGCGCCGGTCGCGGCATCCGCGAACAGCAAAGCGACGTCCTTCGCGCGGACATCGCGGCCGTCGATGCGATAGGCGGATCCGGCCCCACGCTCGATCCGGCGTGTGACCTCGCTTTCGCCCGCACCTTCGTCATCGCCTTCCCGTTCGACCAGGATCGAGACTTCGGCGAAGTCGCGCGGCGGCCGTGTCGCAGTCCCGGCGAAGATGACGTCGTCCATCCCGCCGCCACGCAGCGACTTGGGGCTGGATTCGCCCATTGCCCAGCGAATCGCTTCCAGGAGGTTCGACTTGCCGCAGCCGTTCGGGCCCACGACGCCGGTGAGGCCCGGCTCGATCCGAAGCTCGGCCGGCTCGACGAAGCTCTTGAAGCCGCTGAGCTTGAGCCGCCTTAACTTCAAGTCTGCGTCCCCCTCCCCTCGAAACGCCTAGCCGCCGAGCGCGGCCTTGAGCTGCGGTTCCAGGCCGTCCCAGCTCGCGACGTCCTTCACCAGGCCACCGTTGATCAGGAAGCCGGGCGTTCCCTTGAAGTCCGGATGTTGCTCGGTCGTGTCGCTGGTCATCTGGACCAGCCGGTCGACGCTCGGGAGGTTGGCCAGGCACTGCTTGGCCTTGGCTGCGGGCACGCCGTGCTTAACCGCCCAGCTGTCGAGGCCGGTGATCTTTGCCATCGTGACGAACTGCTGCTGTGGCGGCAGGTCCGCCACCTTCGCCAGCTGCTCCTTCGGCGTCGCCACCGCCTTGCCAAACCACACCGGCTGATCCTTGTAGAGCGCCCGCATCAGCGGGAAAAAGCTCCGCGCGCCATTGCAGCGCGCGATCAAGGCCGCAGTGACGTCGGCGGCATCGCGCACATAGTTGCGGAATTCCCAGCTGACCTGCCCAGACTTCACATATTTGCCGAGCAAAGTCGGGACGCCTTCCTCGTCGAAGGCGCGGCAGTGGGGGCAGGTCAGCGATCCAAATTCGACCAGCTTCACCCTGGCCTTGGGATTGCCGAGCACGAAGCCGCCGGCCGGCGTCGCCGCGGCGACGCGGGTCCAGTCGGTGCGGGCAATCCCCTTCGCCACCGGCTTGGAATAAGCCGGCATGGCCAGCAGCAACGCCGAAAGCAGACCAAGAATGAGCCGTCGGCCCATTATTTGAGCGCCTCCTTGAGCTGCGGCTCGAGCGTCTCCCAGTTTCCGGTTTTCGGAAGCATCTTGCCGTTCAGCACGAACGAGGGCGTTCCGGAGAACTCCGGATACTGACTGTTGACGTCGCTCATTACCTGCACTTCGCGGTCGATCATCTTCTGGTCGGCGAGGCACTGGTTGCTCTTCGCCTGCGGGATCCCGCGCGCCGCCGCCCAGTCCTGCAGCCCGAGCAAATTGCCCCAGGCGATGAAGGCCTGGTTAGGCGGGAGGTTCTGCAGTTCGTTCTGCTTGTCCGCGGGCAGCTTCTCGACCTTTGCGACGAGGGTTGTCTGGTCAGCGTAGAGCGCCTTGCTCAGCGGGAAGAAGGTCTTGAGACCGCCGCAGCGCACGACGATGTCCGCCGCGACGTCGATCGGCCCGTGGATCGCATAGGGGCGGAACTCCCAGCTGACGTTGCCGGGCTTCACATATTTCTCGACCAGCTGGGGCGAGCCTTCGTCCTCGAACTTCTTGCAATAGGGGCAGAACAGCGAGCCGATCTCGATCAGCTTCACCTTCGCGTTGGGATTGCCCATGACGAAGCCGCCAGCGGAGCTTTCGTTGACGACGTCGGCCCAAGTTTCGCCGGGCGGCGGGTTGGCCGTGGTGACGATGATCTTGTTGTCTGCGGCCGGGGTGCCGGCGCCTTCGCTTGTCTTCTTGTTGCACGCGGCGAGCGCAAGGACAGCCAAGCTGCACGCCAGGAGAGAGCCGACCTTCATTCATTTAGCTCCGGTTGATCGCGGGTATCGGATCGTCGTCCTCGGTTGAGAGCGACGGCGGGCCGCTGCTAGCGGCAATTTGCGCCGCAAGCGACTCCAGGCAGTGGCGAAGCTCGGGATCGGCGATTTCGCGCAGCCCTTCGCCGAGCTCCTTGGGCACCGGCCTGAGCTGGGGCCGCTCGGGCTTCGGCGTCGGCGCGGGCGGCTTGCCCTGCCTGAACACGATGCGGTTGATCGCCGCATAACCGAAGAAGCGGTTGACGCGCTCGACGATCATCGGCGTCAGATGCTGGATCAGCGGCGCGTGGGCGCCGTCGACGAGCAGAGTGAGGACTCCCCCGGCCTTCTTGCCCGCCGGGAACTTGATCGACTCCGGGGAGGACACTTTTGCGTAGCGCTCGCCGACGATCTCGCCCCACCGGCTGACGATCGAATGCTGGACGAAGCCGAAGCGGCGGAACGACTGGTCGCCGATGTCGCCGACGAACTCTCCCGCGGCGCGGGGGCGGCAGCTTCGCGGCGAATCTTCTTTGTCGGGCAGCCTCTTCGACATGGGCCTTGACCATGCCATAGCGAAAAGGTGACCGCCAACTCCGCCGCTCGCCTCCTCCAACATTATGTGGATAACTTCCGCGACCTGCCGTGGCGCTCGCCGCCGAGCGCTCCGCCGCCCGATCCGTACCGCGTGTGGCTCAGCGAAGTGATGCTCCAGCAGACGACCGTCGCAACGGTCCGGCCGCGTTTCGAGCGATTCGTCCAACGCTGGCCGACGATTGAGGCGCTGGCGGCGGCTAGCGACGAGGGGATCCTCTCCGAATGGGCGGGGCTCGGCTACTACGCGCGCGCCCGCAACCTGATCGCCTGCGCCCGCGAAGTCGCGAAGCGGAGTGGCTTCCCGACAACGGCCGCCGGGCTTCGCACGCTTCCCGGTGTCGGTGCCTACACATCGGCGGCCATCGCGGCGATCGCCTTTGGTGAGCGC
>Ga0070659_100002534_pt1 | contig 12987 bp, 18 predicted proteins | sample KBSC23metaG_FD_64666 | JGI IMG/M metagenome (GOLD analysis project Ga0070659, IMG submission 64666) | Corn rhizosphere microbial communities from Kellogg Biological Station, Michigan, USA - KBS C2-3 metaG | ecosystem: Host-associated > Plants > Roots > Rhizosphere > Soil ...
TTCGGCTTGCAAGCGCCCCGAGGGTTACGGTAGCGCTTCCCACATGCTTATCCACAGCGCGTTCTGATGCCGGAGCCGCTCCACCTCCACCTCCTCTCCGACTCGACCGGCGAGACGCTGGAGGTGATCGCCAAGGCCTGCCTCGCGCAATTCGACCATGTCGACGTGTTGCGCCACTTCTGGCCGATGGTGCGTTCCGAAGGCCATCTCGACCGCGTGCTCGACGACATCGAACGGCGTCCGGGTCTCGTCCTCTACACCTTGGTGAACAGCAACATCCGCCGCGAGCTCGAGCAGAAGACGCGGCGCCGCGGCATCCACGCGGTCTCGGTGCTGGACCCCGTGACGCACGCGCTCTCCGCGGTGCTTGGGCAGGAGGCGAAGGGCCGGCCGGGACGTCAGCATGCGCTCGACGCCGCCTATTTCGCCCGCGTCGACGCGATCCAGTTCACCATCGCCCATGACGACGGAGTCGGGGTGGAGAATTGGGAGGAAGCGGACATCATCCTCGCCGGAGTCTCGCGCACCTCGAAGACGCCGACCTCCATCTACCTCGCCAATCGCGGCTACAAGGTGGCGAACATCCCGCTCGTGCCGGCATCGCCGCCGCCGGCGCAGCTCTTTTCGCTGGAGCACCCGCTGATCGTCGGCCTCACCACCAATCCCGACCGGCTGATCCAGATCCGCCGCAACCGCCTGCTCGCGCTCAACCAGGCGCCGGAGACCGACTATGTCGATCTGGAGGCGGTCAATGCCGAGCTCGGCTTTGCCCGGCGGATCTTCGCGGACCAGGGATGGCCGGTGATCGACGTGACGAGGCGTTCGATCGAGGAGACTGCCTTCGCGATCGTCCGGCTGTGCAACGAGCGGATCGACGCTACGCGGGAGCGCGTCCAATGAGGCTCCTCCTTGCCTCCAAGAGCGCCGCACGTCGTTCGATGCTCGATGCGGCGGGCGTTCCCTTTGGGCTCGCCGAGGCGGAGCTCGAGGAGGAGCAGGCCAAGGCGGGTCTTTGGGGCGCAGGCTTCGATGCGCTCGGCGTTGCCGAGGAGCTTGCGCAGCTCAAGGCGCTGTCCGCGAAGGGCAGCCCCGGCGACCTGATCCTCGGCGCAGACCAGACCCTGGAGCGGGAGGACGGTACGATGCTGTCCAAGCCGGCTTCGCGCGAGGAAGCGCGAGGACAGCTCGAATCCCTGCGGGGCACGACCCACAAGCTGCACAGCGCCGCAGTCGTCGCCGAGGACGGAAACGCCGTCTGGTGGGGGCGCGAAACCGTCCAGCTCACCATGCGCCATTTCAGCGATGCCTTTCTGGACGAGTATCTGGAGCGCGAATGGGAAGCGGTACGCTGGAATGTCGGCGGCTATCGCATCGAGGGACCTGGGGTGCAGCTGTTCGAGAAGATCGAGGGCAGCCATTTCGCCATCCTGGGTCTCCCCCTCCTGCCGCTACTCGACTGGCTGCGCCATCGGCGCGTCGTGCCGTCGTGAATGTGCCCTATGCCGAGGTCATCGGCGACCCCATCTCGCATTCAAGGTCGCCGCTGATCCATCGCTTCTGGCTGGCGAAGCTTGGGCTCTCCGGCGACTACCGGCGGACGCGCGTCGCGCCGGGGGACCTTTCCCGCTACCTGGATGGTGCCTCGGCCGACGCGGACTGGCGCGGTTGCAACGTCACCATTCCCCACAAGATATCGATCACGAACCTGGTCGCGGACCCCGAAGGGGCGCGTGAAACGATCGGCGCCATGAACATTGTCACCCGGGCGACCGACGGATCGCTCCAGGGCAGGAACACGGATGCGGGGGGTTTCGGCGCGACCATCGAGCATCTCGATCTCGGCGGCGCGCCGGCACTGATTATCGGCGCCGGAGGCGCGGCGCGGGCGGTTCTCTTCGCCTTGCGCAAGGCTGGAATCGGGTTCGTGACCCTGCAAAACCGCGACGTCGGCAAGGCGGCCGAGCTCCTCGCGCGCTTCGGCATGGCCGGTGAGGCGCGGCCGCTGGGAAGTCCGCCGCCCGCCGCTTCCATTGTCGTCAACGCCAGCGCGCTTGGCATGATCGGCATGCCGCCGCTGGATCTCGATCTCGACCGGATGCCGCCCGAGGCGGTGGTTTACGACGCCGTCTACGCACCGCTGGAAACGCCGCTGCTGACGCGGGCGCGGGCGCGTGGGTTACGCACGATCGACGGGCTGGAGTTGCTGGTCGCGCAGGCCGCCTTGGCCTTCGCCTTGTTCTTCGGAGTAGAGCCGCCGCGGGCGTTCGACCGTGAGCTGCGCGCGGCGCTCACCGCATGATCCGCCTGGGCCTCACCGGCTCCATCGGCATGGGCAAGTCCACGGTCGCCCGGATGTTCGCGGATGAAGGGGTGCCGGTCTTCGACGCAGATGCGGCGGTACATGGCCTGCAAGGGCCGGACGGAGCGCTGGTCGCCGCGATCGAGAGGCGGTTTCCCGGCACCACCGGCGCCGGCGGCGTGAACCGGACGGCGCTGGCCGAGCGGGTCCTCGGGGAGCCCGAGGAGCTGCGGGCGCTGGAGGCATTGATCCACCCCGCTGTCGCGAAGGCGCGGGAGGCGTTCCTCACGCAGCATGCGGAGGCGCCGCTGGTGGTGCTCGACATCCCGCTGCTGTTCGAGGCGGGCGGCTGGCGGGAAGTCGAAAAGATCGCGGTCGTTTCCGCACCGGAGCGAGTGCAGCGGGCGCGGGTGCTGGCGCGGTTGGGCATGACCAAGGAAAAGCTCGAGCGGATCCTCGCCCGGCAGCTGCCGGACGCCATCAAGCGGGAGCGCGCCGATTTCGTCATCCCCACCGGCTGCACCCTCGATGAGACGCGACAAGCGGTTCGCCGCATCCTCGCTTGCCTCGCCGAGGCCGGAGATTCATAGTTGCGCGCATGCGGGAAATCGTTTTCGACACCGAGACCACGGGGCTCAACCCGCTTGCCGGCGATCGCATCGTAGAGATCGGCTGCGTCGAGCTGGTGAACCGCGTCGAAACCGGCCGGACCTTCCATTCCTACTTCAACCCGGATCGATCGATGCCGCCCGGCGCAGAGGCGGTCCACGGTCTCTCCGACGCCTTTCTCGCGGACAAGCCGCGCTTCCACGAGGTGGTCGAGGACCTGATGGAGTTTCTCGGGGAGTGCCCGCTGGTCGCGCACAATGCCGGCTTCGACTTCGGCTTCCTCAACCACGAGTTGAACAATTGCGGGCGGCCGGTCGTCTGCATGACGCGGATGGTCGATACGCTGCAGCTCGCCCGCGCCCGCCACCCTGGCGCCAAGCATAGCCTCGACGCGCTCTGCACCCGCTACGGCGTCGATCGCAGCATCAGGATCAAGCATGGCGCGCTGATCGACGCGCAGCTCCTCGCCCAATGCTATGTCGAACTGACCGGTGGGCGGCAGATCGGCTTCGGCCTCGACACCATCGTCGCCGAGCCGATCGAGGTCGAGCTCGTCGAGGCGGCGCCGGCGCCGATCAGGATCGAAGTTCGGCCGCCGCGTGCCCATGCGCCGACCGAGGAAGAGCTCGCGGCGCATGCCCACTTCCTCAGCGGCATACCCGACCCCATATGGGCCCGGCTGGACGGACGTTGACCTCCCGGAGAGGCCGCGCCTAAGCGCCCCGCGGAGCATTTCGGAGACTCTCATGGATATCCGGGTTTCTGGTCATCAGGTGGAAGTCGGCGACGCCCTGCGCGGCCATGCCGTCGCGGCTCTGCAAGCCGCGGACGAGAAATATCATATGCGCTCCACCTCCGCGCAGGTGACCTTCGGTAAGGGGCCGCACGACCACCGCTTCACTTGCGAGATCGTCGCCTATGCGCCGCCCGGGCTCGTCCTGAAGGCGACGGAGTCCGCGGCGGAGGCACATCCTGCCTTCGAAGCCGCCTTGGACAAGGTCGCCAAGCAGATGCGGCGCCACAGCCGCCGGCAAAAGGATCGCAACGGTCCCGGCGGCCGTGAGGAGGCGTTCTCCGACCCTGAGCCGGGCGAGCAGCGACGAGGGGTTGGCTGAGCCACCCGCCGCGCCGAATCCCGTCAATCCGGACCTATTTTCCCTCGCAGACGCCATGCGCGTCTTCCATCTGGTGAGCGATGAACGACCTCCACGACCTTCTGACCATCGACCGCGTCGACGCGGCCCTGAGCGTCGCCAACAAGAAGGCCCTTTTTCAGCAGCTCGGCCTCGTCGCAGGCCGCAAGCTGGGGTTCGAGCCCAAGGCGATCGTCGCCGCGCTCAGCGATCGGGAGAAGCTCGGGTCGACCGGCTTCGGCGGCGGCGCTGCGATCCCGCATGCCAAGCTCCCCGGCCTTTCCCGCGTGTTCGGCTATTTCGCGCGGCTCGCCAATCCGGTGGAGTTCCAGGCGGTGGACGGGCTGCCGGTGGACCTGGTCTTCCTGCTCCTTTCGCCGCCTGATGCGGGGGCCGACCACCTGAAGGCGCTCGCCAGCGTCAGCCGCGCGCTGCGCGATCGGGAGACGACGGCGAAGCTGCGCGGCGCCCGCTCGCGCGACGCGATCTTCGCGCTGCTCGCCGGCGTCGAAACGCTCAATGCCGCCTGAAGCGGGCGCTTCCGCGCACTTCCGCGCGCTCGAGTCGCTCTACCGGGCCGCACCGATAAACGGGGCCTTCGAGTCGATGCTGGAGATTGTCGAGGAAGGGTTCGCGCGAATCCGCTTCGAAATCGGCGAGTCGCACTTCCACGCCGCCGGGGCGGCGCACGGCACGGTCTATTTCAAGATGATGGACGACGCCGCCTTCTACGCGTGCAACAGCCTGGTCACCGACCGCTTCCTCCTCACCACCGCGTTCAACCTCCTCTTCACCAAGCCGCTTCGGCCCGGTCGCGCAACCGCCGAAGGGCGCTGGGCCAGCGGCCGGCGCCGCGTGTTCGTCGGCGAGGCGCGCATTCTCGACGCGTCGGGAGAGGAAGCCGGGCGCGGGACCGGCACGTTCATGCGCAGCCACATCCCGCTTTCCAGCCTTCCAGGCTACCGCGCCTGATGGAGCCACGGCTCGCCACCTCGGTGCTGGTGTCGGCGCTGGTGCGGCGAGCCGAGGCGGAAGGAGGATTCGCGGCTGTGCTCGCGAAGGGCGACCCCACAGCGGGATCGGTGCTTGTCGTGCTTACGGAAAAAGGCGCTAAAACAGCCATTTACGAGAGGGCGCTGCAGGGCGACGGCCGCTACGACTGGGCAGCCACGGCGAGCGAAGTCGCTGAAAACATGTTGAAAGTTCCAGGATTCGTCGCGCGCCGGAGGCGCTTCGACCCGGATTTGTGGGTGTTGGAACTGGACATCCCGTCAATCGAACGGTTCGCCGCTGCAATGACCGCGTTCGGTTGACTCTGCTGCGCCGCACAACCTAGCCCCCGCCTCGCACTTTCGCGAGTAGCGGGGAGCCTGCCGAACCGGGGTAATGGGGAGGAGGCCGCGCGAGACGGAAGGCTGTCATCGGGCGCGACCTTTTTCAATCGCTGCGCCCGGGTTTCCGACGGCCGGCCGCACTGATGAAAAGTTGAATGAGTCGTATTTCCCTGACCGCGGGTTTCGCCGCGGCCTTCGTTCTTGCCGCTTTCGGCACCGTCCACGCCACCCCGTCCCGGGCCTGGCAGCTTGATCTTCCCGCCGTCACCCCGGCGGTCGTCACCACTCTTCCGGCCGCTCCCGCTCCTGCCGCGCCCGTGCAGGTTCCGGTGCTCGAACAGCCGGTCGCCGCGGACCCGCAGCCCGTCCATGAGAGCGCCAGTCAGGCTGCCGCTCATGCCGGCGCCGACGCGAAGGCGAGCGCTGAACAGGCTTGCCTCGCCACGGCGGTCTATTTCGAATCTAAGGGCGAGCCGCTGAAGGGGCAGCTCGGCGTCGCGCATGTCATCCTCAACCGCACCAAGTCGGGCCGCTTCCCGCGCTCCGTGTGCGGCGTCGTCCGCCAGCCGGGCCAGTTCTCGTTCGTCCATGGCGGCCGCCTCCCGACCGTCGCCCATGGCGGTGCGCAGTGGAAGACGGCGCTCGCCGTCGCTGCGCTGGCTCTGTCGGGCACTTCGTCGGCGCCGGCGCCGAAGGCGCTCTTCTTCCACGCGCGTTCCGTGTCGCCGGGGTGGCACCTGACCCGCGTCGCGGCCATCGGAAACCACGTCTTCTATCGCTGAGGCCCTCAAGCCCGCTTGCGCTTCGTTCCAACTTCGTTCTAGCTGGCGGCATGGCCGCTTCTCCGAGTCGCCAGCCGCAGCTCTGCTTCACCGATGCGCCGCCGGCGGCGCAGGACGTGGCGCGCGGAGTGACGAGGCTGCTCTTCCACCGCGACAGCTTCGCCTTGTGCGAGGTCCCTCTCCCCAACGGTCGCCGCGCCGACATGATGGCGGTGGACGCCGACGGGCTGATCACGATCGTCGAGATCAAGGTCTCGCGCGCCGATCTGATGGGCGATGCGAAGTGGCTCGATTATCTCGGCTATTGCGATCGCTTCTTCTGGGCGGTGCCGGGCGGCTTCGATCTCTCGCCGTTCGAGACGGACGGCTTCCATCCCGAGCTTTGCGGCCTGATGGTCGCAGACCGCTACGAGGCGGCGGTGCTGCGGGAGGCACCGCTGCGCAAGCTGCCACCCGCACGTCGCAAGGCCGAGACGCTGCGCTTCGCGCGCCGCGCGGCGCGCCGGCTGATCGGCGACCTGGACCCTGCGCTCGCGGGATTCGCCTAGGGTTTCGGGGTCGCGGCGGCCCTGGCCGGACCCGCCTTGTCGGTCATTGCTTTGAGGATCGCCGCGGCGCGGGGGTCGCGCCTGGCGAACTCGATGGCGGAATAGCCGCTCACGCGGTCGCTCTTGTTTGGATTCGCGCCGTGGGCAAGGAGCAGCTGGACCATCGGCAGGTCGCGATGCTGGACGGCAATCATCAGCGGCGTCTCCCCGCGCTGGTTGCCGAGGTCGACGCTTGCGCCGCGATTGAGCAACAGCTCGGCGCCCTCCGTCCAGCCGATCTGCGTGGCGAGGCTGAGCGGCGTCTCGCCCCGGTTGTTCTGGATGTCGGCACGCGCCCCTTTGGTGAGCAGGAAGTTCAGCCAGACGATCTCCCGGTCGCGGGTGACGTAGTGGAGCGCGCCCTCCCCGTCCGACTGGTCGCGGATGTTGAGGACGACGTTGGCAGAGCTGGCGACAAGCTGGTTCACCTTTTCCGGGTCCTTGTCGCGGACGGCCTTGAGGAACAGGTAGCCGTCGGAATAATTTTGCGCGGCGACGGGCGTCGCCACCGCCAGCCCGAGCGCGAGAGCTGCCGCCGCCATGCGGCTCAATGCCTTGATCACCTGGGTCCCCATATCTCGACTTCGCATCCCGTCTGTAGCAAAGCATGCCTGCCTGCGCCATGAACGAAACCCATCCCAAGCGCCTCATCGCATTGATGCTTTCGCTGCTCCTCGCCGCCTGTTCGGGCGCCCCCGGGGAGCCGCCGCTCAGCGGCGCGCGCATCGGCGGGCCTTTCGTGCTGACGGACCAGAACGGCCGCACGGTCCGCGACGGGGATTTTGCCGGCAAGTACCGGATCGTCTATTTCGGCTATACCCACTGCCCGGACATCTGCCCGAACGACCTCGCCGTCATCGGGCAGGCGCTTCGGCAGACCGAGAAGCAGGCGCCCGCCCGGGCGGCGAAGATCCAGCCGCTCTTCATCACGGTCGATCCCGAGCGCGACACGCCGGCGGTGATGAAGGCCTACGCATCCGCCTTTCATCCCCGCTTGCTCGGCCTCACCGGCACGCCGCAGCAGGTGGCGGCGGCGGAAAAGGCCTATGCCGTCTGGTCGGCGAAGCAGCCGGTCCAGCCGGGCGGCGGCTATGCGGTCGATCACAGCCGGATGGCCGTTCTGATGGGGCCAAAGGGGGAGCCGGTAGCGCTTCTCCCGGCCGACCAGGGCGCCGAACAGGTCGCAGCAGAGCTCGCGAAATGGGTGCCGTGAAGTTCTGGGAAAAGCCCTTGGCCGACCTGAACCGCGACGAGTGGGAGGCGCTCTGCGACGGCTGCGGCCGGTGCTGCCTGCACAAGCTGGAGGACGAGGAGACCGGCGCCATCCACCCGACCAACGTCGCCTGCAAGTTGCTCAACCTCAAGACGGCGCGCTGCTCCGACTATCGCGGCAGGCGCGCGTTCGTCCCCGATTGCGTGCGGCTGACGGCCGGGACCGTCGCCAAGCTCGACTGGCTCCCTATGACCTGCGCCTATCGGCTCCGCTCCGAGGGCAAGCCGCTCTACGACTGGCACCCGCTCATCTCCGGCGACCCGGAGAGCGTCCACCGCGCCGGTATCTCGATCCGCGGCTGGACCGTCTCCGAGCGCGACACGGGCGACGAAAACCTCGAAATGTACATCATCGACGATGCGCTCTGAGCTGACTTTCGCCGGGGGCGGGCGGAGCGCGGCGCTGAAGCTGACCGTCTCGCCCCGCGCCCGGGTCATGCGGCTGAGGGTCGACCGGCGGACCGGCGACGTGGTCCTCACCGTCCCGCGCCGTGTGTCGCAGCGCAAGGCGCTGGAATGGGCGGCGGAGCACCGGCCGTGGGTCGAGGCCCAGCTCGCCGCGATCGGCGCGCGCGAGCCTCTCGGCCCCGGCAGCGAGGTCCCGCTGTTCGGCCTCCCCCACCGGGTGGAGTGGGACCCGGCGCGGCCGCGCGCCCCGCGGCTCGAAGGAACTTCCATCCTCGTCGGCGGCCCTGCCGAAGGCCTCGAGGCACGGGTGATCCGCTGGCTCGCGCGGGCGGCGCTGGAGGTGCTGGAGGCGGAAACCCTGGAATTCGCAGCGAAAGCCGGGGTGAGCGTCGCCCGTGTCGGCGTCGGCGATCCCGTGTCGCGCTGGGGAAGCTGCGCGGCCTCGGGGGGGATCCGCTATAGCTGGCGGCTGATCCTCGCGCCCGAGTGGGTGCGGCGGGCCACCGTCGCGCACGAAGTCGCGCATCGCGTCTACATGAATCACGGGCCGCATTTCCATGCGCTCGTGGAGACGCTGCTCGGCGCCGATCCGAAGCCGGCGAGGCTATGGCTGCGGCGCGAAGGCCCTCGGCTCCACCGCATCGGGCGGCGGTAGCGGGCGCGGGCGCCGCCGCGGCGGCGGCGGCGGCAGCGGCTCGTCGCGGCCGGTCGCCCGGTCCAGCATCGACTGGTAGGCGCGGTCCTCGTCGGGCGGCGGCGCCGGCTGCGGGCGCATCCGCACCGGCGGCGCCGGCTGGCGGTCCTCCGGCAGCGCGTTCCCGTCCGGATCGACGAACTGGCCGGCCGCCGGCGCCTGGCCATTGTCGGGCGCCTGGGTCCAGGCATCCTGATCCGGCTCCTGCCAGTCGGGAGCCTTTACCTGGACGTCGAAATTCTCGACCGGACGATTGGCGACGGCCTTGATCATGAAGTCGTGGAAGGCACGCGCCGGCGCCGTGCCGCCCTGCAGTCCCGGCACGACCTTGTTGTCGTCGCGGCCCATCCAGATGCCGGTGGTGAGGCCGCTCGAGAAGCCGAGGAACCAGCCGTCCTTGTTGAGCGTGGTGGTGCCCGTCTTGCCGGCCACCGGCCGGCCGATCTGCGCGGCCCGTCCGGTGCCGGTCAGCACCGCCGTCTGCATGAGGTCGGTCATCTCTGCCGCGATCCACGGAGTGAAGAGGGCGCGATTGTCCGGCGGCTGGGCCTGATAGAGCAATTCGCCTTTGGGCGTGGTCACCCGCTTGATCCCGTAGGGCACCACCGCGACGCCCTTGGCGGCCACCGACGCATAGGCGCGCGTCATGTCGATCAGCCGCACCTCCGAGCTGCCGAGGGTGATGGACGGATGGGTGACGAGCTTTGACGTGATCCCCAGCCGCTGCGCCATGTCGGCGACGGTGCGGAAGCCGACTTCCTGGCCGAGCCGCGCCGAAACGGTGTTGATCGACTGGGCGAAAGCCTGGCGCAGCGTGATCATCCCCGACACCGCATGGCCGTTGTTGCGCGGGCTCCAGCCGTTGATGTTGATCGGATCGGCCGAGACCAGTTGGTCCGGTTTGTACCCTGCCTCCATCGCGGCGAGGTAGACGAACAGCTTGAACGAAGAGCCGGGCTGGCGGTTCGCCTGCGTCGCCCGGTTGTAGATCGAGTTCACATAATCCTTGCCGCCGACCATCGCGCGCACCGCCCCGTCCCGGTCGAGGGCGACCAGCGCGCCCTGCGCCCCCGCGGGCGCGTCGGCGTTGATCACCTGGTCGGCGAGCCTCTGCATGTTCGGGTCGAGCGTCGTCCACACCTCGATCGGCTGGTTGTTGACGCTGATCAAAGTGTCGAGCTGCGGCAGCACCCAGTCGGTGAAATAGCGGACGCTGTTCTGCTTGGGCGTCGGCACGATCTTCACCTCGGCGGGCTGCGCGGCGGCGGCCTGCTCCTGGGTTATGACGCCGTTCTCGAGCATCAGCTTGATGACGGTCGCGGCCCGCGCCTTGCCGGCCTCGGGGTCCGCGGTGGGGGCGTAATTGGAAGGCGCCTTGACGAGGCCGGCGATGATCGCGGCCTCCGAAAGGTTCAGCGTCCGCGCGGAATGGCCGAAGAATTTGCGCGAGGCGGCGTCGATGCCGAAGGCGCCGCCGCCGAAATAGACTCGGTTCAGGTAGAGCTCGAGGATCTGGTTCTTCGAGAATTTGCGTTCCAGCGCCATCGCCAGGATCGCCTCCCGTCCCTTGCGGCCGAAGGTGCGCGAGCTGGACAGGAAGATGTTGCGGGCGAGCTGCTGGGTGATCGTCGATCCGCCCTGGGTCCAGCGGCCGCGGGTTGCGCGGACGCTGACCGCGCGGGCGAATCCGATCGGATCGACGCCGATATGGGAGCGGAAGCGCTTGTCCTCGACCGAGATGATCGCGTCCTTCATGATTTGCGGGATTTCGTCGTAATTCAGCCACTCGCCGAAGCTCGGCCCCATCGCGACGAGCACCGACCCGTCAGCGGCGTGGACGCGGATCGTCTGGCCGAGATCGTTGCGGCGGACGAGTTCCTGATAGGTCGGCAGCGAGTTCATCGCCACGACGACCGCCACGGCCACGGCGAGAAGACCGATCAGCCCGGCGTAGAGGAGACCCTTGAGGGTCGTGATGATGCCCCGCTTGAGGCGGGAGGGCGGGGCGGACGCGTCACGGGCCATAGGCGGGGAACCTAGGGCGTGACCGCGGGCCCCACAAGCGGCGCGGCTTCAGCAAAACCGGCGCGCTCCGAAGACCGGACCCAAGGCCCGGCCTTCAGGCGAAAAGCGGATGCGGCCGGAGCCGCACCGGCTCAATGCATCGCGTTCGAGGTCGCGTTCGCGGTCGACTCGATATCCTTGCCGGCGCCGCGAACGGTGTTGCAGGCGACGATCGACACGATCGCGCCGGTGATGAGAACGAGGTTCATGGCCTTGCGGAACATCTGGAACTCTCCCTGGGTGGCGCGCGCAACGGGCGGCGCCCGCCGGGTCAATGCCGGGCAAGGCGCGGAGTTCCCGTTGCGGTTCCGCAACTTTGGGCGGAAGAGGAATGCGGAGGTGTCGCCATGCTCGTTCCCGCCCTCGCCGCCCTGCTGCTCGCCGCGCCCACGCCCGAGGCCGAGGCGCTCGGCCGCCGCCTCGCCGCAACCGGCGCGCTCGAGACGCTGTTTCCCGCCGTGGCGACGAAGGAGACGGAGGAGATGATCGCGCAGCACCCGGAGCTCAGCGCCGCAGAGCGCGACACGCTCCGGCAAACCAGCGCCGAGGTGCGGACGGCGATCTCCGCGAAGATGATTGGCGCGTTCGGCCGCGAATATGCGGCGACGCTCAGCCTCGAGGACCTGCGCGCACTCGTCGCCTTCGCCGAGACGCCGGCCGCGCGGCGCTACCGCGAAGCGGTGCCGGGCGTGCTGATGCGGACGATGGGGACGATCGGCAACGTCGATTTCGGCGGGGACCTGCGCAAGGCCTTCTGCGCCAGGACGGGCAAGCTCTGCCCGAAATGAGCGGGAATCCCGCCTGAGATCGTCCCCCGGGACGATCCCTTTCCGGCATGATGGTGCGGTCGAGAAGACTCGAACTTCCACGGCCTTTCGGCCACAGCGACCTCAACGCTGCGCGTCTACCAGTTCCGCCACGACCGCACGTGATGCCGCCGGACAAGGCCCGGCGCCGGTAGGAGCGGGGCCTCTAGCAAAGGGGTTTGGGCAACGCAATGGCCGGGACCGGATCGCCGCGGGTCCCCGGTCAATAGAGGAACATGGGCATGCCTTCGACGCGCATCAGCTTCGCGCGATAGGCGGCTGCGTCGTAAAGGCCGGACACGTCGACGGACTTGCGTCCGGTGAGCAGGGTGTCGGCCGGGACGTGGCCGTAATTGCCGTCGGTGAGCGTCACCATGCGCCCGTGCTCGCCCCGCGCGAGCAGCTGCACGGCAAGCGCGCCGAAGGCGAGGCCGACCATCCGGTCCATCGCGTCCGGCTCGCCCGCGCGCATCAGATAAGCCAGCTCCTGGTTGACGACGCCGCAGCCGAGGCGGGCGGAGATGGCGCGGCCGAGGCGGTGGCCGACGCCGACGTCGGCGCGCTCGCTCGCCGGGCGCGACAATTGGTCCTCGCCCGCTTCGCCCCGGATCTCCGCCCCTTCGGAGATGACGCACATCGCGTAGCGGGCGGGGTTGGTCGCCTTGTCCTCGGCGAGCAGCGGGAGGAGGATGTCGAGGTCGGCCGGGACCTCGGCGATGACGGTGCGGTCGACCTGGGCGAGGAAGCCGGCGAGCAAGGCCGTCTCGCCGCTCCGCCGGCCGAACAGCTCGACGACGCCGATCCGCTCGTGGCTCTCGACCGTGGTCCGGAGCGCGTTGATCGCCTCGACCGAGCGGCTGACCGCGGTCGAGAAGCCGATGCAATAGTCGGTGCCGTACACGTCGTTGTCCATCGTCTTGGGGATGGAGACGACCGGCACGCCCTGCGCGGCGAGATGGGCGGAGAAGCGCAAGGTCCCGTCGCCGCCGAGCGTCACCA
>Ga0070659_100002540_pt1 | contig 12978 bp, 9 predicted proteins | sample KBSC23metaG_FD_64666 | JGI IMG/M metagenome (GOLD analysis project Ga0070659, IMG submission 64666) | Corn rhizosphere microbial communities from Kellogg Biological Station, Michigan, USA - KBS C2-3 metaG | ecosystem: Host-associated > Plants > Roots > Rhizosphere > Soil ...
GAGCGGCCCATCGTCACGACCGGCGCGGCGAGCCGCTGGCCGTCCTTGTGCGACACCCAGCCGAGGTACGACGGGCTGGTCCGCCCCTTGACGACCGCGGTGGCGCCGGCCGGCAGCGTCTGGCCCGGCAGCGCGACCTGGATGAGGTAGAGGTCGACCTTGCCGTCCGGGGTGGTCGTGACCGCACGGCTGCGGGTGAGCCGGTCGATCTTCATCCCGTACGGCAGATGCCACAGCTGTTGGATCAGGCCGCGGGTGGACCGGCTGGCGCGGTCGTAGATGACCGCGAACGGCGTGTCCAGGCTGACCAGGATGTTTCGCGTGCGCAGCCGTCCGCCGTACGCGGTGTCGGTCATTTGGTAGTACTGCCAGGCCGAGTTCGCGACGTTGGAGTTCGCCAGCTTCGTCGGGGCAGCGGCGTTGAACTTCACGCCCGGCATCGCGAGCACGCTGTGTCCCATCGGCGAGACGAGGTAGTCGCGGTAGGAGCCGGCGGTGTAGCCGTAGTGACCGGAGTCGACGATGACTTCCTCGCCGTACGCCGACATCGTCAGCTGCTGGTGGTCGTTGTGGCCGTGGAACGCGCGACCCGGGCCGAACCGCAGGCTGTAGAACGACGCGTTCCCGAACGGGTCCCAGCTGCTGCGGCCGAAGGCCCATCCACCCTTGCCGTAAAGCGCGTTGAGCGCGCTCGGGTGGGTGCCGGAGGCGCCAAGGGTCGCGGCCCACTGGCTCCACGATCCGACGGCGTCGCCGAGGCTGGGCGGCGCGGCGCGTTCGGTGTCGCCGATCTCGCTGACGACACCGTCCGGGTCGGTCGACCAGGCGAGGAAGTTCAGCAGCTTCGAGCGTTGGCTCTGGATCACGGTCGTGTCGGACGAGCCGAGGCACTCCTGGATCTTGTCGGCGGCGATGCCGAACCGCGCCCAGACGTAGCCGCCGTAGCCGGGAGCCTGCTCGCCGACCGCGCCCTGGCTGTCGATCGTGGTGGTCGCCATCGAGATGAGCCGGTCGCGGGCGTGGTCGGCCCAGGTGGCGTTGCCGACGACGCAGCCGGCGGCCAGCAGGCCGATGTTGTAGTCGACGCCCTGGTTCCAGTCGCCCGGGTCGTGGGTGGAGTTGGCCAGCCAGGCGCCCATCGTGGTGAGCGGGCCGACGCCGTACGAGCTGTCGATGCTGTTGATGCAGGAGTAGACGGTGGCGCGCTGTCCGGCGTACATGCCGGTCCAGGCGACCGCGCCGGCCGGGCCGCCGCCGGGCGGGTTGTGCGCGGCGAAGTCGCTCGCGATGGCCTTGGCGCGGGGCAGGTACGTCGGGTGGTTGCTGGGGTGGCGCTGGTACCACATCGTGAGCAGCTCGACCCATTTCAGGCTGGTGTAGTACTTCTGCCAGACCTGGCTCTTGAACGGGTTGAGGCCCCAGTTCCAGCTCGGGCCGGTGCCGATGTAGACCTCGTGGAAGCCGGGGATGGTGAGGTAGCCGGCCATGAGCCGGTCGGCCTTGGTCTCGTCGCCGGTGGACAGGCCGTTCGCGGGCAGGCAGCTGAACGGGCCGAGCGGCGTCGCCTCGGCGACGGTGGCGCCGACCCCGAGCTGTACGACGGACCCGAGCGTCGCGACGGCGACGACGGACGCAAGCCGACTCTTCCAACGCAAGACGCGCACGACACTCCTATGACTTCTGGGTCTCTGGGGTGCATCGGCGCGTTCTCTGTCCGGATTCAGCGTCGGGACGAAACTGACCCGGCCGGGTTAGGTGGTCATTCGTCGGGGTGGCTCATGAGCTGGCGCGCGGCCTCGACCAGGCTGCCGGACAGCGACGGGTAGATCGAGAACGTATGTGCCAGTTGGTCCACCGTCAGGCCGTGCTCGACGGCGATCGAGATCGACAGGATCAGCTCGCTGGCCCGCGGGGCGACGACGACGCCGCCGAGGATGGTGCCGACGCCGGGGCGCGCGTAGAGCTTCACGAATCCGTCCAGAACGCCCTGCATCTTGGCCCGCGCGTTGGTCGCGAGCGGGAGCTTGATCTCTTGTCCGCTTTGCACACCCACGGTCGCGATCTCCGGGTCGGTGAACACGTTCGCGGCGACGTGCGAGCGCCGGAGCGGCGCGACCGCCTCGCCCAGCGCGTGCCACATCGCGATCCGTCCCTGCATCGCCGCGACCGAGGCGAGCGGCAGCACGCCGGTGCAGTCCCCGGCGGCGTAGACCGCGGGCACCGACGTACGGGAGACGCCGTCGACCCGGATGTAGCCGCCTTCGTCGACGACCACGCCCGCGGTATCGAGCCCGATGTCGCGGGTGTTCGGCACCGACCCGACCGCGACCAGGCAGTGCGAGCCTTCGATGGTCCGGCCGTCGACGAGGTTCACCACGACGCCGTCGGCGGTGCGGGCGATGCCGGCGGCGCGGGCTCGCTTGACGATGCGCATCCCGCGGCGGGTGAACACGTCTTCGAGCAGCAGCGCCGCGTCCGCGTCCTCGCTCGGCATGACCCGGTCGCGGGACGAGACGAGCGTGACCTGCGAGCCGAGCGCGGCGTAACCACTGGCGAACTCGGCGCCGGTCACGCCGCTGCCGACGACGACGAGCTCGCTGGGGAGCTCGCGCAGGTCGTAGAGCTGCTGCCACGACAGGATGCGCTCACCGTCCGGCTCGGACCCCGGCAGCGACCGCGGCGCAGCGCCGGTGGAGATGAGTACGACGTCCGCACCGATTCCCTGCTCGCCGTCGTCGGTGCGGACGACGATCCGGTTCGCGCCGACGAGGCGGCCGGCCCCGCGCACTATCTCGACGCCCTCGCGGACGAGCCGCCGTTCGATGTCGACGGATTGCGCGAGCGCGAGCGCGCGGACCCGCGCGTTGACGACGGCGAGGTCGACGGTGACCTGGTCCTCGGCTTCGTGGCCGGAGCGCAGCCGGACGCCTAGCGGCTCGCTGCAGGCGAACGTGGTCATGGTCTCGCTGGTCGCGATCAGGGTCTTCGACGGCACGCAGTCGGCCAGCACGCAGGCCCCGCCGATGCCGTCCCGATCGACCACGACGACCTCGGCGCCGAGCTGTGCGGCGACCAGTGCGGCCTCGTAGCCACCGGGCCCGCCACCGAGCACCGCGATCCGCGTCACCCCACCATTGTTCCCGGTTCGTTACGCTGCCGGGACGTGAGCCTCTATGCGGCCTACGGCAGCAACATGGACCCGCAGCAGATGCGGCTGCGCTGCCCCCACTCGCCGGTGCGCGGAACCGGCTGGCTCGAGGGCTGGCGGCTCACCTTCGGCGGCGAGGACCTCGGCTGGGAAGGCTCGCTCGCCACGCTGGTCGAGGACGCCGGCAGCCGGGTATTCGTGGCGCTGTACGACATCACCAGCGGCGACGAGGCCCACCTCGACGAGTGGGAAGGGGCGGACATCGGGCTCTATCGCAAGATCCGGCTGCGGGTGCAGACGCTCGAAGGCGAGTCGCTCGCCTGGCTCTACGTGCTGGACGGCTACGAAGGCGGGCTGCCGTCGGCCCGCTACCTCGGCATCCTCGCCGACGCCGCCGAGGCGGCCGGCGCTCCGGCCGACTACCTGCTGGAGCTGCGCGGCCGCCCCTGCCGCGCCATCGGCGACTAGCCCGCGCCGCCCGCTCGCTCCCGCCTGCACGCCCCCGCCGCGACGCACCGCCCGCCGCGCGCTTACGCAGGGTGACCACCACCGGCACCCTTGTTGGGCGTCCAACCTTCCTGGAGGTTGGCCCAATACGCTGGCGGGTTGAATCCAACCTCCCTCAGGTTGGGCCAAGCGCCTGGTGGGTTGGGTGCCTGAGCGGGATGCAGGGGGCGGTCACTGTGCGTGGCCGACGCCGCTGCCCGGCCCGCGCAGGAACGGCGCCAAGACCTCGGCGCTGCGGCGGCCGTCGTGCCATTCGCGGACGAACTCCGGGCCGCGCGCGGCCACCGAGCGGGCCCAGTCGCGTTCGTCGAGGACCCGGCGCAGCACGTCCGCCAACGTGTCCGGTGTCGCCTCCAGCGTCGGGATCGAGGTAGGCACTCGACCGCGGACCCGCGAGTGGATGTGCGAGATGCTGACCCGCCCGGTCGCCATCGCCTCGCACGTGAGCACGCCGTAGTTGCCGATGCCGAAGTGGTCGAGTACGACGTCCGCGTCGCGGATCAGCGCCGGCACCGACGCCGTCGGGACGCCTTCGATCCGGCGATACGTGATGAGCCCTTCCGCCTCCAGCGACGCCAGCACCGGCTCGATCAGCTCGGTCCCCTTCAGCGCCCGGTGCGACGGCGCGTGCACGACCACTGGGCGGTCCCGTCGTAACGGCTCGTCGCCCGGCGTCCAGACGTCGAGGTCGACGACGACCGGCAACCAGGTCGCGGTTGGCACGTCGTCCAGCAGGTCGGGGGTCGAGACGTACGTCGGCCCGTCGAACGCCGCCACCAACGGCGCCAGCGCGTCCACCTGCCGCTGCAGCCGGGCGGTCAGCGGGTCTTTCGAATCCCGGAACGGCGACCACTCGTAGCGCTGCGCGTGCAACCGCGGATCGCGGATCTCCGAGCCGTGGAACACCAGCCCGACGGTCACGCCGGCGTCGCGCAGGCGGCGCGCGTCGGCGACGAAGTCGCGGCCGTTCAACGTTCCGGCGACCGGCCGGCCCGCCTCGATCAGCACGTGGGTCAGGTCGGACTGCAGGTGCATCTCCAGGCCGACCTGCCAGCCGACGTCGCGGGCGAACGCGTCCGCCGGCAGCTCGACGTCGGCCGGGAAGGCCAGCGTCGGGTGCGGCACCGCGAACACCTCGACCCCCACGCCGGGCAGCTCGCGCCGCACCGCACGCGACCAGGCCCAACCCTGCCCGGCCATGTTCGCCGGCCCGATACCGAGAACCGTCCCGCCGACCGGCAGACCGACACCGACATCGACACCGACATCGGCACCGGCCCCCGCACCGGCACTGGCATCGGCAGCCGCACCGGCACCGGCACCCCGCACGCGCAGCGTCGACCGCGGCTTGACACCGGCGGCGCGGGCAGCCCGCCGCATCTCCGCACCGACGGCGACCACGTTCGCATCCGAGCCCGGGAGTACCGGCGGCAGCAGCGACGCCCACCGCTTCGAGCGGCGCCGCTCCCGCCGCCACGAGCGGGTCAGCCGATGCCGCAGGCTGCGGACGCGCGCCGGCAACCGCGGCCGGCGCACCGGCGCATCCGGCGGCGGCACCCGCAACCGGACGACCTCGATCGCGTCGACGACCGTCCGGTCTTCGCCGCCCGGCACCGGGCCGACCACGGTGACCGGCGTACCGCCGGCCGCAGTCGCCTTCGCGTACGCCGCCGCCCTCGGATCGCGACCGACCTGGCTGCCGGTGAGGACGACGACGCGTGACATCAGGCCGGGACGAGCGTCCGCAGCTCGCGCTCGAACGGCTCCAGTTGCGCTTCGCGCGTGTACGCGGCGGCGTAGGCGCGGCACGCCGCGGCGTCGTCCGGTGTCGCTCCTCGCGCGGCGTCGGCGGCTTTCACCAACGCGTCGCGGATCGCGCCGGCGGACAGGTCGGCGCACGGGAACCACATCGGATAACCGCGCAGCACATCACTGGCCGCGGCCTCCGGCACATGCACCGACACGATCGGCTTGCCGGTCGCCATGTACTCGTAGACCTTGCCCGACGTCACGTACTTCGATCCCGCCAACGCGAGCAGCAACACGTCGAGCGAGTCGTACGCGGCGGCGACCTCGGTCTTCGCGACCGGACCTTCGTAGCTCACGCCGATGCCTTCGTCGACGGGGATGTTCGCGCGCAAGACCGCGGACGAGGTGTTGAAGTAGCCGAGGTGGCCGAACAACTTGACCCCGCCGTCGGCCAAGCCCGGCTCCTGCCGGGCCAACCGCCAGCCGGCGAAGAACTCCGGCAGCGGCACCCGTTCGGTCATCGTGCCGAGGTAGCCGAACTGCAGCGGGCGATCGTGATGCGGTTGCAACGCAAGGAGATCGCCGAGCAGCGACGGCTCCCAACCGTTCTCGACGATGAGCATGCGATCCGCGACTTCCGGATAGCGGTGCATGTGCCACTCGCGCAGCGGCTCGTTGACGAACGTCGCGCGGCTCGCGCTGTCGAGGACGCGCCGTTCCCACTCCCACGCCGGATGATCGTCGGGGTACGCCGGCGCGTCTTCGTAGAGGTTCAGCGTCCACGAGTCGCGGTAGTCGACGACGTACGGCAACCCGACGTCCTCGTGCAGCTGCCACGCGACCGCGAACGCCGCGTGCGGGTTACCGGTGGCGAGACACAGGTCGAACGGCTGCGCCGAATGCAACGCCCGAGCCCGCGCGGTCGCCGGCTTGATCCACGTCGCGTACGGCTCGGGAAAGTCGCGCTGCTCGCGGCGCTTGTACAGCTTCTCCGCGACGATCGGGAAGTTGCCGCGCAGCCAGCTGTAGCGGCGCAGGCTCGGCTCGAACCGCCAGCCCGGATACCGCACCCGCTCGACCGTGACCCTCGGATCGACCCGCTCGGACAGCGACGGATCCCAGGATTGGACGTAGTCGCGGAAGTACTCCTCGTTGATGGTGAGCACCGTGACGTCCCAGCCGCGAGCGGCGAAGTGGTTCGCGGTCGCGAGCGAGCGATGCACCCCGCTCGCGCGCGTCGGCGGGAAGTAGAACGCGATGTAGAGCAGGCGCGGCTGCCGGCTCATCGCTGCCCCGCTCATCGCTGCCCCGCTCACCGATGCTGGGGCGCCCCGCCCGCGCCGAGCACGATCCGCCGTACCCCCGTCCACGACGACGGGTCCGTGATCCGGCGACCGTCGACGACCGCAACCACACCGGGAAAGTCGTTGGCTCCCAACGATTTGTACTCCGCGTGGTCCGACTGCACGACGACCCCGTCGACTGCACCGCCGATCGCGTACGGCGTGAAGCCCATCGCGGTCAGCTCGTCGTCGGTGTACATCGGGTCGTGCACGAAAACCTCCGCGCCGGCCGCGCGCAACGCCGCGACGGTCGGGAACACGCCGGAGAACGCGGTCTCCTTCACCCCGCCGCGATACGCGACGCCGAGCACCGCGACGCGCTTGCCGGTCACCCCGCCGAGCGCTTCGCCGAGCAACGACACGGCGTACGACGGCATCTCGACGTTCGCCGCGCGGGCCGCGGCGACGACGCTCGCGTCGGGATCGTTGAAGAGGTAGAACCGCGGATACACCGGGATGCAGTGCCCGCCGACGGCGATGCCGGGCGAGTGGATGTGACTGAACGGCTGAGAGTTCGACGCCTTGATGACCGCGTGCACGTCGATGCCGGCGCGGTCGGCGAACCGCGCGAACTGGTTGGCCAGCGCGATGTTCACGTCGCGGTACGTCGTCTCGGCCAGCTTCGCGAGCTCCGCCGCCTCGGCGCTGCCGAGGTCCCACACGCCGTTGGGCCGGTCGAGGTCGGGCCGGTCGTCGAAGTCGAGGATCGACTCGTAGAACTCGACCGCGCGCTTCGCGCTCTCGGCGTCGGTGCCCCCGACGAGCTTCGGGTAGCGGCGCAGGTCGGCGAACACCCGGCCGGTGAAGACCCGCTCCGGGCTGTGGCACAAGAACAGGTCGACGCCGAGCGTCAGGCCGGAGCCCTCTTCCAGCATCGGGCCGAACCGCTCGCGGGTCGTGTGCACCGGCAGCGTGGTCTCGTAGGACACCAGCGTCCCGGGGCGCAGGCCCTTCGCGACCGCGCGGGTCGCCGCGTCCATCGCGCCGAAGTCCGGCCGCGAGTCTTCGTCGACGACCAGCGGTACGACGAGCACGACCGTGTCGCTGTCCGCGACGGCGGCGGCCGTGTCGGTCGTCGCCGTCAACCGACCGGCCGCGACGACCTCGGCGAGCTTGACGTCGAGATCGGTCTCGCCCGGGAACGGCGGCACGCCCTCGTTGACCAGCCGGACGACCTCGGCGTTGACGTCGGCGCCGTAGACCTGGTGGCCCTTCGAGGCGATCTGGACGGCCAGCGGCAGACCGATCTTGCCGAGCGCGACAACAGTGACTGCCACGAGCGACGCCACTCTCCTTAGTCTGTTGGGCCAGGGATCTGAAAGGGTGTCTGAGCCCGCACCATCGTAGTTGGGAGCTCGTGCGTGCCGTCCGACGTCCTCGTCGTCACCCCGTGGTACCCGACCGCCGAACGCCGCTTCTACGGCGGATTCGTGACGGGTTGGGTCAACGCGCTCCAGCTCGCCGGGGCGAGCCCCGAGGTACTGCATCTCGACAACGTCGTCGACGCGGCCGCGGTCGAGGTCACCGAGTCGACCACCGTCGGCGGCGCGAAGCTGACCCACGTCGTCGTGCCGCAGCCGGCCAAGGCCAGCCGCGCGGACATGGCCCGGGTGCAGGCCGACGCGCTGCGCACGCTGCTGCCGCAACGCTGGCCGGACGTGAAGGTCGTGCACGGCCACGTGGGGATGCCGACGGGATGGGCGCTCGCGACCACGCTGCCGGCGGACGTACGGCTCGTGCTGACCGAGCATGCGTCGTACCTCAACCAGATCTTCCGGTTACCCGAGGCGGCCGCGATGTACGCCGAAGCCGTCGCGCGGGCGGGCGCCGTGCTCGCGGTCAGCGAGCGAATGGCGGACACGCTGCGCGGCGCGGTGCCGGCGCACGCGGGCAAGATCGGGGCGCTCGGCAACCCGGTCGCGTTCGACCGGCTTCCGTTGCTCGGCGAACGCCAGCCAGGGCTGAAGCGCTGGCTCTACCTCGGCAACCTGCTCGAGGCCAAGGGTGTGCTGCGGCTGGTCGACGCGTTCGCCCGGGCGAACGAGACGCCCGCCGCCGGCGGCGCGCTGACGTTGACGATCGTCGGCGACGGTGTGGCGCGCGACGCCGTGATCGAACGCGCGGCCGAGCTCGGCGTCGCCGAGAAGGTGACCGTCCGGCCGGGGGTGCCGCCGGAGGACGTGCCGGAGATCTACGCGGCGCACGACGTGCTCGTGCACCTGTCGTCGTTCGAGACGTTCGGGATGACCGTCGTCGAAGCGGTCGCGTCCGGGCTGCCAACGGTGGTGACGAAGTGCGGCGGCCCGGAAGACACCGTGCTGCACGCCACCGATCTCGGCGCCGCGCAGCTCGTCGAGGTCACCAACGATCCGGCGCCGGTCGTCGACGCATGGCTGCGACTGGTGCGGCGCACCGGCAGCGTCGACTGGCGCACGGTCCGGACGTTGCTCGAGCACCGGTTCGCGCCGCGGCAGGTCGGCGCCGCGTTGCTCGACCACCTCGGCCTCGCCATCGACGACCATGTCCAGGTGCCGCTGGCGTTGAAGGTGCTCACCCTCGACCACGGCACCGCGCGGCAAGCGGGCCCGACCGCCGCGTTGGCGACCGATCTCGGCCTGCGCGTCTCGGTGGCGACGCTGCCGCAAGGCGACGGGGTACGGCGGTTGCCGGCGCGGTTGCGGTTCGGCCGCAACCCGCGCGCGCTCGCCGCCGCCGCGCGGGCCGCCGTACTCTCCGAACCGGTCGACCTCGTCGCGGTGGACCAGTACGTCGGCGCGGCGCTGGTCGGCCGGCGCGACGGCCTGCCGCCGGTCGTGTCGATGAACAACCGCGCGCGCCTCTGGCAGGCGATCGCCGACGCGATCGGGCGAGCATCATGAAGATCCTCAGCATCGTCGGCGCGCGGCCGCAGTTCGTGAAGCTCGCACCGGTCGCCGCCGCGCTGTCGGCGAACGGTGACGAGCACGTCATCGTGCACACCGGACAGCACTACGACGAACGCATGTCCGACGTGTTCTTCGAGGACCTGCGCATCCCGCAGCCGGACGTGCATCTCGGTGTCGGATCCGGCAGTCACGGCGCGCAGACCGGCGCGATGCTCGGCGCGCTCGATGCCGTCCTCGACGAGCATCGACCCGACTGGGTGCTCGTCTATGGCGACACCAACTCGACCCTCGCGGGCGCGGTGTCGGCGGTGAAGATGCACCTTCCGGTCGCGCATCTCGAAGCGGGCTTGCGCTCGTTCAACCGGCGGATGCCGGAGGAGCACAACCGCGTGCTGACCGACCACGCCGCCGACCTGTGCCTCGCGCCGACGCACGCGGCGATGGAGCATCTCGCCAACGAAGGGCTCGCCGAGCGCGCCGTGCTCGTCGGTGACGTGATGACCGACATCTGCTTCCTCGTTCGCGATCGCGTCGCCGGCCAGGCACCGGCGTTGCCGGCCGGCTTCGAGCCCGGCAACTATCTCGTCGCGACGATCCACCGCGCCGACAACACCGACGACCCGGCCCGGCTGGAAGCGATCGCCGCGGCGCTCGGATCGATCCCCGCGCGGGTGTTGCTGCTCGCGCATCCGCGCCTCGTCGCGCGGGCCAACGAGCTCGGCGTCGAGCTGGCGCGCGGTCACGTCAGCGTCGCGCGGCCGTTGCCGTACCCGGAGATGGTCGCCGCGGTGCTGCACTCGCGCGGCGTCGTCACCGACTCCGGCGGGCTGCAGAAGGAGGCGTACCTGCTCGGCGCGCCGTGCACGACGTTGCGCACCGAGACCGAGTGGCCGGAGACGCTCGCCGCCGGCTGGAACGTCCTCGCCCCCGACCTCGCCGGCGTCGACGACTACGCGATGCGCCCGCGCCCGAGCGCCGATCGACCGGCGGTGTACGGCGAAGGCGACGCCGCGCAGCGGGCCGTGCGCACCCTCGAAGAGCGCCTACCCCGATGATGTGTCCATGACCGACTGGTCCTCCGTCGCCGTCGTGGTCCCGTGCCACAACGAAGAGCAGACGGTCAGCACGGTGGTCCGCGACTTCCGCGCGGCGCTGCCGGGAGCGCGAATCGTCGTCGTCGACAACGCCTCGACCGACGCGACCGGTGACGTCGCCATGCGCGAGGGCGCGATCGTGCTGCGCGAGCCGCGGGCCGGCAAGGGCTTCGCCGTACGGCGGCTGCTCGGTGACGTCGAAGCCGACTGTTACCTGCTCGTCGACGGCGACGCGACCTATGACGCGAGCGCCGCGCCGGACATGGTCCGGCTCGTGCTCGAACAGGGCGTCGACATGGTGAACGGCGCGCGGATCACCGCACCGGAGGATCGCGCGCTGGAACGCAAGGGCCACCGGTTCGGCAACCTCGCGCTGTCGTGGATCTTCTCTTCGTTGTTCCGGCTGCGGCTGACCGACACGTTGTCCGGCTATCGCGCGATGAGCCGGCGGTTCGTGAAGTCGTTCCCCACCCGGGCCAAGGGCTTCGAGATCGAGACCGAGCTCAACGTGCACTGCGCTGCGCTCGACGCGTCGGTGATCGAGGTGCCGACGGTCTACCGCGCCCGCGGGCACGGATCGGAGAGCAAGCTCAACACGTGGCGGGACGGCCGGCGCATCCTGCGCCGTAACCTTCGGCTCTTCCGCGACGCGCGTCCGCTGCTCGCGTTCTCACTGCTCGCCGTGCCGTGGTTCGCGCTCGCGCTCGGGCTGGTGCAGGCCGCGGTGCGCGAGTACGTCGAGACCGGGAAGGTGACGCAGTTCCCGAGCCTCATCGCCGGTGTCGCGGCGTTCATCGTCACCGTGCAGCTGGTGGTGTCCGGGATGGTGCTCGAACGGGTCGCTCGCAACCGGGAGGAAGCGGTGCGGTTGGCCTACCTGCGCGAGCCGGCGGCCGCGGTCAGCCGCCATCACATCGCCGCGATGGCACCGGACCAGACCAGCCTGCGATCGATCGCCGACTAGCCGGCAGTTACCCGGCGATCGCGACCGTCGTGCCGCTCGTCGCGCTCGCCAGGACGGCCTCCGCAACGGCGACGGTGGCGAGACCTTGGCGCATCGTCACGATGTCGCTGTCCTTGCCCAGCACCGCGTCGCGGAACGCTTCGTGCTCGACCCGCAACGGCTCCGGTTTCGGGATGGCGTAACGGATCATGTCGCCTTCGGACACCCCGCGGAACCGCGCCATCTGATCCCACTCGGACGGGATCGACGCGTTGCGGAACAACGTCAAGTCGGCGGTCAGCGTGTCGGCGACGTAGCACCCGCGCTCACCGGTGACGATCGTCACGCGCTCCTTCATCGGCGACAGCCAGTTGACCAGATGGTTCGTGATCGTGCCGTCTTCCAGTTGGCCGACCGCGGCGACGAGATCCTCGTGCTGCCGGCCGCTCTTGTACGCCACCCGCGCCGACACCGACGCGTACGGCGACCGCGTCACCCACGCGGTCAGGTCGATGTCGTGCGTCGCCAGATCCTTGACCACACCGACGTCGGCGATCCGGTTCGGGAACGGCCCCTGCCGGCGGGTGATGACCTGGTAGATCGCGCCGAGCTCGCCCGCTTCGAGATGCGCGCGCAGCGTCTGCAGCGACGGGTTGTACCGCTCGATGTGACCGACCGCACCGATCAGTCCCGCGGCTTCGAACGCGTCCGCAAGCCCGCGCGCGCCGGCGACGTCGGAAGCAAGCGGCTTCTCCACCAACGCGTGCACGCCGGCGGCGGCGAGCGCGAGGCCGACCTCTTCGTGCAACGCCGTCGGTACGGCGACGACGCACATGTCGAGCCGGTGCTCGAGCAGGCCCTCGATGTCCGCCTCTACCGGCAAGCCGGCGGCGACACCGTGCACGTCACCACCCGGGTCGGCGACCGCGACCAGCTCGACGTCGTCGAGCGACCGCAGCACCCGGGCGTGATGGCGGCCCATCATGCCGAGGCCGATCAGGCCGGCGCGCAACGCCATTTAGGCGCCCGCCTTCGCGACGGTGTTGACCGCATGCACGATCTGGTCGAGGTCGGCCGAGGACAGTGACGGATGCACCGGCAGCGAGATCACCGAGCTCGCCGCGCGCTCGGTCTCCGGCAGGTCCAGCTCGCGGCGGAACGACGGCAGCCGGTGGTTGGGGATCGGGTAGTACACGCCGCTGCCAACGCCGTGCTCGTCCGCGAGCGCCTGCCGGAACCGGTCGCGATCGCCGTCCACGCGAATCGTGTACTGGTGGTAGACGTGCGTCGCGCCCTCGGCGACCGGAGG
>Ga0070659_100002543_pt1 | contig 12969 bp, 11 predicted proteins | sample KBSC23metaG_FD_64666 | JGI IMG/M metagenome (GOLD analysis project Ga0070659, IMG submission 64666) | Corn rhizosphere microbial communities from Kellogg Biological Station, Michigan, USA - KBS C2-3 metaG | ecosystem: Host-associated > Plants > Roots > Rhizosphere > Soil ...
CTCTTGCCCAGGTAGGCGAGGATCATCATCGCCACCAGCACCGACGGGAACGACAGCAGCAGATCGACCGTGCGCATGATGATGCTGTCGACGCGGCCACCGGCATACGCCGCAATCAGCCCCAGCAGCGTGCCGATCACTGCGGCCACCGTCGCCGAGCCGATCCCCACGCCCAGGCTGATGCGCAAGCCGTAAAGGATGCCGGAGTATAGGTCGCGCCCCTGGCCGTCGGTGCCGAGCCAGTACGTGAATGTGCCCAGGCCATTGGGCGAACCCGGCGGCAGGCGCGAATCGAGCACGTCGAGCTGCATCAGGTCGTACGGGTTCTGCGGTGTGATCCACGGTGCGGCCAGCGCGGCGAGCGTCAGCAGCACCACAACCACCAGCCCGAAGACCGCTGCCTTGGATGCCAGGAAATCTGATGCCACGCGCCACCACGGCGATTGCTTGCGCGGTGCAGGCACGGTCGTCGCGACCGTAGTTTGGGAAGTCGTGTTCATGCGGTCTCCGCGTTGTCAGCTGCGCGTACGCGCGGGTCGAGCAGGCGGTACAGGATATCGACGATCAGGTTGAGCGACACGAACAGGCACACCACGACGATGAGGTAGGAAACGATGACCGGACGGTCCAGCGTGTTGATGCTATCGAGAATCAGCTTGCCCGCGCCTGGCCACGCAAAGATGCTTTCCGTCACCACGGCGAAGGCGATGGTCGAACCCAGTTCCAACCCCAGCACCGTCACCAGCGGGATCAGCGTGTTGCGCAGCACGTGCGCCAGCACCACGCGCAGCGGCGACAACCCCTTGGCGCGCGCGAACTTCACGAAATCCAGCGGCAGCACCTCGCGCACGCCTGCGGAGGTGAGCCGCAGCACCAGCGAGAGCTTGAACAGCGACAGGTTGATCGCCGGCAGCACAAGGTGGCGCAGCCCATCGACCGTCAGCCACGACCACTCGATGCCGAACAGGCGTGCGGTCTCGCCGCGCCCGCTGGCAGGCAACCAGCCCAGGCTCACGCTGAACGCCATGATCAGCATCAGCCCGACCCAGAACGTCGGCAACGAGAAGCCCACCACGCTGCCCGTCATCAGCAGCCGCGACACCGGATGCCGCGGATACAGCCCCGCGAACAGCCCCAGCGGCACGCCGATCACCACCGCGATGATCAACGCAGAAAACGCCAGCTCCAGCGTGGCCGGCAGACGTTGCAGGATCAACTGGATGGCCGGTTCGTTGTAGACGAAGCTCTTGCCCAGATTGCCGTGCAGCGCGCCATTCAGGAAGGCGAGGTATTGCTGCCACAATGGCTTGTCCAGACCCAGCTCAGCAATGATGCGCGCGCGGTCGATCTGGTCGACGTCCTGGCCGATCAGGATATCGACCGGGTTGCCGATGGCGTGCAGGCCGATGAACACAATCATCGTCATCACCAGCACCACCAGCAACGCCTGGCCGATGCGGCGGATAAGCCAGGCGGTCATCGTGTGATCTCCGTTTCGACGCCGGGCGGTGGGGCCGGCGTCCATTCATCCCCGAAGATTTCCGGTTCGGCGTAGGCCTGGATGGCAGCGTAGTGCGCATCGATGTCTTCCTGGTACAGCAGCCCCGCAATGCCTTGCGCCAGACGCTTCGCGCCTTCGCTGATGGCCGGGATGTCGCCCGAGACGCTGCCGTGCGTGACCGACGCCGGGTAGCAGAAGCAATGCACGCGCGACAGGCCGGGCAGTGTGCCAGGCGTTTTCTCGCGGAATTCGAAGGCGTGGCCGAGGTCGGGCGAATCGGCGAGTTCGGCATCTTCCTCGCCGGGGCGGGGCGTGTAGCGGTCGCGCCATTGGCGCACGTGCGGCGCCAGCGCGCTGAACTCAGGGCGCGCGGCCCAATCGGTGCGAAAGCCGGTCGAGAAGATCAGGAAATCGAGTTGAAACACGCCCTTGGTCGTCGCCACATGCAACACGCCGTCATGCTCATCTATGCCCAGGATGCCGCAGCCCAGGTTGAAGCGCGCATTCGGGTGCCGCGACACACGCAGCGTGCTGCCGCGCGGCGGGGGCACCTGTTCGACGTTGATGTAATGGCGGATGCGCCATTTCCACGCGTCGGGCAGATGCACGTGGCCGTGCACAAGGCCTGGGCTGCCGGCGCCCTTGCCCTTGTTCACGCGCGGCAGGTCGGGGCGGCGGATCAGCATGTCGACGCTGGCCGCGCCCGCTTCCAGCGCGGTACCTGCTGAATCCATTGCCGATGCACCCGCGCCGATCACGCCGACGCGCTTACCGGCCAGCGTGCCGTAGTCCATGTCGTCAGACGAGTGCGCCCACCAGCGGCGCGGCAGCCGGTGCGCAAAGTCCGGCACCGACGCGCCACCCAGGCCATCACGCCCCGTCGCCAGCACCACACGGCGCGCAAACACGCGTTGCGTTGGCTGGCCCGACGCGTCGATCAACAATTCGACGGCGCCATCCACGCGCGGCTGAATGGTCTTGACGTGGTGTTCGTTGCGCACGTCGAGCTGCAGCACGCGGCGGTACCAGCGCAAGTAGTCCATCCATTGCAGGCGCGGGATCTTGTCGAGCACTTCCCACGCGTCGGCACCGAACTGCGCTTCGAACCACGCGCGGAATGTCAGCGCGGGCAGGCCGAGCGCAGGGCCGGTCAGTTGCTTGGGCGAGCGCAGCGTCTCCATGCGCGCCGTCGTTGCCCACGGGCCTTCATAGCCGATGGGCGATCGGTCGAACACCACCACGCCAATGCCGAGATGCTTGAGCGATGCCGCCGCCGCCAGGCCGGCCATGCCGCCACCAATGACGGCGACGTCCAACACGGTTTGGCCGTCTACCGTGTGCGGCAGCGTCCAGGTCTTGGCGGGCAGTTCCAGCCAGGACAGGTCCTGGTGCAAACGGGCTTCCAGCGCGGCAAGGCCGGGCGCGTTGTCTTGTTGTGCAGCGGTCATGCGGACGCGCCTTCGGTTTCGTTGATGGGGTCGCCATACAGCACTTGCAGCATGCTGGCATGGCGCGCCGGATCGTGCAGCTTGCAGTCGGGCAGCAGGCGCTGCGCGGCACGAGAGAGGGATGCGATGAGCGAGGTCACGGCAGCCGACGGCCGCTTGGCCTCGGGCGTGATCACGCCAAAGAAGAAGGGGATGGCGGCGTCGATTGGGCGCACGGTCACGCCGTCGATCGGCACACCGTAGGCGGTGACCGGCTCCAGCAGCGCCACGCCCAGGCCTGCGCGCACGGCGGTCAGCGCGTTGAACGAGGCATTGGTTTCGATCAGCGCAGTCGGTTCCACGCCGGCTTGCGCCAGGGCTTGATCCAGCCGGCGGCGCAGGCGATACGGGTTGTGCATCGTGACGATGCGGCGGCCTGCGCAATCGGCCAGTGCCACGCGCTTGCCGGCGGCCAGCGGGTCGTTTGTCTGCATGGCGGCCACGCATGCCGCTTCGCCAATCCAATGTACGCTCACGCCGCGATGTTCCAGCGGCAGGCTGCTGATACCGAGATCAGCCGCGCCGGTCAGCACGGCATGCACGACCTGTTCGGGCGAGGCGCTGCGGATCTGGATATGCTGCGCGAGTTCGGGGTTGTCGGCCAATGCAGCGGGCAGCAACCCGGCCGCCAACGCGGACGTGGCCGCCAGACGCAGCGGGCGCGCCTCGCCGCGCGCGATCTCTTCGGCGCGGGTGCGGATCTGCCGTAAGCTGATCAGCGTATGCTCAACGTCTTCGTACAGCAGGAAACCCTGCTCCGTGGGCGACACACGCGGCCCCGCGCGGGTGAAGAGGGCATAGCCGATCTCGGCTTCCAGATCCTGGATGAGCCGGCTGATTGCGGGCTGCGAACGGCCCAGCAGCCGGCCCGCCGCGGTGACGCTGCCGGTCGACATGACCGCCGCAAACGCTTCGAGTTGTCGGAGTTCCATCAGCCTGATTGATCCCAGTCATGCATGTTGTTCGTGCATTCTGGTAGAGGCAGTATGCGAATTCCAAATAGTATTTTCTTATGTGCTCATGCATTTCGCGCTGGCAACCGCTATGCCCTGCGGTGCAGCAATTGCCGCGGCAGTGTGCACCGCAGATGTGCGCTTATTTGACGAAGGTACCGTTGGGGCCGATTACCGTCAGCTCAACGTAGTTCGATCCTTTGCGGAGGTTCGGGCCGTAGCGGACTTCCAGCCCGCCCAGGTCGATCGTGCCGACGGCTTCCAGCCCGGAGATGAAGCTGGCGCGCGTGGGTGTCTTGCCCGCCCGCTTGAGCCCTTCGACCAGCACCCGGGCGGCTGCATAGCCTTCCATCATGGCGTACGACGGCGCCACCCCCGCAGACTTCGCGCTGGACTCCAGCTCACGGCCCAGGAGAGAGGTCGACCGCACCGGCGAGGGCATCACCTGCGAAACCACCACCCCGCGCCCCAGCGCCCCGAGCGACTTCGCAAAGGCCAACCCTGCGTTGTTGGACAGCGCCGCGAGTTGTGTCACCGTGCCCTGCTTGTTGAGCGCCTCGATCATCGCGCGCGCCGTTGTGCTCGGGCAAGCCAGGATCACCGCCTGTGGTGCGAACTTACCCACGTCCGCCGTTGCCTTGGCGATGTCCGGCTTCAGGCGATCGACCGTGAAGATGCGGTGCGCATCGGCGGGCAGCTTTTGCGTGGCGTTGTTGAAGCCGATCTCGGTGTCCTTGCCGAAGGTGTCGTTCACGTTGACGAGCGCCAGGCGATGCAGCCCCAGCGTGTCGAAGTAGTGGACCAGCGCGGCAATCTCCGCCTGGTATTTCGCGCGCACCACAAACAGCAGCGGGTCGGGTTGATCAAAGAACGTGGAGGCACCGGTCGAGGGCGCCACCACCGGCGCGCCCAGCGGCCGCGCCTCGGTCATGATCGCTTCGGTGTTGGGCGTGCCGCGTGGCAGGAAGAGGGCGAAGACCTGTTTGTCGACCAGCAGCGCGTGCGCGTGCTTTTTGGAGGCCGCCGCGTCAAAGCCGTCGTCTTCGGAGATCAACTTGATCTTGCGTCCATTCACGCCGCCTGCACGATTCACCGCGTCGAGGTAAAGCCTGGCGCCCTGCGTCATCTCCTTGACCTGCTCGCCGGCCGGGCCGGTGAAGCCCGCGGTCTGGCCGATGACGATCTTGTCGTTGGTGATGCCCGGCTCCGCCATCGATTGGCCGGATGCCAGCAACAGCCCTGACAGCCATGCGCACGCGATGGCGCTGCGCAAGGCAGCGTTGCGACCTGTCATGTCTCCCCCTTTTTTTTCGGGTGGTTGTCTTTGTGTCGGCCGATGCTGTGTCAGCCGATCAGGCAGCGCGCACCGCAACATCGGCCGGACGATGCTAGCCGAGAAGCTCCGAGCCGCCCCCTCCGGATTTCCCCGTGGCTGCGACATTGCAGCAACGCTTCATGTGGCTGCCGCACAAAAAAACCGCCGTGCAAGACGGCGGTATGGCAATCAGCGATGCGCAGATCAGTTGTTCTGCTTGGTGATCTTCGTGCCTTCGACCGAGGCGCCGGCCATCAAGCCTGCGTTGGTCAGGTTGAAGCCAATGACTGGCTGCTGCGCGGTGTTGGTATCAATCGCGCCATTCGCGCCGATCTTCGCCAGCGCCACGGTGGCATCCACGCCGGCCGTCCAGCCCTGGCTGTTCTGGAATTTCTGCAGCGCTTCGTCCGTCATGAACAGGATGATGAGCGCCCGCGATTGCGCGCCAGCCTGGAAGCCCAGCGACGCCGAAGCGATGTTGTAGTAGCCCAGTGGACGGCCACCGCCCGTGCGCAGCACGCCTTCGCCGTACTGGCCGCCCACCACAAAGCCGGCGTTGAGCACCGACGGGAACACCAGCACACCCTTGGCGCGTCCAACCAGCTCACGCGAGCCGTTGGCTGTGGTGTAGAGGCGCGAGAGCACTGAATCGGCCTGCGAGTTGGTGGTGGCATGCTTGTTGGTCGACGTCATCACGTCGGAGCCCTGTGCATTCGGGCTGGTGGTCGTACAGGCCACGATCTGAGTGCCGAGCAGTGCGACGGCAGCAAGAGCAGCGGCACGGGTAACGACGTTATGGCGGCTGATGAGGTTTTTTTTCATGGCGATCGATCTCACTGTCTCTGTGGTTGAACGGGGGACACAGCCACGCGCATCCCGGCTCTGACTCGGTCCCATGCCATGGGCAAGGGGTGTCGAGCACCGTGCAGCAAGCGGCGTGCCCGCCATATCGGACGAATACCGGAGCGCTCAGTTCCTGACATTAGGCGAGATTTGTGGCTCTCGTAGCGCTTTTTCACATCACCCCGTGTAAATGCGAAAGGATGTCGAGTTGCCTGTGCTTTTTGCAGGCGCAACAAAAAACCGGCGCGAAGGCCGGTTCTTGTGCGATGCGAAGGTGGGGTCAGATCCAGATGATCAGCGCGACGCCGCCGATGATGAGACCGAACTTCACTACGTAGTACAGCTTGCGGTTCCACGCCTTGAAGCGGCGGCGGTATTGGCCCATCTGCCAGACGTAGCGGAACAGTTTGTTGATGCCGCCAGTCTGGTCGCCTTCATCGTTGGGCGAGCTGGCAGCTGTCATGACCTTGCGGCCGAGCCACTTGTTGATGCGCTGCGCCCAGCCGAATTTCATCGGGCGTTCGATATCGCAGAAGAGGATCAGGCGGTCCTTGTCGGACGCGTTTTCCGCCCAGTGCAGATAGGTCTCATCAAACACCACGCCTTGGCCGTCGCGCCAGCTGTGGCGCTGGCCATCTACCTCGATGAAGCAGCGGTCGTCGTTGGGTGTGGCGAGGCCCAGGTGATAGCGCAGCGAGCCGGCAAACGGATCGCGGTGCGGGTTGAGCTTGCCGCCCGGCGGCAGCTCGGCAAACATCGCGGCCTTCACGCTCGGCAGGTCGCGCAGCAGGGCGACCGTGTTCGGGCAGAGTTGTTCGGCCGACGGGTGGCTCGCCTCGTACCACTTCAGATAGAAGCGCTTCCAGCCATTCTTGAAGAAGGAATTGAATCCGGCGTCGTCGTTCTTCTCAGCAGCCTTGATCTTGCGCAGGTTGATGAGCGCCAGGCCTTCGTCGCGAATCTGCGGCCACGCAGCCTGCAGCTTTTCCAGGTCGGGGAAGCGCTCGACGGGCACATACGGCGTTTGCGGCACGCCCGAGAACGCATACATGAAGCAATTGACCGGCGCGACCACGGCGGAGTGGTCGAACATCTGGCGCCAGAATTTCAGGCGCACCTTGCCGCGAAAGTGCACGTACAGAATGGAGCCCAGGTAGAGGGCCACGATAATCCACTTGATCAAGGCGATTTCCTTGCCGCGCGAAGGGCGGTCAGCAATTTGAAGTGCATGCGCTGGCAGCGCAAACCAACATTTTACCCGTGGCGCGGCCGCACCGCGTGGATGGCGTCCAACACTGCATCGTCGTCTTGTGACGCCACGTTACCGTTTGCGCGGTATTCGCAATACGGAACATGTGTGTCGATTTGTCGCGAAATGTGCGTCGCGTTCTACAATCCGGCTTTTAGCTGTCCTCGCCCGCCATGCCCCGTGGCCGAGGGCAACGACCGGAGGGAGCGATGGACGTTAAGAAACGCGCCGAACAGCCCAGCGACATGCCGACTGTCGGCATTGTGCCGGGCAGTGCGGAATCGCTGGACGCGTCCATCCGCCGTGCGCAGGAGGCGCTTTCCGCGGTGTCCGCGCGGCTGGCGAGCCGGCCACCGGTGCCGCGCCCGAGCCCAACCACAGACTGCTTCGTCGAGACCGATGCGATCGATGCCATGTCACCCGCCGAAGCGCGCGCACTCGCCGAACGCTGCGTCGCCGGAGAGGCGGTGGAGGCGGCGAGCCTGGCGCGGGCATTTTCCGCGTTGCTGGGCCAGATCGATGGGTTGGAAGCCGACCACGCCGGCCGGCGCCGCGTGCTGCGGCAATGGATGGTGAGCCAGCTCACCTACAAGATGCTGTATCTGCACCACACCGGTCAGGATTCGACCGTGCCGCCGCGCGCCTTGCGCGCGCAGAAAGAGCGGGTGAAGGCGCAGGTATCGGCCTTGATGGATGCTGGGCGCTCCTACGCTGATATACGCCTGACCGACCTGCGCTTTGCCGAAGACGGCAGCGCCGGCGGTCAGGGCTGAGCGATTCAATCCTCGTCGTCGTCCGGTTCGGAGTCGAGGAAGTCGCGGCGGGTCAGCCAGTCGGTGATGGCTTCGTCGCAGGCCTTCTTGAGCTTGGCCTTGTTGTCCACCTTGTCGAACAGCGTGAAGTTCATCAACGCCAGGCCCAGATCGGTGATGTAGAACATCCGCTTCGGGTCGTCGAAGTGGAGGATGCGGCCGTCGATGTCACCATCGTCGCCGGGCTCGCCGGGCACGTCTTCGAGTTCGACCACGCGGCAGGTGAAGCGCGGCGCGCGGGTGTGCGTCAGGTACTCAAACTCGTCGTGCGACACTTCGCCGGACGGTGTGACGGCAATGGCGAACCCCCAGATAAAGCGCGGGGTCGGCAGATCCGACAACTCGTCGATTTCATCCATCCTTGTTTCTCCAGTCTGATGACGGCTTGTATTAACGGCGCATTATCGCGCATGAACAGCACTTTATGGCGCGCCATGGAAAGCACAAGGCGCGCGCGGCTGCGTAAGGGGCTGGCATGAGCGACCCGCGCATCCGGCGCGTGGCCGAAGGTCTGGCCGCACGCAATGCTTTTGATGCCGACGCGTTGATCCCGTGGGTGGTGGCCGGGCAACGCGTTGGCTGGCTGAATCGCGAGCGCGCCGCGCTGCTCGGGCACTGGCCACAGTGGTTCGAGGTATCGGCAGGGCGGGTCGAGTTGCGCAATATGCTGGCCACTCAGGCCGACCGCACCGCCGTGCTGGCCGAGGTGATCGCGCGCCTGGCTGAAGCAGGCCACGTGCGCGGCTGGCGCGACGAGCTGTTCGCCGTGAACACCGGTTGGGGTACGCCGGTGCTGGCGCTGGTCGAGCGCGCTGCCGCACGTTTCTTCGGCATTCGCACCTACGCCGCGCACATGAACGGCTTGATCGAGGGCATTGATGATGGCGGCCCGATGCTCTGGCTGGCCCGGCGTGCCGACACCAAACCGATCGACCCAGGCATGTGGGACAACCTCGTCGCCGGCGGCATCGGCCACGGCTTTGATGCACGCAGCGCGCTGGAAAAGGAATGCTGGGAAGAAGCTGGCATCGGCGCCGATCTGGCGGCCCGGCTGGTGCCGCGCGGCACCATCGACGTCCTGCGCACCGTGCCCGAGGGCATCCAGAACGAAACGCTCTTCGCCTTCGACCTGACGCTGCCCGCCAGCTTCACGCCTGCCAACCAGGACGGCGAGGTGGCCGGCCACCTGCGCGCCAGCCCTGACGCGGCGCTTGATATCATGGCGGACCTCGCGATGACGGTCGACGCCACGCTCGTCACCCTCGACGTCCTGGCGCGCGTTGTTCCATCCCTTGTGCCGCAACGGTTCGCGCCCGACAACAATCGATAAAACGCTTCATGAGTCACTCCGGTTTCATTCTCACCCTGTCGTGCCCGGACCAGCCCGGTATCGTCCACGCTGTGTCTGGCCTGCTGTTCGAGCAGGGCTGCAACATTCTCGATTCCGACCAGTTTGGCGATGAGTTCACGGGCCGCTTCTTCATGCGCGTCCATTTTGTGCCGCAGGGCGAGCCGCTCGATCTCGCCACGCTGCGCGACCGTTTTGCACCCATCGGCGATCGTTTCTCGATGCAATGGGGCATGTTCGACGCTGCGGTCAAGCCGCGCGTGATGATCCTGGTCTCGAAGATCGGCCATTGCCTGAACGATCTGCTGTTCCGAGCCCGCGCCGGCCAGCTGCCGATCGAGATTGCCGCCATCGTCTCGAACCACCGCGATTTCTACCAACTGGCCGCCTCGTACGACGTGCCGTTCATGCACCTTCCGCTGCTGCAGGCGACTGACGCGCAAAAGGCGCAGCAGGAAGCCCGCATCTGGGAAATCGCCCAGGAGCAGCAGATCGATCTGGTGGTGCTCGCGCGCTACATGCAGATTCTGTCAGACGACCTCTGCCGCAAGCTGGAGGGCTGCGCCATCAACATCCACCACTCGTTCCTGCCGAGCTTCAAGGGTGCCAAGCCGTACTACCAGGCACACGATCGCGGCGTGAAGCTGATCGGCGCGACGGCGCATTACGTGACGGCCGACCTGGACGAGGGCCCGATCATCGAACAGGAAATCGAGCGCGTGGACCACAGCATGGACCCGGAGCAGATCACCGCCGTCGGCCGCGACGTGGAATGCGTGGCGCTGGCCCGCGCCGTGAAATGGCATGCGGAACATCGCATCCTGCTCAACGGCCACAAGACCGTCGTCTTCAAGTAAGGGCACGAAAACCATGACGCGACAGATCATTCTCGATACCGAAACCACCGGCCTGAATGCCGCCACCGGCGATCGCGTGATCGAAATCGGCTGCGTGGAGATGGTCAACCGGCGCCTGACCGGCCGCAACCTGCACATCTACATCAACCCCGAGCGCGAGATCGACGCGGGCGCGATGGCGGTGCACGGCATCACCAACGAGTTCGTCGCCGACAAGCCGAAGTTTGCGGAGATCGTCAACGAGATCCGCGACTACGTGCAGGGTGCCGAGGCGATCATCCACAACGCCGCGTTCGACTTGGGCTTTCTGGATATGGAATTCCAGCGCCTGGGCCTGCCGACTTTCCGCGAGCATCTGTCGGGGCATATCGACACGCTGCGCGAGGCGCGCCAGATGTTCCCCGGCAAGCGCAACTCGCTGGATGCGCTGTGCGACCGGTTGGGCGTGAGCAATGCGCACCGGACGCTGCACGGCGCGTTGCTGGATGCGGAACTGCTAGCTGAGGTCTACCTGGCCATGACGCGCGGCCAGAACACGCTGGTGATCGATATGCTCGAGTCAGGCGAAGACGCCTCGGCCGAAGCGGTGGCCGCCGATCTGAGCGCGCTGGAATTGCCGGTGCTGCTGGCCACCGAGGCTGAAGCCGCAGCCCATGCCGGAGTGCTCAAGGAGATCGACAAGGCCAGCGGCGGCAAGACCGTCTGGACACGCGAAGCCGTGGAGGCGGCGCCTCCGGCAGCCTGACGCACGCAGGCAAAAAATGTGCGGTAGGGTATTTACACGGCACAAGCTTTTCGCCATAATCTCGTTTTCACCGCATTCGGGTGGTTAGCTCAGCGGTAGAGCACTGCCTTCACACGGCAGGGGTCACAGGTTCAATCCCTGTACCACCCACCAAACTAGCGAGCAGTCGCTTAAAAGGCCCTCAGGCAGATGCCGAGGGCCTTTTTCTTTGTCTTGCGCTTTCCTCCCTCCGCTCCAGGCTGATCCTTTTTGCACAAAAGCGACAGCGGAGGTCGTCGCGCACGTCTTCCTCACCAAAGACGGATCGCAAAGATCCATATGCACCGAACAGAGGCTTCGTGCACCGATTGCGCAATTGGCCGTTGCGTGAAGTGGCAGAGGTTGCCGCCGCAAGTGCGCTGTCTTTGCTGTGTTCGCCTTGTTTGCCTATGCCGCCCAGTCTCGCGACTCATTCGTCTGAATGAGGGTGGGAACTCGCACGGATTGGTTACATACCAACTGGCAAGCACACTGCCGTGTGTCGTCAGGGTCATTGGTATGGTTTCTGCTGTGTCGCAACCGACTCAATGACGTTGCACAGCGGTTGTGCTGCAGCGCAGATTCGGTGTTTATTGAGACCTGTGCGGGTGGTGGAACACGCGTGGACTGTGGTTGATGTTGGTTGGCGACAGCGAGTGTTAGCACTGGAAGGCATCGAGCGCTAACGTACGCTGGAAGCGGGTTTTCGCGGCACGATGTTTTTACGCGACGCTTGTGCTAATGGCTGGTTGGTCTACAGTGGAATCACTACCGCACTTAACGCACGTCACAACTAATCTCGTCTCGAAGCAGCCGTGCTGGGATGAGGAAGCGTCTACGGGGGAGATATGGATATTTTCCGCCACTACGCAACGCGTTTTGAGGCTCGCAAAGAGGACGAGTACAGCATCCAAGAGTATCTGGATATCTGCAAGAAAGACTCGACCGCCTATGCGACCGCCGCCGAGCGCATGCTCACTGCGATTGGTCAGCCCGAACTGGTGGATACGCATCACGATCCACGGCTGTCGCGGCTGTTCTTCAACAAGGTCATCAAGATCTACCCGGCCTTCCGGGAGTTCTACGGCATGGAGGACACGATCGAGCAGATCGTCTCCTTCTTCAAACATGCCGCTCAGGGTCTTGAGGAACGCAAGCAGATCCTTTACCTGCTCGGGCCTCCGGGCGGGGGCAAGTCTTCCCTCGCTGAAAAGCTGAAGGCGCTGATGGAGCAGATTCCCATCTACGCGCTCAAGGGCTCGCCCATTCATGAGTCCCCGCTCGGGCTGTTCTCGCCCGAGGAGGACGGCAAGATTCTGGAGGAAGACTACGGTATCCCGAAGCGCTATCTGAATTCGATTGCGTCGCCGTGGGCGGTCAAGCGGCTGCATGAGTTCAATGGCGACATCACGCGCTTCCGTGTGGTGAGGCTGCATCCGTCAGTGCTGTCGCAGATCGCGATTTCCAAGACGGAGCCTGGCGACGAAAACAATCAGGACATTTCGTCGCTGGTCGGCAAGGTCGACATCCGCAAGCTGGAGGACTATCCGCAAGATGATCCGGATGCATATTCGTATTCCGGCGGGTTGTGCTTGGCCAACCGCGGCTTGCTCGAATTCGTCGAGATGTTCAAGGCGCCGATCAAGGTGTTGCACCCGTTGCTGACGGCCACGCAGGAAGGCAACTACAAGGGTACCGAGGGCTTTGGCGCGATTCCGTTCGATGGTGTGATCCTGGCGCACTCGAACGAGGCGGAATGGCAGAGCTTCAAATCCGATCGCAACAACGAGGCCTTCCTCGACCGCATCTACATCGTCAAGGTGCCGTACTGCCTGCGCGTG
>Ga0070659_100002544_pt1 | contig 12967 bp, 10 predicted proteins | sample KBSC23metaG_FD_64666 | JGI IMG/M metagenome (GOLD analysis project Ga0070659, IMG submission 64666) | Corn rhizosphere microbial communities from Kellogg Biological Station, Michigan, USA - KBS C2-3 metaG | ecosystem: Host-associated > Plants > Roots > Rhizosphere > Soil ...
TCGTCGAGCGTGGTCTTGCGCACCAGAGTCTCGTCGCGGTCGTAGAGCCCGATCGCCTTTGCGACCACGATCACCAGCGGAATCGAGACGAGCGCCGGCACAAGATTGAGCGACTCGCCCGCGAACACCACGAGGGCGAGGAAGATCGAGAGGGTGGCGGCCGCCACGTCGACCGCGGCGAGCACGCGCCGGAAGCGCGTGTCGCGGTCGGTGCCGAAGGCGTCGCTCGGCTCCTCGGGGAAGGCGGTGGTCTCCTCGACGCGCGGAGGTCTCGACTTGAAGGCTCCGCTGCGAGATCGCCACGATCGCCACGGCGAGCGCTCGGGGCGCGTCTTCGTTCCTGCGCCGGCGCGCCGCTCGAAGCGCGGCGCGGTCAGCTCCTGCGTGTCGTGCTCGTTCAGGGTCATCGAGAAAAGGCCTCGAGTCGGGTCCACGGCGAAACGCAACAGCGGCCGGATCACCCGACCGCTTCGATAACTCCGTCTATTGGAATGCGACCCCTGCCCGGGCCGTCAAATGCATCTAGGAGCCTTCCATAGCCCCGCCAACTCCAAACACGTCAAAGAGGTATTTGAAGCGCTTGCACAGGAAAGCCCCTCGCCTGGGGGAGGTGAGGTTAGGCAGGTCGCTCCCCTGGGAAGGCGGACATGCGTGTCCACCTCTCCTTTCGCGCTGGTGCACGACTACCTGCTCGTGCTCCGAGGCGCCGAACGCACCTTTGCAGCGATGGCGGACGTGTGGCCGGAAGCGCCGGTCTACACGCTGCTCTACGACCGCGACGCCACCGAGGAGCGCTTCGAGGCGCACCCGGTGTACAGCTCGCCGCTACAGCGCGTGGGCGCCCGTCAAGCGGGTTTCCGGCGGCTCTTGCCCCTCCTGCCGCTGGCGGCTCGCCGGCTTCCCGTGCGGGACGCGGACGTGGTCGTGTCGAGCTCGAGCGCATTCGCACATGGTGTGCGGCCGGGGCCCGACGCCGTACACGTCTGCTATTGCCACTCGCCGTTTCGTTACGCATGGCACGAGCGCGAGCGCGGGCTCTCCGAGGCGCCGACGCCGCTCCGTCCCGCGCTAGACGCGGTGCTCCGCGCGATCCGCCGCTGGGATCTGCGCTCGACCAGGGGCGTGACCCGCTATATCGCGAACTCCAACATCACCCGCGAGCGGATCCAGAAGTTCTGGAACCGCGACTCGAGCGTGGTGCACCCGCCGGTTTCGGTCGAGCGCTTCGAGCGCGACGAGCCGGAGGACTACTTCCTGTTCGTTGGCGAAGTGGTGCGGCACAAGCGCGTGGAGCTCGCGCTCGAGGCCGCGAGCCGCGCAGGCGCGCGGATCAAGGTCGTGGGAACAGGGCCCGAGCTAGAGCGGCTCCGGACCCTGTACGGCGACTCGGCGGAGTTCGTCGGCCGCGCAGAGGATGGTCAGCTCGAGAAGCTCTATGCGCGAGCCCGCGCGCTCGTGATGCCGAACGTCGAGGAGTTCGGCATCACGGCGGTGGAGGCTCAGGCCGCCGGACGCCCGGTGATCGCGGCGGGCGCGGGCGGCGCGCTCGAGACCGTGGTGGAAGGCGAGACCGGCGTGCACTTCAAGCCCGGCCAGGTGGACGAGCTGGCGGAGGCGATGCGCGACACGGACTTCGACCGCTTCGACCCGGACAAGATCGTCGGAAACGCACGGCGCTTCTCCACTCGCCGCTTTCAGAAGCGGCTGCGCAGGGCGGTGGACGTGGCGGTGGCCGCCTGATGCAGCGCACGGTCCTCGTGCTCGAGCACACGGCGCGGATGAGCGGCGCCGAGATGGTGACGATGGAGCTGCTTCGCGAGGAGCCCAAGCGCTTCCGCTATCTGTGGGCCTGCCCGGAGGGGCCGCTGGCGGAGGAGGTCGAGCGCCTGGGCGCGCGCCACGTGCCGGTGACCGGCACGGCGGGCAGCATGCGCCTCCACCCCACCCACACGCCGGCGGCGGTGGCGCAGCTCGTGCGCACCGGCATCGAGGCACGCCGGCTGGCCGCGCGCGAGGGAGTGGACCTGATCCACGCCGTGTCGATGCGGGCGGGCATCGCCGCCGCCGTGAGCCGCCGCCTGGGCGGCCCTCCGTTCGTGGTCTGGCAGCACGACGTGATGCCGCGGCGCGCGCTCACGAGGGCGATCCGCATGCTCGTGGATCCCGCCTGCTCGCTGCTGATCGGCGTCTCGCCCCACGTGGAGGCGAACCTGCGCGAGCTGGGCTTCCGCACGCCCACGCGAGTGGTGTTCCCGCCCGTGCGGCTCGAGCACTTCGACCCTGAGCGCGTGAGTCGCAACGGGCTGCGCGAGGGCCTCTCGCCCGGCGGCGCGCCGCTGTTCGGGATGGTCGGGCAGATCAGCCCGTGGAAGGGGCACGACACCGCCATCCGCGCGCTCGCCGAGCTGCGCCGCAGCGTGCCGGATGCCCGGCTCGTGATCGCCGGCGGCATCACCTTTGACGAGCCGGCAACGCGCTTCGACAACGCCGCCTACGAGCGCGAGCTTCACGAGCTGGTGGACGAGCTGGACCTGGGCGAGGCCGTGATCTTCGCCGGGCAGCGCAAGGACGTGCCGGAGCTGCTGGCATCGCTCGACGCGCTCCTTCTGCCCTCCTGGGACGAGCCGTTCGGGACGATCGTCTGGGAGGCGATGGCGATGCGCGTGCCGGTGATCGTGTCGTCCGTGGGCGGCCCCGGCGACGAGGTGACAGACGGGCACGACGGGCTGGTGGCGCCGCCGCGCGAGCCGGCCGCGTGGGCCGCGGCGATGGCGCGGATCCTCGACGACCCGGAGGCCGCGCGGCGGATGGGCGCCGAGGCGCGCTCCACCGCCGAGCGCTACAGCCACCCCGAGGTGAGCCTCGAGGCGCTGGCCGACGCTCACCTCACGGCGCTCAGCTCGTCGTAGACGGACTCGAGCTCGTCCACGACCGCGTCCCACGAGTAGCGGCTCTCCACGAGCTGGCGGTTGAACGTGCCCATGTCGCGTCGCAGGCCTTCGTCGCGCAGCAGCTCCGCGAGCGCGGCGCCAAGCGCCGCCGGATCGCCAGGCGGGACGGCGCGCCCGCCCTCCGGCCTGATCAGGTGGCCGAGGCCGCCCACGTTCGTGCCCACCACCGGCCGCGCGCACGCCATCGCCTCGAGCGCGCTGATGCCGAACGGCTCGGAAAACGACGGCAGGCAGTAGACGTCGCTTGCCCGCATCGCCTCCGCGGATGCGCTCCGGTCGAGCCGGCCGAGCAGCTCGATCCGGTCGCGGTGCGGCGAGGCCTCGGCCGCCCGCCGGACGTCGTCCTCGTTGGGGCCGTCGCCCGCGATGCGCAGCCGCGCCTGCGGCAGGTCGCGCGCCACGCGCTCGAATGCCTCGAGCAGCACGAAGACGCCCTTGCGCCGCTGCAGGTTGGCGAGGAACAGGATGGTGGGCTCGTGGCCCGCTTCGCCGGCCGGCGGAGCCGGGCCGAAGAACTCGGCGTCCACGCCGTACCCCAGCTCGCGCACCCGCGCCCGGGGCGACCCGATCGAGCGCAGCCGCGAGCCGGCCGCCGCGGTGGACAGGAGCAGCACGGCCGCGCGGCGCTGCTGCTGCCACGCCACCGCGTCCCGCAGCGCGTCCGCCACCAGGTGGGTTGCCCGTGCCGCTCGCCCCGGGCGCTGACCCCGGATCGTGTGCTCGCGCGGCCAGGCAGGCACGTAAGGGCCGAGCACCACCGGCGGCGCGTCGCGCGGCAGCAGCGAGGTGAAGCCCGCGTCCACGGGGTTGAGCTGGTGCACCACGTCCACCCGCTCGCCCGCCCGCACCTGTTCGAGCAGGCCGCGGATGCGGTACGCCGTGCGCGCCTGGTCGAGACCGTGGCCGCGCCGGCGGGGCGGCAGGCGGTGGATCGTCACGTGACCGGGCAGAGGCCGGCTGAGCTCGACTCCCTCGGCGACCACGTTCAGCCGGTGGCCGCGCGCGGCCAGCCGCGAGATGAAGTTGAACGCCGCCAGCCCGTCGCCGTGGGGCAGGTGGTCGGTGAGGAGCACCGACGCGTGAGCGATGAATATCGACTTGGGCGCGATCGGCGCGATGCTATTCAGCGCGTGATGGTGATGACCTTGGGCATCCCGGTCAGGCGCAGCTTGAGCTTCGGCCCGCCGAGCGCCGCTGGCTTGCGGCGCCTCAGGTCGCGCATGCCGGTGAGGCCGGCGCCCGGTCCGAGCGTGACCGTCACGGACCTCGCCTTGACCCGCCTGGCGCGCAGAGCCGTGGTGTTCCACACGGACACGTTGCGCCACAGCACCAGCGCGTAGGTCTTCGGCCCGGTCTGGAGCAGAAGCTGCTCGAGGTCATCGGGCGCGCCTGGCGCGATGCCGTAGTCGAGCGGCACGAGCGGGAAGGTGGTCCCGGTGGCCGGGCCGAGCGAGTGGAGCAGCGCCTTGAGCGTGCGGAAGGCCGGCTTCTCGCTGAAGTTGTGTCGCAGCAGGCCGTAGTGCTTCTGGGCGTCCGAGCGTGACGCGTTGGGCCGCTCGTCGAGCAGCTCGTAGAGGTAGGTGCGCCGCACGCCGGACCTGAAGAAGTCGAGGAACAGGCGCGGCACGTATTGGGCTTGCGCGCGCTCGGATACCGGCCGGTTGCCGTCGCCCGACCGAAAGGCGTTGTGGAAGCCGGCCTCCGTGGCCACCACCGGCTTGCGCCCAACCACGAGCCGCTCCTTGCGCCGGTTGTAGGTGAGCGTGGCCGCCGGCACCTGACCGCCCGAGTACGGGTGCATGTTGCCGAGGTCGGTCCAGCGCCCGATCTTGCCGAGCCGGTGGAAGTCGCTCGCGAAGACGATGCTCGGGCCGAGCACGGGCACGCCGTTCAGCGACGGCTGCTTCCTGACCAGGGTGTAGAGGTGGTGCTGGTAGCTGCGCAGCCGCCGCGCCCAGGCGTGCGGGCTGCCGCGGTCGAACTCGTTCGGTCCCTCCACCGAGTCGACGGTCGAGCGCATCGGCCCGGCCACCATCTCCACCATCTTCTTGAGCGACGTGTCGCCGCCCGGCTGGCCCATGATGTAGTCAGTGCGGATGCCCGCGGCGGCCAGCGCGAGCAGCCGGTCGCGCTGCTCCTTGCAGCCCGGGCAGGCGCCGTCGCGCACGTGGTGCACGCCCAGCTCGACCAGCTTCTTGCGCACTCGCTTCCAGTGGCGGTAGCTCGTGTCGAAGTAGCTCATGTGCACGTTCACGCCCACTGAGTTCAGGAAGGTGGACGCACGCTTGGGGGTCACGGGCCTGGCGGAAGCTGAGGCGCAGCCAGCGGCGGCGGCCACCACCACCACGATCGTGGCGAGCAGCGAACGGCGCATGCTCAGGCGCGCTCGTACGCCTCTTCGGTTGAGAGCTCGCGAAGCGGCTGCGCGGGATTGCCTCCCACGAGCTGCCCGGCGAGCACCGAGCGAGTGACCACCGAGCCGGCCGCCACCACGCTGTCGTCCCCGATGGTCACGCCCGGCAGAACGATCGCCGCACGGCCGATCCATACGTTGCGCCCGATGTGCACGGGCTTGACGGTAACGCCCTGGCCGGGCTCCACCTCGTGGAAGTTCGTGTCGTAGATCGCGGACAGATCGCCGATGAACGCGTTGTCGCCGATCGTCACGCGCTCGGACGCGTGAATCGCCACGCCGCGGTTCACGAACACGCGGTCGCCGATCTCGAGCACGCCTTGTGGGCCGGTGCTCAGGTGGCTGCGGAACTGCAGGCCGTCCGAGTGGAAGTCGTCGCCCACCCTCATGCGCCCGCCGTTCGTCACGAGCGGCAGCATCCCGCGCAGGTATGGGAGCGAGCCGGCCTCGACGCCCTTCGAGCGCAGGAACGCGGAGGCGCGCGCCACGCGGAGTCCCTTCGTCACGATCTCCCGGGCCGAGCGCCCCGCCAGCTTGTCGCGGAGAGCGCTCACGCGCCCGGCGGGATCACCACCAGCACCGGCTCGCGGCCGAGCTTGATCCTGTCGTCGGTGCTCGTGGGAAGGTTTGCCTGCGGACGGCGGGCGAGCGTGGGCCGGTAGATCTGCACCGGCTGGCTCTGGTCGAGCGTGAGCTCCACGGTGTGGACCTTGCGGTCCGGCGAGGTCAGCCAGAGGGCCATCACCTGCGAACCGTCGCCGCGCTGCATCGTGAGCGTGTGGATCGGCGCGCCGTCGAGCGCGGTCAGCGTGCCGGCCGGATCCTGCATCTGCCCGGTGGCGGGGCCGCCGGTCGACAGGATCGAGACGAGGTTGCGGAGCGCTGTGTACGCCGGCTTGGGCTTGAGGTCCGCATTGAGCAGGCCGAAGTGCTGCTGCGGATTCTTGTTCTTCGGATCGTGGCGCTCGTCCGCCAGCTCGTAGAGGTAGGTGCGCGGCACGCCTGCCCGGTAGTACTCGAGCACGAGGGTGGTCAGGTAGGTGGCCGCGAGATGCGGGCTCACGGGCTTGTTGCCCGGCTGCGGCCGGCCGCCGGTGCGGTAGCCGGTCTCGGTGGCGTACGCGGGCTTGCGCGGTGCCGCCGCCGCGGCGCGCGCCAGCTCGCCTTCGATGTTGCTGGCGGGAGCCGAGCCGTTCGGCGGGTACGAGTGCATGTTGGCGACGTCGAAGCTCTTCTCGATCTGCGGCGCCACCTTCTGGAAGCTCGTGGGGTTGACGAACGAGGGGCCGACGACCGGCTTGGCCCTCAGCTTGTCGCTGTCCTTCACCGCCTTGTAGAGCTGCTGCTGATAGTCGCTGAGGTGCTTCGCCCACTGAGGGTCGCCCTGGTTGTCCCACTCGTTCGGGCCCTCGAGGCTCGTGATGAACGGGGCGAGCTGGTTCGCCTGGCCGATGATCTGGGGCAGCTTGCCGGTGGTGCCACGCGGGTCGCCCATGATCAGGTCGATGCCGAAGCCCTGCCGGCCCAGCTGGGCGAGACGCTGGTTCTCCTCCACGCAGCCCGGGCAGGCGCCGTCGCGGATGTTGTGGATGCCGAGCGCCTTGAGCCGGGCGGCGATGGCCGGGAAGCGCGCGTAGGTCGTGTTCAGGTACGACAGATGCACGTTCACGCCGATCGAGCCGACCACGTCCTGTGCCGGAATGGAAGCGCCACGCGGCGTCTTGTTGCTGCCGCCGCCGAGCGTGAGGAGCAGCACGATCGCAAGCGCCAGGGCCACGATCGGCACCCCTGCCGCTACTGCGATGACGCGCCCTCGACGCTTGGTAATCGTCGCAAGGCCCACGAACCCTGCGTTACCCATATCCGCTAGGTGCTGAGCGTCAAGACGACAGGCATACCCGTTAGGGCTACCTCTGCGGGGGTACCGCTGAGCGGCTGCGGAGCGTCCGGGCTGTCCAGACGGGTCACCTGAGCGCCCGTCACCTCGGGGCCGAGCTCGACCTGCTGGTCGAGCGGCGCGACGTCGATCGGCTCGCGCGCCGACTGGTCCCACACCTTCACGTCACGCCAGAGCACGAGCGCGTACCTGTCCGGCGCGGTCTGGACGAGCAGCGTGCGCAGGTCGGTCGAGCCGCTCACCTCCACGTGCAGGTCGGTTGGGGTGAAGGTGCCGGCCGGGGCGGTCAGGCGCATGAGCGCCGCCAGGGTCTTGAACGCCGGCTTCTCGCTGAAGTCGTTGCGCAGCAGGCCGAATTCGGCCTCCGGGTTGGTCTTCGCGCTGTCGGGCTTCTCGTCGAGCAGCTCGTAGATGTAGGTGCGCGGCACGCCGGCGCGGAACATGTCGAGCACCAGGCGCGGGATGTAGTCGCCCCCGGCCTCCTCGGACACCGGCGGCTGACCGCTCGTGGCCGCGAGCGCGTTGTGGTAGCCGGCCTCGGTTGCCACGGCGCGCTTGGTGGCGGCAACCGCGCCCTCCGAGCTCGTGTTGAAGGTCAGCGTGCTGGCGGGCAGCTGGCCACCCGCATACGGGTGCATGTTGCCCCAGTCGATCGAGCTCGACAGATCCCCCAGCGCGGCGAACGAGGTCGACTTGACGAGCGACGGCCCGATCACCGGCACGCTCGCCAGATTGGGCGTGGCCTTCATCAGGTCATAGAGCTGCTGCTGGTAGGAGCGCAGGTTCGTGGTCCAGCTCGCGTCACCCGAGATGTCGTACTCATTGGGCCCCTCGACCGCGTCCACGGCGGAGCGCATCGGCCCGGACAGCATGCTCACGAGGTCGGGCAGCGAGCCGGTGGTGCCGCCCGGCGCGCCCATCATGAAGTCCACCCCCACGCCGCTCGCGGCGAGCGAGAGCAGGCGCTGGCGCTGGGCGGTGCAGCCCACGCAGGCGGCGTCGCGCACGTGGTGCACGCCCAGTTCGACCAGCTTGTCGCGCACCTGCTGCCAGTCGTTGTACGGGGTGCTGAAGTAGCTCATGTGCACGTTCACGCCGACCGAGTCGGTGAACGCGCTGGCGCTGGCGGGAGTCATCAGGGGAAGCGGCGTGTCGACCACGGGCGGCGGCGGAAGCGGTTGCTCGGGGTTGGGCGGCGGGGCCGGATGCGTCTCCACCGGCGCGGGCGCCTGGACGGGCGGGGCGGTGACGGGAGCGGGTGGCGCGGGCGCCTGCACCTGCACGGGGGCAGCCGGCGCGGCTGGACCCACGGGGCCGACGGGCGCGCTCACCGCCGGGCGGCGGGTGGCGAGCCGCACCGTCTTCGGCGCGAGCCAGCGGCCGTCCCTGCGCCGCAGCGCATGTCTTCCGAGCCGCACCACAGCCACCGGCGAGCTGACGGTGAAGCGCTGCAGGCGCCTGTATCCGTGGGTCAGCAGCCGCCAGTGAAGCGCCCGCGAGCGGGAGTCGCGAAACGACACCCTGCGGCGGGCGGCGAGCCTGGCGGGCACCTTCGATCGCACGCTCACCACGCGCTCGCTGACCGTGACGGTGGGTGTGTGGCGGCGGTGCCTTGCGGCGGCGTCCGTCGGGATGAAGCTCGCGCCAACCGTCACAAAGGCGCCGATTAGCAGGCAGATCTGTATGGACTTGGAACGCACCCAGTCCGTTTGATCGCCAGTTCCGTAAGCGCCTGAACTCCCCCATCTGTTGGTTTGTGGCGGTTCCGCCCGCGCGGTTTTGGGAATGCCCCACGAGGTGGCAGTTGCACAGGGACAGCGGTCCCGCGGCCGCCAGATGTCCACCGCGGGCGCCGTTGTACGGCTCGCGGTGTCGAATCTGGCAATTCCCGCGTCTGCGGTACTCACCGGTCCGATCCTGGCCCGGGCGCTCGGCCCTGCCGGTCGTGGCGCGCTCGCCGCGGTGCTCAATCCGATCGCGCTCTCCACCTACGTCTTCAACCTCGGCGTGCCGCAGGCGCTGACCTACGTGGTGGCCAAAGGACAGTCGAGCACGGCTCGGGCCAACCGCCTGGGCCTGCTGCTGGGCGCGCTGATCGGCCTGGTCTGTGCCGGCCTCCTGATCGCGCTCACACCGGTCTTGCTGCACAAGTACCCGCACCAGCAGACCCTCTTCATCCTGCTTGCCCTGCTCCTGCCGTTCCAGATGGCGGTGGGAATGCTGCGCTACGTGGCGCAGGCGCGCGGCCGCTACGAGCTGATGACGCGCGAGCGCTGGTTCTCCGTGATCTCGCGGCTCGTGCTGATCGCGGCGGCGGCACTGGCGGGCTTCCTCACCGTTGCCACCGCGGCCTGGTTCACGCACGGCACCGCGGTGCTCGCCACCCTGCTGCTCCTTCCGATCCTGTTCGCCGGCGAGAGCCGCAGGCTCCAGGAGCGAGACGAGCCGGAGGAGCCGCCGTCGGTCACCACGCGCTTCGTGATGCGGTACGGGCTCACCACCTGGATGGGCACCGTCGGCGGCGTGCTCGTGATGCGGCTCGACCAGGTGCTGCTCACGCCGCTCGCCGGTCCCAAGGAGCTCGGCTTCTACGCCGTGGCGGTGTCCGTGGCGGAGGTGCCGCTGCTTGGCCTCCTGGCCGTCCGCGACGTGATCTTCTCCGCATCCACTGACCGGGACGACCCGCACCTCGTGGCGCGGGCCACGCGGGCGACGCTGATCGTGGCCGTGCCGCTCTGCGTCATCGGCATCCTGCTCGCGCCGCTCGTGCTGCCGCCGATCTTCGGCGCCGGCTTCGGCCCGTCCGTGCGCATGGCGCAGGTGCTGTTTATCGCCACGATCCCCAACGGCGTGGCCATGGTGATGAGCGCGGGGCTGCTGGCCTCAGGGCGTCCGGGGCTCGATTCGCGCGCCCAGATCGCAGCGGCGGCCGTGACGGTCGCGGCGCTATTCGCCCTCGTACCGGTGCTTGGCGCGATCGGCGCGGCATACGCCAGCCTGCTCGCCTACCTCGTAAGCGCCTTCTTGGTTTCTGTGAGCCTCACTCGGGTATCGGGCTTGAGGGCACGTGAGTTCCTCGTGCCCAACCGGGCCGACCTCGTGGACATCGTCACACGGCTACGAGGCCGGCTTTCCGCGTTCTAGAAAGCCATGTCCACTTACCCCACAACAGGGCGCTCAGCCCAGCGGTGGAATTCGCCGCAGGGGCTCTCTCTGCCTGCCGCGCTCGCGCTCGGAGTCGTCGCCAGCGCCTTGGTGGCGTACCTCACGCTGCTCTCCCTCCAGGCGGCCGCGACCGTCTGCATCTGCCTGCTCATCGTCGGCGTCTACACGCGCTCACGCTCCGCCGGCATCACGCTTCTGTGGGTCTTCTGGCTGGCCGCGCCGCTGATCCGGCGCCTGTTCGGCCTCGAGTCCGGCTACCTCAGTGCCGATCCGCTGGCGCTCGCTCCGTTCGTGGCCACCGCCGGCTGCGTGGCGGTCGAGCTTGCCCAGGGCGGAATCAGCCGGCGAGCGATGACCGTGACGTGCGTGGCGCTGGCCGGCTACGTGCTCGGCATCCCCGCCGGTCTCCACCAGCCCTCTTCGATGGTCTTCAGCCTCTTCGCCTACGGCAGCGCGGTTGGCGCGCTCCTGCTCGGTTACCGGGAGGGCCAGCGCGGCGGCGGCGCGTTCTCGATGCGCACGGTGCTGCTGGCGCTCGGACCGCTGCTCGCGGTCTACGCGATCATCCAATACATCGGGCCGCTCCCGCGCTGGGACGAGGTGTGGCTCCAAAGCGTCAACTTCACCACCACCGGCTCGCCGCTCGTGGGCCACATCAGGGTGTGGAGCTCGCTCAACTCACCGGGCACGTTTGGCGCGATGGCCGGCCTGGCGGTGATCTGTTACCTCGCCTCCAAGCGCTTCTCCGCCTTCACGGCGGTCGGGCTCGGCGTCGTGCTCGTGGCGCTTGCTCTGTCGTTCGTGCGCGCGGCCTGGGTGGCCCTCGTGATCGGGCTCATCGTGCTGGCGATCGGATCCGCGGGCCGCTCGAGCGGCCGCGTGCTGGGAGCCGTTGCCGCGGTCGTCGGCATCACGCTGGCGCTCGCCGCGAGCAATCCCACCGTCAGCGCGGTGGTCACCCGCGCCAACACGCTGGGCGCCACCGGCGGCGACACCTCGGCCAAGGCCCGCATCCAGCGGCCGCAGACCGTCATTCCCATGGCCGCCAAGCGCCCCGGCGGTTTCGGACTTGGCTCGGCTGGAGAGTCCTCAAGACTGAGTCCGTCGTCCAACGACGCGATCCGCGCGTCGGACAACGGCTACCTGGCGTTGATCTACCAGGTGGGGCTGCTCGGCTCGCTGCTTGTGCTGGGCGCGCTCATCTACAGCACGCGATCCGCCGTGCGCGGAGTGCTGCGATGGAGACGCGACCCGGCCAGTGCGCTCCGGCTGGCCTTACTCGCATTTCTCTTCACGATGATGTTTTTCGGAGACATGCTCTACGGGATCACGGGAGTGGTCTTCTGGTACGTCCTCGGCTCCGCGATGGCGAGCGAGGAGATTCGAACCACTAGAAGGTGGGTTGCCGCGTGATCTTGATGCGCAGGTTCCTCATTGTTGTTGTCATCACGCTGATCGCCGCGGGGCTCGCTGCCGCTTTCTCGAGCGCGCAGAAGAGTCACAAGGTGGCGACCGCGTCGCTCGTGTTCGGGCAGCCGCGGCCCGAGATCCAGGTGGTCTCGAGCGGCTTCTCCTCGGGCGATCAGTCCAGCCAGTTCGTGCCCGGCACGAACGCAAGCCTCGTCTCCGCGGACGACATCGCGCGGGCGACGGCCGGCAAGCTCAAGGTGAGCCCGTCGGAGGTGCGTGACAGCGTGAAGGTGAGCGCGCAGCAGAGCTCGGAGATCGTGCAGGTGCAGGCCAGCCGGCCCACCGCCGCCGAGGCCGCGCAGTTCGCCAACACGTACGTGAACGTGTACGTGGACCGCACCCGCGCCGCCGAGCGCGGCCGGGCGCTCACCGTGCTGCGCTCGCTGCACGCGCAGCTCGAGAGCGCACGCAAGGTCACGACCACGCGCAACTCGTTCGGCTCGAAGTCGGCCGCCGCAGCGGACCAGCTGCGCTCGCAGATCGCCGCCGAGACGGCCCTGGCGCGCGTGGGCAGCGGCTCGCCGAGCGTGGCGCAGACCGCTTCGCCGTCCGACACGTCCACGGCTCCCAAGACCAGCCGCAACGTGCTGTTCGGCGCGCTGTTCGGGCTGGTGCTCGGGATCGGCATCGCCGGTCTGGTGGGCGGCCGCCGCGAGGGTGACGACTACGACGGCGGGATCGGCGCGCGCAACGGCTCGCGCGAGCGGAGCCCGGTGGGGGTCTAGCCCCTCTTACGTTTCCGACTTATGCACCCAATGCGTGCACAACATCGAAACGTGCGGCCGCTCGCGCGTGCTCGTCCAGCGCGTCCATCACCGCGCGGTCGACCTCAGGATCGAACTTGCGCGCGAACAGCTTGCGCGAGGCGAGCATCGGCTCCAGGTCGTCCATCGTGACGGTGCGCGGGTGGTACACCCGCCAGTTCAGATAGCGCAGGTCCTCGTTCACGAGCTTGGGCGCGAGGTCCGAGGAGAGCAGCACCATCTGGAAGAAGTTCTCGTCGGGAGCGAACGAGCGCTTGAGGTAGGAGCCGAGCTCCGGGCGCCTGCGCGCGTAGTCGAGGCAGTAGGC
>Ga0070659_100002546_pt1 | contig 12964 bp, 9 predicted proteins | sample KBSC23metaG_FD_64666 | JGI IMG/M metagenome (GOLD analysis project Ga0070659, IMG submission 64666) | Corn rhizosphere microbial communities from Kellogg Biological Station, Michigan, USA - KBS C2-3 metaG | ecosystem: Host-associated > Plants > Roots > Rhizosphere > Soil ...
CCTTCGCGCAGCAGCCAGCGGTAGTAGGCCTCGCCGTTCGGCAGCCGCCAGACGCCGGCGTCGTGGCCGGCCTTGGCCTGCATGGCCTTGAGGGTGGCGAGCTGGTCGGAAAGGGCCGGGTAGACCTCCTTCTCGACGATGGCGCGGCAGCGGCCCTCATAGTCGCCGGTCAGGTGCGCTTCCTTCGCCTTGCGCACGAGCGCGGTGACCAGGCGGGGCTTGCCGGCTGGGATGGCGAGCAGGCCCTCCTGCTGGCCGATGGCGTTGGCGAGGATGAAGTCCGGCGCGATCACGCCGAGGCCCGCGTCCTTCCGCACCCGCTCGGTCTCCTGGCGGATCACGCGGCCCATGGCGCGCACCCGGGCGAGATAGGCCTCGGCGTCGGCGGCGTTGGCGACCTTGTGCTGGCTGTCGAGGAACTCGGGGATCGAGGAATAGGCGCCGCTCTGCTGGCTGACCACATAGGGGCTGGCGCTTTCGCTCATCGCCGAACTCAGCGTGTTCTCGCCGTAGTCGAACGGCGCGGCGTCGCGGCCGAGCTCGAAGGCGTATTTCACCACGGCCTTGTTGAGCCGCGCGGTGGGCGACAGGCCGGCGTCGGGGAAGGTTTCGAGCTTCGCCAGGCCCGCGCGGCACCAAGCGCGGTCGGCGGTGACGTGGGCCATCGAGGCGTCGTTGAGGCGCGCGTGCAGGCCCGAGCGCGCGCCGGTGTCGAGGCCGTAGGCCGTCGCCAGTTCCGGCGAAGTCGACAGGATGTGCTCGGAGACCGTGCCGAAGTAGCGGTTGATCGCGGCGTCGCCGGCTGGCGCGGCGGGCGCAACAGGGGCCGCGCCGGCGGTCCTGGCGGCGCCGGCGAGGCCGGCGGCGGCGGCGGTGACGAGGAGGCTGCGGCGGTCGAGGTTCATGGCGGTTCCGAAGTTGGAGTTGGGTTGTGGCGGGGCGGAGGGATCAGCCGGTGGTGACCTTGATGTCGTTGTCGTCGGAGTTGCGGTCGATGCGTTTGTTATAGGGGTCGACGCCGGCGAAAAGCGGCTTCCTGTCGACCGTGACGGTGAAGGCCTGCACGCCGGACCGCACCGGCTGGGGCTGCATATAGAGCACGTCCTTGGCCGAGAAGGCCTTCTTGCCGGGCTCGGCGGTGAAGACGCCTACGTCGACGACCTCGCCGGTCAGCGGCGCTTCGGTCTCCTTGCCCTGGCCGGTGGCGTAGAGCTTCTTCGCCTCGACGGTCAGCGTCACGTCATAGCGGCCGTCGGGACGCTTCTTCGCGACCGCATTCCTGGCCTTGTAGTCGTAGAGGGTGATCTTCTCGAAGAGGTCGGTGATGAGCTGCTGCTTGTCGGCCGGGGCCTCGGCGCGAAAGTCGGCCACCAGCTCGGCCGACGTCGGATAGGGCGCGGCCTTGAAGGCATGGTCGTGCAGGAACTTGCGCAGCGCGCGGTTCACCGCCGCCTCGCCGATCTCGTCCTGCAGCCGGTACATGACCAGCGAGCCCTTGCGGTAGTGGATGTACTGCTGGTTCTCGACGCGCTCGAGCGGCTGTTCGTCGGCGGGGTCGCCGCCGCGCGCTTTCAGATAGCTGTCGAGCTCGTATTTGAGGAACTTCCGGATCATGTCCGGGCCGTACATGTGCTTCATCACCATCAGGGCGGAATACTGGGCGAGCGTCTCGTCCAGCATGGTCGAGCCCTGCTCGTCCGCCCCGATCACCTGGTGGGCCCACCACTGGTGGCCGAGCTCGTGGGCGCCGACGTAGGTGACCATGTCGATGCGCGAGGGGTCGGACTTGGCGTCGGCGATGAACACCAGGCCCTCCGACCACGGCACGGTGTTGGCGAACGACTGGGCGAAGGCGCCGTCCGGGGCGGGGAACTCCACGAAGCGGAGCTGGCGGAACTGGTAGGGGCTGAAGTTGGCGTCGAAGTAGTCGAGCCCGGCCTTCGCGGTGCGGATCATCCGATCGACGTTCCACGGGTGACCGGGGTGGTAGTAGACGCTGATCGCCACGCCCTTGTAGGTCTCGCTCTTCACCGCGTAGCGCGCCGACTGCATGGAGAAGAAGTCGAGGATCGGGGCTTCCGTGACGAAGCGGGCCGTGCGCCGCCCGTTCGCGACGGTGGAAGACACCTGGTAGCCGGGCGCGATCGGGATCTGGTCGGCGTCGGTGGTCAGCGTGATGTCGGCGTTCACCCAGTCGGCGTCGTGGCGGATGAAGCTGAAGCGCGGCGCTGTGGGATCACCCAGCTTGGGCATCCGACGCTCCGGCGGCAGCTTGTACTTGCGGCGCAGGGAACGGTCGGTCAGCAGGCCGTTGCGGTCGATGCCGAGGGCGGGCGCGACGTCGGTGTCGTTGATGAAGGTCCCGTTGTCCATGACGCCCAGCCAGGGCGCGTTGTTCTTGAAGCCACGCTGCTCGCGGATCGTCTCAAAGCTGATGGTGCGCGTCTCGCCGGGCTGCATCGGGGTGTCAAAGGCGAAGATGCGGTAGTTGAAGCGCGGCCAGGCGGTCTTCAGGTGGGCGCCCTGGACGGTCAGGCTGGGCGTTTTCAGGTCGCGGTCGAGGAAGCGGACATGGACCTCGCCGAGCGGCGCGCCGGTGCGGTTCTCGATCGTGTAGGCGCCGCGGGTCACCACCTTGGGCGCGTGCGGGTAGAGTTCGACGTTCAGCTTGACCGCGGTGATGGTCGGTTGCGGGGTGGCGTGGAAGCCCCACAGCGTCTTTTCGTAGTCGGCCTGGAACCGCTCGTTGTCGAGGTGGCTGCGGTAGGCGTTCCAGACGTTGGTGTTGAGATAGATGTAGACCCCGGACCCTGCGAAGACCGCGATGGCGAGCCCCATCAGCACGCCGGCCGGCCCCTTCAGCCGCAGCGGCAGGCGTTTCAGGCGCGGCAGGAAGCGGGTCTCTGCGCCGCGCCGCCACAGCCCGTAGGCCAGGACCGTCAGGATCAGCGCGAAGGCCAGCCAGTAGAGCCGGAACCAGTAGGCGCCGATCCAGAACCTGCCCTGGCCGTTCATGTCGGAGAGCGGCACGGCGGGCGCCCCGCCGTACTGATAGAGGTTGTGCTCGAAGCCGAGGTTGCTCAGCACGATGGTGGAGATCAGGTAGATCACCATAACGCCCCAGCCGACAAACTTATGCGGGCTGAGCGCCTGGACGAAGATCGCCAGGATGGCGATCAGGATCACGTCGATCGACTGCGGGAGCAGCCACCACAGGACGTACTCGCCGATCTGGAAGTTGAAGTAGCCCTTGACCGCCTGGATCACGATGGCGACCAGCACGCTGACCGCGAACGACGAGATCAACACCAGCGAGATCGCCAGGGTCTTGGGCGCGACGAAGGCCCAATCGGGGACGGCGGTGGCGTCGATGATCTCGTGGGTGTGGCGCTCGCGTTCGCGCCAAACGAGTTCGCCGGCGTAGTAGATGGCGATCACCGCGCTCATGAAGCTGAACACCCCGGCGAGCGCGTTGATGGTCACGCGGGTCACGGGATAGATCCGCCCGCCGTAGATGCCGGCGTCGGTAGAGAACCAGAGGTTCGCGATCGAGAGCAGGGCGGCCAGCGCCAGCAGCACGAAATAGGCGGGACTCTTGAAGACCTGGCCCATGTCGAGCCGGGTGCGGGCCCAGAGCTGGGCGCGGGCGGTCTGGGCGTTGAAGATTGGCTTCGGCAGGCCGCCGCGCGCCGCGGGCTGGGCCTGAGCGTCATCGGCCTCGACGCGGGCGGCAAGCCTGGCGGCCCGGCGCTGCGAGCGTGAGGCCTTGCCGGTCTCGAAACGGAAGATGAAATAGGCCAGGGCGAGGACGCTAAGCGAGATCGCCGCCCACAGGAGCTTGTTCCAGAGCAGATAGCCCTGGATCGCGGGGATCAAGGCATTGCGCTCGCTGGCTGTCCAGTAGCGGGTCGCCAGCCCGAACGCGCCGAAGCCGTTCGGCTCCCACAGCGCCGCGGTGGTCTCCAAACCCTGGCGCGTGAGCGCCAGGCTGAAGATGGCGCGCAGCACCAGGAAGCCGATGACGCCGACGTAGGTCCACATCATCGAGCGCGTCACGGTGGCCAGCGTGAAGAAGATCGCCGACGACAGGAACAGGACCGGCAGGGCCAGGAAGAAATAGGCGAACAGGTAGGCCTGCGGCATGAACGGGCCGAGCGTCTCGCGGTCGACCCAGGGCATCACCGAGCCCAGCCAGAAGCCCAGCGGCACGGCCACGAACGACAGCGCCGCGGCCAGGTAGGCGCCGATGAAGCGGCCGAAGAGGTAGTCGAACTTGCTGACGCGGGTGGAGCGGATCAGCGGGCCGAAGCCCGTGTCGTCGTCGCGCACCACGACATTGGCCACGAAGGCGGTGGTCACGAACATGTAGATCACCGCGAAGAACAGGCTCGACTGGGCGATCACCCAGGGCGCGTTCTTGTGGACGTTGGCGGTGTTGCCGAGCTGGATGTTGTCGGACGCCACCGCCCCGAACGCCAGCAGGACGAAGATGATCGCCGCGACCCAGAAGATCGGCTGCCGCGTCTGGTAGCGGAACTCGAAGCCCGCGATCTTGAAGAACATGCGGGTGAGCCTCAGGCCGCCTTGCGGGCGGCGGCGAGGGTGGAGAAGTAGACGTCCTCCAGCCCGCCCACGACCGCCTCGAAACCGTCGCCGGGATCGGCGTCGGCAGCCACGTGGATCACCGTGCGCCCGGCGAACAGTCGCGTGGAGATCACCTGATGGCGAGCGCGGGCGCCGTCGAGTTCGGCCTTGTCGATGGCCTTCATCCAGATGCGCCCCTTGAGCTGGGCCATCAGCTCGGTCGGCGCGCCGCGCTGGACGATCCGGCCGTCGACGATGATCGCCATGGCCGGACAGAGGTCCGCCACGTCCTCGACGATGTGGGTGGACAGGATCACCACCACGTTCTCGCCGATCTCGGCCAGGAGGTTCAGGAAGCGGTTGCGCTCCTCGGGATCGAGGCCGGCTGTGGGCTCGTCGACGATGATCAGCTCCGGGTCGCCGATCAGCGCCTGGGCGATGCCGAAGCGCTGGCGCATGCCGCCGGAGAAGCCGGCCAGCGCCTTCTTGCGCACGCCCCACAGGTTGGTCTGGTTGAGCAGGCTCTCCACCGTCTCGCGGCGCGCCCTGGCTTCGGCGACGCCCTTCAGCACCGCCATGTGGTCGAGCATGTCGTAGGCCGAGACCCGCGGATAGACCCCGAAGTCCTGCGGCAGGTAGCCGAGCGTGCGGCGCAGCTTCTCAGGCTCGGCGATCACGTCGATGTCGCCGAACTGGATGGACCCGGAGGTCGGCGTCTGCAGAGTGGCGATCGAGCGCATCAGCGTCGACTTGCCCGCGCCGTTGGGCCCGAGCAGGCCAAACATGCCCTTGTCGACGGCCAGGTCCACCTCATCGAGCGCGCGCACCCCATTGCCATAGACGTGGGTCAGGCTCTTGATCGACAGCATCGGCGGCGGCCCCCGGGAACGTCGCCGCACGCTGCCTCGGTTCGCGCCGGAGGGGCAAGTGAGCGAAATGTAACCTTTGCGGCGGTGTTACCGGGCCGCTCTTCGCCCACGCGACGCGGCCGCAAAGGCCGGCGCGGTCAACGGACTTTCACCACGCTGCTGCACGCAGGCTTAAGCGTAGCGGGCGCACCTGGCTGGGCATGGCTTATTTCAGTCTTCCGCCCGTTCCGGTCGTGACCCCGGCCGACTACGTCGCGCGCGCGCCCAGCCAGGCCAAGCCGCCGCAGACGGTGACGCAGCCGAAGCCGTCGGTCTCGTCGGAGCCGACCCGCGGGCCGGCTGTGGTCTTCGGCGGCTCCTTGGCCAAGCCGCCTGAGCGCAGGTCCGGATCGGACGCCGCGGCGCAGAAACCTGCGCCGCCGCCGCGACATCACATCGACCGGATCATCTAGGCCTTGTAGCCGAGGTCTTCGACCAGCGGGTCGAGCAGGTCGGCGACCTCGGTCATGCGCCCCTCGTACCGCCGCCAGCGGCCCACCGCGGAGCTGTACAGCGGCTTGGAGACCTGGTTGCGGCTGGGGCTGGCGATGAAGCTGCCCTTGGCGCGCTCGTGGAAGTCGATCGCCCGCGGGTCCCACGTCAGGTCCAGGAACTCGAAGACCTTGCGATAGGTCGACTCGAAATCGGACACGGCGTCCTCGTAGCGCACCTCGATCAGGCGCAGCGTCAGCAACTCGCGGACATGCAGCCACCAATCCATGGCCAGGGCGTAGAACATGGCGGTTCCGCGCCAGGTGAGCAGGTGGATGGTCGCCGGCGTTGGAACCATCAGCTGCATCACGCAACTCAGGCACACGTCGCGCGGGTCGCGGTGCATGAAGACGACGCGGGCGTCGGGGAAGACGACGTTGATGACGCCGATGTCGAGGGTGTTCATCGTGAACTTGTCGATGAACAGCGGCCGCTCCGCGTCTGCGCCGTAGCGCCCGCGGGCGTAAGCCCAATAGGCCTGGCGCAGGCGCTTGACGCCCGCCAGGTCCAGTCCGCGCAGCTTCTGGTGGGCCGGCGCCGCGCCCGGGACCATGCGGTCGAGCTCGCCCTTCATGTCCCAGACGAGGCCGGCTTCGTCGGCGACGAAGGCGTCGGGATGGGTGGCCAGGACCTGCTGGGTCAGGGTGGTGCCGGAGCGATAGAAGCCGGCGATGAAGACGGGGGCGGGTTTGTCGCCAGCGAAGTCCGCCGCCGTCCAGCGCGACAGCAGCTCGCGGTCGAAGCCGTCGAAATTGCTGTCGATCATCGCCGGGACCATCCGCGGGTCATGGCTGCGGAACTCCAGGAGCTGCGGGGCGAGCGCGGCGGCGGCCTCGATGTGGGCGAACACCTGGTCATGCTCGCCCAGCGCGTCCAGCACGCGGGCCAGCTCCTTGTGGGCGCGGAAACTCTCGCGCTCGGGCGCGCCGGCGGCGAGGACGCCCTGCAGGCTCGCGCGCGCCTCGTCGTAACGGCCCGCGTCGGCCTGGAGGCTGCCTTGCAGCACGCGCATCATTGGCTGATCGGGCTGCAGATCCAGGGCGCGGACGGCGGCGGCCAGGCCCTCGTCCGTCAGGTTGAGCTGTCCGCAGGTGGCGGCCAGGAGCTGCTGGGGCCGCGCGTCGTCCGGCGCCGCGGCGGCGGCCAGCCGGCTCAGCTTCAGCGCGGCGCCGAAATCGCCCCAGCCCTGGATCTCGGCAATGGTGTGCAGCGCCTCGTCGAGACGCGGCGGCGCCGGCGGCGAGGGCAGGAAGTCGTAGGCGGCGGTGCGCAGCAGGGCTAGGCCGTCCATCCGCTGGCCGGCGCGGCATAGCGACTGGCCGAGCCACGCGCGGGCGTTTGGATTGTCGGGCGCTTCCTCGACCGCCTTGCGGAACCAGCCGATCGCTTCGCGCACGTTGCGCGCTTGGGCCGCGGCGACGCCCTTCTGCATGTTCGTCGTAGTCATGCGTGGCTTCTAGCAAGGTTCGCGCCGCAGGGGGCGTGCGAACCCAGGACCGTGGGCCCGCTCAAACGGGAAGCGCCGCCGGCCGCAGGGACCGACGGCGTTCGACCCGAAGGTCGTCGTGGCTCAGCGCCTAGGCTGGAGCCAGGTCGTGACGCCGCCGACGACGCAGCGCCGCGCCCGACAGGCCCATGCCGACGATCAGCATGGCCCAGGTCGAGGGTTCCGGAATTCCACCTGTGGGCGGCGCGACCGCACCGAAGCCGTCGAGATAGACGTAGCCCCAGTGCCCGGTCGGCTCGCAATCCGACGCCAGCACGGAAAGCTGGAAGTTGTGGCCCGCCAGCGACGGGGTGATCGACAGGTCCTCGATCTGCCAGGCCGCCGTATAGAAGTTGTTGGAACTGGCGTCGTAGCTGAACCGTGGATCGACGCCGCCGCCGCCGCTTGCGGCGTTATACTCGCGGTGGATCAGTTCGGTGCTCGTGGACAGATCGGTCAGCGAGATGATCATGGTCGCCGCGTCGTCCGGCCCGTGAGCGCCGTTCAGCACCGACTTCCAGGCGAAGAAAATGTCGGGATCGTTGTAGTTGTTCACCGTCTGCGACAGCACGGTGGCGTAGCCGCCGATGGCGGTATCTTCGATCCGCACGCTGTAATTGCCGCTCTGCACGACGGAGCCGAGAAGGGCGCCCAGATGCGGGTCGGAGTCTGCCGTCGTCATGATCTGGCTGCGGCCGCCATCGGCGAAGCCGCTCGACGCCAAGCTGGCGGCGCTCAGGCTCGGGTTGTCGATATTGCCGCGATAACCGCCGGCCTGAGTCCAGCCCGAGGTGTCGCCGGCTTCAAACCCGCCGTTGACGAAGCTGTCGGCAGAGGCCGCTCCAGCGGAGAAGATGAGGGCGGCGGCCACGGCGGCCCCGCCGAACAGTTGATTCTTACGCATAGACCAACCCCACGAATGAGCGGCTGAGGCCGCGGTCGATGCGACACAAATGAAATGTTAAGGAAGCGTCAACCACGTTCCCTATCTAAGCGAACATTGTTCATATTTCGTCGTTGTCCCAGGTGGAGGCAGTAAGACCATTTATGCAGGATTGGTTAGCCGCAATTAGAGCGACGCTTTGGCCTGCGTCCTGACAGCTTATTGCTGAGCTAAACAGTATTCGCACAGTGGACGAAAAATTCGCCGATCAGGTGAAAACATACAAGGAAATTGATAAATTATAACAGGGTGTCGTCTATCATTTCGGACACAAATAGCGAGACGCGCCGGCCCCGGCGGCCTGCGGTCAGGCGTGGCGTAAAGCGCATGAAAGCCCGGGATGGGGTGCAACTCCGGATCAGAACAGGCCGAGCGCCTTCAGGCTGGCCGTACCGTCGCGGCCGACGATCAGGTGGTCATGCACGGCGATCCGCAGCGCGCGGCCCGCGTCGACGACCTGGCGGGTCATGTCGATGTCGGCGGCCGACGGCGTCGGGTCGCCGGACGGGTGGTTGTGCACCAGGATCACCGCGCTGGCGCCCAATTCGAGCGCGCGGCGCATGACCTCGCGCGGATAGACCGGAGCATGATCCACGGTGCCGCGGTTCAGGGTCTCGTCGGCGATGAGCTGGTTCTTCTTGTCGAGGAAGAGGACGCGGAACTGCTCGCGCGCCTCATGCGCCAGCGCGGTCTTCACATAGGCCAACAGCGCCGACCAGGAGGAGATCACCGGCCGCCTGGCGACCGCCTCGCGCGCCGCGCGCAGGGCGGTCTCGTGCAGCAGCTTCAGGTCCAGCGCCAGCGCGTCGCCCACGCCCTTGACGGTCTTCAGCTCCTCCGCGGTCGCGCCCAGCACCGCGGCGAGCGAGCCGAAGCGGGCGAGGAGCTGCTTGGCGAGCGGCTTGACGTCGCCGCGCGGGATCGAGCGGAAGAGATGCAGCTCCAGCACCTCGTAGTCGGGCAGGGCGGCGAGGCCGCCGGCCAGCGCCCGCTCCCGCAACCTGTCGCGATGGCCAAGGTAGTGCGGCCTGGGCTTTTCCGTTGGGTTCTGCGGCGCGCGCCGCGCCAGCGCCCAAAGATCGGGCTGGGGGCTGGCGTCCTCGACGGCGAGCGGCGTGTCCATGGGGCGGCAGTGTTCCCTATGTGTTCACTCTTGGCAAGAGCTTCGCCGTATCGCCGCTCGCTCTCCGGCGCGCGGAGGGAGAGAAATTGTTCAGGTCAGCGCCAGCGGAACCTGGCGCAGGTCGCCGCGCCAGGCCTTGCGGGCGGCGGCCATGTGCTGGCGCGCAGCCCTGGCCTGGCCCTGACGGGCCTCTGCGACGCTGAGGACCCGCAGCGCCAGCGCGTCGTCGGGCCAGTCCTTGAGGCTGGCGCGAGCCTCGCGGGCGGCGTCCTCGGCCTTCCCGGCCCGCAGGTCGGCGAGGGCGAGGCTGCGGCGGACCGGATACCACCACGGCGGCGGGTCGAAGTTGTGGGCGACGGGGAAGGCGCTCTCCTGCTTGGCCGCCGCCGCGGCGAAGAACCCCGCCGCCTTGGCCGGGTGACGCTCAAGCAGGGCGGCGCGACCCTGCAGCACGCCGCCGGCGATCTCGGCGATGTCGCCATTCCCGGACTCGCCCGCCTTGGCGGCCTCGGCCCGCAGGCCGTCGAGGGCGGCCGCCTCGGCGCGGACGCCGGCGACGTCGCCACGCGCGGCGAAGGCCTCCCCGCGGGCGTAATGGCGATAGATGCCGATCACCCGCGGCTCGTCGGCCTGTGCGCGCAGCGCGAGCGCCCTGGCCGGTCGATAGCGGCCGTAGGCGACCAGGCTCTTGGCCGTGGCGGTCGTGCGCCGGTCGCCTGCGCCTTCGTGGCGGGTAAGGCCGGCCGGAAGCGCGACCGGCGTCTTGTCGCCCGCGGGGAACGCGACGTCAGCGTGGTCGGCGTATTTCACCGCCAGGCGCGCGTCGCCGGCCATCAGCGCGCCGGCCAGGCCGAAGGTGTAGTTGTGCAGGTAGTACATCTGGGCGCTTAAGGGGCCGCGATAGCCCAGGCGCTTTTCAGTGTCCGCATCGACCTTCAGCGCCTGCGCGTCGACGACGGCCACCTGCTCGTAGCGGCCTACGTGCATCAGGGTGTGGGCGGCCATGTGCACCAGGTGGCTCGCGCCGGGGGCGAGGCCCGCCAGCCGTTCGGCGTAGGGCAGGGCCTCGGCCGGGTGGCCGGCGAACTCGCTGGCGTGGATGTAGTAGTGGATCGCGGCGGTGTCGTCGGGATGGCGCGCCAGCACCGCCTTCAGGATGGCCTCGGCGCGCGCGACGTTGGCGGCGTCGCTTCCCCGGCCGGGGATCATCAGCGCCTGGGCCGCGAGATCGGCGATCTGGTCGTCGCCGGGATAGCGGCGGACGAGCTCGTCCATCGCCTTGGCATAGAGGGTGTCGCGCTGCCCGGGCGTGGCCTTGTCGTAGCGCACCAGCAGGGCGTCGATGAGGGCCCGGGCGCGCGCGTCGCCGGGCTTCGCAAGCTTGGCGGCCCGCTCGGCATGGCTGCGGGCGAGCGCCGTCTCGTCCTCGGTGACGCCGTAGTTGAGCGTCGGCCCGAGGCCCAGGGCCACGCCCCACTCGCAGAGCGCGCAGTCGGGGTCGAGGGCGGCGGCCTTGGCGAAGGCGGCGCGCGCCTCGTTGTGGTTGAAGGCGTGGTAGAGGTTGAGGCCCTCGTCGTACCAGGCCTGGGCTTCGCGGCTGGCCGTGTCGGCGGGCGAGGCCCCGTTGCCGACGCCTTGCAGCATCAGGGCTTGCGTCGCCGCGGCGACCGGGCCGGGTCGCTCGGCGCCGCAGATGTAGCCGATGCCAAGCGCGGTCGCGTCCGCGCCAACGGCGGTCGGGGCGGCGGTTGGGACGGCGAGCGCCAGGACAGCGAATGCGGCGGCTGCGGCTTTCATGGTGGTCCCTCATGAGGTCGCCGCCGAGCGTCGGGCGTTTGCGGCGCGAGGGCAAGGGCGGCGCGTCAGTTGCTGTATTCGGTGGCCGCGTCCCGCTTGCAGGCCTTCACCGGCTTTGGCGGCGTCGCGTCGACACGCGTCCAGCAGTCGCCGAACACCGAGCAGTAGCAGACCTCGAGGCTCCAGGTCTTGCTGGCGTCGTCCAGCCGGTCCCACCAGCGGCCGTTGGCTTCGGTGCGGGTGGTCTGGAAAACGAACTGGCTGGAGTTGGCCGGTATGAACCGCGTGGGAACCGTGTTCGTCAGGGGCCGCAGGGCCGCCCGCGCGGCCTGGACGTCCGCAGCGCCCACCGCGCCCGCGATCAGGTCGTCGAGCGAGGTGGCGTACCGCCCGCCCGCCCGGATGCGGAAGCTCTCCTCATGCGCCGGCCCGACGCCGTTGTTCACGAAGCCGATGGTGAGCCGCTCGCGCCCGTCGGGCGTCGCGTCGCTCCGGTCCTGGTCGAGATAGGGATAGGTCTGGGCCTGCAACGCCTTGTCGGCGTTGTGCCCGTTGTGGACCGCGATGACGATGGAACTGACCGAGACCACCAGCGCCGAGATCGACGTCACCCATTCCAGCCAGGCCGGAAGCCGGCCCGAGCCGCGCCGTTCGGGAGGCCCGATGTCGGGGGTGTCGAAACTCACGGAATTGCGCGGGGCAGCCTAAGTGTCAGGCGCTGACCACCGGCGGCTTGAAGAGGCCGGTGGGCGAGGCGGTGAAGACCTCGTAGCCGGTCTCGGTGACGCCGATGGAATGCTCGCACTGGGCGGAGAGCGACTTGTCGCGGGTGACCGCCGTCCAGCCGTCGGCCAGCAGCTTCACCTGATGCTTGCCCAGGTTCACCATCGGCTCGATGGTGAAGAACATGCCGGGCCGCAGCAACTCGCCCGTGCCCTTCTGCCCGAAGTGCAGGATGTTGGGCGCGTCGTGGAACACCTTGCCCACGCCGTGGCCGCAGAAATCGCGGACCACGGAGCAGCGCATGCTCTCGACATAGGTCTGGATGGCCGCGCCGATGTCGCCGGTGCGCGCGCCAGGCTGGGCCGCGGCCAGGCCGCGTTCGATGGCCTCGTAGGTCACGTCGATCAGCCGCTTGGCGCGCGGCGCGACCGCGCCGACGCCATACATCCGCGACGTGTCGCCGTGCCAGCCGTCGACGATGACCGTGACGTCGATGTTGACGATGTCGCCCTCGCGCAGCACGCGCTCGCCGGGGATGCCATGGCAAACCACGTGGTTGGCGCTGATGCACACCGTCTTGGTGTAGCCGCGGTAGCCGAGGCAGGCCGGGATCGCGCCGTGGTCGAGGATGAACTCGCGGGCCAGGGTGTCGAGGTGGTCCGTCACCACGCCCGGGACCACGTGCGGGGTCAGCATGTCCAGGCACTCGGCGGCGAGCTTGCCCGCGCGGCGCATGCCCTCGAAGTCCTCGGGCTTGTGGATCTTGATCTGGCCGGTGCGGAATTCGGCGTCGGTCAGGCCGAGGGCGGTGTCGGTGGACATCATGGGCTTATCCCGCAGCTTGAGGGCCGCGTCAGTTGGAACGGGGTTGGTCCTTAAGTCGCAACGATAGCACGAAAGTTCAACCG